>OLZV01000262.1_pt1 | contig 25845 bp, 27 predicted proteins | sample 1644531 | NCBI WGS metagenome assembly OLZV01 (sample SAMEA103958115, study PRJEB25191) | human gut metagenome | biome: human-associated habitat [ENVO:00009003]; feature: intestine environment [ENVO:2100002]; material: feces | place: Germany | collected 2013/2015
ACAATTTAATCCTCTTTTTATCTTTTTTAGAGTGTGGGAGTAAAGCACTTGTCTAGCCAGCACTGAATTTGTACTCCTGCACAAATTCTATTATGGGTCCCTCAATCCCAATAAGATCATTTAATCTTTTTAGCAAGTATAAAGACAGTAGTAACACTATTACTGTTAATAGCCGAAGGAGACATTTCTATTTTTTGCTTTTTAAATAATTCTGTATATGAAAAAGAATGAAGTAAATCATTTATTTCTTCATCTGTATGATAGCACATATATAATGAGTTTTTGCCTTTTTCATTTAAATATGGTTCATCTGCCATATCTTCACCTTGACCTATTTGGTATGTAAATAAAAATAAACCATTAACTTTTAAAATATCATACACATCTGAAAATAAATTATTAAAATCATTCTTAGGTAAATGAAATAGAGAATAAACAGCAAAAACAGCATCTAATGAATTATTAGAAAAATACCTTTTTAAATTAACCATATCATCTACAATATATGGAAATTTCTGAATAGTTGTTGCTATAATCTTTGTATTTCCATCAAGCGCAATAGCAAGATCGGACGAGTTACATTTTTCATCCATAACTTTTATAAGTCCAGATTTATGCTCCATCCCCATAATTGCCGCTTGTAACTGCCTATCTACAACTATCCTATCAGTAACAATAATGATATTATCAAAAATAATTTTGTTATCCGCATCATGAAGTGAAGATAATCGGTATGCAAGCCAAGCAATAGAATTTGTTTTTCCAGATCCAGCAGAATGTTGTATTAAATAATTCTGTGTAGAACCATTTTCATATACATCTGCAAGTATCTTGTGTAATACATCTCTTTGATGGAATCGAGGGAAAATAATATTTTCTTTTATCTTCTTTTTACCAGTAGCCTCATCTTCTTTTTCTTTCACTTCAATAAACATAAATTTGCTTATGATTTCAAGAATAGAATCCTTTGTAAGTACATCTTCCCACATATAGAAAACACTATATTTATCTTCAAATATTGGATTTCCTGCACCTGCATTGACACCTTCACCATTACCCATATTAAAAGGTAAAAAGAATGTTGCATCTTTTTCAAGTTTTCTAATTAATGGAACTCCTTCTTCTTTTTCTACATAGTTTTTCGTCATAGTAGTAACTAAACCAATAGATATATTTGATAAATATTTAGTTCTAACAACATTCCATTCTTTAGGAATTCTTACGATAGCATGAATACCACTATCTTTCATTTCTGCCATACTAATTACCTCCGAATAATTTCTTAATTCTTGAATCAACGGAAGCCTCTAATTCATTGAATCTTTTAGCAAGTTCATCACTTGATACAGGAGCTTGATATTTATAAAAATATCTTGTAAATGGTATCTCTGCACCAGTCTTTATTACAGGATTTTTCTTTCCTAAATCTTCTTCAAAAAATGCTTTCGCATCTGGTACGTGTGGTAAAACTTCGCTTGCCATATAATCATCAATATTTATTTTCCATGGTACTATTTCTGTATCTTTTGTTTCTGTATCATAGAGTACATTGCCTTTTTTATCTTTCTGAATATCTGCTGTCTTATCCATGAATATTGCAAGCTCGCGCTCGGCCGGATCTTCGTCATTCATAAACTGTGGAAACATAAGGTTAGGCACCAGCGGAATCTGTCCCTGCTCCATTGCGAAGCGACAATACTGCTTAGCCTTTTCCGTATTAGTAGTTACATCGCCGGAGTACGCGCTTGCCACATATACAAGCGGACGATACTTTCGGTCTTGGTTTTTGATATCATTCGTCATATCAAACTGCCTCCTTATAAAAGAAATTGCCGAGGTCACCCTCTAACGGGTAGCCTCGGCAGGTAGTTAAATCTGACGGTCTTTGTAATTTTCTTTGAGCTTCTGTGCAGCACGCTTTAATTTCTGTGTGATATTGTTCTCGTCTGCACCGATCCTCGCGGCATACTCACGTACCGTCTCGCCATCCAAGCGAACTGCAATAAAGGCGTCGGCCCACTCAGGCTTCTTAATAAGAACCTTCCTGACCCATGCACACACTTCCTGATATTCGAAGTTGTGCTCATGCATCTCAGCATCAGTTGTAGTAAGCAGATAATCCATGATGTCGAAAGCCGCGTCATCAGGATCAGCCTGAATATAACCACGCCTACCGTCCATACGCTTACGCTTCGGTGTTGGATCAATGTGGCGAGTCTCACGATGCCAGATGTTATACTCCGGCCTGTTGTACTGCTCATCGAACGCGTCTTGAATACGCTGCTCACGTTCCTCCTGGGAAAGTCCTTCACCTTCGAGGGACAGACTAACCCAAAGCTGCTCGGTTGCCTCTGCGTCCAGTTCAATTGTCTGGAACTCCTGCTCATAACGAATCTTTAATCTCATCTTTGCATCCTTTCCGTCCTTACCCGAGAACGGTGGGATGCAAAAAGAGCTTGTGGTGAAGACGGCCACGGGCTCTGACAATCCAAAAATAGGCGCAGAAAACTAACGGTGGGGCATCTTCGTTTCTGGAGCGGTCATAAACCGCTACCTAAACTCTCTATGCTCCCATCGTCCTCTGGCGCCTTATGGACTATGAGAATCTTTGATTTTGACGACTGACCTATTTCAATCGTCAAGGAAAGGATATCTGATTTGGTTTTCTTTTAAGAGGAACCTAAAGTTGCTATTTTGGGCATAAAAATAAGGCTCTGTGTACCTTTTCGATACACAGAGCCTTGCTCTTACTGTTATTATCAAGAGGAACCTAAAGTTACCCTCGACATGATTATTTTTATGAAGTTTTTTGATTTCGTCTATCTGGGATTCCTGGTTGATGACATTTCTCCAGGATCATATTCCACTGCATGATTGTACCTTCTCCGTAATCAAGGCACAAATTATAAGCACGATCACGTGGACTATCTCCAAGTGTGTAACTGCACGACTTTAGGAGATGCTCACTATATACCCTTGGTAAATTGAGTCCTATACAAACCGCCATGACATTTTCGATAGGTGGTGTTTTCTTTCCGGCACGATAATTTTTAATCGTTGTATCACTTAAGTCAGAACGCTCAGCGAGTTGCTCAACCGTGATGCTCTTTCGGTCCATATGATAAGTCAGAATTTCCCAGAATGCTTTAAGGCGCTTCTGCTGCATCTCTAACATAACAGCATCCTGCTTTTCATGCGCTGCAAGGATCAGATCAATTTCTTTTCCAAGCTCATCTGCGTTCTGCAGAGATTTATGATTAAAATCTTTATCATACTCATGCTCAACGTAGTTTTCACTCTTAACCTCTTTGCTGAGATATGACTCACCGTAGAATTCATACTTATCCTGCATCTCCCGCAGATAAGATGTGCTCTTAAAAGAAAACTTCAGGCAGCATTCGTCAGCATGTTCACGGGCATAATCTGAAAGCTTAAGTTCAGCTCTATTACCTATGAAGTCGATGCTTATGTACTTTGGATCGTTGATGCAGACAACATAACCAAGGTATATGTATTTTCCGGAATTGATAAGCTCAGCAAACTCAGGATTATTCTGGTAGATTTTTTCATAGCCGGCCATATCAATTACATAGGTCTGACGCTTTTCCAGGTTACCATTTTCGAATACAAACGGCTCGTACCACTTACCATCCACGAAAACAAAAGCTCCGTCGGCTGCTTCAAGTCCAAGCTGTCGTGCGCGCTGTTTTGCTGCGAACTTTGGTACATCGAACAATTCCGCGATGCTGCAAAGAGCATTCTCGACAATATCTCCTGGAAACTGATTTTTATCCTCTGTCGCGCTAATCTCAGCAAATGCCTCCCGCATAAGGTTAAGTGGCATTGCAATGCGAATAGCGAGAGCATTTGCCTGCCACTCAGCATACCAGTGGGCCTTCTGCGCCATTGTCATGCTTTCTTCGTAGCGGCTCGGCTCTACTTCACAGGACATCATGTCGGATTGATCATCCAACAAGGCCAGCAATTTGAAATACTTCTGATGCAGATACCAATGAATGATCTCATGAGCAATTGTAAGTCGCTGTGTTCCGTCAGTACCGAGATAATATTTATCACGGCTTATCAGCATGGTCCCTGACTCAATAACCGAATTTTCTTTTTTTATCTCTCCCACATATGGCAGAGTTTCATAAACAGTTGCGGTAGCCTTTCTGAAGTACATGCGGCCAAAACAATTATCCGGTAAATCAGCTAAGTAATACTTGATCTCAAAAGCTTCCAAGATGTGCGCTACAGGCAATTTGTATCCGTCATAGATGGCATCACAACAATAGAAATCGGTAAAATCATCCGCAGTTTCTTCCAAAGAGGCTGTATAAATGTAGGGAACAAGGAACTGATCGAGAGCACTTTCTTTCTCAAACTTTCCGTTGTGAAACTCCTTAACATCAAGAACGGTCACATCAACAAGCCCGTCCCTGAGAATTCCCTGCAAGTAAACGGTAAACCACCGGCATTTGCGGTCGGCTTCATATTCTTTTGTACCGAGCCCAAGTTCTACAATATCAGCAGACAAGCCGACATCCATCTTTACGATCGGTCCTGGCGCGTCATGGCAGGTAAGAGCTTTTACCTCGACGTTTTCAATTTTATGTTTGAGCAAAGAAAGCACGTTGATGCTATGAAAGCCACCGCCATCATAATTGCCATTAACGAACTTCTGTATTTCACTTGTAAAAAGCTCTATGTAATTCGCCTGTAAATAGCTTTTTAGATCAGGATACTTCGCCATTCACCGCATCACCTCGTCTTTCTAATGCAGGTGACGCTTTCACGCCACCTGCATTGATTCTTAATAGTACTGTTCAATATAGCTGTATGCTTTGTCAAAGACTTCCTTGTCCTTAATCTTGTATTTTACCCATACAACACTACGAAGAGCCTTCTTAACCTCCTGGCGGCCACCGGTAGTGTTCTGCCAACCATCGAAACGGACAATTTTTACGATATCGTCAATTTCTGTAACAATGCGCTCAACAATGACCGGAGTATTAGTGTTCTTCACGCCATTGAAAAGTTCCGTAAGAGCTGCTTTACCCTTATCGACTTCTTCCTCGGGTACAACTTTCTTCTCAGCCTGTGCTGCTTCTCTTGCGAGTTCAAGCAGCATCTTCAGGAATTCAATACTGTTGATAGGGCCCTGTTCGTGCTGCTCACGAAGCTTCTCCAGCTTATCTCCCAGACGCATGAACTTCACCGACATCCATGTTGGAGTTCACAATTTCCATTGTCTTAGGTCCGAGTGCAGCCCAGATAAGACCACCGCCGCCATTAGTAGGCTTTACGGATTCAAACACCTTAGTCAGCCAAACGTAGTCAGCCTGAATAGGTGAAAGCATCGGATCAGGAGAGACTGCGTTCCATGCACGGTTAAGCACCTGGTAGTCTGCCGCAAACTTATCCTTCTCAGCGTTTGTAGGCAAGCACTCCTGTGCCGCCATTAAGCCTTCCCAGCCATCTACGGTACGGTCAACACCCATGAAGTAACTCAGACACTTTCTAAGGAGCGCAGGAATCTGCTTCTTCACTTCCTCAATGTTTGTGATGACCTTCTTCATGCTGCCTTCGTCGAAGTCCAGAGCCTTGGCCACGTTATCGAAGATACCGATGTAGTCGACAATCAAGCCGTAGGTTTTACCCTCATCGAAGGTACGGTTTGTACGGCAGATTGCCTGCAGCAAGGTATGATCCTTCATAGGCTTGTCCAAATACATAACCTGAAGTATGGGAGCATCGAAACCTGTTAGCAGCTTAGCTGTTACAATGACGATCTCAAGCGGATCGTTAGGGTCTCTGAAGCGATCGAGAACCTTTGCTTCCTCGTCCTTTGAACGACGGTATTTCTTATACTCGTCCGCCTTATCATCGTTTGTATCCATAACAATTGTTGAGCACTCTTCGCCGAGCAATTTATCGAGCTCCGCTTTGTACTTCAGGCAGCAAGGACGATCGTAAACAACCACCTGTGCCTTATATCCGTTCGGGCGGACTTTTTCAGTGAAGTGCTTTGCAATGTGCGCACAAACCTTATGTATACGCTTCTCGTTATACATGATGCGTCGGTTGTCGAAGAAGAATACAATTCTTCGTCGCTCTCCATTCCTACACAATTCTGTCTTTCATCGTCTGCTTTCATCTCATAACTAACATTCAATGGTAAAGTCTGATCAGCCATAATCAAGCCCTCCTTATGAATGTTTTTATATCATTGCACCTGCTACTGATAAAATAGCAGGTGCCTTGCTACCTTAAATAGTATACCACAATCTATGCGGTCTTTGTTGTGCTTTTTTCAGATTTGAACCATGCCTTTGCATTCGGGACAACACTGTTGCCATTCCCTTTCATAACAAAGGTCAGCTTAAACGGATCTACAGTGCCATCATCATTGGTTTCTCCAACGATAACCTTCTCCACAATACTTTCAAATACAACTCTGTCGAACTCATCCAGAATATCTCCATCCGAAAGTGCTTTCTTAAGGCTTGCCATTCTCTTGCTGACATCCTTCTGATTAGAGACATTATCCTGAAGAATTCTAATAGACTCTTTTGTCTTCTGGATTTTCATGGTCAGTTCCTCATACTTTTCATCGTATGCTTCCTTGGAAATTCCTTCATCCAGATACAAGTCAGTAAGTCTTTTTCTGCGCTGCTCTAAATTATCCAAAGCTTTCTGCTCCTTTTTTAATCTGCCGATATCCTCATTATTCGTACTGATACCTTCAATCGTATCAATAACGGAGTCTATCACATCATCAAAGCTTCCAGCTAACAGCTTATATGCCTCAAGAAATGAATTCTCTAATATGGATTCACGCATCGACTTACTGTTCGTGCAGTTATGCTTTCCTTTATTAGCGGCATTTCTGCAATACCAAACCGGTGTTTCATATTTTGAACCGCTGTGAAGAGTGCGCCTTGTAAGTTTCGTACCGCAGAAGCCACACTCGCACATGCTGGAAAATGCATATTTCTTAGTGTACTTTTCCCTCTTGCCATCAGCCTTCGTATCTGATGGATGATTACGGGACAGACGAATTTCTTTCGCCTGCTCCCATACTTCCCTGCTTACAATTGGCTCATGGTGATCATGGACATAATACTGTTCTTCCTCACCGAAATTTTCAATACGTCTCTTGGAAATCGGATCTGTGGTAATGGTTTTCTGCAACAGCAGGTCACCTTTATACTTCTCATTCTTGATAATGCCTCGGACACCGCTGTCCGTCCATTTTACCACACCTTTTTTATTTACTTTTCCAAGTGCCTCCAGTCGTTTTGCAATGGTATAAGTACCATATCCCTGTAAATACAATTCAAAAATCAGTCGCACAGTTTCCGCCTCTGCTTCATTAACTGTAATTGTCTTATCCTCCGGATGATAATCATAACCAAGACAACCATTAAAGCCCATCAGTTCTCCACGCTTCATCTTCATCTTAATGCCCAGTTTCACATTTTTTGATGTGGATTCCACTTCGTTCTGAGCTAGAGTTCCCATAAGTGTAAGCATCATTTCCCCCTGTTCCGTCAAGGTATTGATATTCTCTTTTTCAAAAATAAATGATGAAAAAGCTGTTTGAAAATGTACACTGACATGTTAATATAGTAATAGTTTTTGTAAAGAAAGGAATTACAATGAAGAATATCTTTCAGAACTCCAGTTCAAACTGGGTACGATATAATAAATATGAATGGCGCACTTCTGCAGATGGGAAATGTTATATCACCCCTGCAGCCGATGCCAAGCCATCCATCTACAATCCTATCAAGGATTATGAGAAGCTGGTGCTGACCGCAATCAATATCGGTACTACTGCCATGAACAAGGCAAGCGAATCAGAATTAAAAGAAGCCATTATGGGCTTTGTGTCCGAGTACGGTATGCTGGGACTTATGACAGCACTTCCCACCACACCGGACTTTATTACATATGAAGCAGTCTATCTGCCGAAAAATCATTTCATCAAAGAAGAAAATATTTCGACGGAAAGATATCTGTCCTGCTTCTTCCCTTTCGATAAGATTAATTTTCGTAAGAAATGTAGCGAATCCAGTTGGAGTACAGACAGCCCGGAAATGATGGCACTTATTATGACAATGAAAAACAAGCCACAGGCAGTAATGATGAGCTTCCAAAGAGAATATGCCGAATCCTATGACTGGCTGATTGAAGTATTCCGTGACTGGGCATTTACCTTTTTCTCAAGCTTTTTGTATTATCAAGACTATGACAAACTTGATGAAAACGAACGAAGCCTCTATCGTCAGGGAATGGCTGCGTTTGGCGGTGTGGCTCCCACCTATCACATTGAACTGCGTGAACGCCCTACCTTAGTTTGGGATTTCAACTCCTTATTGTTATGCATACAGATGATGTTTTCCTTTATGCTGACTGATGACGATTCCAGCCTGAAGGTATGTAAACACTGCGGTAAGGCATTTGCTGCCACAAGATCAAACATGGAATTCTGCTCTCCACAATGCAAGAATCAGTACAATGTATATAAGAGCAGGGCTAAGAAAAATAATACACCAGCACAGGATGACTGATTATATGAGAAATTCAAGCATAATTATGTACCCAACCAAAGATGGCTTAACCAAGATAGAAACTACCTTTTATGAAGATACTGTATGGCTGTCCATAGACCAGATAGCAGAGCTGTTTCAATGTGACCGCAGTGTTATAGTAAAACATGTACGTAACATTTTCAAAGAGGGGGAATTAGATAAAAATTCAGTGTTGGCAAAATTTGCCTACACTGCCACAGATGGCAAAAAATATAATGTAGATTGCTATAACCTTGACGTCATTATCTCCGTAGGTTACCGAGTGAAATCCCATCGTGGTACACAGTTCCGTATCTGGACTATGGGAATATTAAAAGAATACATGAAAAAATGATTTGCATTAGACGATGACCGATTGAAGTTTTCCGTATCGTTGCTATTTCACTTCAAAAATTATTTTTCCTCCGCAAAAGGTAAAGCACATGCCACATGTTATAATTACTGATATTACAAAAGAAAGCACAAAGTTATATATACATCCAATACCTGTTAACGAAATAAAATACTGACACAATACAACAACCGGCAAATGAACAATGTAAAAGTAATAAGACAATCCTGAGCAATAACTGTACATCTCATTTGTATGATCTAAATACATTTTTCCTATACAAATCAGTGCCGGAATACCTGCAATAAAGGAAATATAATTACAAATCTCATTCATTATCTCATAATTTCCTATATACACATACAAAACAACATTCATGGATGAAGCGATAATAAAAACCGTAATAGTAAAGCCTTTGTATTTCATTAACTTCTCTCAGAAAAAGTATTCTGGAGAAAGGTTCTGGAAATCTATGCAACCAGCATTGATTATGATCCCCATGCTGAAAGCTCTGTTCTGTTCTTCAAACAGGTTCAAAACAAAATGCACTGGGCTGCCCACAAGCATACCGCCGCCGAAGTAATCTATGAGCGTGCCGATGCAGAAAAAGAAAATATGGGGCTTACCTTGATATTGCTGAGGTACACGCCATTAACAAAGAACCAATGCCTTTGTTTGTCAGCTCTGCTGTAACTCCTGCAGTACAGTTCGCCGATATATTTGTTGGTATCGTGAGACAGCGTCAAAAGGCGGGCAACTTGCCCGCCTTAAATCTTTAAATTATGCTTTGATTTTTCCAGAAAATATTTTACTTACTTTGTTTTTCATAAGTATGAATACAATTTTTACTTCTTTCCGTATCTGCGAAAACTCTTATAAATAAAAGGCAGTAAGGCTATTGCCATCACTGTATACATTACCATTACAAGCGGAATTTGTCGAAATACACAATTCCCAATCTGATAAATAAGTGGGACTTTTACACTTGCCTGTACATTTGTCAAAATTGTTGGTATCAAATTGAAAAGCGTTGTATACCCAGAAAGTGCCCGTCCTATAAATGGCAATAAGCAATATAAAAAGAACGGAATGCAAACAGCGACACTAATTGTATGCATTTTAGCCGCTACTAACATAGACACTGAAGCCGCCAGCATACTGGCTATAAATCCACATACAACTGTCAATAAATAGTATTGTCCATATGACATAATGTAAATACTATATGCTTGATACATTTGATAAGGTGTATCCATACCACTGGTTCCCATAATTCCAAAACAAATCACACTAAGTAATATAATTCCCATACAATAAATCATAACTGTCGTAACTACTCCTGCCAGTATTTTTGTTTTAACAGCTTTTGTACGTCCATACTTTGTAGAGAAAAATACTGCATCTGCTTTTGTCTGAAAATCATCTGCAAATATTCCAGCACAAATAAAACCAACTATGATTGCCAGAATAATAGAATACGTTTCTACATACATAATCATAGTATCCCATGAACTATAGGATTCGTATTCTACTGGTAATTTTATTTCATTATATTTCTTTTCCAAGTATTTTTTCTGAACAGAAGTCTTTCCATATTCTTCTGCCATCTTTTCCATATTTTTATGATAAGTGTCATAGAACTCTTGCACATTTTCTTCTGTAATTTGATTCAGAACACTTTCATCATATTCTGAATCTGGTGTTAATACCGATATTATAAAACTCCTAATATCATCTATCGGTTGCAATGTCGTTCCGTAAATTGCATTTTCTTCTGAGGATTGTGTCACCGCATTTTTATTTTGTTCTATAACTTTTCCAAGTTCATCTTCTGTCAATGTACCTTTCCATGCTCGTCTGTTATCTGTAAGTTTTCTTGTTGCCATAATTCCAGTACTAGCATTTCCATTCTCATCCACATAGCGATTACTTGTAACTGCAAATCCGCTAAAAATGACAGCAAGTATCAATGCCAATCCGATTGCAAATACATTAATTTTCTTTGAAAAAATTCGTTTTAATTCTAATTTAAGCATCTTGTTTTTCCTCCGATTTTTCTCCAAAATAAAATAGAAATGCATCTTCCAGATTTTTTTCTACAGCCACAGCATCTTCTGTTGGCTTTTCTATTGAAATAATTCTAAGCTCTGCTCCGGTTTTTGTTGTTTTTATATTTCCAACCAAATATTCATTCATATATTTGTCTATCATACTTCTCGAAACATTACATTGCCATACCTTTTCTTTCATAGAAGATACTAATTCTTCCGCGGTACCTGCATAAAAAAGTTCTCCATCTTTCATTAACATAATATTATTCGCAATGTACTCAATATCCGATACAATATGTGTAGACAAGAGCACCAAACGTTCTTCCGACAATTCACTAATTAAATTACGAAAACGTATTCTTTCATTCGGGTCTAATCCAGCGGTAGGTTCGTCCAGGACAAGAATTTGCGGATCGTTTAACATCGCCTGTGCTATTCCTACACGTCTAACCATTCCTCCAGACAAATTCTTCATTTTTCTTTTACTGAATTTTTCCATTCCTACTTGATTTAATAATTGCTTCACTTTTTTTCTGGCAAACGGTATTTTTAACCCTTTTATAGAAGAAATGTACATCATGTAATCATATACGGTCAAATCTGGATAATATCCAAAATCCTGTGGTAAATATCCCAGAACTTCTCGGTATTCACCTCCTAGTTTCCATATATCTTTACCATTCCATAATATTTGTCCTTCTGATGGTTGAACAATCGTACAAAGCATACGCATTAATGTGGTCTTTCCTGCTCCATTTACTCCAAGCAGTCCATAAATTCCTTTTTCCATAACACAATTCACTTTATTAACAGCATTTACTTCTCCGTATTGTTTTGTTACATTTTTAAATTCTAATTTCATACATGTAATCCTCCAAAATTTTTTCATCAAATAGCAATGACTTCTGAACACAAAAAATAAAATATACAAAAGTCAATATCAGCATAGCCACCCATACCGGAGTTACAATTTTCTGATAAATAACATCATTTGCAACAATCATCATCCATAAACCAACCCATACCAGACAGGAAAGCACTGCTATATATTCTGATTTTTCCCATCTGCTGTACAATACACGAAAACATATACAACATGAAACATTTACTGGAAGCAAAAAATTAACCACCAAATCACTTAACGAGAGTATTGTTGTTTGATATGTAATTGCCAAAAACACCATAACGATCACCAGATCCACTACTCCAAACATTAATATTCTTGCTGTACAAATCTGACGCAGTGTGTAATAAGACGCCTGCTCAATCTCAATCGCACCATTTCTTCTGTTTTTCCAAATTTCCGGGATAATCAGAACCACAAATATTGTGGCAGATATTCCCATAATCCTCATCATATCTTTTATGTCTGACGTATAATTACTCAACCATATCCATAGACACATAAGAACACAACCTTGTAAAATCCACCATCCTTTTTTTATGAATTTTGTCTGCTCATACAAAAATTCAAAATAAGATGTTCTATGCGATTGTTTCGATAAAACCGACTCTGACAAAATATTCTGACATGCTTTTACTGTTTTGTTCTCTGCTTCAGCCCTTACATACTTTTCTTCAATCTCCTCTTTATATTCCTTTATTTGTTGCTTATAATTCTTCATCTTTTTTCACCTCCAACTCTTTCATTAAAAGTTCTTTTGCTCTTCCGATTCGATATTTTACAAGAGAAAGTTTGATATGAAGTAATTCTGCAATTTCTCTTTGCTTCAATTCCTGAAAAAAATATAAAACTGCCGTTTCTCTAATTTCTTCCGGTAACTTTCTCACTGCCTGTTCAATAGTTAATCGGACTCCTAGCTCTTCTACATGATTTTTACTACAGTCCTCTGATTTTAGCAGTTCCTCTGATGGAATATCTTTTTTCTTTTTGTAATAATTTTTAACGGTATTTCCGGCAATTGTATAAAGATAATTCTTAACTTTTCCATATTCTTTATATCTATATAAATTGGAAAAGAAACGTGTAAATACTTCTTGTGTTAAATCCTCAGCCTCATAGGGATCATAGATATGTAGCAAACAATATTGATATATACTTGAGTAATATTTTTTGACTAGTTTTTCACAAGCATCTTCATCTCCTGCTCTTGCTAGATGTACTAACAAAGAATCAGTTTTGTATTCCATTCGCAAATTTGCCTCCCTCTGTTTTCTAAATAATATAACAATCCTACTATAAAAAAAGTTAGGATTTTCTTTTGTTTTTATTTATATTTTTCTAAATATTCTTCCAAACATAAATTTTCTTCTTTCATTATTTTAGCGACAGTCGTTCCAACATAACGGTAATGCCATGGTTCATTACTAATTCCTGTTATATCCGTTTTATCTTCCGGGTAACGTTTTACAAACCCATATTTATATGCATTTTCGTCTAACCATTGATATACTTTTTCAGAAGAACATTTGTCGGTATCCGCATTAATATCAACACTCAGTCCTAATTTGTGTTCGCTTGTATCGGGAATTGCAACATATTTCTCGGCTCTTTTTTTTTGCTTCTTTCGCAGAATATCCTTGTTTTTCATATTCATTGATTTTCTCGTCCATAATTTTTTGTTGTTCTTCTGTTGTTCGATATCCTTCTCTAACAAACAGTGCCAGCCCCTCAGCTCTTGCATCATTAAACATTTGTTGTAATTCTGGATAAATCCGTGAATCTACTTTTTTACCATTCGATAATTCTGTCAATTCTACTTGATAATTATTGGGAATATAATGTTTTCGGTCGACAAAAATAAGATTCCATTCACCCGAAGTGTCTGCAAAGGACTTTTCTGACTGCAAAATTTTCGGTAATGTTAATTCTCCAACCTGCACATCGATTTTTATTGTTCTCCACATTACAACGGTTATTATGATAGTCATTAAAAGAATGAATACTCGTAAAATATTCTTTCTTCTACGATTGCTGTATCTTCTTTTGTTCATTTTCTCTCCCACACTTTCATTATCAAAATATTTCTACTTTTAATATAATTAACAACCAAAACGACAAAAGAGTTAGTATCTAAACTTATTTATCAATAAAAAGTTTATTTTTTCTCAATTCCAGCTCAATTTCCCCTCAATGCCTTTTTCCTCCGATTTTCGTATGCTTATCCCACAGCAGAGCAGTACCACACCGGTACGACCTGCTGAATCAATCAATACGAAAACGGAGGTATTTTTTATGCGAGAACTCAGAAACACAAAAATCATCGCTGTAGATCATGGCTATGGCAATATGAAAACAGCAAACACCGTCACACCAACCGGAATCAAAGCCTATGAAACAGAACCAATCTTCACCGGGAATATTCTGGAATATAACGGCATTTACTACCGGATTGGCGAAGGACACAAAGAATTTATCCCGGATAAAGCTATGGACGAAGAATATTATCTTCTGACACTAATGGCTATTGCAAGGGAACTGAATGTCTTTTCCATCCGTGAAGCAGATGTTCATCTGGCTGCCGGACTTCCTCTGACATGGATCAGAAATCAAAGAGAAGCTTTTCGTTCCTATCTGCTCCAGAATCCAGAAGTCCATTACCGATTTAACAGCAAAGAGTATCATCTCCGTTTTGTGGGATGCAGCCTTTACCCGCAGGGATATCCGGCTATCGTAAACCGACTTGGAGATTTCAAGGGGACAAATCTTCTTGCAGATATCGGCAACGGAACCATGAACATTCTGTATATCAATAATAAGAAAGCACAGGAAAGCCGGTGCTGGACAGAAAAGTTTGGCGTAAACCAATGCATGATTGCCGCTAAAAACGCTGTTCTGGACAACTTCGGAGTAAAGATTGAAGAATCTACCGTAGAGCAGATTCTGCGGTTTGGAACCGCTGACATTTCAGCGTCTTATCTGGATTGTATTACTGCTGTTGCCAGACAGTATGTCACAGATATTTTTGCCACGCTCCGCAAATATGAATACAATCCTGGCCTGATGCGCCTGTATGTGGTCGGAGGCGGTGGATGCCTGATCCGTAACTTTGGAGCGTATGACAAATCACGAGTTACCATCCTTGATGATATCTGTGCCACTGCCAAAGGTTATGAATCTCTGGCTTATATGAGCCTGAAAAGGAGGGGATAAACCATGCAGAACAATATCCGCAACACAAACCTGCGCTTTAATCTGGACAAAGAACAACAGCGGAGAGCCTGGGAATATTTACAGACGATGGACAGGCAGGATTTTAAATCTTACAGTCAGGTAATCTCTCTTGCACTGGTAGATTATTTTGACCGCTATCTTCGTACATATAAAACCCATGAAACAGAATAGCAGTCAGTATTATCAATCCCAAGATTACATCAAATAAATTTATTTTCTTATACTTCATCTTTAGAAAGTTGGTATTTGAATGAAGATTTACTGGAATAAAGAAAACAATTCCAAAAACCTTATTGGACAACGTGGAAAAGAATTACGAACCGAAAAGCATATATCACAAAAAGCATTAGCTGAACAACTCCAACTTGCCGGATATGAATTTAGTGATTTGACTGTATTACGCATCGAACAAGAAACACGCTTTGTACCGGATTATGAAGTGGTTTCCCTTGCTGAATTTTTTCATGTATCTTGTGAATATCTCTTGGGTGTTAAAAAGGAAAAATAAGCAGTGATCTGAATTATAACTCACAGACCACTGCTTAAATTTTTATTAAAGCGATACCCTACTCCCCATACAGTCTGTATGTAAATCGGTTTACTCGGATTATCTTCTATTTTCTCACGCAGGTTACTGATATGGCTCATGACAATATTATAATCACCAAAATATGGCTCTTTCCAAACAATATTATATATTTTCTCCTTGCTAAATACCATTCCAGCATTTTGCGCTAACCGTAAAAAAATCTCAAATTCTGTAAAAGTAAATTCTATTTCTTTGTTTCCTTTTACCGCCAACCGTTCTTCAGCATTTATTGTTAATCCCTGAAATTCTAAGCATTTTTTTATGTTTCTATTTTCATTTGCTTATTTTCTAATATGCTTAATATCTCGCTAATAACATCATCTTCACTATTTTCAAATGACAACAGCAACATTTTCCCCATAACTTTCCACCTCCCCAAATCTTACTTATGTAATAATTAAATTATTACATAAGTAAGATTTACAGTCAACTATTTTTCCAAAATTGACATTTCAACAAATACAGAATATACTATTCTTATTACAGGCGTAAGATTTAAGGAGAGATTTACATGAAGAATTTACCACAAATTTCGGAAGCTGAATATGAAGTTATGAAAATCGTATGGAAACATGCTCCAATTAACACCAATGAAATAACAGAAAAATTACTGCAGTCCACAAGCTGGAGTCCTAAAACAATACAAACACTTATTAAACGTCTTGTTACTAAAGGTGTACTCACTTATGAAAAACAAAGTCGTGTTTTCGTTTATACTCCATTAGTAAAAGAAAGTGAATATATTTGCCAAGAAAGTAATTCCTTTCTTAATCGTTATTATGACGGGGATATTACAGCTATGTTATCTGCATACATAGAAAATGACAAACTGACAGAACCAGAAATAGAAACGCTTCGCTCTCTTCTATCCAAGAGAGGAAAAAAAGGAGGCGATTAACATGGCTAATTTCATGATACGCTTTTTATTATGCAATGTATTGATCAGCGGTATCATCGGAATTCTTTTGATAGCCAAATGGGTATTCAGAAACAACTTGTCCAGCCGGATGCAGTATAATCTGTGGTTGCTGTTACTCGGACTTTTAACAGTACCTTTTATGCCCTTCCGTCTAGTTAGTTTCCCGCAAATTTTCTCATGGCTCAGTAGCGTAAGAAACTCTTCCGCTTCTCATGCCGATGTTGGTGCAAATAATGTTATGGATACCGGTTTATCTGGTACTACAAATTGGATGAATGACTTTGCCCTTTCTGTAAATAAAGACACGCTATCAGTTACCGGATACATTTTATTAGGTATATGGATTGTGGGAATGCTTGCGATGATGATATTGGTGATCAAATCTTCTCTTCGTTTACGCACAATAAAGAAATCTGCGCTCCCCCTTCAGAACTCAGAGGTTCGCAGACTGTATAACAAATGCTTGAATGAGATGAAAATAACAAGGAATATTCCTGTGTACAGTACCGCTTTTTTGAAATCACCTATTATCGTAGGATTTTTGAAGCCATGTATTTATCTTCCAATTCATTTAATCTCAGATTATCACGAATCTGATATGAGATATATGCTATTACATGAACTGCAACACTACAGACATAAGGATGCCATTGCCAATTATCTTATGAACTTTGCCGGAGTTCTTTATTGGTTTAACCCCTTTGTCTGGTTTGCACTAAGAGAAATGCGTAATGACAGAGAAGTTGCCTGTGACACTTCTGTTCTAAAAATGCTTAAAGAGGACGATTATGAAGATTACGGAAATACGCTGATTAACTTTATAGAAAAGGTCTCCTTTTCTCCTTTTCCTTTTGCCGCCAACCTTAGTGGAAACATGAAACAAATGAAGCGTCGCATTATCAACATTGCCTCTTATGAGAAACCAACGTTTTGCAAAAAATTAAAAGGCATGACTGCTTTTATACTGACCACAGTTCTAATAATGGGACTTACACCTTTTATTTCTACATATGCAGCGGACGAAAGTCGCTACCAATGGGAATCTTCCTCAGAAAATATTTCATATGTAGATTTTTCTAAATACTTTGGAAAATACGAAGGAAGCTTTGTTTTATACGATCTTAGAAATGATGTCTGGAGCATACATGATATAGAACATGCTACGCTACGAGTTGCACCGGATTCCACTTACAAGATATATGATGCTTTATTTGGATTGGAAGAAGGTGTCATTACACCACAGGATTCTTTTATTGCATGGAATGGAGAAAACTATCCGTTTGAAGCATGGAACGCTGATCAGACCTTGCAGTCTGCTATGGCTTCATCTGTGAACTGGTACTTCCAATCAGTGGACGAACAACTTGGTACTACTTCCGTTTACGATTATATCAAGGAAATCGGATATGGAAATAAGAACATGAGCGGCGATTTCTCCACCTATTGGATGGAATCTTCCTTGGAGATTTCCCCCGTAGAGCAGGTCGAACTGTTGATCAAACTACAGAACAACCGCTTCGGCTTTGCCCCTGAAAACATCAATGCAGTAAAAGATGCCATTTGCCTTTCCTCTTCCGATGCCGGAACATTCTACGGAAAGACCGGAACCGGACGTGTGGATGGCCAAGATGTGAATGGTTGGTTTATAGGCTATATCGAAACTGCAGATAATACATACTTTTTTGCTACCAACATTGGTGATGACAGCAATGCTACCGGAAGCAACGCAACTGAAATAACCATGTCTATCTTGTCTGACATGAATATCTGGAAATAAAGAATCGGGTAAAGGTCAATCTCTGACTTTTACCCGATTTTTCTTAATTCGCTATCTGAACAAGCCCTTTGTATTCCCATGTCGCTCCATAATCAGTTGACTGAAATACAATCCCATCTTTCTCCGCTGCATCTGTGGTAACCGTTATCGTCAATGTGTCGTCCTCTTTTTCAGGCATATTCAGGTAATCAAAATCCTCCACCGTAAATCCGCAATCGATAGCGATTTGTGGTAATTCTGAAACAAGATCCATTGGAAGTTTCATTTCTTCAAAGGCCCTTCCGCCATCGCGAGTGACATATAAGCGGGAATAGGACTGGGATGCGCCTGTAATTCCTGCAACCCCAAAGTTCTCATCATAAAATATTAAACCTTCTGCAACTCCCAATTGTCCACTGAACGGATCATCATTTATGCATTCCCAAGTAGAACCACCATCCATTGTCTTTTCCATTACATAAAATCTGCTTCCGGCAGCTGCATCCGTTATCACCAAACGCCATCCATTATTTTCATCTAAAAAGAAATACATAGTTCCATCACTTTGATCCACAGTCCAACTTTCTGTATCTTTAGCATCCTCCACCTGCTGCATCGTATTCTCCTGCTTCAATTCTTGTTGACTGACGTACTCAGGCTCCATAATATATCGAACAGGTGTGACACTATTTAAATCAGGAATATGCAAAGATACCTCAAACCCAACGATTTCTCCACCGCTTCTAAGCTGAGTAAAATTGCCGGTTCCTGTTTCAGTTCCATCACCATCTGCATCTCCCGAAATATATTGTAAGCCTTCCTCTGAACTAAAAGATCTTCGCCCCATATAGAGTATTTCATAAATCTGCTGCTCTTCAAATGTTTCAGCCCACGCCTCTACCTGACTCGTCCAGTCTGAATTGTTCAAAATTTCAATCATTGGAGACAAACGCATATCGTCACTATATTCTCCATTCACATTACCATCTATCCAAACAGTCATATCATTACTGCTGTCTGCGTCATAATCAATAAGATACGTTTTTTTCTCTCCAGCCTCATTTTTTCCATATATGAATGCATAAATCCTTTGAATCGTTCCGTTTTCATCAAATGACACCTGATATTTATTTGCAATATAGAGTTCTTCCGGCAGTTGCAATGCTTCATCCAAATCCATCAGAATCCCTTCTACACCATCCTCAAAAAGATTATTATGCTCCAGTTCTACTTCTTTTTTACGCATCCACTCATCAAGTTTCCAAGACAGTGCCCCGTGATACGGAACTGCAGAATAAACGATACGTCCACCAAAGAATAAAGTTGCTGCTATAAGGAGTATCATTTCCGTATAGAAAAGTTTCTTATTTCCATTATCTCCTGAATTAACTTCTTGATTATGCCTTTTCGAAATCAGCCAGAGAACCACTGTGCCAACCAATCCTATTATACCTAACGCCAACATCGGTATATGCCTTCTCAAGCCACCATATTGACATAGATGCCAGAATTGATACAACATAAATATATATAGTATTAAACTTACTTTTCCCGTGATTTTATAAATATATTTCATGTAAGTCTCCTTTCTTCATATCTGTAAAAATACCATAAAACACCAGTATTATCAAATCATTCTTTAATACGGTATTGGTAATCTGGTATATGCATAATTCCATCATCAAGGATTTCATTCCCCAAATATTGAAAGCTACCATCATCAGCAAACTTTACTGTAAGTTCATGGGTTATGACCGCATCATCACAAATGACCATATCACACACCGCATCCACCGTTAATGTCACTGTTCCATCCTCATTTTCTTTGATATCAATAACCTCCGGCAACGAAGTTCCAAAAAAAGTTGGTGCATAGTTAAGGCAGCCTAGTCGTACCCATACATAAGTCTGATTTTTTTCATCAAATACCGCATATTCCTGAATTTGCTCTGCTGTTACCGGAAGATATTCCATGATCAAACTCTCAAATTCTTCTTTTGGTATTCCATTTGGATAATCCTCGGCATCAAACGCTTTCTGATGTTTCATGGCATACAGATATTCATATATTCCATTATAGTCCAGTTTTTCCATATGGTCGGTATCCCAATTCGAGCATAAAAGATTATTTCCCTGATACCCCAGACCTTGTACGCATCGTTCTGACATTTCCCGTTGTTCCTTAGATAATGGCTTTATTCTTACCAGACAGCTTCCGTCAACAATCTCTGTAACCTCCGGTGGTTCCGGAACACATAATTCATAACAAAACCATCCTTTATCCGTATATTTCCACTCCTTTATCCTTGCATAAGAAATATAGGACAATCCATATGTATCATTGGTGTTCCATGTAGCACACGCACTTATTAAATACATGTCCTTTCCATCAAAAATAAATTTATCTCTGCCAATGCCACCATCTGACTGCAACTCGTAAAGCACTATAAAACCAGCTTTCTCTTCCTGACAGTTTTTAAGAAAATCTTCGACTTTTTTATAATTTTCCATTGCTGCATATGCTTTCATCGTTATAACCGGATACCCTTTTTCTTTTATCCGATCCTGCATTTTATAGATTGTCTTATCATCCAGAACCGTATTAACTGCCTCCCCTTTATCTGCCTGAGTATAAATATCAGAAATAAGCTCCAGAATCATTTTACACTCATCCTCTGCTTCTTTTCTTTCCGGCTCATCTATTGGAAGGTCATAACCTTTTTCCCACTGTTCTGCAACATCTTCTTTTGCATTCTCGTTTTCTTCCGTAGAATCAACATCTCTACTATCCATCAACTGACTATCTGATGTCATATCTTTCCTTATGCATCCACATAACAGGCAACTGATCAGTACAATGAACCAAATACGCTTTTTCATAAATATTGTCCTTTCCATTCAGTCACATTTCCCATATCTCCTCTGCTGATGATGTTCTCGCATTCTTTTCATAAAAAATTCCTGTACTTACAATCATCACCAATAGAATCACAAAAATGATTCCAAACTTTTTTACAAACCATTTCATATCTTCCATCACTGTCCTCCGTATATATCATTCCATTCATCTTCAGTTAAACGCGGTGTATGCCATGTAATGTTGTTATTTTCTTCCTCTGAAACAATGTAATTTGATACATACTGGAATCCCCCGTCAGATAATGGTCTGACCGTAACATCATGCATATATACATTTGAATCGCCTGCATACGGATATATCACATGAACGTTGAGCGTTATCGTCCCATCCGAATGTTCTTTATACCCAACCACCTCGGAATACGGATATTCTGGATACTCTATCTCATAAAATCCTCTTGGTTTATATTCGTATGTTTGAGTTTGATAATCGTAAATAGTTTTTTTCTGCAATTTATCACTGTCGATATTAAAATATTCCATAATTACATTTTCAAACTCTGTTTTAGGAATATGATAAACTGCACCTATGCCTAAGTTATCATCTGCTACATATGGAAATTTTTCATTATGCAACTTTGGATACAACAAATCAAACATGTCATAGAAATTCAGTTCTCCAAAATCATCCTCATTCCAATCCACTAAAAACATATTATTTAACTCATATCCTATTGGCAAAAGATATTTTTCATTTAATTCCCGACACTTTGCATCCAATGGCAGTATACGAAATGCTACATGCTCTTCTGCAGAACTTAATGTTAATACATACAATTCTTCTGAAAAATAAGTTCCAGAAAACATCAGATATCCATCATCGGTATATCTCCAATAATCGGTTTGATATTCACCCTCATCTTCACTTTTCATAATTCCATCTTTATATCCGTAGTAACATCTTTTCACATGAACCACTCCATTTTCTGTCTGTAAATGATAGACTGAAAATCCTCCCAAACTACTCACTTGGATAATTGTTACTTCTGCTTCTTTCTGGTTCTCTACCGAATCACAAAAATCCATCACACTTTGCATTTGTGTCATATCAACTCGATTTTCACAATCAACTGCCGCATATCCACAGTCCCCAAATCTTTCTACAACTTTACGTACTGTTTCCATATCCTTCAGCTTATTTTTTGTTGTGGCTTCCGCATAAATATCTATCGGAATATTTATAAAATTGTCATCCATTCCTTTCTCACTGACAATTTCAATAGGTTCAGAAGATACTGGTTCTTCTGTATTCCCTTTACATCCCGAAATCCCCATCGAAAAACCTATACTAATTACCAGAAAACCACTTTTCAAGAACCTGACTATCTTTTTTGACAACATAACCGCTTCCACCTCTTCCTTTTACATCTTCTACCATGCTGACGATCATAATAGGACGCTCCATATTCTTGTCCGTTGTAAAAACAGAAAACCATCCCAATTCAGTCCCCGTTGTATCATCTTTTGATGCTTTGATTTCTGCAGTTCCCGTTTTTCCGGCTAATATAATATCCGTTCTATGTGCTGCATAGCCAGTTCCATGAGAATTGTTTATGACTTCTTTCGTATCCTCCAAAACAGTTTGCGCCACATTCTTTGTAAATGCTTCTTTAATCCAGACATCAGGCATTGCATCTTCCTTATATGTAAGATATGGTTTTATCATATTTCCTTCATTGCAAAATGCAGAATACATACAAGCCATATGCAAAGGATTCACAAGAATCTGACCTTGTCCATAGCCACTATCAGCCAACTGTACCTCTTTTTCAATTTTTTCTGTATTGGAAAACTGCGATTTTGCCATCTTAATATCAAATGGAAGTACATCATTGAATCCCAGTTTTGTTAATGAACTTTCCATATCGTTTTCCCCAATTTTTAATGCCGCCTTTGCAAAATAAATATTATCCGAATAAATTAAAGCATTTTTTAGAATAACCGGCTCATAAGCATGAAGCGTCGTTACATAATAAGATCCCCATGAGGAATCTTTCTGCCAGCTCAATCCTTCATTCCCATAATCCTCATCTGGATCAATTGCCCCTGTTGTTAATCCAATAGCAGCTATGATAGGCTTAAACGTAGAGCCCGGACACCAGACCTGTCGAAAACGGTTATACATAGGTTTGTTCTCATCTTCATTCAGCGCATTCCACTTTTCACTTGACATGCCCCTAATAAAATCGTTGTTATCATATGAAGGTGTACTGACTAAAGCCAATACTTCTCCCGTATACTGATTGATAGCAACTGAACAGCTCTTATCATCTTTAAATTGTTCATATAATTCTTTTTGCAAATTCGAATCTATCGTTAGTTTTATATCTTTTCCATTTTCTACAATCGTGCTTACTATGATTTTTTTCTTATTGCCATTTGAATCAACAATAGTAATAGAACACCCATTCTGTCCCTTTAATTCTTTTTCAAATAATCCTTCCATTCCACTTTTTCCAATAACACTGTTCGATGTATATCCTTCCCCTGCGTGTTCTTCTAAATCTTCTGCTGTAACGTTTTGAACATATCCCACTAAATGTGCAGCAGCCTCCCCCAGTGGGTATTCCCTTACAGTGATATCTAAAATTTTCACACCTGGAATCTCTAATAATTTCTCCTGTCTGTCTTTCTCTGCCAATGTTTCCTGATCTGGCTCAATCGACATCAGTTTTAATTCATTCACCTTTGGAACTGTTTTTAATGGTACAAATGAATCATCTTTTACCCATTTTGCTGCTAATTTTTTTTCTATATCTTCTGTTTTCATTTCCAATAATTCTGCCAACTGACTGATAGCATCATTCTTATTCTCTAATTTTCCGGGAACTACGCCTATAGAAGAAGCCACTCCCTCGCCTGCAAGCATGTGACCATTTCGGTCTATAATCTGCCCTCTTTTAGCACTTGTTGTAGACACTTTTACCTTATCTGTGGAATCCAGCTCTGGAAATATCAAAGAATCATTCCATATCAGCTTATATTTGCCTTTTTCCAGTATAAATGATGCCTTATTTTCAAAAGTTACGTTTCCTGCAACAGTATCCATAGATGTTTCATAACAGATCTCTTTTTGTTCTTTATCATAAGATGTGATATGAACTTTCATATTATCTACATCAATTCCCTCATAAATAGCAGAATTACGTTTTACAAAATCTTCCTGACTGATATTCCCAGATATTCCTGCATCAATCATTTCATACATTTGTTCATATTCTCGATTTGAAATATGAGCCATATATGTTTTAAGAACCTTCTCCGGTGATACATCAGGTACACTTTCATACCATACAAAAAAGGCAACCACAGCTGTAATCAAACATAAATTCATGAGCCATATAATGTATATCCTGCTTTTTTTCTTTTTTTTCGTCATAGCATCTCCTTTTCTTACATTTGTAAGATTTCATTTTAAAAAAAATTGTTCTTTCCATTTAAAAAGTTATGTCAAAGCAATCATGATTTCTTTTTTCGGTATATAATATCCCTACTCATATCTTACATCTGTAAGATATTAACGTCAAGTATTTATTTTACTTTCATTCTAAATAACAAAGCATCTGGCATATCCTAAGGAAGTGCCAAAAACAACCTTAGCAAGCACTGCCTGTGTCATGACACAGGCGAAATTCCCCACACTTTCCTATTGTATATGCGTGTGAATTTCCATAGGGAAGTATCCCTAACCCTCTTTTATTTTTTCTTTGGCATCTTGAAAATTGCCATATAATTCTTGCATATTTCACTTGTATATAGTATATTATAGATAGCAATTTGGGTATGTGTTTGCGGACACATACTTGGAGGAGTCGGAGCAATCCGGCTCCTCTTTAATTTTCAACAAAAGATACCTGCCTGGCAAGATTTTTTTCACTGTCCTTTATGTGTGATCCATAATATCGCTTTTCTCGAACACATCGAATCAGCCCTTCAAAACGTCTTAATAAAAATCCGTTTTAGAGGTATAAAAAAGACCGCTCACTTTCAATTTTTCTTGAAAATGAACGGTCTTTCACGCTTCTGTTATTCTGTTGAATGATAAAAATATTACTTTCTCTTTGATGTGTTTCCGAAGCCGCAGTCCAATTTACAAATCGATCCGATGTAGTGCAACTATTGTCTCTATATGTGTCGATAGGGTAATTGAGATGCACTTTCCAGAGTTTTCACTGTACTCTGGGAGTGAAAAATGCTTCCATCCTCTCTGATGAGGCTGCAAAAAATTGACATGATGCACTCTTTCCTTCCCCTGCATAGAAAAAGATTGCATTGTATTTTAGATGTAAGCCAGATCAGCTTACGATTGACTCTGCTCTTTCTCTATGATCCAATACTTCCAAAATTTCTTTCATATATTGTATCACAGATCATTTTGTTTTGGAAATCACTTTCCTCTCAAATAGGCAGAAGAAAACCTCCAAATCTGTTGTGGACTTGGAGGCATTATTCCAGCCATTTACTATCTTAAACAATAATTTGTCTCTTTATATTTTGTCTCAATAAAAACATCTAACAAAGCTTTTTGCTCTGTAGATAATTCAGCAT
>OLZV01000275.1_pt1 | contig 25193 bp, 16 predicted proteins | sample 1644531 | NCBI WGS metagenome assembly OLZV01 (sample SAMEA103958115, study PRJEB25191) | human gut metagenome | biome: human-associated habitat [ENVO:00009003]; feature: intestine environment [ENVO:2100002]; material: feces | place: Germany | collected 2013/2015
TACCTGAATAGTTGTCCACAATTTTACGCATCATTACCGTTTTACCAACACGGCGGGCACCAAAAATTAATACTGCTTTATTGGGCGCGATTCGTGCAGTAATCTTCTCTTGAAGTATTCTATTTACTGTTTCCATACCTTTATGAATTATAGTGCAAAGATAATCATAATTTTTTAATTGGCGAATTTTACACAAAAAACAAACTGCAAAGTGGCGATTTTTATAGATCAATCTTAAAGTAGTTGTTTCATCGTTCGTAGTAATTATAAATGCTAATAGCACTAATTGTTCTATTATTTCCCAGACATAATGTTTTGCAGTTTATCTTTATCGGATTGAAAGGTTTCATATAGAACTAATTAGTATGTAATCAAATATAAACTAAAAAGACAGGAATACATGCATCCTGTCTTTTTATTTATAATGGATATTTTTTATCTTCTCATGCGCTCCATTTCTTCGTCGCGGAGCATTCTCTCGTTCAGTTTCTCCTGCATTCTGTTAAGGAAATAGGTGCGGCTTTCGTTCTTCCGGCGTTTGATGTCTATATAGAAGCGGTAGCAGTCCTTTGATTCAACCCCGAAAATCTTGTAGAGAAGCGGGGCCAGCTGTTTGAGCGGCATGTTGCCGTTGTTGATGCAGCCCATCTCGTTGATGCCGTAGATAAGTTCCACGAGGTCGATGGCGTTGCCCGTCCATTGCAGGGGTGAGGCGGGATTTTCGGTTGTGTTGTCGGAGGATGTACGGATGGGGATTAGTGGTGGCACTTGGGGAGCGGCAAGGAACTTCTGCATCTTCCTCACGAAAGAGAGTGCCTTGCTGATGTAGGCTGCAACCTCCCTCTTTTCTTCGGGAAGATTGCGCACGGGATGGTGCTGCAACTCGATTTCAATGTAAGCCAGCGCAATGATGGTGCGGTTGGTGTCCACATTGCCGCTGCATAGTTCGATCACTTGCGTGGCGAAAGCCGTGTATGCCGTTTCCATATTGCAGTCCCCGGCTTCGTTTATACGGCGGAAGAACTCGGTTTCCGCCAATAAGAAATAATTCATGTCCTGTCAATTTTGAAATTTTACACTCTGTTTTTCGGTATGCGCACATGAATATGATTGGCAAAAAGCGTGTACATAAAAGAAAAAATCCGGCACGCTCTCTGCAAGGTGCTGGATTTCAGTGTGATAATTTCTCAATTTATTTATCCGACAGGAATTGTATTCAGCTTAAAGTGTTCATTTACTGAACATTCGTCCACTTTCCGGACATCAAACGCACGCTTTATAGATATGGCGGACCACTCCGTTGCGGTACACCTTCTGTGAGGTCAGCGTCCATTGTCCCTGTGGCAAGGCGGACTGGAAGAAACGCTTTCCCGTTCCGGCAATGAAAGGAATCGTGTAAAGTATGATTTCATCCACCACACGCATACGCAGCAGCCCGTTGATGTAGTCCGCCTTTTCAGGAGTGACTTCTGCCAGATAGCAGATGTCTGTTGTGGATTTCCGCCATTCGTCAAGCATAGATATGGAATAATCCGGTGTGATATGATAAAGGGCGTTTTCCCTTATCTTATTGATGCCGCAATCTTCAAGGCGCAGTTCCTTATACGCTTTGCAACATAACTCGGAGCTTTGACAACCGTCCATCGTGAGGACGGCAAGAATCTGTACTTTACCCATTATCGTTTCCTTTCGTTGGGCAAGGACAAAAAAGTAGCGTGCAAATCACACTACTTTCGAGCGACGGCTCTGGTAAAGCCTTTTACGGAGAGTACGTGAATGCACGCTATGCGTAGGCATAGCATAAGCATCACGCAATCGTCTCCGTAGTGTCAATTTACCAGATTTTCGCTCGAAACGCCTTGCGGTCTTATGTTATATATAGGCGGCAAAAGGCTCTGCCAGTCGCCGTTACCTTCTAATATGTCATGCAAAGATAGCCATTTTCAGCGAATTGCGGGCTATGGTTGCTCAAATTTATACTTCAATCCATATTCTTCCAGTTTATTATAGAGTGTTGTCCTGCCTATTCCAAGCAATTCGGCAGCGACCTTCCGGTTCCCGTCAGCCTGCTTCAAAGCACGCAGAATCCGCTCTTTATCTTCCTCATCGTTGTGTATGGAGAAGCCGGTAATAGAGGTTGTTTCGGTTATCCCAAGTTCCAGATGCTCTTTCGTGACAAGTCCCGTCTGTGCCTGCAACACCGCGCCCATGATTTTCTGCCGAAGCTCGCGCACGTTGCCCGGCCATGAATGGGTCAGCAACGCTTTCCGTGCTTCGGAGCTGAATCCGCTAACCTTGCACTCCAATTCATTATTGGCAATCTCGCGGAAAAACTCTGCCAGCGGCATGATGTCTTCCTGACAATCACGCAGCGGCGGAACGGTTATATCGAAGTCGTGCAGACGGTACAGCAAGTCCTGCCGGAAACGCTTTTCATTGACCGCCTTTTCCAGATTCTCGTTGGTGGCAGCGATAATACGGACATTGAAACTTCTATCCGTCCTGTCACCAACGGGGCGGTATCGCCGCTCCTGTATGGCACGCAGAAGCATCTGTTGGGTTTCCGGTGCGAGGTTGCCCACTTCGTCCAAAAACAGCGTGCCGCCTTCGGCTTCATGGAAATATCCTTTCTTGGCACTGTCCGCACCGGTGAATGCGCCTTTGACGTGTCCGAAAAATGCCGATGGAGCAAGCTCTTTGTTTAACGATCCGCAGTCCACAGCCACGAACGGCTTGCCGGAACGTTTGCTTTTATCATGCAGATGGTGGGCGATATGCTCCTTGCCCGTGCCGTTCTCTCCGAATATCAGTACGCTCATGTCGGTTGGTGCTACCAGCCTTATCCGGTGCATGATTTTCCGGAAGGCGGAACCGTCACGGGCAAACACGGGCATACGGCTCCGCCCGATATTCCGCTCTTTCAGTATGGTACGGAGAAGAGGCACGAGTTTGTCCTCCACGAGTTGTTTGGGTATGTAGTCCAGCGAGCCGAGTTTCATACTTTCAACCGCCGTATGCACTTCGGCATAGTCGGTCATGATGATGAACGGCTGCGTCATACCCTCTTTGCGCATCCAACGCAACAGGTCGATACCATTGCCGTCAGGTAGGCGCAGGTCTGAAACCACGATGTCCCCGTCAGCGGCTTGTTGCAGAAGTTTCCTCGCTGTCGAGAGGTGGAAAGCCTGCACGGTACGGAATCCCTCACGTGCCAGCAGGTTACAGACAAACTCGCAATACACGATGTTGTCCTCCACCACGATGATTTTTATCTTATCCATTGTTGTATTTCTTCCTTTCTTCTTTTGCCAGCCGGATTATCTCCGAACCCTTATCCAGCACAGCTCTTACGGCATTGCCTATTGCTTTGTCGTCAGGTGTGCCATTGTGATGAATCAGTTTATAAAGTTCCCTCAACGGTCTGTCGGCACGGAGTATCTCCCAAGAGCTGCGCAGGTGGTGTGTTAGGGCGTCCAGTTCCGGAAGGTCTTTCCGTTGTTCCGCATACCTGAGCGACTGCATTTCCTTTTCTGTTTCCGTTATCAATTTCTCCAGCATGACGGCTTCATTGCCGTAGGATAGCAGGGAGGTGAAACCCGGCTTTTCATTTTGTGCCGCATTCATGGCGCATTTATTTGAAATCTCCATCAGTTCAGATATGGAGAACGGCTTGAACAGGCATTCTGTGAATCCATGTTCTATAAGTTCCTCTTTGCCGCAACTGCCCGAAGCGGTTGTCACGATTACCGGGATATTCCTTGAATTGCCAACGTTGGAAGTGCGCAACAGTTCCAGCAACTCGAAACCGTTTATATCCGGCATATTCAGATCCGTCAGAAGAAGGCTGTATTCCTTTTTTCGTATCAGTTCCATCAGCTCCGCAGCATTGGTGCAGGTATCGCAGTGTATCCCTTCCTGTGCATACATTTCTTTCAGCATCAGGAGCAGCACTTCGTCATTGTCGATGGCAACCACATCGTGGAATGTATGGTTATGATGAACCTGTGTTTGATTTATCCGTTCCGGTAGTTCCTCGGCTGTCTGCATGGGGATTTCCACCGTGAAACGGCTACCTTTGCCTTTATCGCTCTCCAGACGGATTGTGCCGCCGAGCATTGTCACAATACGCTGAACAATGGAAAGACCTAATCCGAAGCCATCCTTTGCGGCAGCGTTTGACAGACGTTCAAACGCCCCGAATACCCGTTGCTGTTCCTCTTCGGTCATACCTGTACCCGTATCTTCGACGATAAGTTTCAGCAGACCGTTATCATAATCTGCCCGCAAAGAAACACTGCCGTTCTCCGTGAACTTGATAGCGTTGGACAGCAGGTTGTTCCCGATTTGCAAGATGCGTTCCTTATCTGTACATACAAAGGCATCCTTGTGGCAATGTATTGTCAGAGTCAGTCCTTTGTTTATGGCGATTGGCATAAACTCCGTTTCGAGCGTATGTGTGATTGCGGAAATCCTACATGCGGAGAAATTAGGCTGTTCCTTGCCGTTGTCCAGCCGGAAAAAATTCAGCAGGGTGTTCAGCATTTCACGCATGCGGTCAGAAGATTCCTGAATGTTTCGGATATACGTCCCGGTTTTATCCGTATTGCAGTCTTTCCGCATCAGTCCGGCATAACCCGTTATTGCCGTCAGTGGTGTACGTAATTCATGGGTAATGGTATGAACGGCTTTCTTGCGAGAGGCTATCAGTGCCTCGTTTCGCTTTGCCATTTGTTGCAGTCGCTCAATTAAATCTGCGGTTTCCTGTTTATATCGCTTGATGCGGTTGGCATTTCGGTGTATGATGATATATGATATGACCAGTAGCAGTATAACGAACCCTGTCAAGCCCCCAATCTGAATGAACGACCGTTCCCGCATGGCTGTTATCTCGGCTTCCCGCTTTTGTAGGTCAGTTTGTACTTTCCCGTCTATTTGAACAACCAGTCCTTGCAGTTGCCTGTTAAGTTCCGCATTTCGTGCGGCAAGGCTATCGGCATGAACCGATAAGCGACGGCTTTGCGCCTGTTGTTCGGTTCTCATATTCCGGTTAAAGGAACGGTGCATCGTGGTAGTCACAGTTGGTTTCGCTTCTTCCTTTTTGCCGAAGATGCCCAAGAATCCTTTTCGTTTAGGTTTCTTGGGTTGTTCTTGCACACTTTTCTGCGCGATTACGGGTACTTGACGGGGTATCTTATCGTTGATGGCTTGTTGCTGTTCAAGTATCTGCACGATTTGGCACATCTGCCGTTCCTTATCTTCGAGAAGATGGCGTACGCTGTCTATACGCTCTGCCGGATAGGTAGCTTTGAAACGGCAGAGCATACTGTCCATTGCCATACGCTGTGCATGGTAATGTTCGATATCTTTATCGTTCCATTCCAGTATTGTTTCACCAAATAGAGAGAATTTTATCATTTGAATATTGATATTGTTTATCTCTTTTCGGAACTCGTCTATTTTTTTATTGTCAAGTTCTAATGCTTCTATCTCCTGCCATTCATAGAAGCTATTATATGCTATACATCCGATAAGAACGGAGATAAGTATATACCCCAACCGTATTGTCTTATAGAAATTCCTGGATCGTTCCATTATTTTGATGATACTGATTTTTCAAACATGAATAAAAGTTTATCCTTTTCTTCCATACGGGTATTATCAGAATAACCGCCTTTTGTTATTTGATACCCACACGGCTTAACCATAAAAGTGCCTAAGCCTTTAGTGTATGAACTTACTTCTGAGGCATAGTCTTTACTTGTATTTAATGGAACTTTCCCTTCAATAAGACACCACTCATTATTACAACTGATACCTTTAATCTCAGACATCATTTTTTGCAGATCTGTAATAGCTTTGGAACTTGCTACTTGTGGTATCTGTAACTCAAAATAGAGCATCGGTTCGAGAATATCCACTCCTGATTGTTGCAAAGCCAACCTGAAGACATAAGGAGACAATTGTCTAAAATCGGCAGGGGTACTTATCGGACTATAATAAAGGGCATAAGTAAAGGTTACTTTCAAATCCGTCACTTCCCATCCATGCAATCCCGATTGGCAAGACATACGGATTCCTTCAAAAACGGCATTTTGAAAAGAATGGTTCAGATAACCAAAGGAGATTTCACTTTCGATTTGCAACCCTGACCCTATCGGTAAAGGTTCAAGAGTCAGTCCTATGGAGGCCCAGTAAGGGTTGGGAGGGACTTCGATATGGATAATCTTATTCACCTTCTTTTTAGGTCGTTCTTTGTAGATAGTCTTGATTTCATCAAAATGGGGCTTTACGGAGAATCGTTCTTCCAGCAATGTTTGTATGATTTCTTTTTGGGTTAAACCATATAACGAGATTTCCAATTCATCACTATATGAATTTATGGAAAAGGACAGAGACGGGTCTTCAATAAACAATACATTTAGAGCGGATATCAACTTGCTTCTCTCTTCGGGCTTGTCTGGTCGGACAGAAGATTTGAGGGCGGGATGCTGATGAGATAATCCTTGAATCAGACAAGGTTTAACACCTAAATAATCTCCGATTCTTAATTCTTCTATATCTTCTATAATTGCGATATCATTAGCAACCACTTCATCAACATTTATCTCTTTGCCCTGATAAATGGTTTTTAGATTTTTAATCTTGATGAATTTTTCAGAATCATTGACTTTTATAACGGTTCGAAGTCTCAGCCTTCCGTCAATAATTTTTAGAAAACTTCTTTTATGCCCTTTGGGGTCATGTTCTATTTTATAAAGATAAGCTGAAAGTCTATTGGGGACTGATGCCGGAGGAAATATAAAAGAAATGATGGCGTCTAACAACTCATTGATGCCAATATTGCACATTGCTGATCCATGCAAGACCGGATAGGCTTTGGCTTTTGCCACAAGAGCGATTATCGCATTCCAATAATCTGCCGGTAAGATTTCTTTATCCGCCAAATATAGTTCTAATATATCGTCGTCATGGTTGCATACAAATTCTTTGTGTTCTGCCCTTATATCTGTTGGGGTGCAAATCGGGTAAACGACTCCATCGACAACCGTTTGCATAAACAAGACGTCTTGCGACAGATTTGTTTTTATGTCCAGATATAAACGCTCAAGATTTACGCCGGCACGATCAATCTTATTGATAAATATAATTGTCGGGATTTGCAGTTTTTGCAAAGTCTTGAACAGCAACTTTGTTTGTGCTTGTATGCCTTCCTTTGCCGATAATATGAGGACTGCACCATCAAGCATTTTGAATGTCCGCTCCACCTCTGCAATAAAATCCATGTGTCCCGGAGTGTCAATGATATTGCATTTCACACCATTCCAAACAATAGATGTCGTAGAAGCCCGAATAGTAATTCCTCTACGTTTTTCTATATCCATAGAGTCTGTTATGGTGTCACCTTTATCAACACTGCCGCGCTTTTCCGTTGCTCCGCAGGCAAATAGCAGATTTTCGGTTACGGAAGTTTTTCCTGCATCAATGTGAGCAAGAATTCCTAAATTTATAATGTTCATTTGATTAAGCAATAATATACTACAATAGATGCATTGCCGAAACGCACCTTTTAATACCTCCTCGTAGCATGTAGAAAACTACAGGATTCTTAACTCGTATTAATATGTATATTATTACTGCCGCATAATTGAACGCAAATTTACGAAAAAAAAGTTCCCTGACAAAAGCACAAAGAACTTTTTTAATCTATACGTATTTTTATTTGGTATTATTAATTTGTTATTTGATGATGAGGGCTATTCATATAAATGTAGGTTAAATTTTTCTGACCATTTCAAACTGTTGTCCTTTTGGGGTAAGTCCTAATGATGACAAGAAACCAGTGACTGATTCACAATCGCAATCAACATTAGTAAATTTGAGTACATCGCTTTGAAAATGACTGACAGCACTTTTAAGCAAAGACTTGCCTATTCCTTTACGCCGGTAATCTTTTGCAACTGCGAGGGATGAAATATCGCCAGATGCCGGTTCAAAGATAACAAATCCGACAAGTTCTTCTCTTTCATAAGCTCCCAATATGTCCAAATTGTCGATTCCGCGTTCCAGTGAAGCCCTGTCATTTTGCCATGAAGGATGAAAATCGAACCAGGCCGTTTGGTTAAGGCAGTTTTTTAAATCCGATGGGAGTATGCGACATGCGGTATGGTTTACTTGCAATACAGGAACAATATCGCTCAGTTTGGCAGAGTAGTAGTTGAAATTTCTCTGTGTTTCAAAGCCTAATTTGCGATATATTTTTATTGCTTTGTGATTGTGTTGCAAAACTTCCAGTACATATTGCCGAACTCCTTGTTGACATATCAATTCGAGGCTGAAAGTGAATATTTTTTGGGTTAGGTGTAATCCCCGGAATGAAGGTACGGTTCCCGTCCCTGTGTCATAGGCAGTCAAGATGTTGTTGTACATGCCTGTTCCGTTAAGCACAAAAGAAATCAGCCGTCCTTCGAAAAATACTCCGAAAGATAGTTGTGGATTGTATCCTCGTCGGTCGAGCATGCGTCGCAATTCATCCGCATTCAAAGAGAAATCATAATCTTTGAATGCAGATGAGAATGCCGCATACAAATCTTTGAAAGAAACGGACTCTAAAGAATGAATGATGATTCCCATATCGGACGGTGTTATGTGTTTGGATTTTCATCACTATTCTCTACGGGTAAACCGTGCTGTTTGAGAAAGCTGAGCTTATCCCAATAACCTCTTTGGAAAACTATTTTATCGTTTTGCACATGAAAGAATCCGCATCCTCGCAACCCGAGCGGATCTTTCCATTCCATGATAGCCCATTCTCCATCCTCGAATATATGCTCAACAATACAAACCATTTTTGAGGTTGCAAATTCATTTACAAACATTTCATGGATAGCTGTTTTTCCTATAACTGGGGTGTTTGCGACTTGATGGTTTATGGCATCCTGAGCGTATAAGTTTGCCAAAGCGACTGCATCGGCGGCGTTGAAGCAGTCAATCCATTTTTGTAGTATCTCTTTTGGCGTCATATTTTTCGTATCTTTTATTCTTTAATATTTAATTGTTGCTTTTTCCTCTATAAGTTAGAATTAGACATTTTTTCTAATTCCTTTTGGAAGGATCATCAAAAACAAAATTAGTATTTTTTTCTGTTTTACTGATGATTCTGTAGAAATATTCTCGTTCATATTATTGTGTCATAAGGAATGTGTCAAATAAAGCGGTTTCCACATTACAGCTTTATGGTAAAATGAGTTTAACCAACTACATAACGCAATCTGTTGTCGGTGCTGTTATCTATTTCCCATTCGTATTCTATTTAGCCCCTTATTGTGGGTATGCAGCAAGTTATCTTATCGAATTCATTCTCTTTGGGAGTCAAATATGGTTGTGCAAATGGTGGCTGACAAAACATAAACAAGGTTAGTTGGAATGTTTTTGGTATAATGTTTATAAACATAAATCAAGAAAGAGCAAATAAATTTAATAGAGGCTGCCCAAAAAGAAAGAAAGTCTTGCAATCACTCTCCTACAGATACTTGCAGAGGGGATATGATTTACTTTTAGACCTTTTGGATAGCCCCTAGTAATATTTTATATAAAATTCCTAATTTTAAATTTTTATCCCTTTCGATCGGTTTTTATTCTTTAACTGAAAACCCGGTCGTCCGATGATGACATGGTCGCCAATGATGTTGCCCGTTGGATTTCGCTCATTCACCGGGCTGCGTATCTGCGGTGCATCATCAGTTTGTTGTGGCGATATGCTCCGTACACCTTCCGAAACAGGCTTGACCTCCTGTCCATCCTTTTCTTTTTCGTCGGCTTCCTGCGTAGGCGGCGCAAGTTCCAGCTGTATCTTTCGGTCAAGTGCGGCAAGTTCGGACTTAAGCTGTTTCAGTTCGTCCTCCTTTTTCCATACCTTGCCCGCTATCTCCTGCAACTGCGGAACTTCCTTTTCCAGCACCTCGTTCTTTCCCTTGTACTGGTCGATTATGGACGGAATCCGCTCCAATGCGTTCAGGAAATTACGTGCGGCGGCTACCGAATCAGCCATCGCCAGATGCCCGTTGTTGTAGGTGTACTTGTAGTTTCCCTCCACCACGAAGCGGTTATCGGTAAACTCCAGCCCCTCTTTGAGTATCCTCTCGCTTACCACCTTTATCGGAAAGCCGTAAAGTTCCCCGACAGGCTTGTACAGCCCGCCCGTAGTGGCGTTCTTGGCTATCTCCTGCAAACGCTTTCCGATAACCTTTTCATCGGTAGAATCCACGCCGTCCACCTTGACCGCATTCAGGCGGTTGCCCTCCTTGTCCGTCTGCACAACGGAAAGAAAGCGGTTCCAATCTTCCGTCATGGCTTCGATGACAGCCGTGTTGTTACGCAGTTCCCCCGTCTTGGCTTCCAGCTTGAACTCCGAATCGCGCTTGCCCTTGTTGAACGACTTGCGTTCCCCTTCAAGCGATGCGATACGCTTCTCCAGTTTCGCCTTGTCCAAAAGGTCGGTATTGCCGGAGAGCAACGCCATGTACTCCGAGAAATTCATGCCCGATTTCTCGTCCATCGCCCCCTCGTCGATGGTACGCGCGCCCATCGCCCCGCTTTTAAGCTGCGAGATGAACGTCTGCTTGCAGTGCAGCAGGTTGAACTTGTAGCTGTCCAGCGACTTTTCCACCGCGTAGATGATGACATCCACATTGTTCCCGGCAAAATGCTTGGCAATCTCGTTGCCTGCCCTGACTCCCCGTCCGTCACGCTGTTGCAGGTCGGACGGTCGCCAAGGCGTATCCAAATGATGGATGGCGACACACCTTTTTTGCGCATTCACGCCCGTTCCGAGCATGGAGGTGGAACCGAACAGCACGCGCACCGTTCCGGCGTTCATGGCGTCTATCACCGCCTTGCGCGCCTTGTCGGTCTTGCACTCCTGAATGAAGCGCACCTCGCTTGCCGGTATGCCGTAGTCCTCCGTCAGCTTCCGCTTTATCTCACTGTACACGTTCCACCCGTCGCCCGGCTGGTACGTCCCAGATCCGAGAACACGAACTGCGTGCCTTTCTGCGCGTCGTATTTATGGTAATACTCCGCAATCGTCTTGGCACAGTGGGAAGCCTTGTTGTCGGGGTGGTCTTCGTAGTTCGGGTCTATCATGCGCATATCGAGAGCCATCTTCCGTGCGTAATCGGTGGCGATCAGCATCTTTGCCTTCTCTTCCGTTTCCGACAGGGGCGGTCTACCGAGCAGCGTGGCGTCGCCCGTCTTGGCGAACTGCATCAGTTTTTGAATGAAGTCCTCCTGCTCCGGCGTGGGCGGTATATGGTGCAGTATCTCGTTCTTGGCAGGACGGTCAACGCCCACATCCTCCGCCGTGCGGTAGTCCGTGATTTCATTATAGAAGGCGGCAAGCTCCGGCACTTTGATGAAGTAGCGGAAACGCTCCTTCTGCACCACGTTGTTCGTCACGTTGAACTCGAAATCGGTCGTCTTCTTGGCGAAGATAGCCGCCCATGCGTCAAAGCACCGGATATCCTGCCGTTCCAGTTCCTTCGGGCGCAGGTACTTGAAGAGCAGGTACAGTTCCGTCAGCGAGTTGCTGATGGTCGTGCCGGATAGGAACGTCGCCCCCAAGTCCTTACCCGTGCGCTCTTGTATGGTGCGGATGGCAAAAAGCATATTCAGGGCTTTCTGGCTTCCTTCCGAGTTGCCCAAACCAGCCACACGGTCATGCCGCGTGTTGAAAGTCAAGTTCTTAAATTGATGCGATTCGTCAATAAAAATATGGTCGATGCCCATCTGCTTGAAGTCCACCACGTCGTCCGTGCGCGACTTGATGGCGTGTTCCACCTTCTCCAGCTTCGCTTCAAGGTTGTGCTTGCGCTTTTCCAGACCTTTCAGCATCGCCCTCGATACGTTCTTGCCCTGCTGCCGCAAGACTTCGAGGTTTTCCTCCACCGTGTCAAGCTCCGCTTGCAGGATGCGCTGCTGCAACTCCGGCGACTGCGGAATCTTGCCGAACTGGTCGTGCGACATGATGACGCAATCATAGTCGTTGTTCTTGATGTTGTTGAAGAAACGCACGCGGTTGGCGGTCGAAAAGTCCTTCTCCGAGGCATAGAGAATCCGCGCGTTCGGGTATGCCGCCTGATAGGTGGCGGCAATCTCCGCGACATTGGCTTTCAGCCCGATAATCATCGGTTTGTGCGCCAAGTTCAGACGCTTCATCTCATGCGCTGCAATGCACATTATCAGCGTCTTGCCTGTACCATAGGCTAAGCACACGGTGCTTTGGCACTTCAAGAAGTGCCACGTTCCCATGTACTCGCCACCGAACCGTACGTACCCGTCTCCGAGTATACGGCTCTCCATGTTTATCATCAGTCTATTTCCCATGGTGAATCTTGTTATAGCAATTCTTGCACACCGCAAGGGTCTTTCTTCTACGGGCAATCATGAGTTTTTCCCAACCCTGTTTGCCTTTCAAATCCTTGAGTTTGCGGACGTGTACCATTTGCAGGTTATCAGTTGCACCACAATATTCACACTTGCAGGCAGCAAGTCTATCCATAAGACTTGTGTTCTGCATTCCTCGGTAGCTGGGGAGATTGTCAGCATCATCTATGCGTGCTTCCTTTCTCCTGCCAAAACCTCCATGATAGATTTCACGTTCATGCGTCTTGCCTTTTCCGTCAATCCACTGCACACGGAAGATTCTGTCTCTTGTATAGGAGTTTATAATCTTCCTGACGGTAGAGTTGTACTTGGAGGAAAACGTCTTGTACATGCTCTCTTTCATGATTTGATAGAAACTGTTGAGTATACTGACATTATTGGCGATGCAGTAGTAATTGTAGATGCCTCGGATTTCCGAATTGTATCTATTCAGAATTTCGAGGTCATCATTACTACGCAGGTAGGGGCGTGAGGTGGACTCCCATTTTTCCTTGCCCTCCTTGACCGTTATTTTCATCGCACCGTATTCCATGAGTTTCTTTCTCATGACTTCCATAGGAAGCAGTACGACTGTCTTATGGTCAAGTGAGCGTTTGGGCATTCCGTTACTCCCATTCCGTGTCTTCTCGGATTTACGGATTGTGACCTCAAAGCCAAGAAACTTGGCATGGTCATGTCCGTGAGTTATGAGCGTCTTTTCATCGGACAGTTCAAGTTTGAGCCTATCACAAAGGAAATTTTTGATGTCTTCCTTTATTTTGACACAATCCTCTCTGCTGCCGATTACTCCGATGAGGAAGTCATCGGCATAACGTACATATCTCAGTCTTCTGAAATCCTCGTCCATGTCCAGAGTTGCAGGGTATTTCTGCATTTCACGGTGAAGTGCTACAATCTCACTGCGCAATGCCGCTCTTTTCTGCTCGTCTGTCTCTGTCTTCAGTTTCTTCACTCGTTTGTCCTTGCGGCTCGCAATCCGCTTATAGTCGGGATTCCGTTTCCGCATCTTACCTCTGTTGAACACCGAGATGTATTCCACCATGTATTTATCTAGCTTGTCAAGGTATATGTTAGCCAAGATAGGGCTGATAATACCTCCCTGCGGTGTTCCGCTGAAAGTGTTGTGGAATATCCATTTCTCCAAGTAACCTGCATTGAGAAACTTACGTATGAGGCGCAAGAATCGTTCATCTGCGATGCGCTCCGAAAGGATAGCAATCATCATATCGTGGTCGATATTGTCAAAGAATCCTTTGATGTCGCCCTCAATGAACCATCTTGTACCGTCAAATCCCTCCATGATTGAAGCCATTGCAGTATGGCAACTGCGGTGCGGCCTGAATCCATGCGAGCATTTTTCAAAATATCCCTCATAGATGGATTCAAGAATCATTTGGATGACTTTCTGCACAAGCTTGTCCTCAATCGACGGGATGCCGAGAGGTCTTTGCTTGCCGTTCTTCTTGGGTATGTAAATTCTCTTGGCAGGGTGCGGCTGATAGCTCTCATCACGCAACTTGTCAATAATAGATTGTATGCGCTTGATGCTCATCCCGCAGATGGTCTGACCATCGGTGCCTTTCGTCATGTTGCCAGTTTTGGGTGCCATTGACTGATAGGCAATCGCATACAGGTTCTCGTTGAACAGCAGTCGGTAAAGCCGTTCAAACTTGTAATTTGGGTTTTGGCTGTGTTCAGCCAGACTGTTTAATACATTCTCAGAATTTCTCATAATGTCTCACACATCATTCGTTAAACATATTAAAGATAAACACTGTCTCCCTTCGCCATGTACGAGGCTTTCCCTCGCTCAGACTACTATGGAGACTCTGTTGCCATACAGACTTGCGTCTGCTTAGGCAATCCCCATTTAGACATATAGCAACATAGCGTGACAGATTGTCGGATGCGATTTTCGCCCTTTTCCGCTTACTGCAGCTGACCTGCAATCGGTTTTCAGCTCTCGTGCCCGAAGTTGGAAGGCAGAAGTATTGCAGACCGACCGTTATAACTATCTTCGGTCGGTGTTTACCAATTAACGTCTTGGGCTGTCGTTCAAACAGTATAGTCTTCATCCTCATATCTATCGTTTCATTTAGACATTCAGTAGCAGCACGATAGTTAGCTGACTTATGCCGTTTCCAACATGCGATACTCCCCACCGCCTTTCGGCTAAGTGGATAAGTTGGCTAATGACCGGCGTTGAAAACCCTTGCCGGGTAGGTTGCTAATCCTACATTTACTATATGCCCTTATGGGCGCACGACTTCGTGGTCGCAGATGCCACCGCCGTTCTGTTTGAGCATCCAGACGCAATCCATCTGCGACGGATAGACGCTCTTGATACCCCTGCTTGCCAGCCCTTTGAGGTTGAGGTCCGGAAAGGTCTGGTGTGAGCCGTCATATTTCGGGCGCACGAAACAGTTGAACTTGCGGTTGTACATCGTCGTCAGCCGTTCCTTGAACTGCGGCGACTGCTCTTCCAGCCATTCCGAGAACCCGTTACGGATTTCGTCAATCTTGGCGTTGGCGAGCTGTATGCCCTCGCTGTCGCGTACCTTGATGTCGTTTCCGTGTTCATCCTTTCCTATGGACTTCATCATATCCGGGCAGGTGTTATGCAGGGCGTGTTTCAACAGGTGCATGCCGTCATAGTTCCGGTAATAGCCCTTCACTAAAAACTCGTCCGTGATTTTCATGGTGCGGTAGCCGCACGCCACCGAAAATTCGTCCATGCTTGCGGAGTAGGCGATTTTCACGTCCGTGTCAAAAAGACGGCTCATGTAGGCGGCATATACGCCCGTCGGAATCCAGCGTTCCCCGAAATTGAAGTCGAGGTCTTCAAAAGCGATGCGCGGCGGCTCGGCTTCTTTCAGAGCCTCCAACGCCTGCTTCACTTCCGGCATACGCCCGTTTTCGGGGTTGTCGCCCATCCATGCCTCGATGCGTTCCGCCTTCTCTATCACGTTCCCGGCGATGAACCTGTCCTTTATCTCGTAACCGGTTACGAGCGGGTTGTAGAAGATGCGTCCTTTGAGGGCGTCAAGCAATCCCTCCTCCGTACTGTCGGTTATCTCCCGCATATAGTCGAGATTGACCGTGCCGAACTTGTTGAGCGATGCGGAGAGTGCCTCTTCGGGAGAGCTTACGTTGGCATGGCTCTCTACCGAGAAGGAAACGGGACGCTCGAAAATGTCCGCCTTGACGAACCTGCCGTCCTCCGCACGTTCCAGCGAAAGGATGTCGCGTCCTCCTGCATCCATCACCACCAGTTTCACGTTCTGCTTGGCGTTGAGGTTGCCGTAGCGCATGACAAACTCGTCATAGCAGGTGTTCAGATGCTCACGCCACTGCGGGTTTTCCTCGCGCCTGTTCGATTCATAACGGTACAGACGCTCGTATGCGTCACGGAGCGACACATACAGCAACGCCTTCTCTTTCTGATAGCCTGTCAGTCCAAGCGGCTGGAATGTCGCGCCGTAAGGCGTGATGTCTTTCAGATAACCGATGTTACGACGCCCACTGTCAGCCACTAACGAGCCTTCACGCAAGTGCATTTCCGGCGTGCGGTGGTAGGGACGCGGCGACAGGTCGGGAGCTTCCTCTTTCGGTTTTTCCGCTTCCATTTCGGGAAAAAGGGAGGTTGCAGCCGCTTCCGTTGCGGGAGCGACAGGAATGGCGGCAACTTCCGGCTGTGTTTCGGGTTGCCGTGTTTCCTGCTCCGGCGCGGCTTTCACGTCCGGGACATGCTGCCGTTTCTCCTGATGCTGTGCCGCCAGCCTGCGAAGTTCCTTGCGTCGCTCCGGCGTGAGGTCCATCATCATTTCATAGAAGCCGTTGATGGGCGGATTGGTGTCCCAATCCAAAGTAGCGTAAATATCATCCGGATCGGCTTTGGCTGCGACACTCACCGGCTTTGTTTCATGGCTGTCCCTGCTTTCCGTCGGCGGTGCGGCAGACGGCTGTGGCGGTGCGGTCGTAACCTTCGGCGTAACCTGCGCCTGCGGTTTGGGAGGCATGCGCCTTGCCGGGCTTTCCTTTTTCGCCGTCTTTTTCTTCTTGGCGGGTGCTTCCTGCTTGCGTACTTCCTCCGTCATGCCCCAGAGGTCGAGCAGGGAGAGCTGCACGCCCTCCGAATAATCGGGGCGGCGCGGCTCTATCTCCGACTTTTCTTCCTCCGGCTGCGGTGTTGCCGCTTCGGGCTTCACTGCCATTTCATGACGTGGCTGTATCTCAGGAGTGACAACCGGTGTGGAAATGGTTTCTGTCACCGTGCTTTTCCCCTGTGCCGGATGCAGGCTGTGCATTTCATACAGCTTTTTGTCCAACTTATACAGCTCAATATCCATATGTTCCCGCAAATCCTCCGCCATTTGCTCGATGCCGTCCCGGTGCATGACTTTATAGGCTGGTTTCCCGTAAGGGTCTGTGCCGCTTATCAGATCCGAGTGGGGAATCATGCCGATGCTGCCGACATACCCGTTCTGGAAACTACCTATCGGTGTCTTTTCCGTCTGCACGAACAACTCTTCATAATCGTACAGCTCCCGTTTCTTGCCGCTGTTCTTTTGCAGGATAATCAGGTCGCTACCCACTTCCGTACCCGCGTTGTCCGTGAAGAGGTTGTTCGGCAGGCGTGCGACTCCCACCAGATTGGCATTACGCATCATATACTCGCGTATGGGCGCGTTGGACGGTGCGTCCAGTACCCCTTGAGAGGTGATGAACGCCACGATGCCGCCCTCACGCACCGCGTCAAGGCTTTTCAGGAAGAAGTAGTTGTGTATTGCCTTCGGTGCGGAACGCCTTGCCGGGTCTTGGCTGCCCGTGAACTCCGGGTCGAACACAGCCACGTCGCCGAACGGGATGTTCGAGATAGCAAGGTCGAAATAGTCCGTGAATGGCTTCTCTATCTTCTCGAATCCCTGCACCCTTACCTTTTGGTCTGGATGCAGGTATCCCAATATTTTGCCCGTCATCAGGTCTTTCTCGAAAGCCATGATATCCGCGTCCGGCTTGTTTTCCAGCACGGCATCCACGAATGCGCCCACGCCCGCCGACGGCTCCAATACGCGATCGGGACGTATGCCGTGTTCATGCAGTACATCCGCGATAGTGCCGGTTATCTCCGGCGGGGTGTAGAAAGCGGTCAGCACGGACTGCTTCATGGCATCCATATTCCGTTTGTACTCCGTCTCGTCTTTTGTGTTCTCCCGCAGCAACCTGTGCAGTTCCACGGTAGGGGCAAACAGTTCGAGGTCGGACTTCGCCCAGTGGACGGCATCCGTCAGTTCCCTTGCAGGGTTGAGTATGCTCTTCAGTCCCCCGAACCCGCAATAACGCTCTAACAAGAGCCGTTCGCGTGCGGTGGGTGTGCGCTGTTCCCTGTCAAGGAGGAATGCCGTCCGTATCGCCTCGATGTTGTCCCGCAGCCTCTGTTTGCGGTTAAACGCCATACTCTTCGATATAGAGGATGACGGCTCCCGTCAGCTCCGTGTAGAGCAGGTCATATTCGGGCGACAGGGCGAAATTGTCGTCCGAAAGGTCATAGGCGGAGAATACATTACCGACAGGCGGCAGCAGCTTTCGGATGAAGGCTTCGCGTTTCTTTTCCGGCACTTCGTTGGCAAACTCGTTTTCCACGACTTCGCGGAGGATGGCGTACTTGGAATAGCGAAGCCCCCGCAGGAGCGTGTCCATCGCCAACTCCTGCGCCCCTTCGGGCGGATAGCCTTCGAGCCGCACACGCTCATACGTTTCGGCGGCACGGTCGGCACGCTCCCGGATGAAGGCATCATCGGAAGCCTGTTCAAACCTGTTCGTGCGGAGGTAGTCCAGCAGGTACAGACCGTAATAGGAAAAGTCGGTCTGACCCTCGTTTTTCTTCTTGTTGTTCATTACTTTGGATTTAGCGGATTGATAATTAACGGGATAATCGGTTGGAAAAAGGAAGAAAAAGGCACTCGGTATCCCTCCGAGTGCCACCACTAAATCCAAAGTATGAGTGTAATCCGGTATCGAAGAACAATTCATTACTCTGAACCAGTGGCAAAGGTAATACTATTTCTTCCGTCCTGAAAATTTCCTGCTCGTTTTCCTTTCGGGGAACACGAAAGTCGTGTTATAGTCCCCGTCAAAGGCGACTATGGCATCAAAGCTCTTGCCCTGTTTGCTTTTGAAGCCTTTGAGCAGCTTCGTATGCCCGTCGGTGAGCAGCTCTTTGATCTCGTCGTCGGAAAGGGTGCGGTTCGCCTTCAGGCGGAACACGGGCAGCCCGCACTCCGCGTTGTCGCAGCGTACCACCTTGCCGTAGAACTGCATGCTGCCCGTCCCGCACTTGGGACACTTGCAGCCGGAATCCCTGCGGGAGAACAGTTTGTCGCACGAGAGCAGTTCGGAGGTGATTTCACGTGTGTACGCCTCTATCTCCCTGCGGAAGGTGTCAGCGGGCAGTTCCCCGCGCTCGATGCGTGCCAGATTCTTCTCCCATTCGCCCGTCATGGCTACGTCGGCGATGCGCATCGTCTTCACGACCGAGTAGAGGGCAAGCCCTTTTTCTGTCGGCACAAGCGATTTCTTGCAGCGTTCCATGTAGCCGCGTTTGAAGAGCGTTTCGATAATCGCCGCACGGGTGGCGGGCGTGCCGATGCCGCAGTCCTTCAACGCCTGACGCAATGCGTCGTCCTCTATGTCCTTGCCCGCCGTTTCCATTGCCGACAACAGTGTCGCTTCGGTATGCAGCGGTTTGGGTTTGGTCTTGCCCTCCGTGATGGAGCAGCCTTTCAGCGTCAGCGTGTCGCCTTCCCGCCAATCGGGGATGGCGGTTTCTTCCTTGTCCTCCCCGCCATAGACGGCACGCCATCCGGCTTGCCTGATGATGCTGCCTTTCACCGTGAACTCCACTCCGGCACATTCCGCCGTGACGGTGGCGGTGTCCTTGACGCATTTCTCGGAGAAAGCCTCAATCATGCGCCCGGCAACCATCTGATAAATGGTGCTGTCCTCTTTGGAGAGGAACAGCGGCTTCTCGCCAGTGACGAGCAGGGCGTGGTGGTCCGTCACCTTGCCGCCGTCCACACTGCGGCGTGTCGGCTGCGCTTTCGGCTGCACCTTGCCTTTCCATTCGGGCAAAGCCCCGATGAAGGCGAGCAGCTTGGGGATTTCAGCGAACATGTCTTCGGGTATGTAGCGGCTTCCGGTTCGCGGATAGGTGATGAGCTTCTTCTCATAGAGCTTCTGCGCGATTTCAAGCGTCTGTTCCGCCGTGAAGCCGTGCTTGGCGTTGGCTTCCTTCTGGAGCGTCGTCAGGTCGTACAGGAGCGGTGTTTCCTCCGTCTTCTCCTTGCGTTCGGCTTTCGTGACGGTGGCTGTGCCTGCCGACTTCACCTTATTATACAGTTCCGTCGCGGACTCTTTCTCTTTCCATTTTTCGGAAGAGGAAAACTTCACCGTTCCTTCATCGCAGCCGTCCGTTGCGATATGGAGCTGCCAGAAGGCTTCGGGGGTAAAGCGGCGGTTCTCCCAATAGCGTGCGCACACCATCGCCAACGTGGGTGTCTGCACCCGCCCGACGGAATACGTGCCGTGTCCGGCGGCGATGGAGAGAGCCTGCGTGCCATTGATGCCCACGAGCCAGTCGGATTCGCTCCGCGCTTTGGCGGCGAGGTAGAGGTTGTCATACTTGCTCCCCGCTTCGAGGTTGCGCAGTCCATCGCGGATGGCCTTGTCGGTAAGCGAGCTTATCCAGAGGCGCACGAAAGGGGTGGCGCATCCTATGTAATGGTAGAGGTATCGGAAGATAAGTTCGCCCTCGCGACCGGCATCGGTCGCCACGATGATCTGCTCACTGTCATTGAACAGGCGGGTTATGGTTTTTATTTGTGCCACTACGCCGCTGTCGGGTTTGTAGCCCTTCTCAGCCTTTACCTGACGGGGTATGAGCGTGAAGGAGTCGGGGATGACGGGCAGGTTGTCACGGACAAAGCCGCGTATGCCGTAACCGTCGGGCATGGCAAGCTGGACGAGGTGCCCGAATGCCCATGTCACGGCGTAGCCGCCTCCCTCGAAATATCCTTCCTCTCTCTTTGTCGCGCCCACGATACGGGCGATCTCACGTGCCACAGACGGCTTTTCTGCAATGATTGTCTTCATATTTTTCTGTCGTTTTGAATTTTACAAATGTTACTTCGGATTTAGTGGCGGACACCGGATTACATCTTCATGCCCTTATTGTTTTTCTTTTGCGGCTTCTCCTGCTGCTGTTGCTGTGCGGTGTCCTTCGGGGCGGTCTGTCCCTTCCGCAACGGCTCCTTCAGGTTCTTGGTAGCCTCGTTGGTCTTGCCCTCGCTGTTCACCGCCACCTGCGTGCGGCTCTCGTTGGAAGGCGCGACCTTCTGCGCGTTGTCGGGGTTGGTGTCGTAGCGGTACGGGCGTCCCTTCTCCGGGTTGAACCTGATGTACATCGTGGCGTGGAAGCCCTGCTTGTCGGTCACGTTCTCCAGTTTCACGGCTTTGCCAGCCACGTAGTCGGCTTTCTGCTGCTCGGTGAAGTCCACGCCGCTCCATTTGCTGATGGGGCGGATGCTGCCGTCGGCGTTCGTCCACGTGTTGCGGCGTTGCTCCTTGTTCGTGTTGGCTGTATTTTCCGTACCCTGCGCCTGTCCCTGTGCGGGGTTGTTCTTGGCTTCCTGTGCTTGTGCGGCACGTGGCGACCTGCCGGTTCCCGGCACGAACTCCACGCCGCGCTGCTCCACGTTCACTTGCAGGGTGGTGACGAACTTCCTGCCGTCCTTGCGCTCGATGAGTTTGTCGCGCACAGGCAGCCCGGCACGCAGCATGTCCTGCTCCTGCTTGGTGATTTCCGTCTTGCCGATGCGCTCCGGTATGCGCACCTTGTTTGCCGGGACATCCGTGATTTCGTTCGTCTTGCGGTCGATGCTGACGAACGAGGGGATGATCTCGCCCGTTTCCCTGTCCACGAGGTCCACAACCCTGCCGAGGTTGCCCGTTTCGCGCAGGTTCTTCCGGTCGTCGTCGGAGAACTTGTGTTCCTTGTACTCGTCGAGTTTCTGCTCCTTGCGGATGAAGTGCGGCACAAGGCTGACGTTGCCCTCGCCGTCCTTCTTGAAGGAGAGGCGGGCATCCAGCTCGAAAGCTTCTCCGCCGAAATTGGGCGACACCCTCACCAAGTCGGACTTGCCGTAGTTGAGCATCCTGTCAAGGTCGCCCGACTTTTCAAGGTCGTCGCGCTTCACGCCCCATTTCTCCTCCAACTCCTTCCAGTTGATCTTGCTCTCGTCGATGGGTTGGTAGCCCCGGTTGCTCTGCGCCTGCTGCGGGTTTTCCTGATTCTGTTCGTTTTTCTGTTCCATTCCTTCCTGTTTTTTAGGTTCGTCATCTTGTTTCTGTTCCGGTTGTTCCTGCTTTTCGGCGGACTGCTCCTCCTGTACTTTCTTTTCGTAGCCGGAGGTGTCCACCTTGTGGGGCGCAAGCATCTCCTTGTTGCCCTCGGGGTCTTTCAGCAAGTCCTTGATAACTTCCAGCAGCTTGTCGGCTTGGTCCGCCGCGACACGGTAGAAACCGAAGCGGCTGGGTTCCTTGCACTGGCGGAAGAAGTTCTTGAAGAAGTTGTCCAGCACGTCGCCGTGCCGGTCGAATTGCAGGAAGCTCTGCGAGTTCTCCGCTTTCGCGGGGATACGCTTGGGGGAGCCGTCGGCGTTCAGCCCGGCTACCACGCTGATTTCGCCCGTCTTCTCGTCACGGACAACCAGCACGTCCTTTTCGTCTTTTTTCTTTGCCATCTGAAAAATGTTTTAATGGTTATTTTTGAAAGAAATTATGGATACGAGCCTTGTAGAAGGCTATATCTTCCTTGCGGAAGTCCTTTACATGTTCGGAGAGGAACGTCAGCACGTCCGCCTCGCTGTAATAGGTCTTTTTGCCGAGCGTCTTGTAGGGCAATGCGCCGATGCTGCGGTAGCGTTGCAGGGTGCGCTTGCTGATCTGGAGCAGCATGCACAGGTCTTGGTTGTCGAAAAGCCTGATCCCGTCCATCGGGTTCGGGGCTTTGCCGGACGGCTGCATGGAGAGCAGCATCTCGTCCTGACGGTCGAGCCGTTCCATAACTTTCTGCATCCAGTTCTCGAAATTGTTGCGGGTAAGCAGTTCCATGTCCTACGTCCTCCTTCCTTTGGGTTTGCCGCCCGTGCGCAGCGTGTGGTTGCGTTTCATCTGTTCCGGGGTCGCGGCATCACCCGTAATGGTGCTGTCTTCGAGCAGGCGGTCGATTTCCGACTGCCGGTAGCGGCACTTGCCGCGCAGCACGACATAGGCGATGCGCTGTTCGCTGCGCATACGTTGGAGGGTACGGGTACTCACGTTCAGCAGGTGCGCCGCCTCGCGGGTGGTGAGCAGCATGTCGGAAGACTCTCCCTTCCTCTCACCGGAAACGGCACGCACATAGACCGCTATCTCGGCTATCTGTTCCGTCAGGGCGGTGAAGGCGGAACTTTCAATCGTTATCACTTTCATATTTTGTCCTTTCTTTTGTTTCTCTGCGGCAAAATTCGGCAATAAACAAAAGGGGCTTTAACAACTCATTACGTGACTCACGTAAGATTTTCTTTGAAAGTGACTCCGTAACCCGGACAACCGGCGCAACAAGCTGCCGTATAGCGGAAAACGGCACGCATTCAAGGCGGCTGCGTTACCTTTGCGGTAAATCATTAAATGTTTTGGTATATGGAAATCGTATCTATCGAGAAAAAGACCTTCGAGATGATGCTGGCGTCATTCAACGCCCTCTCGGAGAAAGTCGCCGCCCTCAGGCGCAAAAGCGACGGCGGGCGGCTGGAAAGGTGGCTCACGGGCGAGGAGGTCTGCGGGCAGTTGAGAATCAGCCCGCGCACGTTGCAGACCTTGCGCGACAGGCGGCTTATCGGCTACTCGCAGATAAACCGCAGGTTCTATTACAAGCCGGAGGAGGTCAAAAGGCTCATTCCGCTTGTCGGCACGCTCTATCCCGGCGGAAAATGATTTTTATTATTCACAACCCACTGAATCCGAAATGATGATGAACGAGAACAATGAAGTGTTTACGATGGAGGACGAGCCGCTTGCCACCCTTGTGCAGAACATGCGCAAAGGCTCGAAATGGCTCTCCGCCTTTCTGGAAAGTTACCGCCCGCCGTTGGACGGGGAGCGTTACCTGACGGACAGGGAGGTGGCGGAACTGCTCCGTGTCAGCCGCCGCACCTTGCAGGAGTACCGCAACAACAGGGTGTTGCCCTTTATCCTTTTGGGAGGGAAGGTGCTTTACCCTGAATCGGGGTTGCGTGAATTGTTGGAGGCGAACTATCGCAAGCCGATGGAATAAGGCGGCTGCATGAAAAAAGGAAACGGACAACTCCTTCACGGGGCTGTCCGTTTCCTTTTTCTTATTTATATGCGTTATCAGCAATACCCGGCTTTTCCGTTCTGTATGAACATCACGTATGCCTGCCGCTTTTCCTTCGAGAGTGCTTTCTCTACCAGCCACGTGCGGAACACATGCGCATGGTAGGTGTTCAGCCGGAAGGCGACGGGGATGATGATTTCAAGAGAGTAAACATCCGCGTGCAGCCCGTTTTCAAGCCGCATGTAGCGGCACACTTCGTAGTCGTTCAGCACGTCCGGCTTGCGGACGGCTCTGATGGCGGCGTTCACTGCCGGGACGCCCGTGTGGAACAGTCCGGCGATTTCTGTGGCGGTCATCCATATCTCGTTACCGTTTACGCTGATCGTGTTGTCCTCTATGATGATTATATCACGTTTCATGGCTTCTCTGTTTTAGATGGTGCAACCTGCAAATTCCTCGATGCCGTTCAACCTTGCCGCAAGGTTTTCCATGTCTTGGTTGAGCTTCTCTTTGGTGATTTTCGCGTATATCTGTGTCGTCTTTATGCTCTTGTGTCCCAGCATGGAACTCACCGTTTCGATGGGTACGCCGTTGGAGAGGAACACCGTCGTGGCTGCCGTGTGGCGGCTCTGATGCCACGTGATATGCTTGGTGATGCCGCAACGCTTGGCGACGGAACGGATTCCGGCAAGGCACGTGTTGTAGTGGGGAACGGGGAAAATCCTGCCGTTCCCGCACAGACCCCGGTATTTGTCGATGATGCGCTTTGCGATGTCGAGCAGGCGGATATTGGACACCACGCCCGTCTTCTGGCGGTTGATGTTTATCCACTCGTGTTCGTCGAAGTAGGTGCGGATGTTCTCTTCCGTCAGGTTGCGCATGTCGGCGAACGACAAGCCGGTGAAGGCGCAGAACAGGTAGAGGTCGCGGTAAAGCTCCTGCTTGGCGTTTTTCAGCCTGCCCTCCATCAGCAGCCGGATTTCCTCTTTCGTCAGGAAACTGCGCACAGTTTCCTCCTTCTTGATTTCGTACTCCCGGAACGGGTCGCGTGTGAGCCACTCGTTGTTGATAGCGATGAACACCATCGTCCGCAAAGGGCAGACATACAGCCACACGGTGTTGGTGCAGCAGTGCTTGTCCGTGCGCAGGAACATCTCGAAGTCGGAGATGAAGGCGGGCGTAAGCTCTTTCAGCGCGATGTCCTTCACGCGGTAGCGGATGGAGAGGAACTCTTGCAGGTGCTTGTAAACGGTCTTGTATTTCAAGAGTGTACCTTTGGCTTTCATGCCGGCCTCCACCTGTTTCTCGTAGTCCTCGTTGTGCTGGCGGAACACCTGCATCAGCGTGTGGTAGCGGT
>OLZV01000276.1_pt1 | contig 25167 bp, 17 predicted proteins | sample 1644531 | NCBI WGS metagenome assembly OLZV01 (sample SAMEA103958115, study PRJEB25191) | human gut metagenome | biome: human-associated habitat [ENVO:00009003]; feature: intestine environment [ENVO:2100002]; material: feces | place: Germany | collected 2013/2015
TTGTTGCTCAGGTGCTTATAAAAAATATTAAATTATAGTGTTGCGGAATTAAGGTCCACATTTTCTATCGTAGGAAAACCTTCTATCGTGCCGACATGCCACGAAGACTTTCCTTCAGCTTTCAACAAATAGTCGATCTGACAGTACATGGCATTTGCCGGACTGTCGCTACCGTGACCAACAAGCACCACTTGTGAGTTTTTGGCTACTACAGATTTGTCTTCAAGAATACTCTTCCTGTTTTCGTCATAGGGACACCCAAATTTCAAGATTGGGTGGCCATATCGATCAAATCATAAAGTTTACGTTGTTCCTCATCCATTCCAAGTATCCTCTCCACGGCCTGCTTGGATCGAGCATGAATGTAGCTGATAGCATACATGTTCTTTGCAAGTTCCTGCGCACGATGTATGGTTATGTCCGATTTGGCAGCCTTCAATATTCTTTCCAACTCCAACAATATCGTGTAGGCCGTGAAGCAAATACAGATGTGTCCCTCAATGCGGTTACGTAGTCTGTGGTATATCGGACGGACAGCCAAGTCAAATTTGTTAAAACGGAAGGCGCGCTCGATAAACCACAAATTGCCATACGAATCGATGACTTCCTCCGGTGTAAGTCTTGTATTGGTGACGTAGCCTTTTATGCCGTCCCATACGGCATCCGCTTCAAACTTGGCCATATCGATGCTTACATCGACAGTACCGTCAAGCCTGAGGTACTTGTTATACCCCCTATTGTTGATGTTTTGCTTTGTAAGCTTTCCGCTTTTTACTTTTTTCTGTAGCCTTGCCAATCCCTTCTCACGCATTCTCTTGTCCTTGTGTGCTCTTTTCTCCGATGAGGACAATATCAGACGCACTCCATTGCCCTTATCGACCTCTTTGATGTCGCCATACTTCAAATCCAATGACAGAATACGGTCCTTCATATCGTCGGATTCTGATTTAGGCCTTGCTCCGAGGATATATTCATAGCCGTCCGAAGTCAGTGCTTCGATGTTCTTCTTACTGAGCAGCCCGGAATCCGCGACGACAACAGGCTTGCCAAAACCGAAGCGCTCCGCAAGAGCCTTTACTAATGGAACAATGGTGTTGCCCTCGTAGATGTTGCCTTCGTAAATCTCGTAACCTATGGGATTGCCGCCGCTGGCTACCAGCAGTCCTAGGAAAATCTGTGGATTGCTGTGCTTGCCGTCCTTCGAGAATCCGGCCTTCCGTAGGTCATCCTCATCTGCCGCTTCAAAATAGAGCGTTGTCATATCATAGAAGCAGACGCTGATATTTCCACCTACCACCTTCTTCGTATGGTCAAATGATATTTGTTCCACAAGCCTCTTGTAATCAGTGCCGGACTCTTTCCTGCCCTTGTCAGCTGCAAGCTTAGTGTCTTTTCGGTAGCACAAATTATCCAGGAAGCGGTATATCTTACTAATGTCATATGACACATGCAGGTAACGCTCCAGATAGTCCACTGTCTTGAGTTTACTGCCAGGATTGAACAGACGGCATATCGCCATGTGGCGGAACATCTCGCTTGGAATTGAATTGAAGCCTATGTAGTCGTAAAGCCGTCCAAATATCAACTCCGGGCCGACAACCTTTATCTGGGAGTTCGTGAGTGAGCCAACGAATGCGTCAACAGCGTTTTCATCTTCGTCTATGTCAGGGAATAACGGCCCATTCTGATCTGAAATGTACTTCCTACCTTCAGCCATCAGCCGTTCAATCTCGTCTGTGTCCCGACTGGAGCCAATGGTCTTGACCACACGTTGCTTGCGGTTTTTGGTCTTGACGATGACCTGTACGCTTGTGCTGCCTGACTTGTTGGGTTTCTTGCGTAAAAACATGATGCAAAGATAGCGTGGGACACCCAAATTTGCAAATTTTCAGAGGCTTATTTGCTGATTTCTAAGCAATTAACTTTTTATCCCCAAAAAAGTGACGAAAACAGGAAAAATTAGGATTCTTCAGGCATAATCGCTTTGGGTTATCTTTGTTTTGCAAAAATAAAGATAACCATGAGTAAACATGTCTTTTAGTAAACTACAGTAAAAAATCCGTGTAACTCAAGTGGTTACACGGGTTCTCCTTAGTTTTTTTATTCTTCAAAACCAATTGGCTTTATTGTGGCCTATGATTGGCTTTTAGATGCCATTTTGATTGTTCTTACGATGCATCAACATGTTTTTGCCTTTTTGATTGTCCCTTTAATCGGCCTTTAAATGCCCTTTTGATCGGCTTTTAAATGCCCTTTTGATGATAAATCTCTACGGGAGATGTTTTGCTTTATAGCTTATTTCTCAGGCTGGCTACCATCATCTACAGGCTTTTTCTTTGTTGTCTTGTTGCTTTTGTCAGAACTGGTCTTGTCCGACTTGCTGTCAGACCCTCCTTTGTCTTTCTTGAAGACGCTTTTGCCTTTGTTGAACAGACCTTTACCCCAATTCGGGATAAAATAGCGACTAGTTGCATGTGAAGACAGATACATGAATTCTCTTCCCATGCCATCAGACATGGGCTATATATAAAGAATCGAAAGAGATTATTCTGTCTTTAGAACAATGTAAGTTGCTTCGTGTCTTCGATGCAGTATCCTTGTAATGCCTTTGGCTTGTTATCAAAGAAACAATATGCTTGGAATCAACGAATGTTATGCCGGTACATCTTCCGAAAGCCCCCAGATTAAAAACCATAATACAAACGATCCAAATCCCTATTATCATTCTCTAGTTTTTTAGGATAATAGTCACCAAGGAATCGGATTTCATCAAAGCATACACTATTAGAGTCTTTCTGATACTTCTCTATAATAGAATTATATCTTTTGTCATTCTCTATATCGTGATGCAATTTGGACATATCTTCACTAATTGTCCATGAACAACAATTCAAAGCTCCGCCCCATTTCTCGATAAATTCTTTCATCTGAACTTGATAAATTCTTCCTCTATAATCTGGATATAAAGCAATAAAATGACTCATTGCTTCATTATCAAGTTTTGTATTGCCAATTCCTGGAACAATAATAACATCACGCGTCTGAAGAGCGTTGATATATGCCCAACTTAATTCGTTATATTCAGAAAGATTCAACTCTATAACATAAAAATGTTCCATCAATACATTACGCATTAGAGTCGCAATACAATCATCATATACAGAAAGATTGGTTAACACTACAGGTTTCCCATCTTTTTGTGCGCCGACAAATCTTAATATTCCATCCGTATGCCCACAAACATCCTTTTTATCCCATGGCAACCATACTATAGTTATTTCATCAATAGTTGAATTACATTCTTTAGGCTTGAAAGAATCACGAATTTTAGATTCTATCTCCTTTTTAGATAATCCTTCGTTTTCTCTCATCACCTTATCTGTCATTACAATAAAGGATTTAGTGGTGTAAGTATTTGGTTGGTCTATTTCGCCAACAACAATATTTCCACCATCAATAACCAAAGAAGAATGATTGACAATAAATTTATTTCCAACCATCTTCTTCGTCACTTTGTCTACGTCAGTAATGTATTTTTCCTTTCCTTTTAGATAGTCGGGATTGTATACAAATTGAGAGAAACGATTACATGCATATTGTATTGGCATATAATCACGACACCAATAATCCTTAGTTAAAGGAAGCGTTTCATGCGCTACGTTATTTGCATCCAGAATTTCACAAACATCCTTATAGATATTGGGATAATCTGTACATAGCAACTGTGAAAAAACACTTTGTCTTTATATTGTTCTGTTATCATAGCTTTTCAACTCGTTTAAATCCCCATAATCTGTTGTCGTTTATTTTGATTCGCTGCATAGGTTCTGCATAGCCCGATGTTTCATCAGGCTCATCTATCCATTCTATACAAAACTTTCCATTGCTTAGCATATTTGCTCCACCAAAGAGATCATACCAAAAGTCATGAGGAGCCCAGTCCTTTCTTTTTTCATTATTCTCCCATTCTTTTTCCCCAGGCACAATAGCTTTATATCCTCTAATCAAGAAAGACGCATGGTATTTCTTCTGTGGATCATCAAACAAAACATCAACGCCCGATGGATTTGGACATACAGCACCTAAGGCGTAGCCAAATTCATCTTTCCCTTTCAGATATTTTTTTTCATCTTTAATATTGCCATCATCCTCATGATAATAGAATTCGATGCAGGTCAACTTTAGTTTATACGCATCCTTACAACCGCCATTAATAAGAAAATAGCCAGAGAAGAAAGCTGCTTCTGCTATTTTCTTAAACTCTTCAAATAGGTTTGCTTCGCAACCTTCTGCACCTTTGAAAGCCTTCAAGGCTTGAAATAATCTTGATTCCATACTTATTGTAATTATAGTTATTCCTTAAATTCAATACTCTGTTAATTCTAATGTAATCGTTTTAAAATGAGAAAGTTAATTAACGTAATACAACTAATTAAATTTGTTTAAGTGGCTGATTATTAGTAACTTTATAGTTCTCTAAGCTTAAAGTAACATGACATCAGAACCACTCAACCAATATACGGAAATCTGCAGAGATGCTATCAAAAGTTCATCTGCAAAGTTAAGCAAAACTTTCGAGAATCTACTCTTGGAAATACTTTTATTGTACATGACGATACAAAGAAAGATAAATTTCACTAAACTGGAGCGTTACGGCACCCATTGTGAGCAGACCTACAGAACGAACTTCAACCGTGGTCGTGCTAAATGCATAGACTGGGTGAAGTTCAACCTTGCCCTTTGCCGACGGTACTTGAATATGGATGGTCTATTGGCTATTGCCATTGATCCGAGCTACATCAGCAAGTTTGGATTATGCCGAACGGAAAGCACAAGCTTTTCTTCTCAACAAAGACATCCATGTCGGGTGAGGATGTGTTGCGCACATATCGCTCAAGATTCCAAATAGAGTTTTGTTTTCGCGATGCAAAGTAGTACACCGGTCTTACGCATTGCCAAGCAAGACACAAGAACCAGTTGGACTTTTCCTATAATGCATCATTCGCATCACAGAATGTTGCGAAGGTGATGATGAAGGAAAATGGGATGCCGTATTCCATGGCTTCTTTCAAGGAGGTCATGGCAAGCACATACATCGCTAAATTAATTTTCGACAAGTGTCGGAGAATACCGAACCGAAAGTTAATTAGTCATACTGTCAAAGAACTCTTTGGCTGGCAGCGCAAAGCCGCTTAGCCGTTATCTCAAATTTTAACGAACTATTGTGGATAAGAAAAGAGATACTTATTCTATTATATTTACATTAACTTCAACCAAATACTTAATTGGTTTGATGTTCACTTTATAAGGTTCACTAACAAAAGGATTTCCCATATCCCATATACGAGGATTTTGCGCAACGTCAAATACCATAACTATGGAATAAGCACTACCATATTTTCTAGCATGGTCTAATTCGTTTTGTGTGAGAACAAACGACAAACTGTTGCTTGAAGCCTTGGTTGTCTTTACCTCTATATAGTGTTCCTTTCCATTTTGATCGAAGGAAAGTATATCAAAACCATAATCATCGCTTTCCAACGAGATTCTTCTTATTTGAGAAACAAGATTTTCTGACAGTCCCCAACTTCTAGCTTTATCGATTTCATTAGCAAGAACTAATTTCTCGCCAATGTCTCCTATTTCCTGGTTTCTCTTCTGTTGGTCATTATAATCGACACCATCTTTAGAGCGGATTCTACCTTTTCTCTCTTTAGCATCAATAGGATCTTCTGGCTTGGAAAACATGTCAAGATACACTTCTTTTGCAGGAACATCACTCTGTAAAAATCCATCAGCTTGCACACTTTCGTTATGCTTAGAATCATCTACATTCTGCTTAAAATCTTCTATATCGACCACATCTATTGCCGGACTGCTGCACAATTCTTCATTTTGTTGCTTATTTGAAAGCTCTGCTGGAGTAGTTCCGAAACTATTACTAGATGAAGTCTCATTTTTATCTCCCGTATTTAAAACGGAAATTTCTTTGTAGTTTTCTACTTCATCCTGTTTTAAACTAAATGCATACATTTTATCTTGAGCTAATGCTACAAGATGTTTAAATCTATTCTTCTCTTTCTTTGCATCAAAATCAGGATTTTTTCTACGAAGATAATTAATTTTTCCTTCATAGGCAAGACTTCCTTCCATTTTCAAGGATGCATTTATAATTCTATCATGAAAATGCTCTATTAAAAAATCAACAGCCTTATCATTATCATACCATATATCTTTTTGGAATCTGATATTAACATAAACATCAGATAGTTCTATATACTGAGGCTTGCTCAAGATTTTATACCAATATGCATGGTCGTCTCTATAATATTGTATAGCTGAATAGATCAATGTTTTACACATATCCTTTTGATCTTCAGGTAGTGTATAGGCATAATCTATGATACTGTCAATGTTGTATTTGAGAAAAAAATCTTCAAAGAACTGCTCATAAAACGGGAGGTCTGACTTTGCCTTTACACAGGCTATAATTCCTTTATCAAATGACTCCGAGAACACACCATCAGGCAATTTTCTGTTGTTAAAACCATCTAACAGATTGTCATAATTACTATGAATTTTCAACTTATGAGCTTCAGCTCTTTTCTTATTAAAAAGCTTTCTGTTCAATATTTTCAGAGCTTTCCATTTATCTTGCGATATATTTTCTTGAGCATAAAGATGCTTAGCTATCTCTTCTGGGCTATAACCTTTCAGGAAAGACAGTTTCTTGTATCTCTTATACGACAGTATATTTTCGTATGTAACATCCTTATATATACCACTAAAATATTTTTCTTTACTCATTGTGCTTCTTTTTAGCTAAAACTAACATTTATACTGACCTTAATTATCTTAAAACTAGTTGAGTAAACTATTGCAACACTGCAATTTAGATTACTTCACCTGCTTATAGATTCCAGGCTTTAAACCACCAGGCAAAAAATCAGAGTCTTTAAAATCTCCGCTTAACACAAGAGATAATGGTTTAACTCACCATATTTAACCAAATGTGCCCGAAAAGCGATATTTCTCGCAGTAAATCTTATTGAGTCTCCATCAATAGTAAAGTCATTGCTACCAAGCCCTCCAGAATTATCTTTTCTCCATACTTGCATGCAAGAGCCATTAGCTGTTATATGAATATATATATATTGCCATCAGCATAATAATGCTCTGCAATATCAGCCTTAGTTAGATTCTTATCCACAAACCAACTCGGCGTATGATCATCATCACCGTTACTACAAGAAACAACGGATGCTCCTGCGAGTATCATTATTGCAAAACATAACTTCTTCAAGATTCATTGTTACATTATTATTTACTTAATTTCATCACTATTCATATCAGCCATTTCTTTCATTAGCTCACCCATCTCGCTTTTCAGTTTCTCGAGTTGTCTTTCACGTCTTTCTTCTTTGGATAAAGTCGTTATTGTCAAGTCGAGTTTCAACATAGCTTTAATTGTGAGAATTATTTTGTGTTTGCCTTTCGTTGAGTTAGGAACAGAAACCCAGAAATCACCACACGGAAGCTGATTAGAATAAACCTGCATAGACGTAACTAAATCTTCGGAACCATTCATCAGATTTAGTTTACTAACATCCCTTGCCCCAATACTTTCTATTAATTTAGAAAATACCTCACGCCCATTTCGATGTCTCAAATCAAACGTCTGTCCATCAAAATCTACCAAAAGAGTATCATCAAGTTTACGAGTTCGCTTCTCACCCAAATCTATTTTTATACCTTGATTTTTAAGGTTTTGCGCCTCCATATGATTGAGTACTTCTTCTGGCACAAGTTTCACCTTCATGCCCAAATGGAGTTTGTCATTAATCGTATTGAGCTGAAGATATTTATTACTAGTTCCACCAACGGTATTCACAAACCATCCATACCCGATAGATTTCATGTATTTAGCAAACTGGGGATAGGGCTCTTTCGTAAAAACAGGCAGATGAGATATCTCAAGAGCGACTTTACTCAATTGTTCTCCCCCAATAAGCTTAAGCACTTCCAGATACGTAGATTCACTCGTATGATGAAATATCCATCCATGCTCAGGAACCCATACCAGAAGTTTATCTGATTTATTTCGTTGCCTCATCGTTGATACTACTAATAGTTATAAAATACAAATTTAGATAAAAATTCCGAATTATAAGCCAGTTGGGATAAAAAACGGAAATGAATATCTCAGAGTGCTCGCTGCTTGAGTTAAAATGTCAAGACCGACATACTTAAAATCTTGCATCAACGTGCTCTAAGTCACAAATTATATTTATCTTTGGGAAGAATTTTAACCCCAAATATGCAAGCCTATGAAATCAGTATGTGGTCTTGACGTGCACAAAGATAGCGTTTATCTTTGTATTTTGAGTGAGTTTGGAGAACTTATTGAAAAAGTTTTCGGAGTTTTAACTTATGAGTTGGAAGAAATGCGTGATTTGATGCTTCATCACCATGTTGTTGAGGTGTCAATGGAGAGCACGAGCGTCTACTGGATTCCAATATGGCGTGTGCTGTCTCCACACTTCAAACTGAATCTTGCCAATCCGTATTTCATCAAGCAGCTCCCTGGTCGCAAGAGTGACGTGAAGGATGCACAGTGGATTGCCGAGTGTACAATGAAGGAGCTCATACGCGGCAGCTTCGTACCTCCTGAGACAATCCAACAGCTGCGTCAGTACGACCGTCGTATATTCGACCTCAACGAGGAGATAGTAAGAAAGCTGTCCAAACTTGATGCCGTGCTGCAACGCTGCAACATACGTCTGAGCAACTACGTTTCCAATGTTGACAGCAAAAGCTATAAAGCCGTGGTGAGAGCAATCTCACAAGGGATTACCGACCCCGAAGAGTTGGTGAAGCTGATACATGGGCGTATCATCAAACACCACGGCATGGATGTCATTACAGCATCGCTAAAAGGCGTGGTAAGCCTTGCGGAGATTGACATGATATCACAACTGCGTGATGAACTCGACATGGCGGAGGCACACAAGGAGAAATGCCAAGCCAGAATGCTTGAGATTTGTGAAAGGGAATTCCCCGAAGAGTTGAAACGGTTACAGACCATACCCGGCATAAAGGAACGTGCGGCCACATCATTGATCGCTGAAATCGGAACGGACATGAACAAGTTCGAAACAGCCAACCACCTCGCTTCATGGAGCGGTCTAAAACCGAGAAACGACGAATCCAACAAGAAAATCAAGTCGAGGAGCATCACTCATGGAAATGTATATCTCCGCAAGACAATCATAGAGTGTGCATGGGCAGCCAGCAGGACGAAGGACTGCTTCTTCAGCCGGTTCTCGTACCATCAGACGCAGGTGAGGAAAAAGAACAAGATGAAGGTCCTGGTGGCTGTGGCAAGAAAGATGCTCATCGCCGTTTGGCATGTGTTGCATGACAACACAAATTACATTGACTTCACAACCGATCGTAAAACATCCCGAACAAAGGGATGAACACGATATACCGCCCGTCAGCAGGCTATTATCTTTGTGATGGTAATACCTCGTTTACAAATTAACCATACTGACGGACGGCTATGGAAGCCAGTTTGAGTACAAACTCGAAGAGGAAAGTATAACTATATGAGTAGACCCTTGTTTGCGCTTGGGTCAAGGAATTTGTGCGCCTCATTTTAATTATACTGATGTTTAGTTACCTTTTGCGGAGATATTCATTTTTGTTTTATAGAGGAAAGATAAATATAAAAATGACAATCAACAAGTTTTTATGCAAAAATCGTTCATTCTCAATGAATACTTTTTTTGAAATCGTTCATTCTCAATGAACACTTTTCTTGAAATCGTTCATTCTCAATGAACACTTTTCTTAAAAACTCGTTCATTCGTTATTTTGATGCGAGGGGTGTCAAAATGTGTCAAGGTCAAAATGTGTCATTTTCGTTTTCTAATGACGGGGTGCAGAGAGAGGGCTGTAACACGTTACAATATCTTCAGCGCAATGGCGGCACAGGCTTCGGCGTCGGCCAGGGCGTGGTGGTGGCGCGTTAAATCGTAGCCGCAGCGGGCGGCGATGACGTCGAGGGTGTGCTGACCTTGGGGCCATACTCGGCGTGAGGCTACGCAGGTTCAGAAGAAAGGGTAGGAGGGCCAGGTCATCTGGTAAACGCGGAAGACGGCTTTGAGGCAGCTCTCATCGAACGCCTTGTTGTGGGCTACGAGGGGGAGACCTGCTATCTTTGGCTCTATCTGCTTCCATACCTCGGGGAAGACGGGAGCGTCTTGCGTGTCGGCGGCGCTTAGGCCGTGCACACGGCTGCACCAGTAGGTGTAATATTCGGGTTCGGGCTTTATGAGCGAGTAGAACTTGTCTACGATCTCGCCGTTACGCACAATGACGATGCCTACGGAGCAAACTGATGAGCGCTCGTTGTTGGCTGTTTCAAAATCTATTGCTGCGAAATCTTTCATCGTTAAGGTCTTTATATATAAGCTTCTTTTACGTCGCGCTTTGCGCTCGTTGTTTTTATAAACATTAATTTCCATTAATTGAACATTAATTGTCGTTAATACGCGCTTCGCGCGAAAAAAATTGACGGTTAATCAATGCTCAATTAATGGAAATAACTCCGCAAAGCGTCTGGATACCTACGGAGCGCTATAATGTTTAGAACGAGTTTGTGTTTGCTTTATCGCTTGCTTTGCTTGCCAAGGTTTGTTACCAAGCTTTTATTTTCCCAGCTTCTTGAGCCACTTGAGGGGCTTTTTAAGCAACGATTTTAAGACGCTGTCTTGCGATGGGTTGACAACGGGCGACATGCCGGCGGACTTTGCATACTTGGTCGATACGGGCTGCGATTCTTGCTCGCTGCGCTGCTGACGCGGCTTGCGTGAACGCTTCTTTGAAGGCTGCTTGTCACCCTGCTTCGCTTGCTGGCCGTTGGCTTGCTTGCCTTGCTTTGCAGGCTGCTTGTCTTGCTGCTTGTCGTTGCCCTTTCCGGTCTTGTTGCCCTGCTGAGCCTTTCCCTGCTGAGCGTTGCTCTCCTGCTTGTCGCCTTCCTTAACGTTGTTCTGCTTTCCTTTGCCTTGTCTTGCCTTGTTGCCGTTTCTTCTTGAACGGTTTTCGGAAGCGTTGTCTGAGCTTTCAGAAGCGTTGTCGGCGTTGACGGAAGCATTGTTTGAAGCGTTGTCAGCGTCGCCTGTAGGCTGGTCCTGACGGTTGGCTTCGCTTTGCCGGGGCTTGTTGTTGCCACGGCGGCGGCGCGGCTTGCGCTGCTCCTGCTGCTGAGCGTTGTCGGTCGGGTGGTCCTCTGCTGTCACGGGAGCGGTCTTGGTGTTTGAACCTTCTGCTGCTTCAGCTGTCTGCTTCTCCGCATTCTGCTTGTCTTGGTGCTGCTTGTCCTTAGGCTGCTTCTCCTTGCGCTCGTTTTCTGTGCGGCGCGGCTTGCGCTTGTGCGAGGTGGCGTCGCGGTCTTTGCGACGGCGGCTCTTTGCCGATGTGCGCTGTGCGCGGCCTTCCTTATACTCGGGACCTTCGCCCTGCTCCTCGGGCAGAGGCAGCTTCTCGACCTCCTTCTCAAGGAGCTTCTCTATCTGTTTGAAGAAATGGACATCTTCCTCGTTGATGAAGGTTATGGCCACACCGTCGCGGTCGGCACGGGCTGTACGGCCTATGCGGTGAACATAGTCTTCAGCATCGTGAGGCACGTCAAAGTTGATGACCATGGCAATGTCGTCGATATCGATTCCTCGTGCGAGGATGTCGGTAGCCACAAGCACGTCGATCTGTCCGCTCTTAAACTTGTAGAGCATCTGGTCGCGCTCGGCCTGGTTGAGGTCCGAGTGCATCTCGCCGCTGTTGACGTGCATGCGCATGAGTGCGCGGTTTATGGCCTTCACCTTCTGCTTCTTGCCAGAGAAGATGATGACGCGCTTGAGGTCGCCCTGCTTGAAGATGTCCTGAATGATGCCGAGCTTCTGTGTCTCGTAGCACACATAGGCTGTCTGCTTGATTTTCTCTGCCGGCTTGCTCACGGCGAGCTTCACCACCACGGGGTTCTTGAGCAGCGTCTTTGCCAGCTCTTCAATCTTGTCGGGCATGGTGGCCGAGAACATGATGGTTTGGCAGGTTGGCGGCAGCAGCTGTGCGATTTTCTTTATGTCTTCAGAGAAGCCCATGTCGAGCATGCGGTCAGCCTCGTCGAGCACGAAGAACGACACACGGCTAAAGTCGGCGTTGCCCATACTTATGTGGCTGATCAGTCGGCCCGGTGTGGCTATGACCACGTCGGCACCCAAGCTAAGGCTCTTGAGCTCCTGGTCGTAGCGGTTGCCGTCGTTGCCGCCATAGATGGCCACGCTGCTCACGTCGTTAAGATAATAGCCGAAGCCCTGCATGGCCTGGTCTATCTGTTGTGCCAGCTCGCGTGTGGGGCTCATGATGACGCAGTTGATGGCGTCTTTGGGGTAGCCGCCGTCGTCGAGCTTGCTCAGTATGGGCAGCAGGTAAGCAGCCGTTTTGCCTGTTCCTGTCTGTGCCACGCCCAGGAGGTCGTTGCCTTTCAATATCTCTGGTATGCACTGCTCCTGAACGGGCGTGCAGGTCTCGAAGCGCATGTCGTAGAGAGCGTCGAGAACGTTGTCGTTTAAATCTAATTCGTCGAAATACATAGTTGTCCTTTTTTAAAAGTGACGATAGACAATAGTTGTCCTTTTGCTAAAATCAGTTTGGTGCCTTACGGTAGCAGAAATAAGCTACCACGGCAAAGATGATGTTTGGTATCCATGCTGCGAGAACGGGCGGCGTGTCGGCCTGTATGGCGAACGTTGCCGACACGGTCTGTAGCAGAATGTAACCGAAGCTGAGGGCCAGACCTATGCCGAGGTACATGCCCATGCCTCCCTTTCGCTTGCGCGAGGAGAGCGACAGACCGATGATGGTCAGGATGAACGACGCAAACGATGAGGCTATGCGTTTGTGGTATTCGACCTGATATTGCACCACGTTGCTGCTTCCGCGGTCTACCTGTTTAGAGATGTAAGCCTTCAGTTCCGGACTGGTGAACGTTTCTTGCTGACCCTTTGAGTAGACAAGGTCGGTAGGCTCCATCTGTATGAGCGTGTCTTTCTTCATGCCGCTGGTTATGTGCTCACGCATGCCTCGAAGCTCGCGGATCTTCCAGTTGGTCGCCGTCCAATGATATTTTGAGTCGGAGATGGTGTCATATTGCACCTCCGTTGCTGTCATGTGGCTCACGAGCTTCTTGTTTTCAAAGCGGTCGAGCGAGAAGCCGTAGCCTTTTTTCATCTGGTTGTCGTAGTGTTGAATGTAGGCAATGACGCCTTTGCCCACTTGCAGCATGACGTTGTCGGCGGCCGTTGTGCGCTTCTTGTTCTTGTACATGCTCTCAAAGTTTTGCTTCACCACCGTGCCGTGTGGAATGACGAAGGCGGCGAGGTAGAACGACAGGACCGAGATGAGCACACATGAGAACATGTAGGGTCGCATGAGGCGCTTGAACGACACGCCCGATGCCAACATGGCTATAATCTCTGAGTTGCCCGCCAGCTTTGAGGTGAAGAAGATGACGGCAATGAACACGAAGAGCGGGCTGAAGAGGTTGGCGAAATAGGGTATGAAGTTCAGGTAATAGTCGAACACGATGGCCTTTAGCGGCGCGTGATACTCTGAAAACTTCGCCAGATTCTCGTTCACGTCAAACACGATGGACACGGAGATGATGAGCGCTATGGCATAGAAATAGGTGCCGATAAACTTCTTTATGATGTACCGGTCGAGACGTTTGATGTAGCGGCGCGGGTCCAGGAACCCGAGGAAGGACAGCTTGTGTCCGAGCCACGCCAAGAGCGGCGTGACCCGTCGTAACAGGCGCGCCACCCTGTTGAGCGCCTGTCCCGTTTTCCTTGCAGCCTTTAGCGGCTTGTGCAATCGTCTTGTTGTCGCAAATTTCATAATTACCTTTTAAACATTACATTCTTCTGCCCAGCTGGTCGATGATGCTTGCCTTCCATGCCACGAAGTCGCCTGCCTCGATGTGCTGGCGTGCGTCGGTGACAAGACGGAGGTAGAAAGCGAGGTTGTGTATGCTCGCTATCTGCATGGCCAGCAGCTCCTGCGATTTGAAGAGATGGTGCAGGTACGCCTTCGAGTGGATGCGGTCGATGTCGCAGCCGTCGGGGTCGATGGGCGAGAAGTCTTGCTCCCACTTCTTGTTGCGCATGTTCATCGTGCCGTTGTAGGTGAAGAGCATGGCGTTGCGCCCGTTGCGTGTGGGCATGACACAGTCGAACATGTCGACACCGCGTTCTATCGCCTCAAGAATGTTTTGCGGTGTGCCCACGCCCATGAGGTAGCGCGGCTTGTCCTTGGGCAGGATCTCGTTCACCACCTCAATCATCTCATACATCACCTCTGTAGGCTCGCCCACGGCCAGTCCGCCGATGGCGTTGCCGGCTGCTCCCTTGTCGGCCACATACTTGGCGGCGTCGCGTCGCAGGTCCTTGAACGTGCATCCCTGCACGATGGGGAAGAGCGTCTGGTCGTAGCCGTAGAGCGGTTCCGTCTCGTTGAAGCGCTTTATGCAGCGGTCGAGCCAGCGTTGCGTCATGGCGAGGCTCTTCTTGGCATATTGGTAGTCGCTCTGTCCGGGAGGACACTCGTCGAACGCCATCATGATGTCGGCACCGATGATGCGCTCTGTGTCCATGACGTTCTCGGGTGTGAAGAAATGTTTCGAGCCGTCAATGTGTGAACGAAACTCGCAACCCTCCTCACGGAGCTTACGGATGCCCGTGAGGGAGAACACCTGAAAGCCGCCCGAGTCGGTAAGGATGGGGCGGTCCCAGGTGTTGAACTTGTGCAGTCCGCCAGCCTTGCGCAGCGTGTCAAGGCCCGGGCGGAGGTATAGGTGGTAGGTGTTGCCAAGGATAATCTGGGCTTTCACCTGCTCGCGCAGCTCGCTAAAATGAACGCCCTTCACGGAGCCACATGTGCCCACGGGCATAAAGATAGGTGTCTTTATCTGTCCGTGTGCGGTGGTTATGAGACCCGTTCGTGCGTCGCTGTTGGGGTCGGTATGTTGAAGTTGAAATGTCAATGCCATTATTTCTGTTCCTCCTTCTTCTCTTCTTCCTCGATGTCAAACTTTATGGGGTCCTTCACCTTCTCGTCGGTGAGTGCAAACTGCCATACGTCCTGCACGTTCTCCACATAATGGAAGGTGACGCCCTTGAGGTAGATTTCGGGAATCTCGTCAATGTCTTTCTTGTTGTCCTGGCACATCACGATGTCGGTAATGCCGGCACGCTTGGCTGCAAGGATCTTCTCCTTTATGCCACCCACGGGTAGCACCTTGCCACGGAGCGTTATCTCGCCTGTCATGGCTGTGTTCTTGCGCACCTTGCGCTGTGTGAGCGCCGAGGCGATGGATGTGGCGATAGTTATGCCTGCCGACGGGCCGTCCTTGGGTGTGGCTCCCTCGGGCACATGGATGTGGATGTTCCAATGGTCGAAGATGCGGTAGTCGACACCTAACGTCTCGATGTGGGCTTTCACATATTCGAGAGCAATGACGGCCGACTCTTTCATCACGTCGCCCAGGTTGCCCGTGAGCGTGAGTTTACCTGCCTTGCCTTTGCTCAGCGAGGTCTCGATGAACAGGATTTCGCCGCCCACGCTTGTCCACGCCAAGCCTGTCACCACACCGGCATAATCGTTGCCCTGGTAGATGTCGCGGTTGAACGGCGGTTTGCCAAGGAGGTCTTCAAGCTGCGTGGGCGTGATCTTTTCGTAGGGCAGCTCGCCGTTGATGGCTTTCTTGAGCGCCATCTTGCGAAGCGCCTTGTTTATCTGCTTCTCCAGCTGGCGCACGCCGCTCTCACGGGTATAATGCTCTATGATCTTCTCTATGGCAGCCTTGTTAAACTGTAGCTTCTCTGTCTTGGCCTTTTTCTTCTTGGGCTTCTCCACCGTCACAGGCGTTCCGAACATGTCCATCGTCTCTGTCTCTACCTCCGCCTCGGGAGCATCTTTCTGAAGGTTGTCGAGACCCGTGTTCTCGAGCTCGCGCGGTATGAGGTGGCGTTTTGCAATCTCGATCTTCTCTTCCGTGATGTAGCCGCTCACCTCAATGATCTCCATGCGGTCGAGCAGAGGACGCGGAATGGTGTTGAGGTCGTTGGCGGTAGCAATGAAGAGCACTTTCGAGAGGTCATAGTCGACATCGAGATAGTTGTCATGGAACGCGTTGTTCTGTTCAGGGTCAAGAACCTCAAGCAGCGCCGATGAGGGGTCGCCGTTGATGGTGTTCTGCGTTACCTTGTCGATCTCGTCAAGAATGAACACGGGGTTTGACGAGCCCGCCTTCTGTATGTTCTTGATGATGCGTCCGGGCATGGCTCCTATGTAGGTGCGGCGGTGTCCGCGAATCTCGCTCTCGTCGTGCAGACCGCCCAGCGACATGCGCACATACTTGCGCTTCATGGCTGAGGCGATGCTCTTGCCCAGCGAGGTCTTGCCCACTCCCGGAGGGCCGTAGAGGCAGATGATGGGCGACTTGAGGTCGCCGCGCAGCTTCAGCACGGCCATATATTCGAGAATGCGCTCCTTCACCTTCTCCATGCCGTAATGGTCGTGGTCGAGGATGCGCTGTGCGCGTTTCAGGTCGAGGTTGTCGGTGGTATATTCGTTCCACGGCAGGTTCACCAGCGTGCGCAGATAGTTGAGCTGCTGGCTGTAGTCGGGGCTTTGCGGGTTGAGCGTGTCGAGCTTGTCGAGCTCCTTCATGAAATATTTGAGCGTCGCCTTGTTCCACTTCTTCATCATGCCCTGCTCCAGCAGCTCCTTGCGCTCGGGTGAGCCTTCGCCGTTGCCCAGCTCCTCCTTGATGTTCTTGATCTGCTGCTGAAGGAAATATTCGCGTTGCTGCTCGTCCAGGTCTTCGCGTGTCTTCATGCGGATGTCCTGCTTTATGCGTTGCAGCTGCTCTTCGCGATAGAGCAGCTTGAGGGCGAGCATGACGCGGTCTTTAACGGAGCTTGTGTTGAGCAACGACTCCTTGTCTTCTATGCTGAAGGTCAGGGTCATGCAGATATAGTTGACTGAAAGGACCTCGTTGTGTATGTTCTTTAACGCGAAGAGCATTTCGTCGGGAATGTCCTCGTTCATGTTGACAAAGTTCTTCACGTTTATGAGCAGGTCCTCGTGAGCCGTCTTAAACTCCTTGTCTCCCTTCGCTGGAAGTTCTTCGGGCGACAACACGGCATGGCCCATGTGGTAGGGGCGGGTCTTGGTGATGTCCTTGCGGGTGCATCGGCCGAGGCCCTGCACAATGGCTGTTATGTTTTCGCCGGGTCCGGGCATGTCGATTAGCCTCACCAGACGTGCAAACACGCCCTGCTCAAAGATGTCTTGCTCTCCGGGCATCTCTATAGACGCATCTCTTTGTGCAAACACGGCAAACAGCTTCTCTTCGTTGCCCTTTATGGCGTTGATGAGCTCAAGGCTCTGCTTGCGTCCGATGATTATTGGGGTCAGCACGCCGGGAAACACCACAAGGTTGCGTGTTATGAGCATGGGCAGCTCGTCGTCTGTGTGCTTGTTGAAGATGGTGGAGATGTCGCCGTCAAAGTCGGCAATCATCTGTATTGAAGTATTTGTTCTGCGATTCATCTGTCGTTATATTAAGCAATTGTGTTTGATTTAATGCAATTGACTTGCAAAATTAGTGTTTTTTTTTCAGTTGACCGAATAAAACTCTATTATATTATGTGTTTTCACATAATTTTTGAATGCTTTGCGTGTCGCTTGAAACCATTGGGCAGGCGGGGATGTGAAAAAGAACGAAATGTGGCATTATGTTTTGCAGTCTCGATGAAAAACCGTAATTTTGAAACTTGTTTTCATGATTATCATGTTTATCGAATATTAATTGTTCATTTGACCGCATATTTACCGCAAACAAAGATGACAACAACAACAAGACCAAATCCCGCAACACCAGGCCCCAAGGTGGGAGCAAGAGCCTGTGTGGACGATTTCTTCAGCGACCTGTCAGCAGCTGCCAACGGAGGCATGAAGGTGCGCGAACGCTATGCTGTGCTCGGGCGCGTGCTGCGCCTGGCTGTGGACCAGAGGCTTGAGGGCGTGAAGGTGTGCTTTGCGGGGTTGTATCCGAAAATACAATATCTCGTTCGCGAGTGCCGCATACGCGAAAACTCTAAGGACCGCACCCTTGTGCAGGCCATCAACGACACGCGCAACCGCTTGCGGCACATTGAGACTACCAGCGACGCTGAGCTCGAAGCCGCCTTTGCGGGCGACCTGAAGGCGGTGTGCAAGTTTGTGAGCGTGGTCTATGGCGGCGCCACCGTGCCTAAGGAGCTGGAACGCCATTATGAGCGCGAGACGTTCCGCACCTGGCGCCGCCGCTTGAAAGATGCTGAGGGCGAGGCGCTTGCCGTGTTGCGTTGCACCGTTGAACGGTGGAACGACACCACCGTCTTTGCCTCGCGAAGCGACACGGGCGAGGATGTGGAGGTGGTCTATGTGGAGGAGAACAAATACAGCATGGGCAACTGGGGTTACCTCTCTGCTCTTCTTTATGAGGGGGCGCAGCTCAACATCGTGAAGCCGCGCGAGGAAAAGGGACGTTTGTATGGCGAGCTGTTTGTGCTCGACCCCGACAACCTGATAAACGTAACGGCTGTGGCGGCCTGTTTTGAGGAGTATGGCTGCTCGGCACGTCTGAGCCTGGTGAACAAGCTCAAGCCCGCTCCTGCAAGTAAGGCCATCTTGCTCGGCAACTATGCCGGTCAGCTGCTCGACGAGGCGGTCTATGATGCTGACACCGGATATGCTGACAGCCTGAAACATTTTTTCAGCCGACACGCCCTGGCCTTTGCCTGTTGTCCTGATGAGCTTGATGCCGACTTCCACCGTGAGGCGCAACGCCAACGCGCCAACATTCGCAACATCATGGCCAACACGCTGAAGCACAAGAAGGAACAACGACCTGTGCAGTCGGGCGAACTGATTCTTGAACCCTCGTTCTTCTGTGAGACGCTTGGCCTTCAAGGACGTATGGACCTCATTCATGTGGCGCTCGACACGGTGGTGGAGCAGAAGGGCGGCAAGGCGGCTTACGGGTCGACCGACACCTATGTGAGACAGCAGCAGAAACACTATGTGCAGCTGCTGCTCTACCGCGCCATGCTCCATTATGCTTATGGCGAGACTGAATATAGCGCCATGGCGTCGTATCTGCTCTATTCCAAATATGCGTCGGGGTTGGTGGAGCTTGGCTCCGCTCCCCAACTGCTGTTTGAGGCTGTGCGCATGCGCAACCAGATAGCGTGGAGCGAACGGTGGTATGCGCAGCACGGCATGGATGTGCTCGCCACGCTCACCGCCGACAGCATTTTCCCTGCCTGTCACGCCCCGCTGTGGGAGCGTTACAACAAGCCTGCCATCGAGGCGCTGCTTGCACCCGTTCGGGAGGCAGACGCCGTGGAACGTGCTTACTATCTGCGCTTCATGCGCTTCGTGGCTGCCGAGCACATGCTCTCGAAGGTGGGTAGCCGGACGAAGGAAGATTCGGGTTTTGCCACGGTCTGGAACTCGTCGGTGGCTGACAAGCGTCTGGCGGGCAACATCTATGAACGGCTCGTGATGGAGCACATGGAGCCGTGCGACGAACAAGAAGACATTGTGTTCAGGTTCGACGGCGGCCACGATGCCGACATGTCCAACTTTCGTGTGGGCGACATCGTGATGTTTTATCCTTACAGGCATGGAGATGAACCCGATGCCACCGCCACGCTCGTCTTCCGCTGCACGGTCACCGACATAAGGGCTGACAAGCTCTTCTTGCGCCTTCGTAACCCTCAGAATACCAAAGTGTTTGAACGCTATAACGACGAGGGCGTGTGGTGGGCTGTGGAGCACGATTTCATGGAGTCGTCCTACTCGGCCCTCTATCGCGCCCTGCATGCTTTTCTCAGCGCTCCCAAGGAGCGTCGGCAGATGGTGCTCGGACAGCGCAAACCCGTCGTGGACACGTCGTTGCAGCTTATGGGCAACTATAGTCAAGGCTCTGCATCGTCGGCGTTTAACGACCTCGTTCTGCATGCTCTTCAAGCTCAAGACCTCTATCTCGTTATAGGGCCTCCCGGCACGGGCAAGACCTCTTATGGCATGCTCAACGTGCTGAAGGAGCATCTGTTGCATCCCACGACAACAGTTCTGCTCACGGCTTATACCAACAGGGCTGTCGACGAGATTTGCAGCAAACTGGTGGAGAGCGACATCGATTTCGTTAGGCTTGGAAGCGACTTCAGTTGTGCTCCCCCTTACCGCGACCATCTGCTCTCCAACCGCGTGGCGGCCATGGATGCGCCGCGTGTGGACAGCGTGCGCGACATGTTGGAACGTTCCCGTGTGGTCTGCGGCACCCTTACGGCCTTTGGGTCACATGCTGAACTGTTCTCCATAAAACATTTTGACCTCGCCATCGTGGATGAGGCTTCGCAGATTCTTGAACCTCACATCATGCCACTCCTCGCAGCCTGTCACGACGGGGTGCCTGCCGTCGACAAGTTTGTGCTCATCGGCGATGAGAAGCAACTTCCTGCCGTGGTGCAACAGGAGCAGGAGGTGTCGAAGGTGGAGGAGGCAGAGCTTAACGCCATCGGGCTGACCGACTGCCGCTTGTCGTTCTTCGAACGCATGTTGCGCCTTTTGGGCAAGGACAACCCTGCATACAGCTTCTTGCTGAACCGACAGGGACGCATGCACCCCGACATTGCCGACTTCCCCAACGTGGCTTTCTATAACAACATGCTACAACCCGTGCCGTTGCCTCATCAGAAGGAACCGACGGCAGACGAGGGAACGGGTGCCGACAAGCTGGAAGACCTGCTTCTCACCCGTCGCTTGGCGTTTATCGACTGTGAACCTTGTCTGAAGGCGGGGGAGGCAGATAAGGTCAACTCGGTTGAGGCAAGCGTCATCGCCGACGTGGTGGTGACAGCCCGAAAGATGCTTGGAGAGGCTTATGATGTGGCGTCGTCGATAGGTGTCATCGTGCCTTACCGTAACCAGATCTCTACCGTGCGCATGGCCATCGATGCCGTTGCCGCTTCGGCGGGGTTCGACGACCTGCACGACATCGCCATCGACACTGTGGAGCGTTATCAGGGCAGTCAGCGCGACGTCATAGTCTATGGCTTCACGGCAAAACGGCCTTATCAGTTGAGCTTCCTTACCGACACCGAATATTTTGACGAGACCGACAACGCCATCATCGACCGCAAGCTCAATGTGGCCATGACGAGGGCACGCAAGCGCCTTGTCCTGGTGGGCTATGCTGCCTTGCTGCGTCGCGACACAACGTTCAGACGGCTCATCGAATATGCTGAACGCAAACATGCGTTCTTCAAGGATGATTTTATATTCCAATAACTTCCAATAATTTCTTTCGCTTGCGAAAGTTCTATAAAAAACATAACATTTTGGGCTTTACATTTAAACAATTTCACATAGAGCAAGAACTATGCGCCATGAAGGTTGGAACCGACGGCGTGTTGATAGGTGCGTGGGCCAATGGGGGGAAACGGATTCTTGACATTGGCACAGGCACAGGACTGATAGCCTTGATGATGGCGCAACGTTTTGACGATGCCGAAATAAAGGCTGTGGATCTTGACCGCGATGCCTGCTGTCAGGCAAGGGAAAACGTGGCAAGCAGCAGGTTCGCAGGTAGGGTGGAGGTCTTTGAAACGGCAATACAGCAGTTTCACGATGCTGCGGGCTTCGACAGCATAGTGTCCAATCCGCCGTTCTTTCAAAACAGCTTGAAGAACCCCGACACGCGCCGTGCCGCCGCACGCCATTCCGACTCGTTGCCCTTCAGCGTGCTGTTTGAAAAGGTGGCTGCGTTGCTCACCTCCGACGGCGTGTTCAGCGCAGTCATTCCCACCGAGTGTGTGTCGGCGTTCATTGCCGAAGGCAGCCTGCATGGCCTTTCTGTCGTTCGCCGTTGCGATGTGCGCACAACGCCACGCAAGGCGCCGCGCCGCAGCTTGCTTGCCTTCTCGCGCAGGGCCGGGGGAGAGATGGAGCGCACGGAGGTGGTGCTACAAGAAACAAATGGTCAGCGCTCCGAATGGTACGATGCGCTGACCCATGACTTTTATATTCGATAAAAATTTAATGCTTCTCTCCTTTTGTTAAAGGTTGAGCTTCTTCTGAATGACCTTGCTTATGGCCTGGATGTGGCGTCCTTGGTTCGTGATGTCCTCACGCATGACGTTAAGCTGGTTAAACAGTTCGGCAGCAGCGTTCTGCAAGGCGTTGGGCTTGCGGACGCTACGGTCGGCAAAAGGGTTCGTGACAATCTTTATGCCCTTCTCCTGAAGCTCCACGTCAATGTCTTCGCCCGTCATTACAGGGTCGCCGTCATAATGAATGACGCCTGGCTTGCTGCGGTGGATGTGAAGCTTCTTGCAGCGGAACGTCTTTATCTTCGAGTTCTTGTCGAGCGTCTTGTTAAACATGTCGATGCTTATCTGCGGGGCCTCAAACACGTCAAACGGCTCCATGATGATCACGTCAATCAGTCCGTCGCTCATCGAGGCTTGAGGGGCGATGTAGGCGTTGTTGCCATACTGTGAGGCGTTGGCGCACGAGATAAGGAACGCCTTATATTGGTTCGTGCCGTTCTCGTCTTCAAGCACATAAGTCTCGGGCTTGTATTTAAGACCCTCGCGCAGTATGTTCTCAGCATAAGTTATAGGGCCGCGCTTTCCTGCTTCCGCAAACTTCTGGCTTACAAAGGCATCGAAGCCCATGCCGCAGGTGCAGAAGAACGGGTGGCCGTTGATGATGCCATAGTCGAGGTCGCGCACATCGAATGCGTTGATGATGTCGAGCGATTTGCGCAGATTCATGGGCAGCAGCAGGTGACGAGCCAGCCCGTTGCCCGATCCGCAAGGCATGATGCCCAGGGCGGTGTCGGAGTGTACAATGGCGCGGGCCACCTCGTTTACGGTGCCGTCGCCACCCACGGCCACAACAAGGTCCACGCCGTTGTCCTTGGCGCGTGACGCAATCTCGGAGGCGTGTCCGGCATATTCGGTGACGACAATCTCATAGTCAAACTTCTCCTTGTCGAGATTGTTCTCAATAAGGTCTGGCACCCCGGCCTTGCTTGATGTGCCTGATATGAGGTTCATTACGAAAATTGCTTTCTTTTTCATCTGTCTTTTATTGTTGTCGCCTATAATGTTTGTTGTTATCGTTTCTTGAAAGGAGGTTGCTGAAAGCGCCCTCTTTGACAATTGGAAAATGATGGGACACCTTGGAAACCCAACTCTTCTATTGTGACAAAATTACGAAAATCCTTTTAAATAGTGGCTGTTTTATCTATAAAAATGTATAAACAAGACATTTCTTTAGTAAAAATGACAAATTCTTCTATCTTTTTTGTAACTTTGCACATTGAAATTAATTGAAACTACAACAAAGGTTTTATACACCTATTTTAATTATATAATGGGACAATTACAAGAAAGATACAAGAGCTACCGTCTGCCTCAAAAATATATGGAGGCCGGTGTGTATCCTTATTTCCGTGAGATAACAAGTAAGCAAGGCACGGAAGTGGAAATGGGCGGACATGAAGTTCTCATGTTCGGCTCAAACGCTTACACTGGACTCACAGGAGACCAGCGCGTGATAGACGCAGCAAAGGCTGCGCTTGACAAATATGGTTCTGGTTGCGCAGGAAGCCGCTTCCTCAACGGAACGCTAGACCTGCATGTGCAGCTGGAGAAAGAGCTTGCCGAGTTTGTGCACAAAGACGACACCCTCTGCTTCTCTACTGGATTCTCTGTAAACGCTGGTGTGCTTGCCGTGGTGGTGGGCCGTGGCGACTATATCATCTGCGACGACCGCGACCATGCCAGCATCGTTGACGGCCGACGCCTGTCGTTCGCCCGTCAGCTCCACTATAAGCACAACGACATGGAAGACCTTGAGAACCTGCTCAAGGGTCTGCCACAGGAGGCTGTGAAGCTCATCGTTGTCGACGGCGTGTTCTCTATGGAGGGCGACCTCGCCAATCTGCCTAAGATTGTTGAGCTCAAGCACAAGTATAACTGCTCGATCATGGTTGACGAGGCTCATGGCATTGGCGTCTTTGGCGACCATGGCCGTGGCGTGTGCGACCATTTCGGACTGACCGACGAGGTGGACCTGATCATGGGCACCTTCTCAAAGTCGATGGCTTCTATCGGCGGCTTCATCGCTGCCGATGCCGACACCATCAACTATCTGCGTCACACCTGCCGCACCTACATCTTCAGCGCATCTAACACACCCGCTGCAACAGCTGCTGCCCTTGAGGCTCTGCACATCTTGCAGCAGGAGCCAGAACGCATAGAGAAGCTGTGGGACGTAACAAGATATGCTCTCAAGCGTTTCCGCGAGGAGGGCTTCGAGATCGGCGAGACAGAGAGCCCCATCATTCCGCTTTATATCCACGATGTGGAGAAGACATTCGTGGCTGTGGCTAAGGCTTTCGAGTATGGCGTGTTCATAAACCCCGTAATTCCGCCTGCTTGTGCTCCTCAAGACACGCTCGTGCGCTTCGCACTTATGGCAACACACACCAAGGACGAGGTGGAGCGTGCCGTGAACATCTTGAAGAAGGTGTTTGTGGAGCTCGACATTATAAAAGAATAATGTTTGGCTTAAGCAGAGCTGCTTGTTGATGAAGCGCGGTTTAAATGTCTGTTATCGAGGCTTGGCTTAAAGGCTTGTTATCGAGGCTTGGCTTAAAGGCCTGTTATTGAGGCTTGGTTTAAAGGCTTGTTATCGAGGCTTGGCTTAAAGTCATGGCTTAAAGAGCTGTTTGTTGATGAGTCATGGCTTGAAGAGCTGCTTGTTAAATGGGCGTTTGCTTAACCACAACGTTTCGCGCAACAAAGTTTGAGATATTATCTGTTTTTTAAAAAGATAATTATAGAAAAATTTGCAAGGTTCAGATTTTATGAGTACCTTTGCACTCGCAAAATCGGAAACCTTGCAACTTACGGGGTGTAGCGCAGTCCGGTAGCGCGCCTGGTTTGGGACCAGGTGGTCGCAGGTTCGAATCCTGTCGCCCCG
>OLZV01000287.1_pt1 | contig 24576 bp, 12 predicted proteins | sample 1644531 | NCBI WGS metagenome assembly OLZV01 (sample SAMEA103958115, study PRJEB25191) | human gut metagenome | biome: human-associated habitat [ENVO:00009003]; feature: intestine environment [ENVO:2100002]; material: feces | place: Germany | collected 2013/2015
GTATGTTGCTTATCGAGGCTGAGGCTGCTCAACGTGGCTGGATTCAGGCTGATCCTGCCCAGCTTTATGCAGCTGGTGTGAAGGCATCGTTCGAACAATGGGGGGCCGAAGGTGTTGATGAATATTTGGCACAGGAAGCAGTTGCCTATACAGGTACTGATGCTGATAAAATTAACAAAATTGCTCTTCAACGCTGGATTAGTGGCTTTATGGCTGATGGTTTTGAGGCATGGTCTGACTGGCGTCGTTTTGATATTCCGAAACTAGAAGTCGGTCCGGTTTGTACAACGATTGATCATATTCCTTATCGCCATCAATTTGATAGCGAAATTTATCAAGGTAATCTTGAAAATTATGAAGCTGCCGTGAAAGCAGATTTGAATGGTGATGATAGCCGTGAGCAACGAGTATGGTGGAATAGAAGATAAGATTTGAAATATATAAATTCTCTTTAAAGTTTCGTTTAAATATAGGGGACATTCTCAGTGATGAGAGTGTCTTCTTTTATTGAAATAAATCCAAAAATATATAGGATAAACGTTAGTTAAGACTAGGTAGTTCATAAATTGCCTCGATGGATAGATATACGTATTGCTTTTTCTTATTGACTTTTGTTGTGTTCGGTTGGGTAGAATTTGAAGAAGCGATTGTTGGGATATTGAATTTTTTATGAAGAAATTCTCCTGTTTTAAAGCATAAAAAAAGGCTATCTATCCCAGACAGCCAATCTTTTGTTAACCTTAAATCTAATACTATGAAAAACACACTACAAAGATACGGACTTTATTTATAATAGCAAGTTTCTAGTCTGTATTTCGCCGTTTTATAACATGCTTTATAAATATGTCGTATCTTGTTAACAAATGAATCTGAAAGTGTGAAGTTTTGTTTATTATAACCTTTCAAACTTCTTGTCTTATGAATGATAGAGGAGGACAAACGAAAATAAAAGTCTGTGATGGTTATTTTCTATTTCTTATTTTATATCTTTGATGTCACTTTACTGATTGAAAAAATAACAGTTACTTATGAAAAACAGACAGTTTATTGTATTTGCTCTTTTATTAGCATGTCCGTTGCTGTTACACGGACAGGAAACGTCTCTCTGTGGAAAAGAATCATGTAATAAAGGTTATATCCGGCATCCATGGTATGGAAAAAAGGTTGGTTATATAGGAGACTCGATAACTGATCCCAATTGTTATGGAGATAACATAAAAAAGTATTGGGATTTTTTGAAAGAATGGTTGGATATCACTCCTTATGTGTATGGAGTGAGTGGACGTCAATGGAATGATGTACCCCGTCAGGCAGAACAATTGAAAAAGGAGCATGGAGAAGAGGTTGATGCCATCGTGGTTTTGATGGGGACAAATGATTTTAATAGCAGCGTACCTGTCGGGACTTGGTTTGCAGAAAAAGAAGAGCAAGTGATGGCTGCCCGTGGTGAAACTAAAAAACTGGAAACGCGTAAAAGGCGTGTTCCTATAATGACGAATGATACGTATAAAGGCCGTATTAATATTGGTTTGAGTCATTTGAAAAAATTGTTTCCCGATAAACAAATTGTTTTGTTGACCCCATTGCATCGTTCTTTAGCGGAATTCGGTGAAAAGAATGTACAACCGGATGAAAGCTATCAGAATAAATGCGGAGAATATGTGGATGCTTATGTACAGGCCATTAAGGAAGCAGGTAATTTGTGGGGAGTTCCTGTAATAGATTTTAATTCGGTTACAGGTATGAATCCGATGATTGAAGAACAACTTATTTATTTCTATGATTCGGGGTATGATCGTTTGCATCCTAATACCAATGGTCAAGAACGTATGGCACATACATTGATGTATCAATTACTTTCTTTGCCTGCATCATTCTGACAGTTGGACATTCATTTTTTTGTCTTTTTGGAAGAGTTTGTTTATTTGGGAGAACCTCCTATGTTTCGATGTGAACTTTGAAGGATTGAAAAAATGTTCAAATGGCAAATAAATGTTATTTGAACATTTTTTTATTAGTTCTTATTTACTGAAAGAGTAATTGAACTATTGATTTTGAACAAATTTCTATATTCTTGTATCATTTTTTATGGTTTCTTTTCTTGTTCTTGTTTACTTTTGCCTGAATCTTTTAACTTATAAAATGTATATGAAAAACATGAAATTAAAAGTATTACTTGCTTTATGTGCTTTACTCCTGTTATCGGCTTTTATTGCTGAGAGAAAAGAACCCATTACTATTTTTATGATTGGTGATTCTACCATGGCGAATAAAAGTCTGAAGAATGGTAATATAGAGCGTGGTTGGGGACAAATGCTTCCCGGATATTTTACGGAAGAGGTTGTGGTGGATAATCACGCTATGAATGGAAGAAGTTCACTCAGTTTTATCAATGAAGGACGTTGGGACATAGTGCTTTCTAAAATTCATAAAGGTGATTATGTATTTATTCAATTCGGACATAATGATGAGAAACCTAGAGCCACATTACATACAGAGCCCGGAAGTACCTTTGATGATAATTTAAGACGTTTTGTGAATGAAACACGTGCTAAGGGAGGAAATCCTGTACTGTTCAATTCTATAGTCCGTCGTAATTTCCCTCCTAAAGGTGTGACGGAGATAAAGGGTAGTTATGAAAAAGAAGGTCCGGTATTGGTTGATACCCATGGGGAATATCTGGAATCTCCCCGTCGGGTGGCCGGAGAAATGAATGTACCTTTTATTGATTTGAATAAATTGACCCATGACTTGGTTACCGGTATGGGAGTCGAGAATTCAAGAAAATTGTTTATGTGGATTCCAGCAGGACAATATGAATTTTGTCCGGAAGGGAAAATTGACAATACTCACTTGAATATATATGGTGGACGTATAGTTGCCGGGTTGGTTGTGGACGCTTTGATGGAAGAAGTGCCGGCTTTGGCAAAATATGTGCGACGTTATGATTATGTGGTGGCGAAAGATGGGAGTGGGGATTTCTTTACAGTTCAGGAAGCAGTGAATGCGGCAGTTGGTGGGAGCAAGAAAACAATGTCTATACTTGTCCGTCCGGGAGTATATGAAGAGTATGTTTCTATGCCGGAATCATCGCCTCGAATAGAATTGGTGAAACAGACAGGGGCTGAGATCAGGGATAACGGGTTCACACAAGATGTTTATGTGGCACCTTATAAGGGTGACAGAGTATGTGCTATTAGTTATACATTTGATGATGGTTTACAGGAACACTATACGTTGCTTTTCCCTAAATTGGAAAAATATGGCTTTAAAGGTACTTTCTGGATATGGGGTAAATGTATAGAGAATGAAAGTGCTATGCAGGGAAAACCGAGAATGTCGTGGGCGCAAATTAAAGAGATGAGTGACAAAGGGCAAGAAATATCCAGTCATAGCTGGTCACATACGAATTTAAAGCGTGTTTCTTTGGAGGAAGTAAAAATGGAAGTAGAGAAGAATGACAGTATACTTTATGAGAAAACAGGAAAAATACCGCGTACATTCTGTTATCCTTTCAATGCTGTTAATAGTGATATATTAAAAATAACTTCAAAGAACAGGGTAGGTACACGTACCGAACAATATCCCATCGGGGGAGATAAATCGAAATCAACTCCTGAGTCTTTAGATAAATGGGTGGAAAGCTTGGTAAACTCCGGTAGATGGGGAGTGGCAATGATACATGGAATATCGCAGGGATATAATGCTTTTCAAAATCCTGAAATATTGTGGGAATAGGTAAAGGCTATGGAAAATGAAATATGGGTGGGTACATTTAGAGAGGTGGCTGCCTATACAAAAGAACGAGAAAAAATTCGCTTGAATGTGCTAGAAAAAGAAAACGGCTATAACATAACTCCTCATTTGGATATGAATGCACAATTATTTACGGAACCACTGACTATGGTATTGAAATCTGTGGGAAACAGAGTTTCGGAGATTAGGCAAGATGGGAAAAAGCTTTTTCTAAAGAAGGATGCTGATAAGATTCTTTTCGATTTTAATCCTTATGGAGGGATGATTCAGATTCGTTTTATCTGAGGTGTTGGATATAGTTTGTAAAACTAGAATAGGGAAATCCGTTAGTCTTTATTGTAACCATTTAAGGTATGATAATAAGATTAACGGATTTGTTTTTTGCACTTTTATAAGGTTACTCAGAATTAATTTCTAAATTTGTTCCCGTTAACTTTATTCCTTTTTCAAAAGAAATAAAATGGAAAACACAGAGAAACTGATTGTAGAACAACTGAAAAATGGCAACGAAGATGCTTATAAATACATCTATGATTATCATTATGTTCTTTTATGTCATGTAGCAAATCAATATTTGAACGATAATTTTTTATCGGAAACTATAGTCGGAGATGTAATTTTTCACCTTTGGGAAATCAGAGAAACTTTAAACATTACTATTTCTATTAGAAGTTATCTGATAAAGGCCGTTCGTAATCGTTGTATAGACTATCTGAAATCTGGATCTGAAAAAAAGGAAATTTCATTTTCAGTTCTAGTACCGGAAGAGATGTCTGAAGAAAAGTATTTGCAGTCAGATAATTATCCTTTGGGAATATTATTGGAACGTGAATTGGAGCATGAAATCCGTATGGCAATAGACAAACTACCGATTGAATGTAGATGTGTTTTTGAAAAAAGCAGATTTGAGGAGAAAAAATATGAAGAAATTTCTCAGGAATTAGGTATTTCTATAAATACGGTTAAGTATCATATAAAGAATGCATTATCTTTCCTTCAGACTGAATTGAGCAAATATTTAATTGCTTTGATTTTATTTTTTTCGTGTTGAAACAGAAAAAAGTTTCTTTTAGGACTACCCTGTATTTAAAATAAATCGTCTTCACTTTAGAAACAACAAAGATGAAAGCAGAAAAAGAACATATTGATGAATTAATAGTATCCTATTTAAGTAATGAGTTGGATGGAAATGCTGTGCATGAACTGAAGGAGTGGATAGCTGCGTCTGTGGAAAATGAAAAGTATTTTATGCAGCGGCAAGAAATTTGGTTTTCTGCCATAAGTGTGAAAGAGGATGTTAAATATGATAAGAGCAAAGCATTTGAACAATTTAAAAATAGAATTGCTAATCAGAGGTTGAATGATAAAAGAGAACGTGAAAATTTCTGTTTGTCTAAATTTTGGCGTTATGCAGCTGTTATTGTTGTATTGTTCTCAGTTTCTTATTTTTCTTATTGGAGGGGTGGAATAAGTATAAAAGAGGAATTTTCGGATATCATTGTGGAGGCTCCTCTTGGTTCCAGAACAAAATTGACCTTGCCGGATGGGACATTAGTGTGGTTGAATGCCGGATCGCGTATAACATATTCACAAGGATTCGGAGTAGGGAATAGAAAAATAGAATTGATAGGAGAAGGGTATTTTGAAGTTAAACGAAATGAAGAAGTTCCATTTCTTGTGAAAACGAATAGTTTGCTGGTAAAAGTATTGGGTACGAAATTTAATTTTCGGGATTATCCGGATGATGCAGAAGCCATTGTTTCTTTGTCCGAAGGAAAAGTGTCATTGAATAATTTATTGAAAAAAGAAAAAGAAGCTTTTTTGTTACCCAATGAAAGGGTGGTCTTGAATAAAAAGAATGGCAGAATGCATGTGGAGTATTCTACTGTTTCCAATGCATTACAATGGACTAATGGATATTTATTTTTTGATGAGGAATTGTTACCGGATGTTGTGAAGGAGTTAGAACGTAGTTATAATGTGAAAATACAAATAGCTAGTGATACTTTGAATACTTTCAGGTTCTATGGAAATTTCGTTCATCGTGAGCAAAATATTCAGGAAGTTTTGGAAGCATTATCTGCGACCCGTAAGATTCATTATATTATTGAAGGACACAATATAACTTTATATTAAGTAGGGAGTGGATTAAAATTGTTTAACCTTAAAATTAAAAGTATGAATAGAATTAGAGCTGTAATACTGTGATAGGGGTACGAAGGGGATGAAAAAGAAAAGGTGGGAAGATATAGGGATTTTCCCACCTTGATGAAATCTCTTTTTCGACTTACGATTGTGAGTGCGCTTTTAGAGAGTGCAAAGTTAATGATTTTTCTCTTTAAAAGCTAAGTTCATTTAATTTTTTAATTAATAAATTACTAATTTATGAAAAACAAGAGAAAGGCCATATTATTGGTCGGGGCTTTGCTTTGCCTTAATTTGAATATCTTCTCACAGAATATACCATTGAAAATGAATAAAGTATCGGTGAAAAAAGCTATGACTGAGCTAAAAGAAAAAAGTGGATATTCATTTGTGTATATAGCTGGGGATGTAGATACGAAAAAGATTGTTAATATAGATGCTGAGCAACTGCAAGAAGTTATTGAGCAAATCTTGGAAGGACAAAATGTTTCTTATGAGATAAAAGATAAAAATATCATTATTCGGAAGAAGGAAGTAGAACAGTCCATGTTGAACGAGAAAAAATTACAAGATATTTCAGGGCTTGTGATGGATGTTATGGGAGAACCTATCGTAGGAGTTAATGTGATGGAAAAGGGGACTACTAATGGTACTATTACTGATATGGATGGTAAGTTTTTACTTAAAGCTCCTGCGAATGCAACTCTTATTATTAGTTTTATCGGTTATAAGACTCTTGCTGTTAATTTGGAAGGGGAAAAGAATGTGAATATAACTCTGAAAGAGGATTTGGAACAATTAGATGAAGTGGTGGTGGTTGGTTATGGAACTCAAAAAAAATCTAGTTTGACAGCATCTGTGGCGACAGTACCTCCAAAAGAACTGAGTAAACAGATGGGGCATTCTGTTGCAGCTGCTTTGCAGGGGAGGGCTCCAGGAGTAGAAATATTGCAAAAGGGGGGAGAAGCTGGGGCAGATATCAAGATACTTGTTCGGGGAGCAGGTACATTTGGTGCTACTGAACCTTTATATGTTATTGATGGCGCATTTTCTAATAATGGGCTAAATTCGTTGAATCCTTCAGATATTGAATCAATAGAAATCCTGAAGGATGGTTCGGCGGCTGCCATTTATGGCTCTCGCGCTGCAAATGGGGTTGTGCTGATAACTACCAAGCATGGTCAAAAAGGTAAAGCAAAAGTTGAAATTTCTGCAAACTATTCTTTGCAGACTCCTTCTAAATATCTTGATTTTCTAGATGCAAATGAGCATCGCGAATATACTAAGCAAATTGTTGCAAATTCAACAAACCAGACTCAAGCTCCAGAAAATATTCATCCTACTAATCCTAATATTAATACCGACTGGCAAGATGCATATCTAAGAAATGCTCCTATGTATAATTTGAATGCTTCAATTTCTGGTGGTGGTGAATATTCAACTTTTAATACAAGTTTGGGGTATTTTGATCAGCAAGGTATTATGGAATTTTCTGGTTTTAAGAAATATAATGCACGTGTCAATGGAACTTTTAAGAAAGGACGTTTGACTGTTAGTGAAACTCTTTCTGCTGCTTTTACAAATAAGGAGCCTCAAGTAAGGATGGTGATGGGGATTCCTACTGTTCCAATGACTGATGTAGAGGGAAGGTATGTATCTGCAGGTAAAGATTATTATGTAAATGAAGGAAAAGTTACTAATCCGTTTGCATCTTATTCCAATACTGTTCGAAGAAATAAAACAGTTAATGTTACTGGTAGTTTGAATATAGGACTGAATTTATATAAAGGATTGGATTATAAGCTACTACTTGGAGGTGACTATATATCAACAAATAATATATCTCGGTCCATTGCTTTTGACTCCAATTGGGATGAGAATGGTAATGCAGATCCTGATTATAGCAGAACGATTAATTCACTATCTGAAAGTCGTGGACAGCGATTTAGTTATACAATTGATAACATTTTGACTTATAAGAATATGTTTGCTGGTCATACTATTGACGCAATGGTAGGTACAAGTTGGATGAGAGAATACTATAGAACTATGGGGATTGGTTCTGGTTCTACAGATTTGGGTGGTCCTAATATTACTATTTTTAATGGGAAAGGAGATATAACAAGTGAAGAATACAATTCAGCTTTACTCTCCTTTTTTGCTCGCTTGAACTATGACTATAAGGAGCGTTATCTTGTTTCTGCAAGTATTCGTAGTGATAAATCTTCCAAATTTGCTAAAGGAAATAGGGTCGGTTACTTTCCTTCGGTTTCAGTGGGTTGGAATATACATGAAGAGAATTTTTTTAATATAGAATGGATAAGTAAAATGAAGATTAGAGCTAGTTATGGTGAATTAGGAGCTAATTTTATAGATCCATATTCTTTCCTTTCTACGGCTTATGGTCCAATACCTTCTGTATTCGGTGAAAATCAGATTGGTCAAAGTAGTGTGATGAATGGTTATGTAACCAAATTTGCTCAGGAAAATTTGACTTGGGAAAAATCAATATCTAAAAACGTAGCATTGGAAATGGCTTTTCTGAATAATAAAATTTCTTTTACAGCTGAATATTTTTGGAAAGATAATAATGACTTACTTGCTCCATTACTTCCATTAGCATCGTCAGGGCAAACCATTATGACTAATGGGGGGGATTTGCCAGTTTTTAATTCTGCATCTGTTGAAAATAAAGGTTTTGAATTTACGGTAGGTTATCGTAATAATTGGAAGGATTGGAGTTTGGATGTTACTGCCAATATTTCGGCATTAAGAAATAAAGTAAAGAGTTTGGGTGAGGGAGTACAACCCATTAAGGCAGAGGTGATGATGAGTGGTTCTTTTAATGACCGTCCTACTATTACTAAACCGGGCTTGCCTATTGGTACCTTTTGGGGATATGTGGTGGAAGGTTTTGATAATGATGGTAATTTTATTTTTCAGGATAATAATGGTAGTGTGAATGGTGTATTGACAGGAAAGCCGGATGGGAAGATTGATGAGAATGATAAAACGGATATTGGTAATCCTCATCCGGATTTTACTTATGGTTTAAATATAAATGTAGGTTATAAGAATTGGGATTTGACTGCTTTTTTCCAAGGAACGCAAGGTAACGATATTTTTGCTTTAATGAAATATGATTGGTATTTTGGAGGAGCTAATAGTGCTACCCTAAAGGATGCTTTCTATAATTCATGGACTCCGCAAAATCCTAATGCAGAAGCTCCTAAACTGAATAGTAAAAACAGTTCTGGCATAAACTCGCTTCCAAGTACATTCTATGTGGAGGATGGTTCTTATTTCAGATGCAAGAATCTACAAATCGGTTATTCCTTTAATAAGAAATTATTGCAAAAATTCCATATAGAATCATTTAGAATATATGCGGGGGTACAAAATTTATTCACTATCACAAAATATCCCTTGTATGATCCCGAAGTTAGTTCAAACGTGTTGTTTGACAGAGGTGTGGATGGTTTCTGGCAAGCACAGGAAAGTCCTCATGAAGCAACAATGAATTCTAGAGTATATAATCTTGGTGTCAATTTAACTTTCTAAAAACAGAATAAGTATGAAAATAATGTTGCGTAAAATTATAGTTATCATCATCAGTTTTGTAACTATTGGAATGATGGGCTCATGTGAAGATATTTTTAATGATTTGGCGGTGAATCCTAATCAATCAGACGTTAATTCATTTTATACTACACTAGAAAATTGTAATAAGGGAATTCTTGGTATCTATGGGTATATTTCGACTCCTCGTAATTTGGGAGCTTGTGGATTTGGTTTGATGTTGACTCGTAGTGATGAGGGGTGTTCGGTAGCTGATTATGGAGTACCAGGTGCTTATAATGAAGAGTTTACCCCTTCCTATTATTCATTGGTTCAACCTTTTCAGTTAATGTATACAGCTGCTTCCCAAGCTAACCAAATGATTGAAAGTCTTACTGAAATAGAATTCAGCAATAAAGAATTACAGGATGCATATTTGGGGGAGGCTTATTTTCTTCGTGCATTTACACATTTCTTTTTATTCATCAATTATAGGAATATTCCTTTGATTAAAGAATTGCCTAAGGCTCCTAATGAATATAAGCCTCAGGCAACACCTGAAGAGGCTTGGGATTTTATTATAGATGATCTGATCAAAGCTAAAGATTTACTTCCTGACAAGAATTTTTGGGATGCTAAAAATAAAGGACGTGTGACGAAAGCTTCTGCTTATGCACTTTTGGGTAAGTCATATCTTTATAGATCCGGTATTGAACCCAAATATGGAACTTCACAAATAACTTATTATAATGAGGCTGCTGCGGCTTTTGCAGAAATCATTAATGGTAATTGTGGGGACTACAGATTGGTAGATGACTATTCATGGAACTTTGATGTGGCACATGAAAATAATGATGAATCTATTTTTGAAGTACAATTTGTCGGAGTGTTGAATACAGGATTTAACCCAGGATTTGTGGACAGTGGGTTGTTCAATGACGTCCGGTGTAAAATGTGTATAATGAATAGAAGTAGAAATTCGAATAGTTCTGCACAGGTTATGCACAATTGGTTATATGATAAATTTGTAGCGTCAAAAACAGTGACAGGAGAAACTGATCCACGTATGTTTGGTTCGTTTGTTTTTAATGATAATGTATCGGAGATTATACGTCCGAAAGGTATGAAGGTTACTTTTCTTGAAGGGAAGGACTGGGAAGCAGAAATGGGTTCAAAGGAAGGAACATTTGGTGAACAATATGAGTTGGCAATGGGATATAAAATGTGTAGTAGGAAATGGTTGGATTGGACCTTACCTCCGACAGATGATGCTGGTGGGCATTTTTTTAATGGACGTGCACAAGGAGTAAACTGGAGAATGATTCGTTATTCGGATGTTTTGCTGATGTATGCTGAAGCTGTAGTAATGGGAGGGAAAGCCACTGCAAACATAACCCCGTTAGAAGCAATAAACAAAGTACGCGATAGGGTAGGAGTACCTCATGTAACAGAAGCTAATATGAGAACTATTGAAGATGAACGTATTCTAGAACTTACCTATGAAGGCTCCCGATTCTTTGACTTGCTTCGTTGGGGTAAAGTAGTAGAGCGTTTTCGCGAATTGGAAAATACTGATCCTTTGTTTAAAAGGTTTAGCAGGGCTCAATATATGGGGTTTAAGGAAAATAAGAATGAATGGGTTCCATTGCCAATTGATGAAGTAGAGGGTAATCCATATATCACTAAAAATAATCCAGGATGGTAATTAAAAATAGAATAATTATGAAAGTATTTTATTATATTATATGTGCAGCTTGCTTTGTCGGCTGTGTGTCATCTTCCAATGATAAAACGGTGAAAGAGAATGGTAGAACATTGCATAATGGCATTGTGCTGCCCGAGCAATGGCCTCCTAGTATGATTGATGATGGAGTACGTCGCGAAATGTCTTTACCTTATATTTCAAACAAACCGACTGTTATTTCTGTAAATCTAGGACGCCAATTATTCGTTGATGATTTTTTAATTGCAGAAACAGATATGGAGCGTGTTTCCCATAAGGCTATGTTCTATGAGAATAATCCGGTACTTGCTCCGGATAAGGAGTGGGAATACACTTTTGAACGTGCTCCTTATGCTGCTCCTTTCAGTGATGGAATATGGTATGATGAAAGCGAACAAAAATTTAAAATGTGGTATTTGGCTGGTGCCGGATCTATGCACAAACATCGTCAAAGCTTTTATACTTGTTATGCGGAGTCAAAAGATGGGAAGCATTGGGAAAAAGTGAATATGGATATAGTGCCGGGTACGAATATTGTAGATACTTGTGATCGGGATGCAGCTACAGTTTGGCTCGATAAAATGTGTCCAGAACCAGAAAAACGTTTCAAACTCTTCAATGTGGAAAAACATAGTGGAGGATGGAAAATAATTTTAAAATATTCAAAAGATGGTATTCATTGGTCGGAAGGAGTTGCGCAATCAGGACCGGTGGGGGATCGTACCACTGCTTTCTATAATCCGTTTACTCAAAAATGGGCTATTAGTCTACGGCAGGGGAGTAAAGCAGACGGACGCTCTAGAGGCTATTTGGAAAATGAAGATCCAGAGATGGCAGTTAGCGTGGCGCATTCATTGGCTAAAGGAATAAAGGATAAAAATATAGTTTTGTGGTTTACTCCTTCCGATAAGGAACTGCCACATCCTGAATTTCCTGATGTGCGTCCAGCCATTTATAATTTTGATGCTATGCCTTATGAAAGTGTTATGCTAGGGTTCTATGCTATGTGGAAAGGACCAGAGAATGATCTCTGTGGTAAGTTAGGTATTCAGAAAAGAAATGAAATAGGGATGGGATATAGTCGGGATGGTTTTCATTTTTATCGTCCCAGTTATGAACCTGTTATGGGAGTAAATGAAACGGAAGGGGCATGGAATTGGGGAAATATGCAGTCTGTTATTGGCGTACCTCTCATTGTTGGTGATTCTTTGTATTTGTATTCTAGTGGAAGAATGAAGAATAAAGTGATGTGGGATGGATTTACTTCTACTGGGTTGGCAACTTTACGTCGTGATGGGTTCGTTTCCATGCATACAGACACAGAAGGGGTACTTGTTACCGAGAAAATAAAGTTTGATGGTAATCATTTTTTTGTGAATGCACAAGCAAAGGATTTGCAGGTGGAGATAATGGATGAAAATGGTAATGTGATTACGGGATTTTCCAGAGAGGATTGTAAGGAAATGAATGATTTGAACAGTACTAAACAATTGGTAACTTGGAAATCAGGTAAAAAACTTGCTGCTCTTTCAGGCAAGATAGTTAAAGTGAAGTTTTATGTTACTTGTGGCGATTTATATGCTTTTTGGATTTCTCCATGGGACACAGGAGAAAGTAGGGGATATACAGGTGGTGGTGGTCCGGGACTCAATCCTTGTGGAATCGATATTAAATAACTGATATGTGTAAAACATAGTTGTGTTACATCGTGTATTTTGTTGGTGGCTGCTTCATGAGAATGAAGCAGTCATTTTTTGTATTACAGATAAATTTTGCTTGGTTGAGCTAAGTCAATATTTAAGTATGAGGAAAATGTAGACATAAAAAAAGGAGCAACGCCTTGCTCCAACCTTTGTTAACCTTAAATCTAATACTATGAAAAACACGTTGCAAAGGTACGTGTTTTAGTGGATTTTGCAAATAAAACAACTAAAAAAATATGTTTTCTAACACGTTTTAATACTTTTGTCCTATTTGTTAAGGATGAGGATTTTTTTATTTACTTGTATTTTGTCTTTTTTACATATAAAACCGTATATTTGTTGCCACTTTTGCAAAAGGATAAAAACGAATGGTTTCAGTAGATAATTTGAAAGTAGAGTTTGGAGTAACGCCTCTGTTTGAGGATGTGTCATACGTTATCAATAAGAGAGATCGTATTGCGCTGGTCGGGAAGAATGGGGCCGGTAAGTCTACTATGCTTAAGATATTGGCAGGAATACAGGCGCCTACTTCAGGTAGTGTTTCTGTTCCGCGTGATGTGACGATAGGCTATCTGCCTCAAGTCATGATTCTGAGTGATAAACATACTGTGATGGAAGAGGCGGAGATGGCTTTTGAACATATCTTTGACTTGCAGGCTAGTATTGAGAGAATGAATCAGGAGTTGGCGGATAGAACAGATTATGATTCAGAAAACTATCATAAACTGATTGAGAAATTCACCCATGACAATGAACGCTTTTTGATGATGGGAGGTACCAATTATACAGCTGAGATAGAACGTACATTGATGGGGTTGGGATTTAGCCGGGAGGATTTTAACCGTCCTACATCTGAGTTCAGTGGTGGATGGCGTATGCGTATAGAGTTGGCCAAGTTGCTGTTGCGACGGCCCGATGTGTTGCTGTTGGACGAGCCTACCAATCATCTGGATATAGAAAGCATTCAATGGTTGGAAAACTTTTTGAAGACAAGTGCGGGAGCCGTTGTATTGGTGAGTCACGACCGCGCATTTATTAATAATGTGACCAATCGTACGATTGAAATATCTTGCGGGCATATCTATGATTATAAAGTGGCTTACGATGAGTTTGTGGTATTGCGCAAAGAACGTCGTGAGCAGCAATTGCGTGCATACGAGAACCAGCAGAAGCAAATTCAGGATACGGAAGATTTCATAGAGCGTTTCCGTTATAAGGCTACCAAGGCTGTACAGGTGCAGAGCCGCATCAAGCAATTGGAAAAAATAGTTCCTATTGAAATTGATGATGAAGATAATTCAGCCTTACGGTTGAAGTTTCCGCCTGCCATGCGTTCCGGCAATTATCCGGTCATTTGTGACGGGGTGAAGAAAGTATACGGCAGTCATCTTGTTTTCCACGATGTGACTTTGACTATTAATCGAGGTGAGAAGGTAGCTTTTGTCGGAAAGAATGGGGAAGGTAAGTCCACTTTGGTGAAATGTATAATGGACGAAATCCCATACGAAGGTAAACTGACCATCGGGCACAACGTACAGATTGGTTATTTTGCTCAGAATCAGGCTCAGATGCTGGATGAAAATCTGAGTGTTTTTGATACGATTGATTATGTGGCAAAAGGGGATATTCGTTTGAAGATTCGTGATATTCTGGGAGCATTCATGTTTGGAGGCGAGGCTTCTGATAAAAAAGTAAAGGTACTGTCGGGTGGGGAGCGGAGTCGTCTTGCCATGATAAAACTTTTGTTAGAACCGGTGAATTTCCTTATTTTGGACGAACCTACCAACCATCTGGATATGCGCTCAAAGGATGTATTGAAAGAAGCTATCAAGGAATTTGATGGAACGGTGATTGTTGTTTCTCATGACCGTGAGTTCTTGGATGGACTGGTGACCAAAGTTTATGAATTTGGAGGTGGAGTAGTAAAAGAACACATTGGCGGCATTTATGATTTTTTACAGAAAAAGAAAATAGAGAGTCTGAATGAGTTGCAGCTTTCGGCTTCTCCTACTGTGTCTGCCACTAAAAAGGAAGAACCCGAAACGGTCAGTGAGAACAAATTATCTTATGAGGCGCAAAAGGAATTGAATAAGAAAATTCGCAAATTGGAGAAACGAATTGCGGATTGTGAACAAAAAATAGAAAAGCTGGAAACTGAGATTGGCGAGGTGGAAGCTGATATGGCTACTCCCGAAGGTGCATCGGATATGGCTTTGTATGAAAAGCATCAGAAACTGAAAAAGGACTTGGATCAGACGGTAGAAGAATGGGAGACCGTTTCTATGGAATTAGAAGAGATGCAGGGAAGTTAAAGTATGTATCATATATATAGAATAAATGAAAGCAAAACATTATTTACCAATGGCTGTATTGGCTCTGGCAGTAGCTGCCGGATGCGACAGTAAAAAGGAAGCCGTCATGACTTCGGGTATAGACTTGACAAATTTGGACACTACGGCTGTTCAAGGAGCTGATTTTTATCAGTATGCTTGTGGCGGATGGATGAAGAAACACCCTCTGACCAATGAATATTCCCGTTTTGGCTCATTCGATATGCTTGCCGAAAATAACCGGGAACAACTGAAAGGATTGATTGTGGAAATTGCTGCCGGGCAGAATGCGCAAGGTACAATAGGTCAGAAAATAGGGGATATCTATAATTTGGCTATGGATAGTGTGAAACTGAATGCGGATGGAGTAACTCCTATTCAAGCTGATTTGGAAAAGATTGCTTCAGTGAAGGATAAATCGGAAATAGTTCCTTTGATGGCGGAACTGGCTCATAGCGGTGTATTCCCTTATTTCAGTTTCTATGTGGGTGCCGATATCATGGACAGCAAGAGCAATTTGTTTCAATTGTATCAAGGGGGTATCAGTCTGGGCGAAAGAGAATATTATTTGGACAATGATGATGTGACTACCAATATCCGTAATAAGTATAAAGAACATATTGTAAAGATGTTCCAATTGGCTGGTTTTGATGAGGCTGCCGCTAAAAAGAAAATGGAGGCTGTAATGGATATCGAAACCCGTATTGCAAAAGCTTCTTTCAGTGCGGTGGAACAGCGTAACCCTGCGGCCAATTATCATAAAATGTCTTTGGATGAATTAAAGAAAGAGATTCCGGGCATTGACTGGGATGCTTTCTTGAATGGTATAGGCGTGAAAGGGGTGACTGAACTGAGTGTTTCTCAAGTGGAGCCGATTAAAGAGGTTGAGAAAATTATCAATAGCTTGCCGGTTGAAAATCAGATCGCTTATATGCAATGGAGTCTGATAGACAGGGCTGCCGGTTACTTGAGTGATGATTTGGTGGCACAAAATTTTGATTTTTATGGAAAAACACTATCCGGCAAACAGGCTAACCAACCTCGTTGGAAGCGTGCCGTAAGTACTGTGAATGGGGTACTGGGTGAAGCGGTAGGTCAGATGTATGTGGAGAAATATTTTCCGGCAGCCGCAAAAGAACGTATGGTGCAGTTGGTAAAGAATCTGCAGACCGCATTGGGAGAACGTATCCGGAATTTGGAATGGATGGGTGACAGCACAAAGATTAAAGCTATTGAGAAGTTGAATTCTTTTTATGTAAAGGTAGGCTATCCTGATAAGTGGAGGGATTATACCGGTTTGAATATTGAAAAAGATTCTTATTGGGCCAATGTGAAGCGTGCTACAGAATTCGAACTGGATTATATGTTATCCAAGGCAGGAAAGCCGGTTGACAGAGATGAATGGGGAATGACTCCGCAGACTGTCAATGCATATTATAATCCGACCACGAATGAGATTTGTTTTCCGGCGGGTATTCTTCAATATCCGTTTTTTGACATGAATGCTGATGATGCATTTAATTATGGAGCTATTGGCGTGGTTATCGGTCATGAAATGACTCATGGATTCGATGATCAGGGACGTCAGTTTGATAAGGATGGTAATTTGAAAGATTGGTGGACAGCCGAAGATGCCAAACGTTTTGAAGAACGTGCTCAGGTAATGGTGAATTTCTTTGATAGCATCCAGGTTTTGCCGGGACTCAATGCCAACGGTTCTTTGACTTTAGGTGAGAATATAGCCGACCATGGTGGTTTGCAGGTTTCTTTCCAAGCGTTTAAGAATGCGACAAAAGATGCTCCGCTACCAGTAGAAGACGGATTTACTCCGGAACAGCGCTTCTTCTTGTCATACGCCGGAGTGTGGGCTGGCAATATCCGCGACGAGCAGATTCGTTTGCAAACCAAGTCTGATCCACATTCATTGGGCAGATGGCGTGTGAACGGAGCACTCCCTCAAATTGGTGCATGGTATGATGCTTTTGGCATTAAAGAGGGGGATCCTATGTATTTGGCTCCTGAAAAACGTGTCTCTATTTGGTAAGCTTTATACATAAAAGATAATAAAAAGCATGGTAATTGCTGATAATTTGGCATTTACCATGCTTTCTTTTTGGATTTTACATGATAAACACCTATTTTTGTGCCCGATGAAACGGAGACGATATATAGCATGGGTATTAATGTTGGTCAGCATAATCATGTTGACTGCATCTGTTCTGCCTCATCATCATCACCGGGAAATTCTTTGTTTGCAGCATGATATGACTTTGTGCGGCTGTCAATGTTCCGTGCAGCATCAGCAGCATAATAATAGTTCTGATGAGAATCATACATGTAATGCCGGATGTGTGACCAAGTTTAAAAGTGTAACTCCGGATCGGGCTCAGGACAGTGTTTCTCCTGATTATTCGTTTTGTTTGCTGTTATATACGGTGACGGATGTATTGGCGCTTTCATTGCGGTTGACAGAACACAACACATTACCTTATAATTACTATTTAGAAAAACTGCATTCTACGTGTCTTCCCCACGTAAAGGGGTTGCGTGCTCCTCCTTGCGATGTTCTTGCTTAACAGATAGAAAGTTTATCTTTTTATCCGCAACTTTGTTGCATTTTCTTTACACTAATTTTGCATTTAATAAAAAGTAAGAACAAATAATATCATCATGAAGAAACTTATTTTTATGGGAGTCTTAGGCTTGTTCCTCTTAGGCTCTTGCAACAGTAAATCGGGTCATGATCACGAAGGACACGATCATGGAACGGAGGAAGCACATAATCACGACCACGAAGGGCATGACCATAATCACGAAGGGCATGACCATGAAAAAGAAAACCACGACCATGAGAATGAAGGTCACGAAGGGCATAATCATGAAGCGGAAGCTTCTGCAGCCGGACATTCCGATGAGATAATTCTGGCTCCAGAAAAAGCAAAAGCAGCCGGGGTAGAATCGGAAATAATCCGGCCTGAATCATTCCGTCAGGTGATAACGACCAGCGGTCAGGTGCAGGCAGCACAAGGCGATGAAAGCGTAGTAGTCGCCAATGTAGCCGGTGTGGTTTCTTTCCGCCATCCGGTAACGGACGGTATGAGTGTGAGCAAGGGGGCTCCCATTCTGAATATCTCTGCTGAGAATATGCCGGACGGAGACCCTGTAAAACGTACCCGTATCGCATATGAAACCGCCAAAAAAGAATATGAACGTGCCGCCAAGTTGGTAAAAAGTCAGATAATATCGCAGAAAGATTTCAATGCCATTAAGGAGAGTTATGAAAATGCATTATTGGCATACGAGGCTATTTCAAAGAACCAGACCAAGACAGGTGTGTCCGTTACAGCTCCTTTAGGTGGCTATATCAAGAATTGTCTGGTGAAGGAAGGTGATTATGTGTCGGTAGGCCAGCCTTTGGTGAGTATCACTCAGAACCGTCGTCTGTTCCTTCGTGCAGATGTTTCCGAGAAATATTATGGTTATCTGCATAGCATCCAGTCGGCAAACTTCAAGACTCCATACGATAATAAGGTATATGGGCTGGGTGAGTTGAAAGGGCGTCTGCTTTCTTATGGTAAAGCATCCGGTGGTACTTCTTTCTATGTACCTGTTACTTTCGAATTTGATAATCGGGGAGATGTGATTCCCGGTTCGTATGTGGAGGTGTATCTGCTCTCGTCGGAAATGCCCGATGTGCTGGCCTTGCCTGTTACGGCACTGACCGAAGAACAAGGTTTGTACTTTGTTTATCTGCAACTGGATGAGGAAGGATATAAGAAACAGGAGGTAACTTTGGGAGCGAGCAACGGAAAGGAAGTGCAGATTCTGACCGGTTTGAAAGCCGGTGACCGTGTGGTAACAAAAGGAGCCTATCAGGTGAAATTAGCATCGGCCAGCAATGCGATTCCGGCTCATAGTCATGAACATTAATCAAGCCGCCCTATGCTAAATAAAATTATACATTTTTCCCTTCAAAACCGTATATTGGTTCTGGTGGCGTCGGTTTTGCTGCTTATCGGCGGTACTTACACGGCTTTTCATACGGAAGTCGATGTGTTCCCCGATTTGAATGCGCCGACTGTAGTGATTATGACTGAAGCGAATGGTATGGCTGCCGAAGAGGTGGAACAATTGGTAACCTTTCCTGTAGAAACTGCCGTGAACGGTGCGACCCATGTGCGCCGGGTGCGTTCATCTTCCACCAATGGCTTTTCCGTTGTGTGGGTGGAATTTGAATGGGATACTGATATCTATCTGGCCCGTCAGATTGTTAGTGAGAAATTGTCCTTGGTCAGCGAGGAATTGCCCGAGAATGTAGGTAAACCTACCATGGGACCTCAATCCTCTATTTTAGGTGAATTGCTGATTATCGGTCTGACTTCGGATACTACTTCCATGCTCGATCTCCGTACACTGGCAGACTGGACTATCCGTCCGCGCCTGCTTTCTACGGGAGGTGTGGCACAGGTTGCCGTGCTAGGAGGTGATATCAAGGAATATCAGGTGTTGCTTGACCCTGCCCGCATGAAACATTACAATGTTACGTTGGCAGAGGTGATGAACGTTACCCGTAACATGAATCAGAATGCCAATGGCGGAGTGATTTATGAATATGGAAACGAATATATTGTTCGTGGGGTGCTTTCCAGCCATGATGTGGCTCAGTTGTCACGTTCCGTCATTAAGACGGTGGAAGGGGTGCCCGTTACATTGGAGGATATTGCCGATGTGAAGATCGGTTCGCAGGAACCAAAACTAGGTACTGCTTCGGAGAGAGGAAAACCTGCCGTACTGCTGACCGTTACCAAACAACCCAAGACCGGGACTATTGAACTGACAGAGCAGTTGGAAGCCGCATTGAAGGATTTGCAGAAGAATCTTCCGGCTGATGTACACGTTTCTACAGATATTTTCCGTCAGAGCCGTTTTATTGAAAGTTCTATCGGCAATGTGAAGGATTCGTTGTATGAAGGTGCTATTTTTGTGGTGATTGTTCTCTTCCTGTTCCTTGCCAATGTACGTACCACGGTTATTTCATTGGTAACCCTTCCGTTGTCATTGATTGTTTCTATATTGACTCTTCACTATATGGGACTCACCATCAATACCATGAGTTTGGGTGGTATGGCTATTGCCATTGGTTCGTTGGTGGATGATGCTATTGTGGATGTGGAAAATGTATGGAAACATCTGCGCGAGAACCGCTTGTTGCCCGAAGGGGAACGTAAAAGCGTGATTGAAGTCGTGTTCAATGCTTCGAAAGAAGTGCGTATGCCTATCTTGAACTCTACCTTGATTATTGTAGTCAGCTTTGTTCCTTTGTTTTTCCTGACAGGAATGGAAGGGCGTATGCTGGTTCCGTTGGGCATTGCCTTTATTGTGGCGTTGTTTGCTTCTACGGTAGTGGCTTTGACACTGACTCCGGTACTGTGCAGCTATCTGTTAGGTAATAATAAAAGTAAAGGATTACCCAAAGAGGCATTTGTAGCCGTATGGATGAAAAAGCATTACCGCAATACCTTGTTATGGTCCTTGAATCATAAATCCGCAGTATTGGGTTTTACGGGTGGACTGTTTGCGGTGGCATTGGTTATGTTTTTTGCATTAGGACGTAGTTTTCTGCCATCTTTCAATGAAGGTTCGTTCACCATTAATATCAGTTCATTGCCGGGAATCTCTTTGGCAGAATCGGACAAGATGGGACACCGTGCAGAAGAGTTGCTGATGTCTATTCCCGAAATACAGACCGTAGCCCGTAAAACGGGACGTGCCGAACTGGATGAGCATGCACTAGGGGTTAACGTGAGTGAAATTGAGGCTCCGTTTGAATTGAAAGACCGTTCCCGTCAGGAACTGGTAGCCGATGTGCGTGCCAAGTTATCTACCATTACCGGTGCGAATATCGAAATAGGCCAGCCTATCAGCCACCGCATCGATGCTATGCTTTCGGGTACCAAGGCCAACATTGCCATCAAACTGTTTGGTAACGATTTGAACAAGATGTTTGCCATCGGTAATCAGATAAAGGATGCTATCAGTAGCGTGGAGGGTATTGCCGACTTGAATGTGGAACAACAAATCGAACGTCCGCAGCTCAAGATTGTTCCCAAACGCGAGATGCTTGCCAAATTCGGTATTTCCTTGCCGGACTTTGCCGAATTTGTATCTGTAAACATGGCGGGTGAAGTCGTTTCACAGGTATATGAAGAAGGCAAAGCGTTTAATCTTATTGTCCGTACCAAGGATGAGGTGCGTGATGAGATGGAGAAAGTGCGTAACCTGATGATTGATACCGGTGACGGTCAGAAAATCCCTGTCAACTATGTAGCCGATGTGATTTCTGCCATGGGACCGAATACCATCAGCCGTGAGAACGTGAAGCGTAAGATTGTGATTTCAGCCAATACCAGCGGCCGTGATTTGCGCAGCGTGGTGAATGATATACAGGAACGGATTGATGCGCAAATCAAGCTTCCCGAAGGATATCATGTGGAATATGGCGGTCAGTTTGAAAGCGAGCAGGCGGCCAGCCGTACGCTGATGCTTACTTCGTTTATGAGTATCGTGGTTATCTTCCTGTTGCTTTACACCCAGTTTAAGAATGCAGCCCAAAGTGGAGTCATTTTGTTGAATTTGCCTTTGGCGTTGATTGGTGGGGTATTTGCATTGATGATAACAACGGGTGAGATAAGCATTCCGGCTATTATCGGCTTTATCTCGTTGTTTGGTATTGCTACCCGTAATGGTATGTTGTTGATAAGTCATTACAATACGTTGCGCGAAGAAGGTATGGATTTGAAAGAAAGCATTCTTCACGGTTCGTTAGACCGTTTGAACCCTATCCTGATGACTGCATTGTCTTCCGCGTTGGCTTTGATACCTTTGGCGTTCCGTGGCGATTTGCCGGGTAATGAGATACAAAGTCCGATGGCGAAAGTTATTCTGGGAGGTCTTTTGACATCGACTTTCTTGAACGCTTTCATTATTCCGATTGTTTATGAACTGATGAATCGAAAGAAGAAATAATAGAAATATATGAAACGAATCTTATTTATAATAGCCTTCTGCTCTCCCTTGCTGGCGCAGGCCCAGAGTATTGAGCACATTTTGAAAAGCATCGAGCAGAATAATAAAGAGCTCAAGGCGCAGAAACATGCAGCCGATGCAACCAAGATGGAAAACCGGACAAACAACAACTTGCCTGACCCTACAGTGAGCTACAGTTCTTTTTACAGTAATGGTGCCGAAGGGGGGCACGGTACGGAACTTGTCGCTTCACAAGGTTTTGATTTCCCTACTCAGTATATTGTCCGCAATCGGCAGGCTACTTTGCAGAACGAAGCGGTGGACAAGCAACAACAGGCTGCTCGCCGAGATATTCTGCTGAATGCGAAGAATCTCTGTCTAGACCTTATTCTGTTGAATCAGGAAAAAACATTGATGGATATCCGTATGAAAAATGCAGATGAATTACAGGCACTTTATGAAAAACGTCTGACGACCGGTGATGCGAATATACTGGAAGTCAACAAAATCAAGATGGAGCGTATGAACGTGCAGACGGAAGTTGCCCAAAACAGCGCAGCCCACCGCACTGCCTTGCAATCTCTGCTTGCCATGAACGGCAACATGCCTTTAGAATTTGCTGAAACCACATACCCTGCCATACAGGAAATCAATGATTACAATGTTATGAGGGATGAAGTGATGGCGTCAGACCTTGACTTGCAGGCCGCCGTCGCCACTGCCCGTGCCGCCGAGAAGCAGGTTTCGGTAGACCGTCAAGGATGGTTGCCGAAACTGGAAGCCGGTTTTCGCCGTAACACGGATGATGCGGTTTCGATGAATGGTTTTGTGGTAGGGGGCTCCTTGCCTTTGTTTCAGAATCGTAAAAAGGTAAAGATAGCCAAGGCACAGGCTATCAGCGCTCAGCTTATGCAAGAAAGTGCTAAAGACCGGGTCGAGGCTTCCCTGATGTCTCTTTTCAATGAGATGCAGCAGTTGAAGGATGCCATGAATGCGTATGATGTTCCTTTGATGTACCGTTCGCTGGATTTATTGAAACAGGCATTGACCGAAGGACAAATTTCATTGATTGAATATTTTGTGGAAACGGAAAATATTTATAAGAATCTCCAGGCGTATATGCAGATTGAGAATCAATACCAGAAGGTGATGGCGAACATTTACAAGAATAATCTGTAAAGCTGACAGTCTGTTCTTTTAACGCAGGTAGGGTAAAAACGGATGGCAGGATGGTACGGATAGTCAACAAACTATATCCGTGTTATCCTGCTTTTTCATTTAAAAAAGCAGACTGTCGCTGTCAAAAATGTACCGAAGCGGATTGTGTTTTTTTTTGTCCGTAATCTTCCGGCTGATCAATGTTGCCGATAAGGTTTCTATTTCCTCCAGTCTCACATTATATCCGTCCGCCAGATGGTCTGTCAGCTGGTTTCCCAGGTTGGCTGAATCGTCCTATGATGATACTCTCCTTAAAGGCGAAGTACTTTGGCTAGAAATTCGAAGAATGCCGGTTACGTCCTTTTTTTGATTCTTAATAAAAGCTGGAAACGATTGTCGTTCAGAATGGCATAAAAAATGTGCCGGAAGAATTGGGCTACCTTTTATGACAGAGTGACTTCCGACACATTTTTTCTTGTTTATTTCTATTTATTTCTTTTTTTTCTTGGCTTCTTTCGCCCATTCTTTCGCTCCCTGCTCTTTCAGTTTCGCGGTGAAAGCCTTTGCTTTTTCCATGTTTGCGTTTTCGTCTTCGGGTGAAGCGTATGCATGTTTGTAACCTTTGGTCACGTTCCATTCACCTCGTGTGAAGTCCGGGAAGGCTACTGCCGCACAGCCGTTATCCATAGAGATAGCTCCCAGTTCGGCCAAACAGCACCATTCGGCCAGGTCATATACATCCATGTCCAAAGGCAGTCCGTTTTGCAGGCAATATACCAGACGGCTGTCCATCACGAAGTCCATGCCACCATGACCTCCTACTTCCTTTGCCATCTCACCGTACTTCCTCAAGATGGGATGCTGGTATTTCTCCACGAGTGCCTCCATCTCCGTTTCCGGTAGGAAACCGTGTGAATTCAAATCATCCACTTTGGGCTGAACGCCCGATGCACTCAGCTGGTCAGCGTCAAGCGCATACCCTTCTACCGGATATTTGTTGGCGAATCCCTTGGTGCCCGTAAGCTGATACAGACGGTTATAGGGTTGTGGCGTCATTACATTGTGCTGAATCTCAATCACCTTTCCATTGGCTGTACGAATCATGGTCGTGGTATGGTCACCGTTACGGAACTCCTTGCACTCCTCACCGGTTCTTTTCTCTACCAGCTCCTTGCCT
>OLZV01000288.1_pt1 | contig 24366 bp, 18 predicted proteins | sample 1644531 | NCBI WGS metagenome assembly OLZV01 (sample SAMEA103958115, study PRJEB25191) | human gut metagenome | biome: human-associated habitat [ENVO:00009003]; feature: intestine environment [ENVO:2100002]; material: feces | place: Germany | collected 2013/2015
CATTAGGTGACAATAGAAAAAGCCTCTATTGTCACCCGTAAACAGCTGATTATCAGATAGCTGTCTTGAGTGGTGACAATAGTGATATTATTTTGAAGAAAAAAATTCATATAAGACTAATTCATAGATGGAATGCTCAGTTTTGCAGATATCCCTTTACCTTGTTTCGGGCAGCAGTAAGACTGAAGGACTTAGGGTCGAATCCACCTCCAAGCCATTCTATCATCTCCTCATACTCCTCATCAGCAGGATTCTTGAGCACATTGAGCAAATGGCGATAGCCGCAAACTCCACCACAATCCTCTGGAGGACAGGCACCACTTCCCTTCAGCAACTCAACTTTCACCATTTCGTTATCATCTACGGCCTGCTTCTCTACCAGAGTTATCTCATGAACCCAGCTGTCTCCGAAGTCATATTCCCATTTTATCTTACTTTTCACCCTGCTCAGCAAGCTACCTATCGTACATTTACTAGCATCCTCCTGCATGCCTACTACCCAAGCATCATCGCTAGGTTCTGCATAATAAGTCTTACCAGCTATAAACTGGTTGAGATGATAGCCTTCCCAGCCCACTGCCCGAACCAGGATTTCACCTAAGTGATTCAAAGTCAAATCAGAGGGAACAACCAACTGGCGATAAACTTTGCGCGGCGAACCTTTCAAGGTAACATCCAGGATGAGTGCATACTTTCGCTTGCCTTTTCTCGCTGGTTTAGCTTTTGGTTTGCCTGGTTTGTAACCACACTCCTTATAGAACAAGGCATCAGCATCGCACTCGTCATCAGCATCCCACTCGTCATCAGCACCAATAAACCAGTTATCGCCATCGTCGTCCTCATCATCGTCATCGTCATTAAACCAGTAGTTATCCACATCAAAGTTGCAGTCTTCGCCTTCAAGCAAAAGATTCAAGAGTTCCTTGAAATCTGCAAAACCAACAATCCGCTCATCTGTTCCCTTAGAAAGCAACTTGGTTATTTCCTTGAATCCCCCCTTGATAATCACCGGCTGTATGTTAAATTGCTTATAAATGTCCTTAACCAGAGGCAACAGATCTACCGCCTTGATTTCAGCAAGAGCTTCCACCAGCCTATCCATCGTCATGGCAGGGATAGTCACCTCTACACATGATTTCAGTACATCCGCAGCCCATACCAATACCTGCAGGCGGCAGAAAGGATTCTCCACAGCCATCTGTACCACAGCCTTGAAGATAATCGGATAAGCTTCAGGCAAGAATCCTTCGGTCTTTATTGTCTCTTTCAGTTCATCAAGATGCCCCACGCCTACATGAGCCAAAATCAGGATAATGGTATCTTCGAACGTACCGAAATAAAACTCATAGAAGTCTATATTCTGCTTCAACAATTCGAGGATAATATCAAAGAGTCCTGTAAGCTTGAAATCATCTACCAGCTGGAAACCAGCTACCATAGGCAAGGAGGTGGCATTCTCATCCTGTGCGAAACTGCGCGTCAATCCGTCAGCAAGAATGTGCATAAAGAAATTAAGCATTGCATCTTCCTGCTCTTGATGCGAAAGGGAAACCATCTCATTATGAGCCACTTCATACGCATGAAGAACATCGCTTGGCAAGGCTGCACACAATAAAGTCTGCAGATATCCCGCCAAAGGCTTTACCTCCTTGGTATAGTCGGGCCGCTGATAAGTGTATGTATCCTCCAGCACATTATCCAGAAGGCTTCCCGACTGTGCGATATTTTTGAGATCAACCATCAACTGCATTTTCTCTTCGGGTGACATTACGCTCAACATTTCGGTTAGCGCATCCAACACAGGATTGCCGCTGCCTTTACTTTTTTTCTTCTTTGCCATAAATTCATTTTTTTCTAATTCTTTCTTCTTCTTTAATTTTCAAAAATCCACAATAAGGATGTTTTGCTTCAACAGCTGTCAATGACTTATCAATTGAAACAAGCTTTCTCCGTTATTACCAGCACATGGTTTTCGTCGCTCAGTGTGGTGGCAAAAATATAAGTACCCCAGTTCGGGATAAGAATAGTTCATAAAAAAGTGGGTAGCCTCACAAATATTTTATACCTTTATAGATGAAAATCAATTAGTTACAAAAAATTATTGATATGACTCATATCTTACAAATTTCAAATATTTTTCTTCTTAGTGTTAGATATGAGCTTCCAAGAATCATTTTTGCAATTTCCAAAAGCATGTATCGCAGCCTTTTTACAAACCGATATGACGGCGAGGATATTATCTTCATAATTTGATTGATAGTTGTGTCCTCTGTTATAGCATAACGTCCACGCAATGTTGAAGTTTTATAATGTTTTTCTTTTTCCATAATGGCCGAAGTGTCAATCATTTCAATACCCGACTTCAACATCCCATCAAGAACCCTTTCAGAAACATATCCATTGGGAATAGATGCCAAATTAGGTGACTGACCGATAATTTCTTTTAAAATCGCCTGTGATACAGCCCATTCATCATCAATCTCTTTTTCTGCAAGAATGCTCATCCTTTCTGGATGAGTATGCGAATGACTGCCTACATAATGTCCTCTTTGAAATAGTTGCTTTACTTGCTCACCATTTAAGAAACCTTTTGTACCTAAATAAGCAGTAGAAATATAAAATTTTCCTTTAAGACCATATTTTTCCAATAGTGGTGCAGCAATCAAAAATGAAGATATTCCTCCGTCATCAAAAGTAAAGTCCACCGATTCTTTCGGAAGATTATTACATTTTAAATAATTCACAATTGACTGCACTTGTGCTTCAAAAGCTTTAGCAGAAACTTTGTATTTTAGTGCTGTACTGTTCTGAAATCCAGATTCTGATTTGTCACTAAAAAACAAATCATGATACATTAGAACTATTTGATTTTTCATAATCCCTCAAATTAGCAGACTGATATTTTACAAGAAAGCAAATCATTGGATAACAGCAAATTATTCAATGCATGCATCTGTCAGAAAATTCACTTACCTTAGTGCTGCTTAAAACTCAAATAAAGAATATCTGACATATGGCAAAGGTAAACATAAAATCTGAGAAAACCCTCCTTTCGGAGGAATTTATTACGCGATCAAGGCTTTTTATGCGCTTTCATTTGACAAAGTCATCAACGGCTTTCTTGGTGTTCACAGCTGTACTACCCTAAAAAAAGTTGAATGGATTTGTACTGTAAGCCTGAAGTTGGTTGAATGATTTTCACCTTATCCCCAAACTCTGTTGAATATAAAGGTCAATAAGGCATGAAATTGCTCTTTAATTCTGCAGCAATTCTGGATGCATAGAAATATAAGCTATAATTACCTCTAAAAAAAATCTTTGTATACTCATTCATACATTTAAGACTGTTAAATATCTGATCTTTCTTAGAACGCTTAGAAGTAACAGCACTTCCCTCACGAAAACGTCTATAATAGATTGCATTTTTCGAGGTAAAAGCCATTTTTTTAAACTTATCAGATATTAAAAACATAAAGATACTATCTTCACTATATTTAAAACGAACATCAAACCTTCTTTGCTGTATATAATCCATTGGAATAAGCTTCATACATGGTCCAGAAAAAAATTTTCTTACTTTTGATGAAATACTATTACAACCTTTTTCAATACAATAATCGTAAGCATCTGTTATGCCATAAGACAATTGTATGTCAGGACATCCATCGTTGAAAGCATAAGGGTAACACAATGAAATAGTGTCGGGTAACGCCTTTGCATAAAGTTCCTCCAAATAACAATGTGAGACATAATCATCGTCATCTATAAAAGCTATATACTCTCCTTTAGCATTATCCAACGCTATGTTCCGTGCATTCGAGACACCAGCAATTTCTGTCTCAAAAAGACAAATATTTATTTTATCTTTATTTTTTGCAATATATGCTTTAATCTCGCTCCTATATGGTTCTAAGCAACCATTTAGAACAATAAGGACCTCAAAATCATCCTTGGCAAGGGTCTGCGCAACTAACGAGTCTAAGCACTCCCACAAATAGTCCTTCGGTTTAAAAGTAGGAACAATAACTGATATTTTCATTATATTTTTTACTATTTTTTACTCAATTACCCAAAAGTGTTGTTTTTTTAACTGTTACTTATCATCAAGCTGCTCATACACCGAGTTGTTGCTCTTAAACTCGGGCACGATGTCCTTCATCTTCTTCACAGTGGCCATGTCGTCATACTGCTTGCTTATCTCGACAAGGCTCTCTATGTCGTTGTTCACCTTCTCATAATCATACTCGCGCACCTGCGCAATGCGTATCTTGTCATGGAAAGAAGGCTTTGTCGACTCGGCATCGTTGAGAACCTCCTCATACAGTTTCTCTCCTGCACGCAAGCCCGTGTACTTGATGTGCACGTTCTTGGCACCGCTGAGGTTTATCATGCGCTGCGCAAGGTCGGCAATTTTTACAGGTTTACCCATGTCGAAGACAAAGATCTCGCCGCCATTGCCCTTCACACCTGCCTCAAGCACCAGCTCGCAAGCCTCGGGAATGAGCATGAAAAAGCGTATGATGTTGGGATCGGTCACGGTTACGGGACCACCGGCCTGAATCTGTTTCTTAAACAAAGGAATGACAGAACCGTTGGAGCCAAGCACGTTGCCGAAACGTGTTGTTACAAACAGGGTCTCGCCTTTCACCTCACCGCTTATGATGGCTCTGTTAAGGCTCTGCACATAGATCTCGCAGATGCGCTTAGAGCAACCCATCACGTTGGTTGGGTTCACAGCCTTGTCGGTGGAGATCATGACAAATTTCTTAACGCCATATTTCACAGACAGATCTGCCAACACCTTTGTGCCATACACGTTGTTCATGATGCTCTCACACGGGTTGTTCTCCATCATGGGCACATGCTTGTAAGCAGCAGCGTGGAACACATACTCGGGACGGTAGGTCTTGAAGATGTTCTCCATGCGCGAATGGCTACAGATGGTGGTTACGATAGTCTCGGCCTTGATGTCGGGAAAGCGTTTGGCCATCATCAGGCGGATGTCGTGCTGCGGAGTCTCGGCACTGTCGACAAGCACCATGTGCGAAGGTTGGAAGGTGCAGATCTGTCGCACGATCTCGCTGCCTATGCTTCCTGCCGAGCCTGTGACCATGACACACTTGCCTCGAAGGGTCTTAGCCACGCTCTTAAGGTCAATGCTTATCTCATCGCGCGGCAACAGGTCTTCAATGCTCACCTCCTTAAGCGGCGTTGCAGCAACCCCGTTCTCCGTTTCACCCGTCTGCTCAGGGTTCCACTCCTCACGTTTCGACTGCATGTAGATATGGATTCCAGCTGCAATCAGCTCGTCCTGCAACGTCTTGTTCTGTCTAAAAGCGTCTTTCGCTCCCTGTGCCACAAGCAACGCATCAATCTTGTTGCTCTTCATGTGCTTGACCAAATGCTCGTCAGAGGGCCACACCTTCAGGCCCATGAGCATGCGGTTCACCAGCTTTGGCTTCTCCGACACGAACCCCATGAGACGCAGGTTGAGCGTCTTGTCGTTGCGCACCTGCTTTGCCAACCCAATGCCGCCTTCAGTCACGCCATAGACATAAGCCTGTCGGGCGTTAAGGCTGTCGAGCGACACATCGTAGACGGTCTTCACTAACACGCGGACAGCCCACAACAGCAGCATGGCAAGCAAAGAAGCAAACATTATGCTTCCACCACCAATGTAAGCCACGCTGAGATAAGGAATCTGCAAAAGAAAGAAATGGGCTATATACGACAGCACGGCTCCAAACACCGTCGCGTAACCCACACGCTGCAGGTCAACGAACGATGAATAGCGCAAGATGCCGTCGTAGGTGTGGAACAGCTTGAAACCGATGGCATAAAACGCCGTGAGGGCAAGGTTCATCACTGTTACCTGCCAAAGCACACTAAGCGTGCGCGCTCCCCCATTCACCACCTTGAAAAGGGCTAAATAGGAAAAGAACACTATGGCACAATCGAGCATGAATATGCACCAATAGGGTAACGATTTTTTGTTGAAGTACCAGTTTATGAGTTTATTCGTGAATTCCATTTATGGTCGCTTTCGTTTTTTTATTACACAATCAAGAGCTTCACTCTTTCTTGTTTTTTAAATTATATGCGATTATTTTTAAACCACATACTTGTTAACTTTTATTTATATAACGAACATCCCATGCCTTTATTGTAAGACACGGGATGTTTATAACGAAAAAATTATCTTGCGATACCCACAAATGTAGCGAAGATTATTCGGAAATACTCACCAACGGTGCGATGGTTGATGTAACGCATGTTAAGAGCTATCTTTGCCGGCATTATCTGTTCCACATAAGCCTTGTCGGGGTCGGAAGCCTCGCCAAGGATGCGGTTCTCGTCAACATACTCTATAGAAGCCCAATCTGTGATGCCCGGCCTTGCATCAAGCACGCGGCGTTGCTCTGGCGTGTAAAGGCTTGTATATTTCTCTACCTCCGGACGCGGCCCAACCAAGCTCATGTCGCCTGTGAGCACGTTCCACAGCTGCGGCAACTCATCAAGCTTATACTTGCGTATTAAAGCGCCTGTTCGTGTTATGCGGTTGTCATGTTCGCCAACCGTGATAAGACCATTCTTGTCAGAGCCCACGCGCATGGAACGAAACTTATAAAGACGGAAGGGTTTGCCGCCAAGACCTATGCGTTGTTGTGAATAGAAGCCGCCGCCACGGCTCTCTAACCTGATGAGTAGGTAGAGAACAAGAAACAACGGCGAGAGAACGATCAAGCCAAGAGCCGAAAACAGAATGTCGAAGAAACGTATCATGCCCCCACTATTTTGTTGTAGGCCTCAACGACGGTGTCGATAACAAACTGCACCTTCTCATCGTCAAGCTGCGGATAGATGGGCAGGGAGATCTCATGTGCAAAGTTTTGATAAGCCTGAGGATAATCCTTAATATCGTAACCGAGGTCATGGAAGAGCGTGAGCATGGGCATGGGTATGAAATGCACATTCACGGCAACCTCATGCTTAGATATCTCCTGAATGACGGCATCGCGTTGCTCTTCGGTTATGTCCTTTATGCGGAGGGCATAGATGTGATAAGAACTTTCCTTGTCGGCTGTGCAAGCAGGTGGTGTAACCGCCCATGAACAGTTGCGGAACGCCTTGTCATAAGACATGAACACGCGCTTGCGCTCAGCGAGAAGCTTGTCATACTGACGGATCTGTGCCAGTCCGATGGCAGCATTGACATCAGCCATGTTTACCTTCATGCCCTGTCCCACGATGTCGTAACGCCAACCACCAGCCTTGCTCTTTGTAAACGCATCTTTGGTTTGGCAGTTGAGAGTCATGAGGCGCATCTTGGCATAAAGCTCATCATTGTCAAACGGTGCGGGCATGTTAAGGCAGATGGCTCCACCCTCGGCGGTGGTGATGTTCTTCACCGCGTGCAGAGAGAACACGGCAATGTCGGTCTCCGAACCAGAGCGGCGGCCTTCATAGTGTGCTCCGATAGAATGGGCAGAATCGCTAAGCACCAATATGCGTCCCAACTGCTGCTGCACGTCAGACGTTGCTGCAAACATAGCCTTTATCTCTGGTTCCTCAACGAGCGCCATAATGCTCTTATAGTCGCACGGGAAGCCAGCAATGTCGACCGGAATGATGGCCTTTGTGCGTGGTGTGACAGCGCGACGAATGGCCTCAACACTTATGTTGAAATCTTCACCTGAGTCGACCATCACAGGTTTGCCACCCGCCCAAAGCACAGCCATTGCTGTAGCGCTATAGGTATAGGCAGGCACGATAACCTCATCGCCAGGCTTTAAGCCAAGCCAACGCAGCACAAGGATGGCACCCGATGTCCACGAGTTAACGCACAGCACGCGCTGTGCTCCAGAGAGCTTGCCTATCTCTTCCTCTAAAGCCTTCACTTTGGGGCCTGTGGTTATCCAGCCCGACTTTAAAGAATCGACCACTTCGCTGATGACACTATCGTCAATGTATGGGGGTGAGAAAGGAATTTTCATAATTGTTATCTGTTTACGTTTACTGTCATTTTCTTGTTTGTCAACACCTTATAGAGACCTTTTATATAGCCGAAGCCGTAACTCAAGTGGAGGTTGAGGAAGATGTATGGCATGTAAAAAGCCAAAGCAAAGCGCTTCTTTCGCAACGCTGTCTTTATGCCGAACGTAAAGCCGAGGGCGAAATACACAGCCAGTACTGCCAGATACATATAGGCTATGATGGACGAAGCAAAGCTAACCAACGCTCCCAGCACTATGCCGATACAGAAAAGCAGGGGGAAGAACTGGCGCACGGTGGCTGGCGTTCCGAGTTTGCGGTTCACCAACGGCTTGAACAGTCCGTACTGCCAGTACATGCGACGCGTCTTTGCGATGGTATCTCGCGCTGCATACTCGATTACGATGTCAGGGATAAGGAATATCTTTCCGCCGTTCTTGATTATGCGTCCGTTGAATTCGTCGTCTTGATTTCGCGTCAATTCGGGATCGAACATGCCAATCCGATCGAACAAGTCACGATGGAAACAGCCGAAAGGCACGGTATCGACCTGCTTTATCTTGCTGGCGCCAATGCGGAAATCTGAACCGCCAACACCGAACGAATGACACAGACATTGGGCTATGGCAAGCGCCTTGGTGCTGTCGTTGGCAGGAAGCGTATTGCACACGCCACCCACATTGTCGGCCTTTAGCTCGTAAAGATAACGGACAAGGCGTGAAAAATAGTCTGCCGGATACTTGCAATGCGCATCTATGCGTATGACCACGTCGCCCGTAGCCTGGGCGATGCCGTTGTTGAGAGCGTAGGGGACTGTTCGCTGTGGATTATCAATGAGCTTGAAGAAGGGATGTGTCTTGGCATAATCCGTAATAAACTCGCGTGTGCCGTCCTTGCTCATACCGTCAATAAGGAACACTTCCATACGGTCCTTGGGATAATCCTGCAGAGAGATGCTCTCAAGTAGTCCTTCTATGAAGCGGCGTTCCTGATAGATGGGACATACGACTGTTATCTTAGGTTTGTTCATGCTGTATGTCGTTATTATTAAAGACGAGCGTCTATTATGTCGCGCGGCAATATGCCCTTAACGTCATAAAGCACGCTGTTCGCGGCACGGACGGCCGAGAAGTCAAGATTGAGGAACTCGTTGTGGGCTACAGCGAGGATTACGGCGTCATACTTTTCATCAGGCAACTGCGTCTTTATGCTGATTCCATACTCACGGTAAACTCTCTCAGTATTTGCCCACGGATCATATACGTCGATGTTATGGGTGTATTCGCTAAGGGTGTGATAGATGTCCACCACCTTGGTGTTGCGGATATCGGGACAGTTCTCCTTGAAAGTGATGCCGAGGATGAGTATCTTTGCGTCCTTGACGAGGATGCCCTTCTTGTTCATACACTTCACCACCTGATTAGCAACATAGTCGCCCATACCATCATTCAGGCGACGAGCGGCAAACATAACACGCGGAAGAACGCCATACACCTGTGCTTTCTGTATGAGATAGTAAGGGTCGACGCTGATGCAATGTCCGCCCACCAGACCAGGTTTGAGCTTTATGAAATTCCATTTAGAAGCAGCAGCCTCAATCACGTCATTGGTGTCGATGCCCATAGCATTGAATATCTTGGCAAGCTCGTTCATGAAGGCAATGTTGACGTCGCGCTGCGAATTCTCTATTATCTTCGAAGCCTCAGCTACGCGAATGCTTGGTGCCTTATGGGTTCCATTGATAAGCACCGAGTTGTAAACACCATCTACGATATTAGCCACTTCGGGTGTAGAACCCGAGGTCACTTTCTTTATTTTCTCCACCGTGTGGAGTTTGTCGCCTGGATTGATGCGCTCAGGACTGTATCCAGCAAAGAAATCGATGTTATACTTCAGTCCGCTGACACGCTCCACGACGGGCAGACATTCTTCTTCTGTCACACCAGGGTAGACGGTCGACTCATATACCACGATGTCGCCCTTTGATATAACCTTACCAACGGTCTCACTGGCACCCCAAAGCGGTTTAAGGTCGGGATGATTGTTATGATCGACAGGAGTAGGCACGGCAACAACATAAAAGTTGCAGTCGCGTATATCGTCGAGGTTGGTGCTACATACGAAGTTATGGTTATTTATAGCATCGCCAAGCAATTCATCAGACACTTCCAGTGTGGAGTCATGTCCTTGCATAAGCTCGTCTACACGATGCTGGTTCATGTCGAAACCAACTGTCGGATACTTTGTTGAAAAAAGACGAGCCAGTGGCAAGCCCACATATCCAAGTCCGATAACAGCAATTCTGATATCCATATCTTATAATGTTAAATTTATTAATTCATTTTTACTATGTGACTCTCGTATAACGAAAAGCGAGAATAACGTGTTATGAGTTTTACCTCATGATGTTAAAGCACATTTTCTATATAATGTTTAAACGGCTATAAATCTCTTTTATTGTTGACATTTACAAAGAAAGCCCACATATATTGATTATTGAACTTACGAAAGTACAGAAATTATAGAATTTAAAAAAGTTATAGAATTTAAAGCCATGTGTCTTATGGCTGTAAATTCTAACGACTGTAGCGAGCGTTATCTTCTTTAAATTCTGAATTCTTTTAACTTGCGAAGGTTCAGAGAAGTTGATTTATATTCTGCATCTCTCTTTCTCCTTTATGTACTGTTTAATTTCTTCAAGAAGGTTTAGAAAGTTGCGATTTTTCTTGCCAAGCATTATGCGCAGACGTTCTCTATAAATCAGCAAATCAACACTACGGCGAATGTTTTTAAGCGTTCTTCGCTCACTATATCCTTTCTTTTTGTTTTGCATGACAGCAACATCAATGAGTGTCTTTTCATATTTTATGTCGGGTTGACGCTCTTTGGTGAGATGCAGATATCTAAGACTCTTGTCATAAACCATCTTACAATCTTTGAAGCGATGCAACAAACGATAGTGAATGTCATCTTCCTCGCCATAGAGGAACACGCTCTCGTCGAAAAGTCCTACAGTCTCAAACATGGCTTTGTTGATAAAGAAACAAGAGCCAGAGAAATGCATATACTTGGCGATGTAGACATCGAGACGGGTACACAAGGCAGAGAGCACGGTCGAGAGATAGCCGTTCATCATATAGGTGCATGCAAACGAATTGGTGCTTGGCTCTTCAGGTGTGAGCCACTGCTTCATGCCGAGCATGCACATGTTCTTGTCGTGTGAGAAGAGGTGAATGGCTTTTCTGAAAATGGGACACAAGAGCCTTACGTCTGGATTCATGATGAGTACCACGGGGGCAGAGCAATGCCTTATGCCCAGATTGTTACCCTGTCCATAGCCGCCATTTTGGTTGTTCTTTATCAGCACGATGTCGGCTCCCCACAAGGTTTTAAGCTTGTCAAACATAGCATCGCATCCAGTGCTGTTGTTGTCAACAACAACAAGCTCTATTTCCTGCAACGGGATGTCGGCATGCTCCATTATTGAAGTAACACAATCGTAGATGTCTTTCTCCGAATTGTAGGTTACTATTATTATTGAGACTTTCTTCATCTTTACAACCATTACTCTTTAATTAAACCAAAAGATTCCAAATGTTTCATCTTTCTATAATCGGCAAAGGCTCTCCCTATTAAATAAAAGGCCATTGGAATCTGACGAGCCGTCTTTTCTGGCAAGAATAGCCGAAGTACACAGGTGGTTGCAACTTGAAAACGAAGAAGTAACCAGAAACGACAACCACAGCTACGCAAGGATTCCACAAGACTGTCTGCAAATTGCTTATTTAATCCAGAACCCGACATACACTCATTATATATACTTAATGCTCCTTTAAATAAAGACCAATCGTATCTACTGCCACAGAAGCTATGAACAACCTCATACATTTTTTTTGTGGCATACAGATGACTTGAAACATGCCTGACACCTTGTATGTTTTTTGACACCGATGACTCACTCGCAATTCTGTAACCATAATCGGCTTTGGCATTGATGGCATAAGTATATTTCATACCGCAAACTAAAGAAGAAATATTAAAATCGGCATCTTGAAGCGACAAGAGACGGACATCCCATTTCAACCCATACTTTCGTAACGAGCTTGTACGATAAATGTTGTTCCAAACAATAAACGGTAATTGACGTTTAGAAAATTGTGCTATATCGTCATCAAATATTTTGTAGCCATACACATAAGGATGTGCAATAAGCAAAAATCGTTCATTTTGATATATGCCAGAAGGGAAAACCATAAAATCGTATTCAGGATGACTTGCTATTGTCTCCACACGCTGACGAAGACAATAGGGTGCAATGTAATCATCAGAATCAAAGAATACAATATATTCACCTTTAGCTCTTTCCATTCCTATATTACGACATGTTTGCGCACCTTTAGGAGCACACTCTCTGCAAATCACCTTTATACGCTTGTCCTTTACGACATATTCATGAAGCATCCCAAGTGTCTCTTTATCTGACCCGTCATCTACCGCTAACAATTCCCAATCAGTAAAATCGTTAGAAACTATACTATTAATCATGGTTATCACATCAGCGCAATGATTGAACACAGGCATCACGATAGAAAGGATTGGCGATTTTTTATCTTTACACATAAAATCATTTTTTGATAAATGTCACAATTTCTGAGGCAAGATGATTTTATTACCCAACACCATCTGAAACTCATATGAGAAAAAAGTATTGAAACCTGCAGCAGGCGTGAACGTCATTTCTCCAAAATAAGGTTTGCCACCTACTTCATACAAATCAACACGCACAAAAGGGAAACCTTTTGACAACACAGAAGCCATTTGTACCATTTCATCCAACGCTTTAGGTCTAGGAAGTGTTTTTGTACATAATTTATAATGACTTGTTGAGATGGAGAACTCTGGATGAAAATTCCAATCTAAATCATAAACAGCCACATCTGTCGAATGACTAGTACGATTAAAACAAACCCATACATATGCAGGCCTACCATCAAAAGACAATATTTTATAATCAATAAGACTATCTGATTGAAAAGCTTGATTTTCTGAATCAAGCAGCTCTTCTACAATAATACACGGTCGAATTTTTGCATACTGTTGTTCTCCCATATCATATCCAAACTTTAGTTGCAACAAATTCTTCAACAACTTTATATTCTTAGAATAATCAAATGAGCTTTTGTCAGAACATTTTATTACATCACCACTACCATTATTTGTCTTTACAATAAATTGGTTTGGCAAACTATTCCAATCAATATCTTCAACTTTTTCCCATTTTCCATAAAGCTTAACCAATGAGTCGGAGAAGCCACGCTCAGAAACATATTTTCTTACCTCATACTTGTCTGCCAAGTTCGGCCACAATGAGGTGTCTGAATATAATTTCAACCAATTTATCTTCTCATCCAAAGTTTGAGGAGAATTCCAATTAATAAATCTGCCATAAACATCATGGAACCTGTAGTCTATGAGTTTCTTCGGGAAAAAACGTCCCATCAAGCTCATTTTCATTCTCCACAACATATTTTTAATATCTACAAAAGTAAATCTTCCCATTTCTAAAAAATCAGTTAAAATGTTAATCAACACATTGCTTCTCAAAACAACTTGTCTGATAGGCATTAAATAAGACCTTTTAAATAACGTTTTTTTTAAAGCTATATTGCGTTAGCAAACAATCTTTCATTTTTTATCAAACAGTTTTTGAAGAACAATTGAAACTTTATCATTCAGCCACCTTCTCTCAATTTGATTTAATGCAAACACATAAACCAAAACAGAGAAATAGGTGTAGGCTACAATGCAACACTGTAGCTGTCCAACATACGGTTTGATTAAAAACACTAAAAGAAAAGCTAATGTTGTTGTTAAGACAGGCACATATGAGCTATAAACCAAGTGTTTGACATCAAATTTGGAAATATGCGTCAATATAAACGGACGCACAAGAAAGACAATAAACGAAAACACAATATACACATAAAAGAGATATTCGGGCGACATGCCACATCTTATGAATAGATATCCAACTACAACGGCACTGGCGATCAAAGAATTTATTACAATTTGGTAAACCTTTATCTTTCCTGTCGCATTTACAAAATCGGTAACACCAGCATTGATTGAAAAAATCAAGCTGTCTATTATAAGCAAACGAGTAAAAGCCACAGCATAAGGCGGCACACTCTTAAGCCAAAGACCAAAGATGAGCTCTGGGGAAATAAGGAACGGTATTGAGACAAAAAACATAGAAAGATAAGTGGTCTTTGATGCAAGACACACAAGATTTGTGCATCGTTGCATATCGCCAACAGCATAACTCTTTACAATTTGTGGAGAAATTGGTTTCTGTGCATTGTTGGCAAAAGTCATAAGGATTGTATTCACAGAATTTGCCACAGCAAGACCAGCATTCATTGCTGTAGTAAAAAACATGTTTATTATTAGAGCGCCACCTTGCACCTTGCCTATCATTGCAATAGCACCGATGCCAATACTGGCAGAAAACTTTAGCACCTCACTATATTTCGCCCATTGTCGAACGAATACAAATCGGGTTATATCAGCAAATACTTTACGACAATATACCCAAAACACAAATGTTGGGAATGCGGTCATGAAAGCCATTACACAAGAATAAACAATTAGCTTATTCTCAAAATGGTTAATTAGCAAATAAGTGAACAACAGTTTGAAAAGACTCATCAACACATCTGTTGAACAAAAAACTAAAAAACGCTCACGAGCAATAAGCAAACCGTTATATGGAACTCCAACAAAAGACAAGGCAGCAGAAATGATTGACACATCATAAACAACTCTCACAACACCCATGTCACCATCATATGACACGAAATTTAAAATATACCAATGTCCCAATGGAGTTGCCAACACAACTGTCAACAAAGCAATCACTACATGAATAAGCAGATTGACGTTAAATTGATTACACATTTCTTGCTTATCATGATGTCCAATAGCAATGGCAATAAAACGATTTGATGTCGTTACCATAATGGTATTCACAACACTTATAAAAGTGATGATACAAGCGATGACTGAATAAAGGCCATAATCGTTTACTCCAAGAGCTTCTAAACTAAAGCGCGTGTAAAGAAGTCCACTTATCGAAATAACAACAAGCCTGACATATAGAATAAGCGAGTTTATGGCTATTGCCTTATTTGTATTTTCCTGCATTACTATTTATTTGTTTCGACATCTACATTTCATTTTAAGAAACTTGCTCTTTAATATAATAAGGATAAAAATAAAGTAGAGCTAAGGCATAAAACATAAAAGAATAAGGATACATCTCCATTAGAGACATAAACCACAATGAAAGAACAGAAAACAAAAGTAGCTGTAGCATGTGGTCGTTCATATAATGCCTTATTGCCTTAAACGCTTCAAAACAAATATACAAATATAATGACATCAACAAAACGCCTCCATTAATAAGAATGGAAAGCAAGAAATTGTGAGGACCAATGGCTAATGATTCCATGTTTGCCCTATACCAGTCAGCATTAGGAAAACCCCACCCCCATAATGGCGACCTTAAGAACAGGTTAATTCCACCTTCCCACATATATGTGCGATAAGTAAATGTCAGGTCTTTATGCAAAACATCAACCACTATGTAACGTGCCAAATTGTTATTTTCCAATCCACGTCCATTAAAGACCACAAACACTTGGAATAACAAAAACGCAACGAACAAACTTAATATGCCCATTTTTCGTATTCTTAACGATGGTATAAGACAGAACACTAAAAACAGGCTAACCATAGAAAGGGAAGTCATTGATCCCACCATCGCAAGGGAAGCCACAATAATTACTGACTGCAATACAAAATTAACAATCCATAACCAAGAATAGCGCAAACACAGCAGACAAGTACTGAGAGAGATTATCAAGCGACAACCCATCTGATTATAATTACCACCGAGCAAATAACCACTAGCTGTTTTATCCTCATCAATCATCCAAAGCATTGGATGAGTTATGATATGTATAAAATTGGCATAAACACAAAAGGAAAAAGCAAAGGCAAGACACTGGAGTACCATGCTTATACGGCTACGATAGTAATTCATTATAAGCATAAGTGACAACAGCGAAATGCTTAAATAAGATATAACTTTGATTTCTTGTCCATTAACTATAGTTAGAGAAACAAGCATAAACAAGAAAAGAAAATGTAAGAAGACATAGCGAGAAAACTCACGCTCACGAAATACCAATGTGAGCGTGATTGCAAAACTCATTAAAACAAGTGCCAACACCAAATAAGAAAGCATCTGCGTGCCCTCTACATCAAGCGTCATGCTGATGTTAACCACTATTGCGAAAATCATTACAAAGGGTAAAAGAATCATGTCATGAAGACTGATTTTTAATGATATTTTTGTAAAGAATAATGGTATGCGTTTTAAAAACGGCATAAAAGAGTCTCCTTTTTTTTATGAAATATAAAGATGTATTTGGCAAGTCTGTCAAACGAACATTTCTTCTATTTTGATGAAAAAAATATCTGCTTACGCAACAACCACAAAGCTGTAACAATAAATGCGAACAATGTCATTCCTATCACAAAAAACATGCGTTTAGGACCTGCGGGCTTAACAGGAACAGAAGCGCTCTGTAAAGTTGTAAACGCAGGCGTTTTCTCTTGCAGTTTAGCACGCATAGCTTCCAATTGAGTACACATGGCCGAATAGGTGTTAAATTTCAGTTGCATCTCGTTCTCCATCTCGTCACGTTTAGATATAAACGATTGGAGCATCACATCTTGGTTTGCATCACAATAAGAGCTATAAGCATGCACACTTTTGTCATACGCAACCTTAGCATCATTTGCAAGTTTCTGATAGTGTTCAACATCAATACGCGCCTTATTTGTTCTATACTTTGTAATAAACTGTTGAAGATGCACACTTACTGAATCTGCCATTGTAGCAGATATAAGAGGATCTTGATCTGTCACAGAAATTGTTATTACCTCTGTTTTCTTATCTACTTTACATACTATTTTTTGCTTTAAAAGTTCCACAAGTTCATAGTCTTTTTTGGACATTCGAAAGGCGTTCATCTTCGTTTTCGAAGTCTTACTTAAAGCATAATCTTTATTTACAAACAAAGAACCAACAGCACTAAATAACTTTTTAAAAGGAGACAGAAGCCAATTTTTCTTTTGACACTTCGACATATAAGTATAATAGTCGGTTGCGACAGCCCCATCTATAGTCTTTACATTAATATTTAGAAGTCCAACAACAAACTTATTTGAACCTACTACATCTGGATAGAGAAGGGGATAAATGGCATCATTTGCTGAACCCGAGAGATTGACTCCAAACTGAGATGCGACAGAGGCCAATCCACCAGCCATATCTTCTCCACTCATCTCAGGTGCCAACACTACATTACTTTTATAATAACGTGGTTCAGGGAATATCCACAAACAAGATAAAGCAAAGACGATAGGTAAAACTATTAAGAAGACCCTCTTCTTTGTCTTAAGCAACTTGTAAACCTCTACAAGGTCTATTGTATCTTTTTGGTTTTGTTCGATCATATTAAACAATAATAAAATTCATTATTTTAAGGTATTTAAATCTTAAATGCCCACACATTACTTCGTCATGTTAGCAATAGTAGCGATCATCGCTGCTATTGACAACACAACTTATCCCAACTTCCAGCTCTCAACTCCCCTTGTCTTGCTGGAGAAGTTGATGCCGAGCTTAATTACAGTTCGCTTATCCATAGCGAAAGGAGCAGCATAGTTTTTAGATTCTATCTGTTGCAGAGCTTCTTCTGCACTTCCATCCAATTGACATTCAATGATGTAAATGTAGTCGGAAGTTTTAACAAGAATGTCCATTCTTCCTTCACTCGTTGGCAACTCTACATGCGTATAGAAACCCATAATCTTGAAAACGAGATATAGAGCGTTCTGAAAGTACAACTCCGCATCGCCTGCTACCTGATAGCTGTTGGAAGCGAAGAAAGCTGTGAGACGCTTCAAGAATTGTTCTGGTTTGCCAGCTTCTACGTCCTTTACAAATTCGTCAACCATTAATGGCGATTCAGAACCTGCCGATGTGTATAACGGCAAAAGGAAGTTAAGGAAACCTTCTTCCACCTCCTTGTTCGGGAAGCCAAGCAGATATTTCTTAAACCTTTCGTCATAGCCTTTTATTGTGAGGTAGCCACTCTGGTATATCACAGGTATCGGATTGGTTGACAGAGAATCAACGCTGTTTATTACATCGTCAGACACCCTTCCCTTTGTCATGTCAGGCAAGCGATAGTTGTGCTTTTTCAGCAAGTCGACAAGGAATGTTGGTGTGCCTGTCTCAAACCAGTAGTCTTTAAAGCGAAGTTTTGCCAACGTGTTCAGTACGCTGAATAGATTAAAAATGCCTTCTGTATGTGCCTCAAAATGATAGCCGTCGTATCTTGCCTTTAGCTTTGCTATCGTTGCTTCTTCTGTATCGCCATTGGCTTCAGCAAGTTGGCAGATACCTTCCTTGAAATTTTCGAGCAGTTCTTTCTCTGTCATTCCGCAGATGCTGATATAGCGGTAATCCATCGAGATATCCGTCAGGTTGTTGAGGTCGCTGAACACGCTTACCTTGCCAAACTTGGTTACACCTGTGAGGAATGCAAACTTGATGTATCGGTCTTGCGTCTTCAGAACCGAATAGAAGGCTTTCAGCTGTGCACGGTGTTCTGCCTGTAGCTCTGGGTCGCTCAAGGTCTGAAGAATGGGTTTGTCATATTCATCGACAAGAATTACGACGCTACATCCTTCTTTTTCTGCAGCTCTTGCTATCACACCTTTGAAGCGAAGGGCAAGTGTGGCTTCTGACTCACGGGCTCCATATTTGTTCTCCCAAGCCGTGAGGTAGTCGTTAAGCACAATATATAAGCTGTCTTTTTCTCGAAAGTTGGCTGTGTTGAGATCAATATGGAATATAGGATATTTTTTCCATTCCTTCTCCATGTCATAAATGGCCAACCCTTCGAACAGTTCCTTCTTACCTTGGAAGTATGCTTCCAAGGTTGACAGGAAGAGACTCTTTCCGAATCGGCGCGGGCGACTCAGAAAGTAATATTTGCCTTCATCTGCGAGCTTGTACACAAAGTTGGTCTTGTCAACATATGCATAACAATTACGTCGCAAGTCTTCGAAATTTTGTATTCCTATAGGATATTTCATTAGAATGACTCCTTTCCAAGAAATGTTTTACTCTTCTTACTTCGACAAGTTAGCAATAGTAGCAATCATGGCTGCTATCGACGACATGCTTGATCCGAGGCTCATGGTCTCAGCAACGCTCATCTTACGCTTCAGCTTGGCAGGAACCACGATCTCGCAGCCTGGCAGAACTTTTGCTCCATGAGTGAGCTTGGCAACCTTGCCGTTCATATAGATAATGTATGTGCGCTTTTTTACAGCATCTGAGGCATAGCCACCGGCTTTGTTAATATAATAGCTTGCGCGGCGGCCTTTCTCATAAGCCACGGTGTTGGCGTACATCACAGCGCCATTGACCTTCACCGTTCCGTTATATTGAGGCACAACCAGTCGGTCGCCCTCACGAAGAATGATGTCGGCATCGCTGCCCGGATGCTTAATGGCCTCTTCAAGATCGATACCTACAGGATACTCATCGGGCACATTAAACTTAGCAAGGTTTGCCGCCTTTGCTCCTTCAGAAGCTTGTTGTATGCCACTCGAGTTGTTGCTGCTTGCGGCCAGCTCCAACAGGTTTTTCTGCTGTTGCTCCTGCTGCATTTTCAGCACTGCACGCATGCGTTCTTTCTCAGCTTCGGTAGCACGGCGCATGAGATTGGCACCCTTGATGTAAGCCAGACCGTTGCTGCCGCCCGATTTCTGATAAAGATGGCTCAAACGAGTGTTGTTGCGCGACAAGGTGTAGGTTCCTGCAAACATAACCTCTCCCTCCACGCTCACGTTTTGCTGCTCGATGTAAGCCGGACTCTTTCTGATGAACACCTCATCGAAAGGCATGAGCACGAAGCCCGGTGTGCCGTCCACAACAAAGCCGTCTTTCAGCGACATGGTGTAGTTTTTAGCAATGATGCTGTCTGGACGCAGCGCCTTCGGGTCGTTGACACGACGGCTAACGCTGACGTTCACAAGCGATGCCTTGTCGGTCAGTCCGCCTGCCTGAAGCACGAAATCTTCAACAGTCTCGTTCTCTGCATATTTGTAAACGCCGGGATACTGCACCTCTCCACGAATGGTTATGGTGCGGTCCGACATGCGCTCACGCTTGGTAGGAATGAACAGCACATCGTTTTCTTTCAGAGGCACGTCAGCCACCTTGCCCGACATGATGCCTGCCACGTCAACGCTCACCACCTCCAACGTGCGGTCTTCCTTCATGCGATGGATGACAGCACGGTTGGTGAACGCCTCTTCCTTCAGTCCGTCAGCATGTTCAATGAGCGAGCGGACGCTGTTCACCTGCTCGCCTATGTTATACAAGCCAGGACGGAACACGGCACCCTTCAGTTCTACGGTGTTTGAATAGCGCGGAATGATAGAGTCGACACTTACAGAGTCGCCATCAGCAATGCGGAAGCTTGAGAAATCAAACTCTCCTACGTTGAAGACAGCATACTCCTTACCCGTTTTGCGGTTCACACGCACGGTTTTACGATATGCATCGCCTGAGAAGTTGCCTGCATATTTGAGCAACGAGGCTATGCTCTCGCTCTGCTTCATCTCATAGAACATCGGGCGCTTAACCTTGCCTGAGATATTGACCAAGCAGTCGTAAGGTCCTACAACAATAACATCGTTGTCGGCAAGACGCACGTTGCCCGTGAGCTTGCCGTTGAGAATATAGTCGTAGATGTCGACCACCGACACCAAACGGTTATGGCGATAGACCTTAATGTTACGCAGCGTTCCAAGTTCGTTCGTGCCACCTGCCATGTAGAGAGCGTGGAACACGGTGGCGAAAGCCGACAGCGTGTATGTGCCAGGGGCCATCACCTCACCCATAACGTTTACCATGATGGTGCGTGTCTGGCCCACTGTGAGCTTCACGCGGCTACTGCTATAGCGGCTACCAAGCGTTGAGCGCAGACGAGCGTTGGCTTGTGCCACGGTCAGACCGCTAACCTGAACGGGGCCGTAGCCTTCAATATTGATCTCGCCATCGGGCGACACCTCGCTCTGAATGGTCTTCTGTGAAGCACCGTAGATGTCAACAATGACGGCATCGCCAGGGCCAAGACGATAGTTTTGTGGTGTGGCGATGTTCATGTTGGGTTCAAACGTAAGATTCTTGTTGTTGAAGATATCACGTCCAAACACCTTTCTGTGGTTACTGGTGAGCTGGTCTTGAAGCTGCTTTATCATGGTTGCCGAGTCGACAGGCAAGAGGTTACCCATCTCTGCCTCCATCTGCAAACGGTCGTTTTCGTCCATGTCATAGTTTTCTGACAACGGAGCCACGCGTGCTGAGCGATAGTTGTTGGCGTTGCGGCTTTTCGCCTCGTTATCAAGACTGCCCGTTCCCTCAACATGGTTCTTCAACGCGCCGTTGTTCTTGCGCATGCGGCTGTTGGTTGACGCGGCGGAACTTTTAGCACCATAGCCATTGCCGTCTTTAGCCATGCCCTCATACTTCTGTCTCACTCTTCTTATCTGCTGAATGTCAACACCTCTCTGCATCAGTTTCGTCACAATCTGCGCCTGTGACGTGCCAGCCTCATGTTCCTTCATGACAAACTCCATAACCTGGTTGTCTGTCATCGACGACTGTGCCATGATGCCCAGAGGCGCCATAAGCATAAGAAAGAAGAATATAGCAAGTTTTCTCATAACCACAATAAAATTGTCTTCTTTAAAAGAAAAAATATAATATCGAATATTTAAAAAGTCTGATTCGTTTACTTTCACAGAGCAGCAATTAGAACTTACGTCCGCTCACAATGCTTGCAAAGGTTTTGAATATTATTGTCACATCTGTCCAAAGCGTGCGCTTCTTCAGATACGCAATGTCCATGTGCAGACGCGTGAGCATCTTCTCCATGGTGTCGGTATAGCCGTTGTAGAGGGTGGCTTCTGACGTGAGACCAGGCCGCATCTCAAAAACAAGCGGATAACTGGCATCGTGCTCCATTATCTTGTCTATGAAATAGCGGCGCTCAGGGCGTGGACCAACCAGCGACATGTCGCCTTTCAGCACATTCCACAGCTGCGGAAGCTCGTCAAGATGATGATCACGAAGGAACATCTCCAACGGGGTTGAGCATGTGCTGTCGCTCTTTGCAACAAGCTGCGGCCCTTTATCCTCAATGACGCTGCTCATGGTCCTAAACTTATATATGGTGAACGGCTTTCCTTTGTAGCCGATTCGCTCTTGACGGAAAAACACCGAACCGTTGTGCTGACGCTTCATCAACACCACGATGACCGCATAAACAGGCGACAAGAGTATCAGCCCCAACAACGAGCACATGATGTCGGCAAGCCTTTTTATGAAATGCTCTACCGCTCCCATTCTGTCATGTGAAGCTTCGATACTTATCGTTTGATTCATTACTTTTTTTGTTCTTTTGGTTGTCTTTCATTTATAAAGATGTAAAACCACCAATGGCACAACCTCTCTTCGCACCAACGGCACACCTTCCTATTATTATATAACTATAAAAATTGAAAAATGTTGTATCTGCAAGTGCTCAATTTTCGTTACTCATACAATTCTCTCATTTTTTATTCTTCTGAACCCTGTGCTTTGGTATAGATATCATCGAGCACCAGACCACCAATTGTGAAACCAAAGATGGCTGTTATGTGAGCCATACTGCCGTTGATTTGCGCCTTCGTGGCGTTCCAATCGTGGCTTGCAAGAGAACCGTCAGTCTGACCTCCTTTAGCTTTGGGACAGTCGCACACGCATGCAGAACAATCGAAATCATCGCCGCGGTTTTCGAGAACTTGCTCGCTGTAGACACACTTAAACTTATGTGCGGGACGCACCTTCATGTGCTTAAATTTCTTTCGAATGGCAGCACCAAGCGGGCAACCGCGCACCTTCCAAAACTCAGCAACCTTGATCTGGGTAGGATCCATCTTCAGAGCTGCACCCATGGAAGAGAAAAACACCGCTTGGGTTTGACATGCCCGAAGAATGAGGCTTGCCTTGTCTTTAAGCGAGTCGATGGCATCAATGATGTAATCGTAACGGTCTAAGCAAAACTCGGAAGCAGCCTCGTCACTGTAAATCTGCTGTAAAGCAACAATCTCTGCCTGAGGATTGATGTCAAGCAGCCTCGCTTTAAGCACATCGACCTTAGCCTGACCTATAGTCTTGGTTGTGGCCATAAGCTGACGATTGATGTTGGTCACACACACACAGTCGGAATCGACAATGGTGAGATGACTGATTCCTGAGCGCACCAGACACTCGGCACACCAACTACCCACTCCACCAACGCCAAAAATTATAACGCGCTTGTTTTTAATGGTGTGCATAACATCCTTACCGACAAGTCGCTCTGTGCGGTTAAATAAGCCTCTTTCCATACCCTAAATTAGTGTTTTGGCTGCAAAATTACATAAATTTTCGCGCAAAAAGAAAAAACACAGCTAAAGATTTGGCAATGAAAGAAAGAAATAGTAAATTTGCAGTTCATAGATAATCATTCTTATCTAATGTCACCACAAGCTCATGGAGAGTGCTGTGAACAGTAACAAGGGGTTGACTGGATTTGAGGTTTTCTCATGGTAAACAATCAGAAAGAAAATCCAATAAAATCAATTAAAAGCCAAGTATTTATCGGGGTTTTGGAAGATTACAGCGACTTTTGCATCTTTCCATTTTCTGAGTATTTTTCTTTTATTTTCCGACTTTTGTCCACACGTTGTCCACACATCCGAAATTCTTAACTTTGCGTCATAACATTAAAATATTGATTATGGCCAAAAAGAAATTGTACAAGACAGCGGATGAAATTAGACAGTGCTCAATAGTATTGTCTCTAATGGCAAAGATAGCCTAAGAAGTTTCGCTCTTACTGACAGAATAGATTTCAACGAGCAAGAAGCAAAGGCAATCTACTATGGCATCATGGCCATTGCTCAAAAGTTCGGTTTCGACCTATGTACAAAGAAAGGGGGTTCCTCTGCCGTCAGCAAGTTTCTCGAAGGTCCATCATGGAATGGCTGCACGAGCTTCCGCCTGGAGTGCGTCACCAACTGTACGAAACTCTTTGCGAAAAATGAGAACATGTACGATTCTCATACCATCAACAACTTTATAGGGTGTCCAGTTCGTTGTACCAATTTTAGCTCACTTTCCTAAGCGTTTTGGTT
>OLZV01000293.1_pt1 | contig 24146 bp, 22 predicted proteins | sample 1644531 | NCBI WGS metagenome assembly OLZV01 (sample SAMEA103958115, study PRJEB25191) | human gut metagenome | biome: human-associated habitat [ENVO:00009003]; feature: intestine environment [ENVO:2100002]; material: feces | place: Germany | collected 2013/2015
TTTGCGGAAAATGAGCAGGTCAAAGAGCTGCTTCACATGAAAGGAGGAATTTGATTGAATCAGGAACCACTACCGCAGATTCATTTGATCCGTGATACAGACTTATCCGTCTTTGCGTATGAGATCCATATTTTTGCCGGAGATTTTCTTAGGGAATGCGAATTTAATATGCGTTCTCTGGCGACAAATACCGGGGCTGATTCCATTGCCATCATGGGGAAAAATCACATGTGGCTTTCCGACGCCTTATTTGCTTATTGTTCTACGGCGGATCTTCATCAAATGATCTCAACAACGGAGTTCATCGGAGCGAGGGCTTTCCTGTTTCATACGGATCGCAGAGAGGGCGGTCACTTGTACGGAGATGTCCTGATGATGGATTTAGACACGCTACGGCAGGATATAAAAAGAAATATCCTCTATCCTTGCGGCGTCAATATCGAACGCAAAGATGGTTCAGCGGCTACGGTCAGCCTGAAAGAATGGACTGAAATGGAGCTTTACGAAAAAGATGCTCTGAAAAGTTGGGGATTTTCTTATGCCCCGAATCAAGTTACGGAATGGCAGTACCACTATTCCACGATGTTCAGACAGTGGATGGATCAGGCATTTCGTTATATGCCCCAGGATTTAGAAGAACGCCTGAATATGCAATATATGGAGGCAGCCCAGAACCCGGATATGGATAAGTACCGCATACCACAGGGAACGGCAAAGCAGATGCTTCTTTATGACGAAGCCCCTGTGTATCGCCTTCTTCCATCCGGTTCGGAGAAAATTGCGCCCATCGCAGCAGTCTCTACGGGCCTGTGGTATGAAAATTACCGGGAGTTTGCCATTGCACCGGAGGATTTAGGCGCTTTGGACAAACTGATCTGCCGGGAAACTGACCGGCTCACAGGAAACCTCCCACAACTTCACAAAAACGAAGAACGCCGCCCTGCCCCGGAGCGATAAGAATTTTACACTGACTGGAGGTGATGAAGATTGGCAGGAGTGCATGAAGATTTCGGCGAAAAGATCGGCGGTGCGAAAAAAGACCTGTGGAAAGACCGCGGGCTGTATGCGGATGATCTGGAAGCCATGAATGAGCGCGAAGCCGAAAAATTTGTGAAAAAGGATAATGTCTGGAAAAAGCCGGACTATGCAGCCATGCTGGAGGAAGGGATTCCTCTTGGCGTGGTCTATTTTATCAAAAAAGCGAGGGACGGCTTAAACGCTTCCCCTCAGTATTACCGCACGGATGACACCCCGGAAAAACGGACCGCGAGACAAAAGGAATATATAAAAACAGTCTGGGAATTGCAGACAGTGCTTTCGGATGTCCGTACTGTGGAGGATGCTGCGAAAGCTTATGACCGCTTTTTCGTTGACAATGGATATTTAGAAAAGGTACAGGGCTGGGGAAGCGGAATCCATTACCGGGCAACGAAAAAGGGACAGGACAATCCCGTGATCACAAACAAATTGTCCAATACCATGCTGATCCGCTCGGCTGAATATTTTGAGCGCAACTTTACTCAGAAAGCAAAAAAGGAACAGTTTTGTGTTTCCAAAGAGCAGAAAATACCGAAAGGTTATGCGATCCACTTCAACGACGGGAAACATACCTATTCTAAAAATGAGGACTGGAAACCCGGTACCTACTATGTGACAAAAGGCTATTCGATCCTGCGGACCAATTTTGAGACCAAAGAAGCTGCCCTGAAATGGGTGCAGGAACTTGCCAAAGGCAGGAACAAAAACGGAAAGATCCGGTTTGTCCCTCCCCAGCTCGCCCATGTCAAACGTACCGGGCCGGATTACCGGAATGGTGTGGAGATCACCGGACAGCATTATCTTGATACATTTGGGTTCCGCGGCGGCGAGTTTGGAAACTGGATGAACCAGAACGACCGTCAGACCTCCCTTAACATGGGATTTGAAGCACTAAAGGATCTGGCGTCAGCCCTTAAGATCAGCGATAAAGATATTGCTTATCAGGGAACGCTTGCTATCGCTTTTGGTGCAAGAGGCAGCGGCAATGCTGCGGCTCATTATGAACCTTTGCGTACAGTCATCAATCTTACGAAAATGCACGGGGCCGGTTCGCTGGCACATGAATGGTGGCATGGACTTGACGATTATCTTGGTACAAAGATGGGCGCAAAAGGGATGCTGTCAGAACAGCCCCGCCTCTATGCGCCGTTCCAAAAACTCATTGACACCATGAAGTATAAACCGGAAACACCGGAACAGGCAGCAAAGCGCACGGAAGCACAAACAGAACGCACCCGGAAAAATGCGGCAAGCTGGCTGGATTCCTCGGTTCTTGCCTCCCTGAAACGGTATGGCAATGAGGAACAGATGGAAACCTACGCAGTCTTGCGGGAAGCATTTTTGTCCGGCGAACCCGGCTCTGTGGAACAGATCAACGCATTTAAGAAGAATGTTACCGGCCGGGTAATTCCCAAAAGTGAACGAGAACGGCTGGAAATTTTTGAGCGTATGCTTTCCGGGATGCAGGCGCAGGAAGCTCCGCAGATTGGACGGACGGAAACTGATTTTTACCGTAATTCAGTACGCATGGGAAAAGAATGTGAAAAAGACGGCGGTTATTGGGACAGCAATGTGGAAATGACAGCCAGAGCCTTTGCCTGTTATATCAAGGACAAACTGCCCTACACATCGGATTATCTGGCAGGCCATGCCGACTGTGCCCTTACCCTGGTTTCCGGTAAAGACGGAGAAATGGAGGTATTGAAAGCCTTCCCTGTGGAGGAAGAACGCCGTGCGATCAACGCCGTTTTTGACGAGATCATTCAGGATTTGAAACGGGAACAGCTATTGACCCATGCTGATGTAACGCTTCCCCTCTCTGTTTCTGAACTTCGTGAGGCAGCGGACGGTCAGCTATCCATGTTTAATGAAGGACGTTCTTCTGTCCTTGAGAAGCTCTCTGTGGCAAAAACTCAGGAAAAAACGCCAACCGCTCCCGGTACGGCAATGAAAAAGAAGGAGGATATACAATTATGAAAGTGTTAATGGTAGAGCCGGGCAAGTCCCCTTATGCTGCGGAGATCGAAAGTGGTCTGAAATCCTTGCAGGCAGCAGTGGGCGGAGATATTCAGGCGGTCTATCCGTATGAGGACCCGGTAGCTCTGATCTGTAATGAAGAAGGCAAGCTGATGGGGCTGCCTCTGAACCGAGCTCTCTTTGACGATGACGGCCACATCTATGATATTGTGTCCGGGAATTTTCTGATCGTTGGTCTTGGCGAGGAAAATTTTACAGACCTTTCCCCGGATCTGATGGAGAAATATGGGGAGCAGTTCAAGTACCCTGAAAAATTTGCAAGGATTGCCGGCGAGATCATTGCAGTCAAGCAGCCTGCAACCAATGAGCACCGGGAAAAACCGATGATGCACCATTCCGGCCCGGATTTGTAGAAAGAAAGGAGCCAATTATGTTAATGGCAGTAAATGAACCTTATGCCCTTATGGTGCAGCCGGACGATATTATGATCTCTCCCCGTGAGGTAGATGAACATTTTGGGACGATGGTATGCTTTCATCCCCGCTATGCGCTGGGCGACCATCACAACTATATGGACAAAGACGACTTTCTGCGGGAAATGTATTTAGATACCGTAGGACATGATGAAGCCGGCATGAAACGCTATGAACGGATGGTAAACATTGTAAGCAGCCGTTTCCGGCATGGACCAAAGACAGAGGAACGGGCGATCGATGAAGCAATGCAGAAAGTAATTTCGGAAAAGTATCTGATGCTCCCCCTCTATCTCTACGACCACTCAGGTCTTGCCATGAGTACAGAAAGTTTCTCAGGCAGGGCTCCTCATGCAGAATGGGACAGCGGACAGGTCGGCTGGATCTATGTTTCCAAAGAAGATGCCCTAAAGGAATTTGACTCTGACAAGATGACCGGCGCCATCCGGCAGAAAGCGGACGCACTGATGCGCAGCGAAGTCGCTGCTTACGATTCCTATCTGCGTGGCGAATGTTATGGGTTTGAACTTTATAAAAACGGGGAACTGTCGGATAGCTGCTGGGGCTTTATGGGTAACTTTTCCGATGTGTTGAAAGATATGGCGGAATACCTCCCGGATGAGTGCAAAGGGATGGTCGATCATCTGGAGGAACAGGAACGCCCGGCTACGATCATCAAGACGCTTTTGAAACACGCTAAAATTCAGGTCGATCAGGCAGCAAAAGCCTTTGAACACGCTTCCCGACAGCAGGTTCTTGGGGAAAGCCGGTAAAAAGTTATTTCCATATTATAAATACCGATTTTATCAGAAAGGAGGATGCTCTTGCAGGAAGATCTCGAACAACGAACGGTTTCTGTTTCTATACAGGCAGCAAAACTGTCAGGGCGGGTACTGCGTGCGGCTATTGCTGCGGTACTCCAAAAGATGGAACAGGAACGTACAATGCCAAGAGTCGGACGCAACAGTATGAAGCGGCTGACTTATAAAGACCCCGGAGCTAATACCATTGAAGTTTCAGGACGAATCCGCTCTTTTGAACGGTATGCCAGGAAACATCAGGTACGCTACCATATAGAAAAGGAACTTGGGACCGATCCCCCAAAATGGACGGTATATTTCAAGGCAAACCAGGCGGATGCACTGACGGCAGCATTTAAGGAATATACAAAGAAAGACCTTACACGCAGCACCAGACCGTCGCTGCTTACACAGCTTCATAAGTTCAAAGAACTGGCGCAGTCGCTTGGCCGTGACCGTGTAAAGAACAAAGAACACGGAGGACCGGAACGATGAAGATCGATGCAGAAACAATGAAAAAACAGGTCATTCTCCATCTGCCTTATGTTCTGTTCCTTCTGGTATTTGCCAAGCTGGGCGAGGCGGTGCGTCTGGCTCCCGGAGCAGACGCTTCCCAAAAGCTGTTAGGACTGTCCGAAGGCTTTGCCCTTGCGTTTCAGAGTATGTGGCCGGGGGCGGCAATGGACTGGCTGATCGGTTTATGCGGTGCAGCCATTATGCGGCTGGCAGTCTATCTTAGAGGGAAAGACGCTAAGAAATACCGCAAAAATGTGGAATACGGTTCAGCCCGTTGGGGAAATAAAACCGATATTGCCCCGTTTATGGACCCAAAGCCGGAAAACAATATCATTCTTACCCAAAGTGAAGGACTGATGTTAAACGGAAGGCCCAAAAATCCGGCCAATGCAAGAAATAAAAATGTACTGGTAGTCGGAGGATCAGGTTCGGGAAAAACGCGCTTTTTCATCAAGCCCAATCTGATGCAAATGCACAGTTCCTACGTCGTCACCGATCCGAAAGGTACAGTCCTTGTGGAATGCGGAAAGATGTTGCAGCGAGGCACACCAAAGCTGGACAAGGACGGAAATCCTGTGCGTAATGAAAAAGGAAAGATCATCTATGAGCCCTATAAAATACGGGTATTCAATACGATCAATTTCCAGAAAAGTATGCACTTTAACCCGTTCGCCTACATTCATTCCGAGAAAGATATTCTGAAGATCGTCACTACCCTGATCGCCAATACCAAAGGCGAAGGAAAAGCCGGAGACGATTTCTGGGTCAAGGCAGAAACCCTGCTCTATACGGCACTGATCGGATATATCTATTATGAGGCTCCGGCAAACGAACAGAATTTTGCCACACTGGTAGAAATGCTGAACGCAATGGAAGTCCGTGAGGATGATGAGTCGTTCAAAAATGCCGTTGACCTTCTCTTTGACGCGCTGGAACAGAAAGACCCGGATCATTTTGCCCTGCGTCAATATAAGAAATATAAGCTCGCTGCCGGTGATATATGCTCTAAGTGACTTCTTAATCATGATTTTGTCATGGTTAGTGAAGCAATCACTTAGAGCATTTTTGTTTCAGGAGGTACAGCCATGAGAAATGAAAAAATTACCCCACTGTACGAGCGCCTGAGCCGGGACGACGAGTTACAGGGCGAGAGCAATTCCATATCCAACCAAAAACAGATGTTAGAGGATTTTGCCCGCCGGAATGGGCTGCCAAACCCTACGCACTTTACCGATGATGGTATCTCAGGCACCCGTTTTGACCGCCCCGGATTTTTGGCGATGATGGAGGAAGTGGAGGCAGGGCGTGTAGAGGCAATCGTCATCAAGGACATGAGCCGGTTGGGGCGCGACTATCTAAAGGTCGGTCAAGTTATGGAAGTTTTGCGGCAGCGAGGCGTTCGTCTGATTGCCATCAACGACGGTGTAGACAGTCTGAAAGGTGATGACGATTTTACCCCGTTCCGCAACATCATGAATGAATTTTACGCCCGTGATACCAGCCGGAAAATCCGCTCTGTGTTTAAGTCAAAAGGCATGAGTGGCAAGCACCTGACCGGCACTGTGATTTACGGCTACTTATGGGACGAAAAACGGGAGCATTGGCTGGTAGATGAGGAAGCCGCCGAAGTGGTACGCCGTATCTTCTCCCTCACGCTGGAGGGATATGGGCCTTATCAGATTGCCTGCAAACTATCCGCAGACCGGATTGAAATTCCTGTCGTACACCTTGCCCGCTTCAACGAGGGTGTGAACCGTTCAAAGCCGGTCAAAGACCCCTATGGATGGGGATCATCTACCATCGTGAACATTTTGAAAAAACGAGAGTATTTGGGGCACACCATCAATTTCAAGACCCGCAAGCACTTTAAGGACAAGAAAAGCCACTATGTTTCTGAGGACGAATGGACGATCTTTGAGAATACCCATGAAGCCATTATCGACCAGCAGACCTTTGATTTGGTGCAGAAAATCCGCAGCAATGTACGGCGTTATCCAAACGGCTGGGGCGAAGCGGCTCCCCTCACAGGCTTGCTCTATTGTGCCGATTGCGGCGGCAAGATGTATGTCCACCGCACCAACAATGGCAAGCGGATTTCTCAATATACCTGTTCCAATTATACCAAAGTTCCGTGTGGGACACTATGCCCTACACAACACCGTATCAATGAGAGTGCTGTCCTGACATTGGTTTCCGACACGCTCCGGGCTATCGCTGAATATTCCAGAAATGACCGGACGGAATTTATTCACACTGTTCAGGAGACGCAGGTTGCTCAACAGAGTGCCGATATATCGAAAAAGCGCAGGCGTCTGGCTGCTGCCCAAAAGAGAGCCGGAGAACTGGAAAAACTGATTTGCAAAATCTATGAGGACAACGCCCTCGGCAAGCTGCCGGATGCACGATATAAGGCGCTTGATGCACAGTATGCCAAAGAGCAGGATGCACTTGAGATTGAAATTGCAGAGCTGGAAAAGGCTGTTACCGGCTATGAGCAGAGCCAGAAATCAGCGGAGAAATTTATAGCCCTGATTGATAAGTACGAGAATTTTGACACTCTGACAAACACCATGCTCAACGAGTTTGTAGAGAAAATCCTTGTCCACGAACGCGCCCGAAAAGGCAGCCAGGACACTACGCAGGAGGTTGAAATCTACTTCAATTTTGTGGGCCGGTATATCCCGCCCGCCTTGCAGCCGGTTCCCCTGACCCCGGAAGAACAAGAAGAACTGCGGAAGAAGGAGGAACGCAAGGACAGGCTTCACCAGAACTACTTACGCCGCAAGGCCAACGGCAAGCAGAAGGAATGGGAAAAACGCTACAACGCCAAACGCAAGGCCCAGGTGGAGGCAGCAAAGGCCACAATCCGGGCCGAGGACATGGAGAAGGGCATTTTTACCACCGTCAGCCAGTTACCCAGGCAGGAGCCGCGCAAGGCCACCGTATCGGCCAGTGCCACAGTTTAACCATTACAGTGCAAAGGAGAATGAACATGAGCGAATTGACTTACACCCGCTGCGGAGATTACTACATCCCTGATCTGAAACTTTCCGAGCAGCCGGAGGCCCCCATCGGCAAGTATGGCCGTATGCGGCAACGCTACCTGAAGGAACACCGGCCCGGCCTTTACAGCAGCTTGATTTTGAGCGAAAAGCTGTACCCGCACCTGTTGGAGATTGATCGGACGGCGCGGGAGCGGATGGACGCCATGCTGCCCCGCATGATGGAGGCGGCGGGCGTTACCGAGGAACTGAAAGCCCGTGACCCCATGCGCTGGGTGGGGTTGATGAACACGCTGAAGGCGCAGGCGGAGGAAATAATTTTTCAAGAGTTGATTTCCGCATGAGATTTTAGGCATAAGAAAGGCCGGGATTTTGCTGACAAGTGGCAAATCCCGGCTTTGTTCTTATCGGTTTTCCAAATTCTTTGACCGCCGGTATTCCAGCGGAGAAAGACCAAACTGCTTTTTGAACACGGCTGCAAATTTTCCTTGATTAGAGTAGCCGACCTGTTCGGATATTTCGGCAATCGGACGCTTTGTGTCCGAAAGAAGCCTTGCGGCTTCGTTCATACGGATTTCCCGAAGCCAGGTGGATATATTCTGTCCATATACGCCTCTAAAATAATTTTTCAGGCTGGTTTCACTGACCGAAAATCGTTCTGCAATCTGTCTTACAGGGATGTGCTGGCGAAGGTCATCGGAAAGGATTTGCGCTGCCCTTTTTGCAATTTCAACCTGCGTTTCCGTGTAGAAGCCGCAGGTTTTCGGAGGCCGGATTTCCATGTTGAGAAGCCGGTGGAGAAGTTCAAGCGTATAGATTTGCAAATGGAAGATAGAAGGCCTTTCAGAAAGCCGCCAGAGGTTTTGAAATATATTTTCCAGTTCACTATCCGCTTCGTTGATATATGTCTTATGATTGCCACAATAATTTTCTTCCAGCGTAGGGAGGTCAAGTGAAAAAGATTTCAAAAGTTCACCGCAGGACTGTAAAAGAAGTGGCAGGTCAAAGTATATTTTTATGCCCTGATATTGCCGTGTGGGAAAGATATATTCTTTCTGTGCGGTCTGTTCACTGACACAAAAATCATTTTCCTTCAGGTAAATGTAGGAGCCGTCATCCAGAAGCAATTCGCTTCTGCCTGAAACGCAATAGTTAATCAGCAAAGGCTTTAGATCTGAATTTTCATCCGACTCCGGCCATACGGGAGCGTTTACAAAAATAAAAGCCAAAGTCAGCCCCGGAAAGAGCGTATGGAATGTCATGCGTCCCTTGCCATCTGCCCGATCCAAAAGCAATGTGCTGCTATTTGGACTGTTTTTCAAGGTCACACCAGAAACAGCATCGCTGTTTTCTAAAATGTTGTATATCATGTTACGCAACTGCTTCGCCCCTTTCATCATGCAAAATTACTGATAGTATTATACCTGCGAGAAAACTCCTGGTCAATGGATATTCTGGTAGAGCGAAAAAGCTCTTTGCTATACGGGCTTAAAATACCGATATGTGCATAGAAGCACAGCTGAATTTATGCTATCATTAGGGCTGGTTAGCAAGAACTAATCAAGACGAAAGTAATCATGTTAGGAGGTTTCGCAATGAACAACAAATTGCAAGGAAAGGATCTCATCAATATCGGTATTTTCACGGCGATTTATTTTATCGTCATTTTCGCTGCGGCGTCCATCGGTTTTATCCCGATTTTCATCCCGCTTATCAGCGTGATCGTGCCGCTTGTGGGCGGTATTCCGATGATGTTGTTCTTCTCCAAAATCAAAAAATTCGGTATGCTTACCATCTGCGGGGTGCTGCTCGGTATCATTATGTTGCTGACCGGCATGGGCTGGTGGTGCATCCCTACCGGGCTGATTTTCGGGCTGATTTCCGATTTTATGATGAAAGCCTGTGACTACAAGAACGCCAAGCGTGAAGTGCTGATCCACGGCGTTTTTTCCATGTGGGTAATCGGGGCGTTTATTCCCATCGTTGTGACGCGTGACGCTTACTACCAGAGCCTGCTCCCCGGCTACGGTCAGGAATATGCCGACACGCTCATGGCTTATATGCCCGACTGGATTTTGCCTGTACTGCTTATTGCTGCTTTCGTCAGTGGTCTTGTCGGCGGCCTGATCGGACGGAAGATTTTCAAAAAGCACTTTGAGCGGGCGGGAATTGTGTAATGAGCCGCGAACTTCTTGCAAGTCAAAAAAACAATAGCGGAATTTTATTAGACCCCCGGACAAAACTGGCGGTACTGATTACCATAGCTGTCTTTGTTTTAGGCGGTTCGTATGAAGGTATCATGCAGTATTACATCATCGTATTGGCGGCGATCCCTCTGTTACTTTTGTCAGCAGCCAGAAAATGGAAAGATGCTGTTCTCTATATCCTGATTTTCGGAGGCAGCCTGTGTCTGGAAATGTTCGGCCTGTCCCGACTGACCGGCGTAGCAAACTACATCGCGGTAGCCGTCGTTGGTATTCTTCTGCGGTTCACCCCCAGCGTGGTCATGGGATATTTCGTGGTAACTACAACCACGGTCAGCGAATTTGTTGCGGCGATGGAACGGCTCCACCTGCCGCAGCAGATCACCATTCCTATGTCTGTGATGTTTCGCTTCTTTCCCACGGTTGCGGAAGAATGGAGCGCCATTGGGGACGCCATGCGGATGCGTGGCGTCCGCTTTGGCGGTGGTAAAGCTGGTACGATTTTAGAGTATCGGATTGTTCCCATGATGATCTGCTCCGTCAAAATCGGGGAGGAACTGTCCCAGGCAGCCCTTACGCGGGGATTGGGAGGCCCGGTAAAGCGGACGAATATCTGTAAGCTGGGTTTTCATGTGCAGGATGTTATTTTCCTGCTGATCTGTCTGGGAGCATTTGCAGCGCAAATCTATGTGCTTGCCGCAAGGGGGTGAAGGAAATGATTGAATGTCAAGATGTGTCCTTTTCTTATCCTGCCAGTACCCTTCCCGACAGTGAGAGGCAGGCCGGTGGCGCTTTGAAACATATTTCCTGCACTATTGAGGACGGTTCTTTTGTCCTGCTCTGCGGGACTTCCGGCTGTGGGAAAACAACCATGACCCGGTTGTTTAACGGCTTGATCCCCCATTATCATGAGGGGACTTATACCGGCTCCGTCTATCTGGATGGAAAGGATACCCGTGACCTGTCACTGTTTGATATTTCTCTGAAAGTCGGTTCTGTATTTCAAAATCCGCGTTCTCAGTTTTTCAATGTGGACACGACCAGCGAACTGGCTTTCGGCCCAGAGAATCACGGCATAGCGGAAGATCTTGTGCGTGACCGTGTAAAGCGTGTAGCTGCACAACTAAAGTTGGAGCCGCTGCTTGATAGAAGTATTTTTTCTTTGTCCGGCGGTGAAAAGCAAAAAATCGCCTGCGGATCGGCAGCGGCGATTGACCCGGATATTTATGTGCTTGATGAGCCATCATCCAACCTTGACGCATACGCTATCGCTGATTTCCGGCAGCTTCTCTTTACTTTGAAATCGCAGGGAAAGACCATCATCATCTCTGAACACCGGCTGTATTATCTGTCCGGCCTCTTTGACCGTGTCCTGTACCTGAAAGATGGAGAAATTGACGGTGATTATACAGCAGAGGAATTTTGCGGCCTGTCGGCAAAACAGCGCGACGATATGGGATTGCGTCCTCTTGACCTTGCGGGGCTTTCAGAAGTTGAAGGCACGCCGCAGAGAATGAATGAGGCGGTTTGGACGATAAAGAATGTGTCCTTCGCCTATAAGCATGAGCCGGAAACCTTGCATATAACGGAAACCTCTTTCCCATCCGGCAGCGCCACGGCCATCATCGGACATAATGGTGCGGGAAAATCCACCTTTGCCCGGTGCCTCTGCGGGTTGGAAAAGCACTTCAAAGGAACGGTGCAGGATCAGAGCAAGAACTATTCCAGAAAAGAACGATTGAAACTCTGTTATATGGTCATGCAGGATGTAAACCACCAGCTCTTTACCGAAAGTGTTCTGGATGAAATTCTGCTCAGTATGAGAACTGAGGATAAGCAGAGGGCAAGAGAAATCTTGCAGGAGATGGACCTGCTGCCTTATGAGGACTGCCACCCGATGGGACTGTCCGGCGGCCAAAAGCAGCGCGTGGCGGTTGCCTCTGCGATTGCTTCGGAGCGCCCTTTGATTTTATTCGATGAACCGACCAGCGGTCTTGACCTGTTTCACATGAGGCAGGTTGCCAATGTTGTTAATCAGGTGGCGAATACTGGAAGAACTGCGCTTGTGGTAACGCATGACCCGGAATTTATTCTACGCTGCTGCAATTATGTCCTTCACTTAGAAAACGGGCAAATTCAGGAAAGTTATTCCATAGAGGACAGCGATGGCCGAAAACGCCTACTAAAGTTTTTTCTGAGTGATATGAAGAAGGAGGTGTCCACAGAATGAAGGAGGAAAAGAAAGAGTCGCCCATAGGCGTCTTATGGGGATGGGGCAAGCCCTATCATGGAAAATTCATCGGCAGTGTTATCCTTGCGGTATTAGGCGTGGCCTGCCAGATGGTGCCCTATTTCTGCGTGGCGAATATTGTCACAATGATGTTGTCTGGGGAACAGAATTTTTCCCGCTATGTGACCGCTGGTATTATTGCATTGTGCGGCTACTTTGGGAAAGTGCTGTTTTCCAGTCTTTCTACAACGATTTCCCACACGGCGACCTATTACACGCTGCGCGATCTGCGAGAGAATATCACCGCAAAGCTGGCCCGCGTCCCGATGGGGACGATTTTAGATACTCCGTCCGGCCAGTACAAAACGACGATTGTTGACCGGGTTGAAGGCATGGAATCGACCTTCGCACACCTGCTCCCGGAAATGACCGCAAATGTGCTGGTGCCTTTGGTGATTGTCGTATATCTGTTCGTTATGGACTGGCGCATGGCGCTCCTGTCCCTTGTTACGCTGGTGGTGGGCCTTGCTGTCATGTCCGCCGGTATGAAGAATTATCCCGTCAAATGGGAGGGCGCGGTTAAAGCGGGAAAGCAGATGGCAAACGCCATTGTAGAATACATCGGCGGGATTGAGGTGGTAAAAGCGTTCAGCCAGTCCGCCGGTTCCTACAAAAAATATTCTGACGCGGTGAATTATAACGCCAACTATTATGTGGACTGGATGCGTGAAAACCAGAAAACCATGAGCGCCTACAACGCCATCCTGCCCTCAGTGCTAATCTGCGTGCTGCCCTGCGGCTTCGCGTTCTGGCTCTCCGGCAGTCTGGAGCTTTCCACCTTCCTGTCCATTGTGATTTTCTCGCTGGGGCTGATCGGGCCGATTATTGCGGCCTTTACCTTTACGGACGATTTGGCTGTACTGGGGACAAATGTGGAAGAAATCAGCCAGCTTCTGAACGCTGAAGAACTGAACCATAAAGAAACGCCGATCAAGCTGGAAGATACCGGCATTTCTCTCAGGTCTGTGTCGTTTTCCTATGACGGGACAACAGAGGTTTTGCATGATGTGAATCTCGCCATCCACCCCGGAACCATGACCGCCCTTGTAGGGCCGTCCGGCTCCGGCAAGTCTACGGTGGCGAAGCTGATTGCCGGGTATTGGGACGTTACATCCGGCAGCATTACCCTCGGCGGCCATGAGCTGAAGGATATGCCGCTGTCTGAAATTGCAGACCAGATTTCCTATGTATCTCAGGACAACTACCTGTTTAACCGCAGTATCCGGGAGAATATCCGCATGGGAAGACCCAGTGCCACGGACGCAGAGGTGGAGCAGGCAGCCAAACAAAGCGGCTGCGACGCCTTTATCCGCAAGCTGGATAATGGCTATGATACGGTTGTCGGCAGCGCCGGTTCCCATCTTTCCGGCGGTGAACGCCAGCGGATTGCCATCGCCCGCGCCATGCTGAAAAATGCGCCGGTTGTCATTTTGGACGAGGCAACTGCCTATATCGACCCAGAGAATGAGGCGCTGGTGCAGAAAGCCATTACCACTTTAACTGTCGGCAAGACCCTGATTGTGATCGCACACCGGCTGTCTACCATTGTTGGCGCAGATAACATCGTTGTGGTGAAGGATGGAACCATCCACGCACAGGGTACGCATGAGAAGCTGCTGGAAACCTGCCCCCTCTACCGGGATATGTGGCAGGCGCACATCGGCGCGAAAGACCAGATGTAAGGGGGTGTTGCCAGATGTATGGAACATTGAAAAAAATCTTTGCTTTTGCAGGCAGCAAAAAGGAGCTTCTAAAAAAATCCCTGTTATTCTCATTCCTGTCCGGGCTGTTTTCAGCCATGCAGTTTGCCGCCCTCTTTGTGGTAATTGGTGCACTGGTATCTGACAACCGGGACGGAAAGTTTATCTGGCTTTCGCTGGGGATTATGGCCGTTTCCCTCATTGGGCGTATCATCACGACCTATTTTTCCACGATGGAGCAGACGGAAACCGGCTATTGCATGGTGGCGGAAAAGCGTATCCACATCGGAGATCGGCTGCGCTACATCCCGATGGGCTACTTCAACAAGAATAGTATCGGTAATATTACCGCCATTGTCACAACAACTTTGGGTGATGTAGAGAACTCAGCAGCCCGTGTCCTGGTGTCAGTGCTGGGCGGTTTTTTCAACTCGGTTGCCCTCGTCATTGTCCTGTTGGTATTTGACTGGCGGATCGGTCTTGTGGCCGCTGCCGGTGTCCTGATTTACCTTGCGGCGGCGGAACTGGCGCTTCGTAAATCTGCCGCGCTCAGCGGGGTGCGTCAGCACACACAGGAGTCCCTTGTGGAGTCTGTGTTGGAGTACATTCAGGGGATGGGGATTGTCAAAGCATTTGGACTGGAACGGGACAGCACGCAGTCTATCGGCAGTGCAATTAAGGCGAGCTGCCGAGATAACCTGAAATTGACAAAGGCCAGCGTTCCCTATGACGCTATCAAACAGGCTGTTGTCCGAGTGTTCAGCGTCCTGTTGCTTTTGGCCTCGGTCTGGTTCTGGCTGGACGGCTCCCTGCCGCTGGCCTACGGTCTGATTTTGGTAATTGCTTCTTTCATGGTGTTCAACGATTTGGAGAACGCCGGGAATATGGCCTCTTTGCTGCAAATGCTGGCGGCCTCGATGGATACGGCAAACTCCATTGATGACACGCCGGTGATGGACGAGAAAGGCGCTGACATTACGCCGAAGTCCAGCGAGATCGTGTTTGACAAGGTGGATTTTTCCTACGCAGACCGCAAGATATTAGATCAGGTCAGCTTTACCATTCCCGAAAAAACGACTACGGCCATTGTCGGCCCTTCCGGGGCAGGAAAGACAACGATGTGCAACCTGATTGCCCGTTTTTGGGATGTGAATGCCGGGAAGATTACCATAGGTGGTACGGATGTACGAGATTTCAAGCTGGACAGCCTGATGAAGAATATCTCGATGGTGTTCCAGAGCGTGTACCTATTTGCAGATACGATTGAGAACAATATCAAGTTTGGCTGCCCGGACGCCACCCATGAGCAGGTGGTTGAGGCGGCGAAGAAGGCTTGCTGCCATGACTTTATTTCTGCCCTGCCGGATGGCTATGACACTGTGATTGGCGAGGGCGGCGGCACTCTGTCTGGCGGCGAGAAACAGCGGATTTCCATCGCCCGCGCCATGCTGAAGGACGCACCCATCATCATTTTGGACGAGGCGACAAGCAGTGTTGACCCGGAAAATGAGGATGAATTGCAGCGGGCTATTGAGGCGCTGACCCATGACAAGACTATCATCATGATTGCCCACCGTCTGAAAACCGTCCGCAATGCCGATCAGATCCTTGTACTGGACAACGCTCATATCGTCCAGCGCGGCACTCATGCGGAGCTGATCCAGCAAAAGGGCCTGTATGCCGATTTTGTATCGGCCAGACAGGAGGCCATAGGCTGGAAGCTGGCTCAGTAAGGGAGGTTCAGATGAAACTTCATGCGTCCGGGGAGGACTATCTGGAAACCATCCTTGTTCTCCAAAAGAAACTCGGTATGGTACGCTCCGTAGATGTGGCCCGGCACATGGAGGTGTCAAAGCCCAGCGTGTGCCATGCAGTGGCTACCTTGCGGGACGGCGGCTTTATTATGATGGACGAAGATCACTTTCTCCATCTGACCGATATGGGCCGCGAGGTGGCTGAAAAAATCTATAAGCGTCACTGCTTCTTTACTGAGCAGCTTATCACCGCAGGCGTTGACCCCAAAACTGCGGAGGCCGATGCCTGTCGTATTGAACACATCATCAGCGATGAGAGTTTTGACCGGCTGAAAGAGGCAGCCGAACAAGAGCAAAACTAAAACCGAATAAGACAAGCGATCCTGCCCCGCAAGACGGGGAAAGAAAAAAACCGTTGCAGGGCAGGCAGCTTTGTGCGCCCAAAATGGATTTTCCGGGTACTGCGGCGGTTTTGAGTAACATCAAGGCCGCCGTTCCTTATGCCCTCGACAAAGGAGTGACGACTACACGCTGAGACGGTAGTCTTGATGTCAAAGAAAGATTGCTTTTTGCAACTACATTTTTTGTAGAAAATGGTTGATTATCTCAAAAAAGCCTTGATTTACGGGCATACAAGCAGGATTTCAAACTGAATTTACTACCAATTTACTACTTTTGAGGGAAAGAGCCTTGATATGCCGCCCGGAACCCTGCAAGCCCAAACACCAGCACACAGCATTGAGAAAGAATAAATGAAAACTGAATACGACGCAAACGCGGCGTTTCTCTATCCCAATACCGGGAGAACAGGAACGCCGCTTTTTTTATGCCCTCATGTTACGCAGTAGGGGCGAAAAAAGCCTTGCTATATGCGGCTTTGCGGGCGCACTTCTGCCGGGGACAGGGATTTATACCTAAACCCGGCAAAACGGCGTTCTATCGCGTAACAAATCCACAACCAAAGGAGTGATGAAGCTATGGCAGTTTTCCGAGTGGAGCGCAACAAGGGCTATACCGTTATGAGCAACCACCATTTACGCAACAAGGAGCTGACCTTAAAGGCAAAGGGGCTTTTATCGCAAATGCTGTCACTTCCCGAAGATTGGGACTACACCCTTGCGGGGCTGTCACAGATCAACCGGGAAAAGATAGACGCTATCCGGGAAGCCATAAAGGAGCTGGAACGCGCCGGGTATATCGTCCGTTCACGGGAACGCGACGAAAAGGGACGCTTGCGCGGAGCCGATTATGTGATCTATGAGCAGCCGCATACAGAACCTACGCCGGATTTACCTACATTGGAAAATCCAACATTGGATAATCCAACGCAGGAAAAACCAATGTTGGAAAAACCTACGTTGGAAAATCCAATGCAATTAAATAAAGATATACAAAAAACTGATTTACCAACAAAAGAAAAAATAAATACAGATTTACAAAGTACCCATTCCATTCCTATCCTTTCCCCTAACCCCTCTCCCTCTGACAGAGAAGCGGCTACGCCGCCGGAACGGAAACGAAAGGAAACGGAAACACAGAGCGCATATGAGATTTACCGGGAGATCATCAAGGACAATATCTCCTATGACATTCTCATGCAGGATATGAAGTTTGACGGTGACAGGCTGGACGAAATCGTTGACATTATGCTGGAAACCGTCTGCACCCGGAGAAAGACAATCCGCATTGCCGGGGACGACTACCCCGCCGAGCTGGTGAAAGCTAAGTTTATGAAGCTGGACAGCGAACATATCCGCTTTGTGCTGGACTGTATGCGGGAGAACACAACAAAAATCCGCAACATCAAGCAGTATTTACGGGCGGTGCTTTTCAATGCCCCGTCCACTATCGGAAACTATTATACGTCCCTTGTGGCTCACGATATGGCAAGCGGCGCACTTGCGCCACAGGAGCCGCACGACCCCTATTCATTCAAACCGGGCGAAAGCCTGTAACCACCCACAACCACAAAAGGAGGATTTTATTATGGCAGCACAGAAAATGACGGGAGCATTGGTATTTGACGAGCGCACAGACCGCTATGACATTCGCTTTGACCTTGCCAGTTACTACGGCGGGCTGCATTGCGGGGACTGTTTCGACGTGTTCACCCGCGGCAAGTGGAAGCCGACCCGCATTGAAATGAACATGAAACAGGAATGGTACTTAGTGGGTATCAGAGCCGACGACCTTAACGGGCTGCGGGTGCGTATCTGACCGCCGCCCCATAAAGAAACGCGAAAGGAGGACGCGACAAATTGCAGGACGAAGTAAACGAAAAGACCATAGCCCTTTACATCAAGACCGGGAAGCTGACCGCCGAAGTGCTGCAAAAGGCAATGAAAGCCGCGCTTGCACAGGCAAAGAAGCAGATCGGCAAGCAGCCCCACGGGAAACAGACCCTAAAGCAGCTTATGAAGCAGAACACGGGCGTTTCCAACATTGAGATCACAAAAGACAATATCAAGGCGTTTGAGCATACCGCCAAAAAGTACGGTATCGACTTTGCGCTGAAAAAGGACGCGACGGAAACCCCGCCCCGCTATCTTGTATTCTTCAAGGGCAGGGACGCGGACGCGCTGACCGCCGCTTTCAAGGAGTTTTCCGCAAAGAAGCTGACGCAGGACAGGAAGCCCTCAATCCGAAAGGCATTAGCCGCTTTCCGGGAAAAGGCAAAGGAGCTGAACGCCAGCCGCCAGCAGACCAAAAACAAGGACAGGGAGGTATCGCTATGAAGCCGGAAGTAAAAAAGCTGCTTATCCTCAATCTTCCGTATCTGCTCTTTGTGTACCTGTTTGACAAGGTGGGCGCGGCTGTCCGGCTTTCCCCTGGCATGGACGCAAGCGCAAAGATATTACATCTTGGGGAGGGCTTTACCGCCGCTTTTGCCAGTGCCGCGCCCAGCTTACACCCCGCCGATTTACTGATCGGCATTGCCGGGGCGGTGATTATCTGGCTTGCCGTTTACCTAAAGGGCAAGAACGCGAAGAAATACCGCAAGGGCATTGAGTACGGTTCCGCACGCTGGGGGACTGCGGAGGACATAAAGCCGTACATAGACCCGGTATTTGAGAACAATATCCCCTTAACGCAGACGGAACGGCTTACCATGAACAGCCACCCGAAGCAGCCGAAGTATGCAAGAAACAAAAATATCCTTGTGATCGGTGGTTCCGGCAGCGGCAAGACCCGCTTTTTCGTCAAACCGTCGCTCATGCAAATGCACAGCAGCTATGTTGTCACAGACCCGAAAGGCACGGTTTTAATCGAGTGCGGGAAGCTCTTACAGCGGGGCGGGTATCGGATAAAAGTGCTAAATACAATCAATTTCAAGAAGTCCATGCGGTACAACCCTTTTGCGTATCTGCGGAGTGAAAAGGACATTTTGAAGCTGGTAAATACCATAATCGCCAACACCAAAGGCGACGGGGAGAAATCCGGCGAGGATTTTTGGGTGAAGTCGGAACGGCTTTTCTACTGCGCCCTTATCGGCTATATCCATTATGAAGCCCCGGAGGAAGAAAAGAACTTCACGACGCTGCTTGAAATGATAAATGCCAGCGAAGCCCGCGAGGACGACCCGGAATTTCAAAGCCCGGTTGACCTCATGTTTGAACGGCTGGAAGAAAAAGACCCGGAGCATTTCGCTGTCCGGCAGTACAAGAAATTCCTGTTATCGGCGGGCAAGACGCGAAGCTCTATCCTCATTTCCTGCGGCGCGAGGTTAGCCCCCTTTGACATTAAGGAGCTGCGGGAGCTTATGGAAACGGACGAAATGGAGCTTGACACGCTGGGGGACAGAAAGACCGCCCTGTTTGTTATTATCAGTGACACCGACGACACTTTTAACTTTGTCGTGAGTATTCTCTATACCCAACTATTCAACTTGCTTTGTGACAAGGCTGATGATGAATACGGCGGGCGGCTTCCCGTCCATGTAAGGTGCTTACTTGATGAATTTGCGAATATCGGGCAAATCCCCAAATTTGAGAAGCTGATCGCCACAATCCGAAGCCGGGAAATATCCGCGTCAATCATTTTGCAGTCACAGAGCCAGCTAAAAGCCATTTACAAGGACAACGCCGACACGATCACGGGGAATTGCGACACGACCCTTTTCCTGGGTGGCAAGGAGAAAACCACCCTCAAAGAAATGTCGGAAATTTTAGGCAAGGAAACCATAGACAGCTTCAACACGTCCGAAACGCGGGGACGGGAGCTTTCCCACGGCATGAACTACCAAAAGCTGGGAAAAGAGCTTATGACGCAGGACGAGATCGCCGTTATGGACGGGGGAAAATGTATCTTGCAAGTGCGCGGGGTGCGCCCGTTCTTTTCGGATAAATTCGACATAACGAAGCACCCGAAATACAAGTACCTCTCCGACGCTGACCCGAAGAACGCCTTTGACATGGAGAAGCACATCAAACGCCGCCCCGCCATTGTGAAGCCGGACGAGGAATTTGACATTTACGAGATCGACGTGGAGGGCTTGCAGGAGGACGCAGACAGTGAGTAAGCAGACCAAACGCCAGCGGGAGGAATTGCGGCGGGCTGAACTGCGGAAGTTTGTCAAGGACTGCGAAAGGCTTTATGAGCAGAACCAGGGACAGCAGGGGGCAGAGATTATCCCTTTTCCCCGCCAGCAAAAAGAAAGGAGGGATTGAGATCAAGGACAGAAAAACCGGGCATGAGATACGCGCCCCTTGCGGCATGGAAATGTGGATAACAGGCTATGGGGCTATGGAAAACGCCATTCACAGCACATGGAAAAGCCAAAGTGCGGCTTTCCCACGTCCTGCAAACAGCGTTTCCCACAGCCCCAAAAGAGCAGCCAGTTACCCACATTCCCACACCGCCGACGGCTACGGAAAAAGACCCTTTCCTACCTGTCATTCATAAAAAGATTTTTTAAGGAGCTGATCTGAAATCAAGAACGTAAACACGGGCTATCTGATACGCGCCCCTAGCCCTTATCGTGGGCTTGCCGCTTTTTTTCTTGCTAAAGGACAGCGCGGGAACCAGCGCGGCGTCGTTCGTGATGATCGTCGTCATGCTCCCCTGCTTCCTCATGGCAATGTACGAAAAGCACGGACAGCCCCTTGAAGTCGTGGTGAAGAACATCATTCAGACAAAGTTTGTACGACCAAAGGAGCGACCCTATCAGACGCAGAATTTATATGCTGTCTTGGAAAAGCAGCGGAAACTGGAAAAGGAGGTATCAGCGATTGTCAAAGGAAACAACCAAAGGCGGCGCACCGGGAAAAGACCCCGGAAAGGCTAAACCGAAGCGGAAACTGACCCGCGAGGAAAAGAAGCAGATCGCCGCCATTATCAGACAGGCAAAGGGGGACGGAAAGGCGCACACCGCCCAGCAGACAATCCCCTACATCAACCTGTACCCGGACGGGATATGCCGGGTGACGGAAAGGAAATACAGCAAGAGCATTGTCTTTGAGGATATAAACTACCAGCTTGCACAGGCAGACGACAAGACCGCCATTTTTGAGAACTGGTGCGACTTCCTCAACTACTTTGACGCTTCCGTGTCGGTGCAGCTCTCTTTCATCAATCAAGGGACGCAGCGGGAGGAAGCGGAAAAGGCGATCAACATTCCGGCGCAGGACGACGCTTTCAACTCTATCCGCACGGAGTACGGGGATATGCTCAAAAGCCAGCTTTCCAAAGGGAACAACGGGCTTGTGAAGCACAAATATATCACGTTCAGCATTGAAGCTGACAACTTGGGCGCGGCAAAATCCCGTCTTTCCCGTATCGAAACGGACATACTGAACAATTTCAAGGTTTTAGGCGTGACCGCCCGCCCCATGACGGGCTATGAACGCTTACAGACCATGCACGGGGTATTCCACCCGGAGGGGGAGCCGTTCCATTTTGATTTCTCATGGCTTGCACTGTCCGGGCTTACCACAAAGGACTTTATCGCCCCGCCCTCATTCCGTTTTGGCGAGGGGCGGTACTTCCGCATGGGGAAAAAGATCGGCGCGGTATCGTTCTTACAGATACTTGCGCCGGAGTTAAACGACCGTATGCTTGCGGATATGTTAGACCTTGAAACGGGCGTGATCGTCAACTTACATATCCACAGTATCGACCAGACGGAAGCAATCAAGACCGTCAAGCGCAAGATCACCGACCTTGACAAAATGAAGATCGAGGAACAGAAGAAAGCTGTCCGCGCAGGGTACGACATGGATATAATACCCTCTGACCTTGCCACGTTCGGCGGCGAAGCGAAAAATCTCTTGCAGGATTTACAGAGCCGTAACGAGCGTATGTTTCTGCTCACGTTCCTTGTGGTGAACATGGCAGACACGAAGCGGAAGCTGGAAAATGACATTTTCGCGGCGGCGGGGATTGCACAGAAATATAACTGCGCCCTCACCCGTCTTGACTACCAGCAGGAAGCGGGGCTTATGTCAAGCGTCCCTATCGGTGAGAACCTTATCCCCATACAGCGGGGCTTGACGACTTCCAGCACGGCGATCTTTATCCCTTTTATCACGCAGGAGCTTTTTCAGAGGGGTGCAAGCCTTTACTACGGCTTAAATGCCCTTAGTAACAACATGATAGAGGGGCTTTGTCTTTTGGTAGGTAGTGACATTCTTAATGAGCAATGCCATATCTGATAGACGCTTTTCCACTTCCTTTAGGCTGTCCCCTGCCTGTTCGCTTGCCGTGGTGATTTCCTCTATCCGGGTGAGCAGATCGGCGTACTGCTCAATCTTATTTTCCGTAAGGAAATTCATAGTCTTTGCCGCCTGTTTCAGATTGTGGATTTTCGCCCACTGTTCATAGCCTCGGCTTTGTTGTGCTTTGATACTGTGCTCAATATCAATGAGAAGATTAACGCCCTTGCGCTCTGCCTTTGGAGCTTTGGCGGCACGGGTACGCTTGCCCGCTATCCGTTCTTTTATGGCTTCCTCCGTATAGTCCGTGCCGAGGGTTTTCAGACGGGTAAACCGTTCCTGCCCCGGTGCGCGGCATGAGATATATTTTCCGGGCTTGATCTCATATCCTGCCGCCTGTAACCGCTGCAATAGTTCCTCAAAGCTGGAAACTTGGGGAATGAGCGCGTCCACGGCGATCTTTAGCTTGCCTTTCCAGCTTGTCCCCGTTTTCTCCGCTTGATATTCTGCATAGCTCTTTCCCTTGCTGCCCTTGCCGGGGACGACCACGGAAAGCCCATTGTCCCGGCACAGCTTGTCGCTCATGTTCCGTATACCGTAATAGCTCCTTTTGTTGGAATTGTATTTGTGGTGGTCTACGAAGTTCACCGCGCAGAAAATAATGTGGTTATGGATATGCCCCTTGTCAATGTGCGTCGTCACAACATACTCATGTTGCCCCTTTGTTACCGCGTCGGCAAGCTGCTTTCCGATTTCATGGGCTTTCTGATAATCCACTTCCCCCGGCTCAAAGGACTGTATCAGATGAAAGGCTAAATTGTTCCCCTTTTGGAGTGCTTGGGACAATGTATATTCAAACTCAATATCTGCCGTTTCATAGGAGCAGCCGAAAGAGGACACAAGCATTTTTCCGTCCGTCTTGTCCGGGTTTTCGATATAGTCAAGGGCTTTGCTTAGAGTGCTTTTAATAGGCTTAATCTTTGTAACCGCCATATCTCCGCAAGCACCCCCTTTATTTCCTCTATGTCCTCTTGGTATGCGTTCCCCGTCGCGTTTACGCGGCGTGCTATCTGGTTGACGTTGACACCGATTTTTTGTATCTCTGCGGTCATAGCCTTTATGTCGGCGTGGTCTATCTGAATGATATATCCGTCAATGGCAATCTTCCGCAGATACGCCGCCATGTTCCGGGTGGGTACGAGCTTCATTTTTTCCAGTATTAAATCCCGTTCCGCTTCCGTCACTCTGAATTTGATTTGTACCGTCCTTTTGCGTCCGTCCATGTATTCGCTCCTTTCCTTTCCGTTCCGAGGGTTTGGGACACTTCCCAACAAGCAATTTTCAACCGACGCGCCGCAGCGCGGGAGGGGGAAAATACGGAAGTGGGTACCCGCTTCCTATGCTTGCTACGAATGTTTTTATCCTTTAGGCTCTTATCCCCTACTACGGAGAAAAAGCGATTTTGCCAAACTTCCGCAAAAGAAAAACGCTGCAATCTCAAAAAAGATTACAACGCTCTCTAAATCCTGTTCAGTTTTAAGCCGGACATTCCTATTCGCCCTCTTTTTCGACTTCGGAAATCTCTTTTGCCGTTGCGGTCACAATCCGTATGCCTGTATCGCTCATACCGTCAAGGAGCGCGTCAAGCTGCCGCCGCTTTGTGTCCTTTGCAGCGGGCGTGTCTAACAGGAATTGGTCTACGGATATATGGTAACGCTGTATCAGCTCAAAGAATATCTGTA
>OLZV01000294.1_pt1 | contig 24057 bp, 18 predicted proteins | sample 1644531 | NCBI WGS metagenome assembly OLZV01 (sample SAMEA103958115, study PRJEB25191) | human gut metagenome | biome: human-associated habitat [ENVO:00009003]; feature: intestine environment [ENVO:2100002]; material: feces | place: Germany | collected 2013/2015
GAGATACTCCGGCGAGTGCAGCACGATGCCGCGGGGGTTCCAGCCGAACAGCTTGTGGTAGGTCTCGCCGTAGATGCTGCCATCGGTCAGGCCCAGCAGTTCCAGCGCCTGCATCAGCCCGCTTTTGAACAGCACTCCGCTGGCCTTGGTGGTCTCCCACGCAAGGTCGGTGGTAAACTGCGGGTACAGCTGCTCCAGCTCCTTTGCGCTCTGCAAAGCGCAGGCGTTGCGGCGCTCCTTCATGATGGCGCAGTGCTCCCGCAGCGCCGGGCAGTCCACGTCCGGGTAGTAGCACAGCAGGTGCACCCGGTGCTGGCGGTCGTAGTCGTAGCCGGTCAGCTCCACGGCAGGGATCAGCTCTACCCCGTCCTGCCCGGTGTGGGCGTAGGCGTACTGGGCGCTGAGCAGGGTGTCGTGGTCGGAAAGGGCGATGGCGTGCAGCCCGGTGCGGGCGGCGATGGACGCCAGCCGCTCGATGGGCACAGCACCGTCCGAGCAGGTGGAATGGATATGCAAGTCACAGGACATAGCGGGTTACTTCCTTAGTGCTTATAGAAATTGATCAGGCAGCCATCTGCCAGGATCTTGCGCTCATCGGCGGTCAGCGGGGCCATGTACAGGCTGAACTCCTTGACGGAATCGCCCAGCACATAGGCCTTGATGTCCTGCAGATCGCCTTTGAGAGCTTCGCGGACGTTGGGGATGAACACATAATCGCCCAGACCGAAGGGCGTTGCGCCCACCAGCTGCAGCGGCAGCATACCCCAGTTGATGAGGTTGGAGCGGTAGCGCTTGGTGGCATACTCGGTGACGATGTTGGCCCCGGCACCCAGCACGCGCTGACAGCTGGCAGCCTGCTCACGGGCAGAACCATCGCCGGGCTTGACAGCAAAGATGGTGGATGCGATCTGCACATCATCCCATGTCAAGGCCTCGCAGCCGGGCACTTTGTGCAGCTGCGCCAGCACCTCAGCGCTGCCCTCGCCTGCACGGCGGGCCTTTTCCTCAGCCTGCACAGCCTTGGCGCGGCCCACATACTCCGGGTCCTTGCGGCTGAGGGTGAACTCGGCCAGACCCAAGGGGTTAGAGCGGTAAGAAGAGGTCTCGCCGGAGGGGATCAGCTCGTCGGTGGTGGTGACGGGGTCGGTGATGTAGGAGGCCACCTTCAGCAGCAGGTTGTCGCCCAGCGGTGCGATCTCGGGCCAGTCCTTGATGTTGGGGCCCAGCTTGAGCAGTGCATCGTAATCGCCCTTGCCAAAGCCCTGATACACGCGGGTATTGTAGCTGGAAGGATCGTACTGATACTCAGGCACAGTGGGATCATAATCAATGTCGGTGGCCGGGGTCAGGATGCCGCCGTTGGCCGTGGTGGCTGCAATGCTGCGGGCATCCATCAGTGCTACGCCGGAAAGCTGGCCGTTGCCAGGCTTGGAGCCCTCACGGCTGGGGAAGTTGCGGGTGGTATGGCGGATGGACAGCGCACCGTTTGCGGGCACATCGCCTGCGCCGAAGCAGGGACCGCAGAAGGCGGTGCGGATGGTTGCACCGCTTGCCATCAGGTCGCTGATCACGCCGGTGCGCACCAGCTCCATCATGATCGGCTGGCTGCCGGGGTACACGCTGAGTGCGTAGTCGCCGCAGCCGCCGGTATGGCCCTTGAGGATGGAGGCTGCCTCATAAATGCTGTCGTAAAGACCGCCTGCACAGCCTGCAATGACGCCCTGATCCACACGCAGCTTTCCGTTCTCGATCTTGCTGCACAGGTCAAGGCTGACGTCCTTGCGGCCGATGAGCTTCTGCACATCCTGTTCGCAGGCGTGGAGGATATCCTCAAGGTTTGCGTTCAGTTCTTCAATGGTGAATGCATTGGAGGGGTGCATGGGCAGTGCGATCATCGGGCGGATCGCAGACAGATCCACTTCCACCACGCCGTCATAGTAGGCCAGATCCGCCGGGGCCAGCTTTTTATAGTCGGCAGCGCGGCCGTGCACAGCAAGGAAGCGATGGGTGGTCTCGTCTGTCTCCCAGATGGAGGACAGGCAGGTGGTCTCGGTGGTCATCGCATCGATGGCATTGCGGGTATCCTGACGCAGGGACGCAATGCCGGGGCCAACGAACTCCATGACCTTGTTCTTGACGTAGCCGCTCTTGAACAGCTTGCCCACCAGTGCGATCGCCACATCGTGGGGGCCGCAGCCTGCGGGCAGAGAGCCGGTGAGGTAGATGGCCACGACGCCCGGGCGGGCAACATCATAGGTGCGGCCCAGCAGCTGCTTTGCCAGCTCGCCGCCGCCCTCGCCAATAGCTATGGTGCCCAAAGCGCCATAGCGGGTGTGGGAGTCGGAGCCCAGAATCATTTTGCCGCAGCCCGCAAACTTTTCGCGCATGTACTGATGGATGACTGCAAGGTGCGGGGGCACAAAGATGCCGCCATACTTTTTGGCAGCGGACAGGCCAAAACGGTGGTCGTCCTCGTTGATGGTGCCGCCCACAGCGCACAGGCTGTTGTGGCAGTTGGTAAGCACATACGGAATGGGGAATTTCTCCAGACCGGATGCGCGGGCCGTCTGGATAATGCCAACAAAGGTGATGTCATGGCTGGCCATGGCGTCAAACTTGATCTTCAGGTTCTCGGCATCGCCGCTGGTGTTATGGGCCTGCAGAATGCTGTAAGCCATGGTACCGGTCTTTGCGTTTGCAACGGCTGCTGCATCAAAGCCTTTTGCGGTCAGCGCGGCAGATGCATTGCCGTCTGCAGGCACCCACTCCCCGCGGGCATAGTATGCACCGCCGGTGCTGCACTTGATCATATCCAACATCTCGATTCGCCTCTCTTTTTGATTTTCCCGCCCGCCCTCTGTTGCGGGCACTGCCCCGGCAGAACGATACACCGTCTGATCTGCCCTATCCTGCCGCACTGCCAAAGCAGGCGGCGACGGCCCCAAAGCCGTGTTTGAATATTATTATAGCATGAAACGCCGGAAAGAAAAAGCACTTTTTTCAAATGAACTGTGAAGGGAGGATGAAGAGACGGACTCAGCGCCGCTCTCTTCCCTCGTCCGGCACAAAAGAAACAAGCCCGAACTGCTGCAAAACAGCCCCTGCAAAAAATGAGACAGGCTTTCCCGAAAAGGATCGCCTGTCTCGTTGTCAGGTATTTTCATCCCGAAGCATTGCCAGAAATTCTGCCTCGGTCAGAACGGGTATCCCGAGTGTCTGTGCCTTCGTCAGCTTGGAACCCGCCGCAGTACCAGCCACAACGTAAGCCGTCTTTTTGGAGACGGAGCCGCTGGCCTTTCCGCCATTTTTCACGATCAGAGCCTCGGCTTCGTTGCGGGAAAGCGATTCCAGCGTACCCGTGACCACCAGCGTTTTGCCTGCCAGCTTATCGCCTTTCGGTTCGCCCTTCCACTGCATGTTCAAGCCGGCATCTGCCAAGCGGTGCACAAGATCGGTGGTGCCTTCTTTTGCAAAAAATTCTACTACGCTTTGTGCCATCACGCCGCCAAATCCGTCGATTTCGCTGATCTTCTCCACGGTGGCTTCCCGGAGGGCCTGCAATGTTCCAAAATGCTCCGCCAGCAGAGCTGCTGCCTTGTCACCGATGTTGCGGATGCCAAAACCGAACAAAAGCTTATCCAGATTATTCTGCTTGGAGCGTTCGATCGCGCTCAAAAGATTCTCCGCACTTTTCTCCTTGAATTTGTCCAGCGTCAAAAGCTGTTCCCGGGTCAGAGTGTAGATATCCGCAGCAGAATGCACCATATCCTTTTCCACCAGCTGAGTGGCAACAGCCGTGCCAAGGCCCTCAATATCCATAGCATCCCGGGATGCAAAGTGGATGATATTGCGCAGAGCCTGTGCCGGACATTCGGGGTTCACACAGCGCAGAGCCGCTTCATCTTCCAGATGAACGACCGGTGCACCGCAGGAAGGACAGACGGTTGGCATTTCGTAGGGCTGCGCATCCTCTGCATGGCGGGTGACACCGATCACTTCCGGGATGATATCGCCAGCCTTGCGCACCTGAATGGTATCGCCGATGCAAAGACCAAACTGATGGATAAAATCTTCATTGTGCAGCGTTGCGCGGGCAACCGTGGTGCCTGCCAGAAATACGGGATCAAAGCAGGCAGTCGGCGTCAACACACCGGTGCGGCCCACTGCGACCTCAATGCTGCGCAGCGTAGTTTCTTTGACCTCCGGCGGATACTTGAAAGCGATCGCCCAGCGCGGAAATTTGTTGGTGGAGCCCATCAAATCACGCTGTGCAAAACTGTTCACTTTTATAACAGCACCATCCATATCAAAGTCCAGCTTTGCACGGTTCTGCCCGATCTGCTCGATCTCTGCAATGGCCTGCTCAATATCATGCACCACATGATAACGCGGCGACACCGGCAACCCCAGACTCTTGAGATAGTCCAGACTTTCCGAATGCTTTGTGAGGGTTTTACCGCGGATCTGCTGCACATTAAAAATAAAAATAGAAAGCCCCCGGCTGCCGGTTATTTGGGCATCCTTCTGACGCAGGGAACCGGCAGCAGCATTGCGCGGATTTTTGAAAGGCGCGGCGCCCTGCAGCTCCTGCTCTGCGCAGAGCTTCTGGAACGCTCCGTGCGGCATATACACTTCACCGCGCACTTCCAGAAACTCTGGTGCATTCTTCAATTTTTTGGGAATGCTGCGGATGGCACGGACATTGGCTGTAACGTCTTCGCCTACTACGCCATCGCCGCGGGTGGAGGCACGAACCAGCTCACCATTCTCATATTCCAAGCTGCAGGAAAGACCATCGATCTTGATCTCGACCACATACTCCGGCTCTGCGCCTGCTTCGCGCACACGACGGTCAAAGTCGCGCAGTTCATCATACGAAAAAGCATCCAGAAGGCTCTCCATTTTGACCGTGTGGGTCACCTTGGGCAGTTTGCTGCTGGCGGTACCGCCCACCTTCTGCGTAGGAGACGACGCCGTTACCAACTGTGGAAACTGTGCTTCCAGCGCTTTCAGCTCCCGGGTCAGGGCATCATACTCAAAATCTTCCAGTTCCGGCGCATCCTGATCATAATAAAGACGATTATTTTTTTCAATGATCGTTCGCAGCTCTTCCACGCGCTGCTTTGCCTGTTCCAACTCCAAAAAATCCACTCTCCCGCTCTCCGACTTTTCCTGCGCTGCATTCCAGACTTGTTGGCTGGACGATGCTGCAGCACAGGCTTCATTTTTGTTAGTATACCACATTTTTCCGCCCTCTGCAAAGGAATACGGTTTGTATAGATCATTTATCCGCCACAGTTGAAATCGGTTTCATTTTGCTCTTTTAGTTGATTTATAATCAATTCAATGGAGATACTCTTTGTTGAATAGCGTAAATTTAATGCGTATTATCGCATTATTTTTGCTGCATCTTTCATTGGATTTCCAGCAATTGCAAGAGACTTTCTCGGTCAAATCTGCAACGGAGAATGCGAGCACGATCCTCCGTTCACGCCATAAAAAAGAGCCGTCCTCCCGATCCCTCGAGAGAACAGCTCCATGGTATTGACTTTATAAATATCAGATAGAAATGGTGTTGCAAACGTCCAGCAGCACCGGGTCAAGCGTCTTGGTCATTTCAAGGGCTTCATCTACCGGATAGTCCACCAGCTTTTCGCCTTTCATGCCAACGATACGGTTATACTTGCCCTGCTCCAGCAGGCAGACGGCGTGATAGCCCATTGCAGACGCATTCACGCGGTCACGCAGGGTGGGAGAACCACCGCGCTGGACATGACCCAGAATCGTTGCACGGGAATCAATGCCGGTACGGGCCTGGATCTCGTTTGCGATCTCCTGCGCATGGCCGACGCCCTCGGCCACGATGATGATGAAATGACGCTTGCCGGTCTTCTGGGTCTCTGCAATCTTATCCAGAATATCGCGCTGCATGTCGAACTCTTTCTCCGGCAGCAGAACAGCCATAGCACCGGAAGCGATGGCCACGTTCAGTGCAATGTAACCGGCATTGCGGCCCATGACCTCGACCACACTGCAGCGGTCATGGCTCTGGGTGGTGTCGCGCAGCTTATCGATCATTTCCAGCGCGGTATTCATCGCAGTATCGTAGCCGATGGTATAATCCGTGCAGGAAATATCGTTATCGATGGTGCCGGGCAGGCCGATCATCGGGATGCCGCGGTGGGCCAGCTCACGAGCGCCGCGGTAAGAACCATCACCGCCAATGACCACCAGGGCATCGATCCCCAGCTCGCGGCATTTCTCGGCACCCTTGTCCTGACCTTCCTTGGTCTTGAACTCCAGGCAGCGGGCAGTGTAAAGGATCGTACCGCCTGCAGAAATGATGTTCGAGACACTGCGCAGGTTCATTTCAAAGCATTCACCGTTCAGCAGGCCGTTATAGCCGCGCTGAATGCCGATCATACGGTAACCCTTATGCAGGCCGGTACGGACTACGGCGCGCACAGCAGCGTTCATGCCGGGAGCATCACCGCCGCTTGTCAACACACCAATCGTTTTGATCTGCTTTTCCATACGAGAGATTCCCTCCAATTTTGTCTTCATTTACCCAGTAATATCACAGCGTTCTCCATTTCAACGCTGCTCAGAGCACTTCACTTGCCTTGAATCATTATAACACAAACGCTCCGTTTTGAAAACATTCTGCCTGTTAAGATTCGTGCACAGAAATGTCATTTTGTTGCAATATTGTCTGTGCCAACCAGTCTTTCCAGTTCTTTAAACAGCAGCGGATGGCCGGAAGTGTAAAGATGACGCGGCACCTGCAGATACTGCTTGGTGTCCATCAGGTACAGAAGCACCGGCATATCGCCATCGAAAATATGCAGAAGATTTACCACCTTTGCATATTCCCTGCTGCTGCGGGACGGCACACGGATATAGAGTTTTTTTGCAGCCTTCCGCATCGGGTCCGGGCGGCCCTTGTCCGGCCGGGAGGGATCATAGCTTTCAATGGGGACAACACTCTCTGCCAGCAGCTTGGATGCTTCGTCCTCTCGCACAGAAAGTTTGCCGTCGATCACAACGACCGCATTTTCGTGCAGTGAATCGCGGAAGGTATCCAGCACTCTGGGGAACACGATCACCTCCATCGTACCGGTCAGGTCTTCCACACTGGTAAAGGCCATCATGCTGTTGGACTTGGTGGTCATCATGCGGCTTTTTACCACTGCACACACGATGCGCACCCTTTCGCCGTCCTTCACATGGGCATCCTCGCCGGTCAGATCCTTGATGGAGTGGGACGCGATCCGCGCCGACTGCTCACGGTAGGCGTCCAGCGGATGGCCGGACAGGTACAGGCCGCTGACATCCTTTTCCTGCTGCAACAGCTCCTTGTGACTGTATTCCGACAGCTGTTTGATCTCATAGCTGTCCGCAGATGCTTCATCCTGCGCTTCCCCGCTCATGACCGAGAACAGATCCAGCTGGCCGTCCAGATTGCGCCGGGAGTCTGTTTCGATGCTTTTCAGAATGCCTTCCACCGCCTCCACCTGACTGTGGCGGTTGCTGCCCATATGGTCAAAGGCACCGGCCTTGATCAGGCTTTCGACCGCCCGGCGGTTCAATTCTGTACCATGCATCCGCTTGCAGAAATCGTACAAGCTGGTGTAGCGCTTATTCTGCCGCTCTCTGACCACATTCTCAATAAGGTTGCGGCCCACGTTCTTGACCGCGTTCAGTCCAAAACGGATCTGACCGTTGTCATCTGCCGTAAATCCGCCGTTTGAAACATTCACGTCCGGCGGCAGCACCTTAATTCCAAGCCGTGCGCACTCACCGGAGTACTCGATGACTTTATCGGTGTTGTCCAGCACGCTGGTCAGCAATGCAGCCATGAATTCGCTGGGGTAATGGCACTTGAGATAGGCTGTCTGAAATGCCACATAGGCATAGCAGGCAGCGTGGCTTTTGTTGAATGCATAGGAGGCAAAGCTGGACATTTCGTCGTAGATCTCGTTTGCCACTTTTTCCGAAATGCCGTTTGCCACACAGCCCGGGCATTCGTTGCCGGGGTCGGTGCAGCCGTGCACAAAGTGCTCACGCTCTGCCTCCATGACAGCATGCTTCTTTTTGCTCATGGCACGGCGGACATTGTCTGCCTGTCCGAACGAGAAGCCTGCCAGCTCACGGAAGATCTGCATCACCTGTTCCTGATACACGATGCATCCGTTGGTCACGTCCAGAATGTGCGCCAGCTGCGGGGTCTTGTAGCTGATCTTATCCGGCTCGTGGCGGTTGCGCAGATAGGTCGGGATGGAGTCCATGGGGCCGGGACGGTACAGGCTGATGAGAGCGATGACATCTTCAAGGTTCTGCGGCTGCAGGCCCACCAGGACCTGCTTCATGCCGGAGGATTCCAACTGGAACACGCCCTCGGTATCGCCCTGCCCCAGCATCCTGTAGGTGTCCGGGTCGTCATAGTCCAGCTTCTGAACGGAAAACTCCGGGTCGTGCTTCTGCACGGCAATTTCCGCATCGCGGATGACCGTCAGGGTGCGCAGACCAAGGAAGTCCATCTTCAGAAGTCCAAGCTCTTCGATCTCGGTCATGTTGAACTGGGTCACGGGCAGGCCGTCGTTGGTGGCCAGCGGCAGATAGTAGTCCGTCGGCTCCGGTGTGATGACGACGCCAGCCGCGTGTGTAGAGGCGTGGCGGGGCATTCCCTCCACCTTCAGGGCCGTGTCGATCAGCTCCGTGACCTGCGGGTCGGTGTCGTACATCCGCTTCAGCTCTGTCGAGACCTCCAGCGCACGCTTCAGGGTCATTTTCAGTTCCATGGGGACCTGTTTTGCCACCGCATCCACCTGCTGATACGGGATTCCCATTACACGGCCGACATCGCGGATGGCGTTGCGGGCTGCCATAGTGCCGAAGGTGACGATCTGCGCCACATGGTCAGCACCGTATTTGCGGTTGACGTAATCAATGACTTCCTGTCGGCGTTCGTAGCAGAAATCCACATCGAAGTCCGGCATACTGACACGCTCCGGGTTCAAAAAGCGTTCAAAGATCAGATTATAGCGGATGGGGTCGATATCCGTGATGCCCACACTGTAAGCCGCAATGCTGCCTGCGCCGGAGCCGCGGCCCGGGCCCACCGGGATGCCCTGACTCTTGGCGTAGTTGACGTAGTCCCACACGATGAGGTAGTAGTTTGTGTAGCCCATCTTTTTGACCACGCCGATCTCGTAGGTCAGACGGTCTTTGTTGGCCTGCGGTACATCAGGCCCATAGCGGCGTTCCAGACCCTCCCAGCAGAGCTTTTCAAAAAACGCCTGATTATCCATACCGTTCGGCGCTTTGTAATATGGAATTTTAGTGTGTCCAAAATCAAAATCAAAGTTACACTGTTCGGCAATTTTGGCGGTATTCTCGCAGGCTTCCGGCACCATGGAGAACAGATCATACATTTCGTCTGTCGTTTTGACATAGAACTCGTCGGTCTGGAACTCCATCTTATCCGCATCCTGAATGGTCTTGCCGGTCTGGATGCACAGCAGGATGCCCTGCATCTTGGCATCCTCCCTGCGCAGATAGTGAGAGTCGTTGGTGGCTGCCATGGGGATGCCTGTTTCCCGCGCAAGCTTGATGAGCTGTGGCAGAACGATGTTGTCCTCTTTCAGTCCGTGATCCTGCAGCTCAATGTAATAGTTCCCCTCGCCGAACAGGTCGCGGTACCACAACGCGCTGGTTTTGGCACGCTCATAGTCGCCTGCCAGAATGGCCTGCGGGATCTCACCGGCCAGACAGGCAGACAGGCAGATCAGTCCCTCGTGATACTGCTCCAGCAGCTGCTTATCGATGCGGGGCTTGGAGTAAAAGCCCTCCACAAAAGAGGCCGATACCATTTTGATAAGGTTTTTGTAACCGGTCTCATTTTTGCACAGCAGGATCAGATGGTTATTGCCATCGATCTTGTTCACCTTATCAAAGCGGGTGCGGGTGGCAACATAGACTTCGCAGCCGATAATAGGCTTGATGCCCGCCTTTTTAGCCGCCTTGTAAAACTGCACGCAGCCGTACATAACGCCATGGTCTGTGCAGGCAATGGCGGTCTGCCCGCACTCTTTTACGCGCTCCATCAGCTGGTCGATGCGGCAGGCACCGTCCAGAAGGCTGTATTCCGTATGGATGTGCAGATGAACGAAGTCCCTTCCAAGACGGTTGTTCTCACTGATCTCGCTCACGCTGTGCCTCCTGTTCCAGATTCTTCCGCAGATTTTCGGCCAACGCCTCCAGTTTCTTCATCCGGTGTGACAGGCCGGATTTGCTCACCGCAGGCTCAAAGCAGCCGCACAGTGCCGTGAGCGAAAGGTCCGGGTACTGCATCCGTTTGGCGGCAGCTTGCTGCAGCACCTCCGGCAAGGTGGAAAGGGCATCCTGCTCTTCCAGAAAGCGGATCGCCTTCAGCGTCTGCGCATTGGCGCGGGCCGTTTTGCCGAGGTTTGCGGTGTCGCAGTTGGTCTGACGATTCGTCTGGTTGCGCACCTGCTTGAACGCCTTCTGCGCGTGCATCTCCTCAGCGGCATTCACTGCCCCCATAAAGCTGAGCAGCCGTTCTACATTGGCTCCCGTTTTAACGTAGATCAGGTTCACACCGTTGCGCCGGGTGCGGTGCGGTGCAAACTCATGCTCTGCCAGCAATGCTTCAAAGTCCCGTGCAAGGTTGGTGCGGGAGGTAAGGAACTCCAGATTATATTCCTTCTGCGGGTCAATGACCGTTCCACTGCACAAAAAAGCTGCGCCAATGTACGCACTGACGCAGGTCTGGCAGCGGATAAGGCGGGGATCGATCTGCAGGCTGGTCTCACTGCCGGTGGTGCCGAACAGCTCATGCATCCGGGCCACCTGCTCCGGCGCACGGATGTTGAACTCGTACAAAACGCCGCTGGGCCGCTGCTTTTGCAAAATCTCGCCCTGCACGCCGCAGCGGGCAAACAGCTGCTGTGCCGCCTGCACCGTCTCCTGCTGTTCGGTCTGCACCACAAGGCCCCTGGCATCAAAATATTTGGCAAAGCACGCAATGCCATAGGCCGCCGCACGCACGCAGCAATCCTTCTGAATGCTGCGTGCAGCGATCTCCTCCCGCGCACGGGACGCAAAACTACTCATATTTCCTCAATTCTGTCAACGCATGGCATCACGATGCTGCACGCCCGGCTCGTAGCCGAGTGCCGCGCAATACTCCGCGATCTTACGCGCAAATGTAATGGAGCGGTGCTTGCCGCCGGTACATCCCACCGCAATGGTCAGCTGGCTTTTGCCCTCCTTGACGTAAAGCGGCAGTGCATACTGCAAAAAGCTTTCGTAGCGCTTGAGCAGCTCCTGCGCTTCCGGGTGCGACATGACAAAGTCCACCACTTCCTGATCCAGTCCCGTCTTGTGCTTGAGCTCCGGGACATAGAAAGGATTGGGCAGGCAGCGCACGTCCAGCACAAGGTCTGCTTCCGGCGGAATGCCAAACTTGAAGCCAAAGGACATCACGGTCAGGCGCATTGCACTTTTTGCTCCGCCATTTTTCACAAACAGGTCGCAGATGCGCTCCTTGTTCTGCGCAGTGGAGAGCAGTGCCGTATTGATGGTATAGTCTGCACGCTCCTGCAGCGGCTTCAAAATCTTGCGTTCCTTTGCAAAGGCCTCCCGCGTGGAAATGCCCTCCGAAATGCTGATGGGATGACGGCGGCGGGTCTCGCTGTAGCGGCGCATGAGCACATCATCCGGGGCATCCAGAAACAGGATCTTATACAGGATCCCCTGCTCGTCCAATTTATGAAGCGCCTGCTCGATCTCCTCGCTGGTGCGGCAGCCGCGCACATCCATAGAAAGTGCCACCCGCTCCAGCTGGCTGTCGCCTGCTTCCGAGAACGCAGTGATGCTGGGCAGCAGTCCGGCCGGAACATTATCGATGCAGAAAAAGCCGATATCCTCCAGTGCATTCATGGCGACCGATTTGCCTGCACCGGAAAGTCCGCTGACGATCAACAGCTCCATAATTGATATCCCGCTCCTTTTATCTTGCCCAATATTTTTTTATTTCACAACACGGATCTCTTTTTCCAGTTCATAGCCGGTCTTTTCCTTCACGATGGCACGCACCTCATCGCAGAGAGCCAGCACATCGGCACAGGTGGCACCGCCGAGGTTGACCACAAAGCCGCAGTGCTTATCGCTGACGGCAGCACCACCGTGACGAAACCCGCGCAGGCCGCACTGGTCGATGAGTGCAGCTGCAAAAGCACCTGCCGGGCGCTTGAAGGTGCTGCCGGCGCTGGGCTTATCCAGCGGCTGCTTGTCCACACGCTTTGCCATCAGTTCATCCATTTTTGCACGGATGTCCGCTGCGTTCCCGGGCTGCAGCGCAAACTGCGCCGAAAGGATACAGCCGCCATTTTCTTCAAAAATGCTGTGGCGGTAGCTCAGGTCCAGCTCTGCTGCTGATGCCTGCACGACCTCTCCTTCTGCGGTCAGATACCGCACCACGGTGAGGACATCCTTCATTTCGCCGCCATAGGCACCCGCGTTCATATACACTGCACCGCCCACCGTGCCGGGGATGCCGTAGGCAAATTCCAGACCGGACAGGCCGTGTTCCAGCGCAGCCCTGCACAGGGCTGCGAGCCGGACGCCCGCACCGGCTGTCAGCGTATTGCCTTCAACGGCAATATCGCTGCCCAGTGCAGAAATGTCGATCACCACACCAGCAAAACCTTCGTCCGCAAACAGGATATTGCTGCCGTTGCCCAGCAGATAATAGCGGACAGCCTGCTCTTTGCACAGCGCTGCCGCACTGCAAAGCTGCTGTTCTGTCTGCGGCTGCACAAACAGCTGTGCGGGACCGCCGATTTTAAAGGTACAGTGTGCCGCAAGCGGCTCGTTCTCCCGGAACGGGATGCCTGCCTGCAGCAGCTTCTGTTTGAATCGTTCCATAGTGGGTAGCTCCTAAATCAGTCCATTTTGTCATCCAGACCCAGACGGATCAGCAGCTCACGCGCTGCATTGTAGCCCATCTTTTTCTGGCGGTTGTTGATGGCGGCAGTTTCCAGCACGACAGCCAGATTGCGGCCCGGCGAGACCGGAATGCTGGTGCTGGGGATGCTGACGCCCAGAATGTCGTAGTACTCGTTTTCCAGACCGGTGCGCTGGTAGTTTTTGGTGGGGTCCCATGTCTCCAGCTGAACAACAAGGTCCAGACTTTCGCTCAGTTTGACCGCACCAACGCCGTACACACGGGCCACATTGACGATGCCAATGCCTCGCAGCTCAATAAAGTGGCGGATGTTTTCCGGTGCGGTGCCCATGATCTGGCGGTTGGACACCTTGCGCAGCTCCACAGCATCGTCTGCTACCAGACGGTGGCCGCGCTTGACCAGCTCGATGGCAAGCTCACTTTTGCCGATGCCGCTGTCGCCCAAAATCAGGATGCCCTCGCCATACACCTCCACCAGCACGCCGTGCCGGGTGATGCGGGGAGCCAGTTCCAAGTTCAGCACACTGATCAGGCTGCCCATCAGCGTACAGGTCGTCTCGTTGGAGCGCAGCAGCGCTACGCCATGCTTCTGAGCCAGTTCCTGCATTTCCGGGAAGGGAGTCAATTCCTCGCTGCGGCAGACGATAACAGCCGGCGGCTGCTGACGAAACAGCTGATCCAGCGCTTCGTAGCGTTTTTCGGCCGAAAGGCCGGACAGAAAATTCATCTCTGCCAGACCCATGATCTGCAGGCGCAGCTTATCAAAATAATCGTAATAACCCGCCAGAAACAGACCGGGACGGTTGACCTCGGCGATCTCCACACAGATCTGATCCAGTTCCTTTGGCGTATAGACAACTTCCATACTGACACGGTCGGTCAGCGTTTTGAGTGAGACATTGAATGTGCCCATCCTTGTTTCCTCCTGTGCTCCCTTTTGCCGTGCAGCACCGCCATTCCGCCGGGCGGGCACAGCATTCTTTCCTTTTATTATAATAGAATGATTCCTAAAAAACAATACAGCCGCGCTTCCTTTTTCCTTTGCCGGAAAGAAACCTGCGCAGCAGCGTGTCCATACACTTTATTTTTACATTTTTCTTACTTTTACACGGATTTTACATTCCGCGGATTTTGGATTTTACATTGCAACAGTATACTCTCAGACAGGAGAGAACCATCAAAACACGCAGGATGCTCTTTCTGTAAGCAGAGCGCCTCCGTTCCGGCGGTGTGCACTGCGGGTGAAAGCAGCTTCTGAAATCAAAAGTGAGGAAATCTTTATGACCATTTTCAATGTCTTTTCCCTGCTTGGCGGCCTTGCCCTGTTTTTGTTCGGCATGGACATTATGGGCAAGGCTCTGGAAAAGCAGGCCGGCGGCCAGCTGCAGAAGATTCTGAGCAAGCTGACCGATAACCCTCTCAAGGGGTTTTTCCTTGGCCTGTGCGTCACCGCTGTGATCCAGAGTTCCAGCGCTACCACCGTGATGGTGGTCGGCTTTGTCAACAGCGGCATCATGGAACTGCATCAGGCCATTGGCGTCATCATGGGCAGCAATGTGGGCACCACCGTCACCAGCTGGATCCTGAGCCTTTCCGGCCTGCAGGGCGACAGCTTCCTGATCAATATGCTCAAGCCCACTTCTTTCAGTCCTTTGCTTGCATTTATCGGCATTTTGCTGTATATGTGTAAGAGTGAGAAGAAAAAGGGCATCGGCACCATTCTCATCGGCTTTGCTGTGCTGATGACCGGCATGACTGCCATGTCCAACGCCGTCCTGCCCCTGCAGAACGAGGCATGGTTCACCAGCCTGTTCACCCGCTTCTCCAACCCCCTTCTGGGCGTTCTGGTCGGTGCCCTTGTCACCGGCATCATCCAGAGCTCCAGCGCCAGCGTCGGCATCCTGCAGGCATTGAGCGCCACCGGCGTCATTACCTACGGCAGTGCCATTCCCATCATCATGGGCCAGAACATCGGAACCTGTGTCACCGCATTGATCTCCTCTGTGGGCGCCAACAAGAATGCACGCCGTGCTGCCATGGTCCATCTGTACTTCAACATCATCGGTGTAAGCATCTTCCTTGTCGGTTTTTACGGCCTGAATACGGTCTGCCACTTTGCTTTTGTGAACACCACCATCGAGGCATGGGGCATCGCTGTGGTGCACTCGGTGTTCAATATCGTGGCAACGCTGGTGCTGCTGCCCTTCGCAAGCCTGCTGGAAAAGCTGGCCATCCTCACCATTCCGGATTCGCCGGAAAAGGAAAGCTTTGCGCTGCTGGATGACCGCCTGCTGAACACCCCTGCCGTGGCTGTGGAGCGCGCCCGCTCTGCTACGGCTGAAATGGCAGAGCTTGCCCGTGTGGGCGTGATGCAGGCCATGAGCCTGACCCATGAGTGGAACGACACACTTGCGCAGAAGGTCCGCGAGGAGGAGACGCAGGTAGACCGTTACGAGGACGCCCTCGGCACCTACCTTGTCAAGCTTTCCAGCCGTGAGCTGAACCACACCGACAGCCAGAGCGTGAACACCCTGCTGCACACCATCAGCGATTTTGAGCGCATCAGCGACCATTCCGTAAACCTGCTGGAATCCGCCGAGGAGATGCACACCAAAGACATCCAGTTCTCGCAGGATGCCCGGGACGAGCTGCAGGTGCTGGAGGATGCCGTGCAGGATATCCTGAACCGCACCACCGATGCCTTCCATAAAGGCGACCTGCACCTTGCCAGCAAGGTGGAACCGCTGGAAGCCGTGGTCAATGAGCTGGTGCGCGCCATCAAAGCCCATCATATCGCCCGCCTGCAGGCCGGCAACTGCTCCATCGAGTACGGCTTTGTTCTGGATGACCTGCTGACCAACTATGAGCGCGTGTGCGACCACTGCAGCAATGTTGCCGTTGCACAGATCGAAGTCGCACAGGACAGTTTTGATACCCACGCTTACCTCAACGAGCTGCGTCACGGCAGTGACACCAAGGAAAGCGAGGAATTCCATCGTCGTTTGGACCGTTACCGTGAGCGCTATCTTTTCCCTGAAAATCAGTCTGCGGAGGATTTTGACAAATGATCTATATTGTGGAAGACGATGCCGCCATCCGGGAGCTGGAGCAGTATGCCCTGCAGTCCAGCGGATACGAGGTGGCCAGCTTTGAGAGCTCGGAGCCCTTCTGGCAGGCCATGCACGCTACAGAGCCGGAGCTGGTGATCCTGGACGTGATGCTGCCCGGTGAGGACGGCTTCTCTATCCTGAAAAAGCTGCGCAACACCCCTTCCCTGCGGCGGCTGCCCATCATCATGGTCACGGCCAAGTCCAGCGAGCTGGACACGGTGCGCGGGCTGGACTGCGGCGCAGATGATTACATCACAAAGCCCTTTGGCATCATGGAGTTTCTGAGCCGGGTGCGTGCTGCTCTGCGCCGCTCGGCTCCGGAAGCACGTCCCAATGTGCTCAGCTTTCACGAGATCCTGCTGGACAATGCCCGTCACAACGTGACTGTGAGCGGAACGCCGGTAGAGCTGACCTACAAGGAGTACAGTCTGCTGCGTTTGCTGCTGGAGAACACCAATCTGGTGGTGACACGCGAGACCATTCTGCAGGTGGTGTGGGGCACCGACATTTCGGTGGAGAGCCGCACCGTGGATATGCATATCCGCACCCTGCGCAAAAAGCTGGGGGATGCCGGCAAATACATCTGCACTGTGCGCAAGGTGGGTTACAAGCTGACCGATGAAGAGGAGGCCGGTGAAGAATGAAGCTGCGCAGCATGGAAGAAAAGATCAGCTACCGACTGTTTCTGATGGGCTTCTTTGGTCTGTTGTTTACAGCGGCACTGTGTATCTTTGTGTTTCATAAAGCCTTTACTGCACAGGCATGGACCGGCCTTGAGCGGGAAGCGGAACTGGTCAGTGCCGGATACGATCTGGTGCAGGATCCGCAGCAGCTTACTTCTTTTGTTTCCAATGATCTGCGCATCACTCTGATCTCGCAGGATGGCAGCGTGCTGTTTGAATCCGCCACGGATCAGCCCATGGAAAACCATCTTTCCCGGCCGGAGATCCGGCAGGCCATGGCCAGCGGCATCGGCCGGGATATCCGGGACTCGCAAACCATGGGATATGAGACCTACTATTATGCAGTGCTGCTGCCGAACGGCGAGATCCTGCGCACTGCACAGGACGCCGAAACGGTGTGGTCTATCTACGATTCCTCCATTCCCGCCATCGTGCTGAGCTGTGTTGCGCTGATGCTGGCTGCCGCTGTGCTGGCTACCCTGCTGACGCGTGCGCTGGTGCAGCCGGTGCTGAGCATGACCGAAGACCTTGACCATATTCAGGACAATGTGCCCTACAAAGAGCTGATCCCCTTTGCAGAGAGCATCCATTCCGACCGCATCCTGCGCGAAAACAATGAGAAGATGCGGCAGGAATTCACCGCCAATGTCAGCCATGAACTCAAGACCCCTCTGACCAGCATTTCCGGCTACGCCGAGCTCATTGAGACCGGCATTGCAAAGCCGGAGGATGTGCCGGGCTTTGCGCAGAAGATCCATGTGGAAGCCAGCCGCATGATCCAGCTGGTCAATGATATCCTGCAGCTCTCCAGTCTGGACAACGCAAGCGAGACCGGCTCGGAGCCTGAAATGGAAACGGTCGATCTGCTGAGCGTTGCAAAGGAGTGCGTGGAGCGTCAGAAGCTGAATGCCCGCCGGGCTTATATCTCGCTGACCTGTCTGGGGGAAAGTGCTCTTGTACACGGAAACCGGCCCCTGCTGGATGAGCTGTGCCAGAACCTGTGTGATAACGCCATCCGCTACAACCGGCCCGGCGGAAAAGTGCAGATCACCACTGCCTGCAATCGGGACGGCCATTGCACCCTGACCGTGACGGACAATGGCATCGGCATTCCGAAAGAAGCACAGACCAGCGTGTTTGAGCGCTTCTACCGTGTGGATAAGAGCCGCAGCAAAGCGACCGGCGGCACCGGTCTGGGACTGGCGATCGTCAAGCATATTGCGCTGATCCATAGTGCCCGCATCAAGCTGGAAAGTCAGGTGGATGTGGGTACCACCATTACCGTTACTTTCCCCACTGCAAACTGAGGAGCGGAAGCTTCTGTGCTATTCCGGTAAAAATCTCACGACTGTCTGTAATTGCGGACAGTCGTTTTTTATTGTGATCTTCTCCCTGCCCACACCATACTGCAACGCACTGCGCTGCTGCAGATGCACAAGGTCTATTCCCTGCTGCCAGAAGCTTTGCACAGTCTGTGTGCACAACCGGGCCAGCTGAGCGCACTGTGCGGCACTGGGCTGCGGGGTCTCATCTCCACGCTGGCAGTCCAGACGCAGGCGCACCGATTCGCCTTTTAACGTGAACGAAATGCTGCACCGGCGGATCGTCACCGGTTCCTCCGCAAGCCAAAGCGTATGCGTCCCGCGCATCCCGGACAGAAGCTGAACCACTGCCGTCTGCTGGGCGTCCAGCTTGATGCGCTGCTCCCCTTTCCGGAAAACACTTGTCCCGGCAGCGGAAAGCTCCTCATCTTGCAAGGTAAGCTGCGGCCAGAACATTCCATCCCGATGCTGGTACAGTCGCGGCATCCGGCCCGATTCCTGTTTCAATTCATTCAGGAGTCTGTCCGGAAGCCCTTCTGCAGCTTCAAGCTGTTTTTCCAGTTCTTCCGTGGAAACTGCAAGGATGGAAGCTTTTGCCGCCGCACGCCCCCGCCCGCTTTCCAGAACGATGGACTCATAGGCAGAAAGCAGTTCTTCTGAGGTGTTCTCACTGATTATGAGAAAGTCGCACAGGCGATAGTCTGCTTTCTGCGGAAGCTTTTTTTGCACGGACGAAAGCGCCTTTTCCAGTGTACTTTCTTCGGCTAGCCGCATCTGCATTGCAGCCGACGCTTCGGATGCATCCGCAGATGCTTCCGGTGCCTGATACAAAAGCCCGACTGTCACTGTTGCCTCGTTTTGTGCAAGATAGAGTGCTCTTACCATGCTTTTCTCCGTGGTCTCACTGCGGAGAAACAGCAGGCACCAGCCTACCAGCAAAAGCGTGCCGATTGAATGCCGGAGCCGCCGCCTCATCCTGCTGCTCCTTTCCTGCGGTTTGTGGCTTTTTTCCACAGCTCATCTGCCGCTGCGCAGAGGAAGCCGATACGGAAAATAGCGCAGGTAAGCCAGATCAGAAGCAGGAGCGCATCCATACGTGAGAAGATGCCCACGCTCCATGCACGCAGTAGTTCCTGCTCCGGATAGTCCGTTCCGCCAAACACAAGGCAGATGCCGCCGGCAAGACACACCTGTGCAAAAAAGGTCAGCCACGGCAGAAAAAGAACGCGGCGCGGCGCAGTTTCTTCCATCAGAAGGGGCCAGAGCAGATACTCCGCGTACAGCGGCACACGCGGCAGCCTGGCCAGCTGCACCGCATCCGGTTCCAGCAGATGGGACCACTCCATCTGGCCTGCAATGCCTGCCAGACAGAGTCCCTCCCCCAGCAGCACGAACCACCACAGCACCCTTGCCGGGGCATCCCAGCCGGAAAGCGGAATGCGGCATCCCGCCCAGAGCAGCAGCGGGAGCAAGCCGAGCATTGCCATGGAATGAAACTCCTGCCGACAGACGCTCTGCGCCTGCATTGCCGTCCAGAATGCCTCTGCCAGAAGCCCGAGGACTGCCGCAAAAAGCCAGACCTGCCGCACCGCCGTCTGCTGCCAGCAGACATACAGCACCGCGCTGATCCCGGTCAGCAACAGTGCCCCGAGCCCTCCATAAAGAAACATCCCGCGCAGGGAAACGCCCGGTTCAAGGCTCTCTGCCAGAGCTGCCGTCCATACACTCAGCGCCAGTGCGGAAAAAGAGAGTTTCTTCTGCCCTTGCATTCCTTTTCCTCCCGTCTTTGCCAGATGTTAAAGCCCTTCTGCGAAAGGCGGCGGTAGTTGCGGCGGATCACGCCATCCTCTGCCATGGGTCGCTGCGGAAACGGGTGCGCCGCCAGATACGGCACCTGCAGACAGGCCGTGCCGGATAGGCTGAGCAGAAACGCAAAAAAAGCCCCCGCAAGACCCACCGGCCCGGCAAGACCTGCAGCCAGCACCACACCCAGACGCAGCAGCGTCGCAGGCTCGTACAAAGAGGGCGTGACGAACACCGCAATGGCCGTGATGCTTGCCACAAAGATCACCGGCGTGCTCATAAGCCCGGTGGCAATGGCGGCATCCCCAATGATGAGGGCCGACACCAGACTGACCGAGTGCCCCAGCGACTGAGGCATCCGCAGACCCGCTTCCCGGATGACTTCCAGAATAAGCATGACCAGCAGCATTTCTGCAAACAGCGGCAGCGGCGTTGCCTTTTCTGCCGCTTCGATCCTGTACAGCAGCTGCGGCGGGATCAGCTCCGGCAGATAGACCGCCAGACACACGAACACCCCCGGCAGAAATACGGTCAGATAAAACGAAATATATTTCAGGACGCGCAGAAAAGAGGAAAACACTGCAGTAGATGCATAATCATCCAGACATTCAAAGTTTTCGCAGAAGAGGGCCGGAAGCACCATGGCGGAAGGGCTGCCATTGACCAGAACCACGATTTTTCCCTCACAGAGCTTTGCTGCCGCCACGGCGGGCCGCTCGGTATAGCTCACCGGCGTGAACAGCCGTGCCCTGCCCGGCAGCAGCCACGGTACAAAATAGCTGGAGTCCAGCAGAAGCTCCGGCTTTGCCGCCGCAAGCGTTTTGCGCACACGCTGCACCATGGCAGGGTCTGCTTTGTTTTTACAGTAGCAGATGGCATATTCCGTCCGCATTCCGGTGTCTGCCTGTGCCGCTTCCTGTACCAGCTGTTCGCTGCGGATAAGCCGCCGCAGCAGGCTCAGGTTGACCCGCAGCAGATCGGCAAAGCCCTCGCGGGAACCGCGTAGATTTCCTTCGCCCGAGGGTTCGCCCACCGAGCGGAACTTGAGCCCCTGCACCGAGAATGCAATGCCCTTTGCGCAGCCGTCCAGAAGCAGCACCGCCATGCCTGCTGTCAGCCGTTTGGTCAGCTCGTCCATATCCTCTACCGGCGCATTCTCTGCCGGAAAAGCCGAGTCGTGCAGGATCAGCTCGTAGGCCTGCATCCCGGTGCAGCACTGTCCGGGCTGCACCGGCGGGGCCTGGCGGCTGGCCGCATCCAGCAAAAGCGTCCAGAGCGAATCCAGACTGGCCATGCCGTCAAACAAAAGAATGACGGCTTTGCAATGATAAATCGTGATCTCTTTGGCATAATAATCCGCAGAAGAACCAAACATCCGGTCCAGTGCCGCCAGATTTGCCGAGAGGCTCTGTGATAACTGCTGCATCCATGTCCACTCCTTTGCACAGCAGTATGCCCGTATGATGCACATTCCATTCCCTTTGCAACCGACAGGAGGTCTTGTTTTTGAAGCTTCTGATCTGCCGAACCATCATCATTTATCTATGCGTTCTGTTTGCCATGCGGCTGATGGGCAAACGCCAGCTGGGTGAATTGCAGCCGGAAGAGCTGGTGTCCACCATCCTCATTTCCAATCTGGCGTCCATCTCCATCGAATCGGAAGAGGTGCCCATCACATCCAGTCTCATTCCCCTGTTCCTCATTGCGGCGCTGGAACTGCTGGGTTCTGTGCTGAGCTTCCGCAGCCAGAAATTCTTCAATTTTCTATCCGGCAGGCCCAAAACGGTCATACTGGATGGAAAGATCGACCAGAATGCTCTGCGGATGCTGCGCCTGACCACCGCCGATCTGATGGAGGCGCTGCGCGGCAAAAACATCTTTGACCCGCGTGAGGTCTCCTACGCCGTGATCGAAACAAACGGAACCCTCTCGGCGGCCCTGCGGCCGGAGAAAGAGCCTGTCCGACTTTCCGACCTGCAGATCAAGGTAAACCATACCAACGCCATCATTCCCTTTGTGCTGGACGGTCAGGTGCTGGAGGACAATCTGCGCTGGTGCGGCAAAGACCGCGAATGGCTGGAGCGGACTGCACAGGCCAACACCCTGCTGCCCGAGGAGATCCTGCTGTTGATCGGCAGCGAGACCGAAGACTATTTTCTGTTAAAAAAAGAGGACCGCCATGGAAGCGGTTCCCGGTGAGGTGAGCGGATGAAGCGGATCTATGCCTGTATCGCCATTGTGGCCGTGCTGCTGGGTGTGGCTTTTTACAGCAGCTGGAAGGTGCAAAGCTTTGCCGAAGTGATCTCGGCAGACCTTGACGCAGCTGCCGAGGCCATCCGCAATGCGGATCATCCTGCTGCGCGGCAGGCCCTTGCCGATGGTGCCGCCCGGTGCGACCAGATGCGGACAAGCATGAATCACCTGCTGCGCACTGCAGATTTTACCGAACTGGAAGCCGCCCTGCGGGCTGCGGACGGCCATCTGGAAATGAACGCTCCCGAGGAAGCCTTTGGTGAGCTGCGGCGCGCACAGGTACAGGTGGAAACGCTGGAATGGCTCTCCCATCGACTGGTATGACAAAAGCACCGGAACTGTGCCTGTTCGGACACAGCTCCGGTGCTCATGGGGTCTATTCTGTTATTTCTGTGGTTCCCTGCGGTCGCCCATCAGCTTCTGCAGCTCATTGAAAAAGCTCTCCACATCCGCGAACTGGCGATAGACGGAGGCAAAACGGACATACGCCACCTCGTCGATCTTTTTCAGCTCCTGCATGGTCAGCTCACCAATGCGCACACTGGGGATCTCACGGTCGTAGGAGCTGAGCAGGGTCTGCTCAATGCTGCTGACCGCCCGCTCCAATGACTCATAGCTGACCGGGCGCTTGGCACAGGCACGCACCATGGCATTGAGCAGCTTCTGCCGGTCAAAGGGTTCCCGGGAGCTGTCCTTTTTGATGACCACAAGCGGAACAGTCTCCACGACCTCATAGGTCGTAAAGCGCATGTGGCAGCTGAGACATTCGCGGCGGCGGCGGATGCGTTCGCTGTCTTCAGTGGGGCGGGAGTCGATCACTTTGGATTCCTCAGCTCCGCAATAGGGACATTTCATGTTCTGTTCCTCCTGTCCGGTCTGACCGGGCCGTGTTTTTATGCTTTGGTCTTGGGCTTGCGCTCGCTCCACAGCACCCACGCAGAGGTGGAAACGCACAGCGAAGTATACACACCGCTGATCATGCCCATCATCAGCGGGAACGCAAAGGTAAAGATGCTGTCCAGACCGTACAGCTTTGCCACGACACACATAACACCCAGTGCCATTACCGTGGTAATGGTGGTGATAAGGGTGCGGCGTGCAGACTGATTGACCGAGCGGTTGACCAGCTCTTCAAACGAGGCTTTCTTGCCCATCAGGGTGCGGTTTTCACGGATACGGTCGTAGATAACGATGGTATCGTTGATGGAGTAACCGAGGATAGTAAGGATAACTGCCATGAAGTTTGCATCAATTTCCATACCGAAGATAACGAATGTGCCGTAAACAACGATTATATCATGGAAAAGTGCGATGACAGCGCAGATGCCAGCCAGCCAGCCGCCGATGTTCTTGAATCGGATAGCGATGTAAAGGATAAGAACGATAGCCGCAAATACTGCCGCAACAATACACTTCTGGAAGAATTCCTTACCGGAAGAAGGTGAAACGTCGGTGGATTCTGCCATCTGGAGACTGTTATCTGCATATTTCTCTTCAAGAGTGTCATTGAGGACGATCTGCTTGTCAGCAGTCAGACCCGAATTTGAGAGAAGAGAAAGCTGAATGTTATTCTTTCCTGTGTTAAAATCCGTACCTGTGGTAACTTTTACCTGAATGCCGCCCAGAGCCTCTTCTGCGTCAGCCGCAAAAGCATTACTGTCGATATCTCCCTCATAAAGATAGGTGATAAGAGTACCGCCCTTGAACTGGATATCAAGCTTTGCGCCAAAGATAAATGTTGAAAGAATGCTGAAAATGACGATAATGCCTGAGATTATAAAATAGATTTTTCTATTCTTTATATAATCGAACTTGAATTTTGTCTCACTCATTTCTTAGCACCTCCGTAAAGCCTTGGATTTCTGAATGCCTTGAATCCTGAAAGGGACATAAGC
>OLZV01000299.1_pt1 | contig 23506 bp, 17 predicted proteins | sample 1644531 | NCBI WGS metagenome assembly OLZV01 (sample SAMEA103958115, study PRJEB25191) | human gut metagenome | biome: human-associated habitat [ENVO:00009003]; feature: intestine environment [ENVO:2100002]; material: feces | place: Germany | collected 2013/2015
GTGAATGGCCTTGGGGCTTGAAAACTTTCTTCTAATGTTCTTGCTTCAATCTTTCATCTTATTGCCTTGGCATAACAACCAAAGGTCGAGCGAGGGCGGGGAGTGAATGGCCTTTCTTCTTGAGAGGTGTCTTGAAAAAAGCATATCCTGAAAGCGAATATTAATAACAAATAAAAAAATCCATCAATCATCGGCGGGCGAGGAGCAGAGGGTGCGGATGGTGTGGAAAATAATTTTATGATTGACAAAGAAAAAGCAAGTCTTGACCCACGAAAGCAGTGGGCTAAGTTTATAGTGGTCCTGGCGATCTACCTCCTCTTCCTGCTGTGGCTGAAGAGCTGGCTGGGACTCGTGGTGGTGCCGTTCATCTTCGACGTCTACATCACAAAGAAAATTAAATGGCAGTGGTGGCGCGACTCGGAAGGCGTGACCCGTTTCGTCATGTCGTGGGTCGACGCTCTGGTGTTCGCCCTCGTGGCGGTCTATTTCATTAACCTGTTCTTCTTCCAGAACTATGTCATACCATCGTCGTCGCTGGAGAAATCGCTGCTCACAGGCGACTATCTCTTCGTGTCGAAGGTGAGCTACGGACCACGCAAGCCGCAGACACCGCTCACGCTGCCCCTCACACAGCACACGCTGCCGGTATTCGAGTGTCGCTCGTACATTGAGTGGCCGCAGTGGCCCTACGAACGCGCAAAGGGCTTGGGACAGGTGCAGCTCAACGACATCGTGGTGTTCAACTATCCCGCCGGCGACTCGCTCTGCTCGGCACCACAGTATCAGGCGCAAGATTTCTACCGCCTGGCTTACGGCATTGGCGAGAGCAACTGGATTGAGCACCATAACGGACAGAACCCCGACTTCGCCAACATGACGCCTCAGCAGCAGCGCAACTTCTTCGCTTCTATCTATGCGCTCGGACGCAAGATCATAAACGACAACCAGCTCGAATATGGCGAGGTCATTTCGCGCCCCGTCGACCGCCGCGAAAACTATGTGAAGCGCTGCGTGGGACTGCCCGGACAGACGTTGCAGATAAAGAACCGCACCGTCTATCTCGACGGCAAGGCCAACAAGGAACCCGACAACGTGCAGTATGCCTACTATGTGAAGCTGCGCGGACAGCTGCCATCGGAGCTTATCGACGAGCTGGGCTTATCGCAGGAAGACATCATGTCGCTCAACCAGCAGGGATACCTGCCGCTCACACACGCCTCGGCAAGGGCGCTGCGAAGCCGCAAGGACCTCGTGGAGAGCGTGACCATGGTTGAGGACCCGACAACATGGGACATCTATCCGCTCAACGGCAACAAGGGATGGACACGCGACAACTATGGACCTGTATGGATCCCGAAGAAGGGCGCCACCGTGAAGCTCGACATGAACAACATTGCCATCTATGAGCGGCCGATAAAGGTCTATGAGGGCAACGACCTTCAGGTGCGCGGCGGAAAGATATTCATCAACGGCAAACCCGCAACAAGCTACACATTCAAGATGGACTATTACTGGATGATGGGCGACAACCGCCACAACTCGCTCGACTCGCGCTACTGGGGCTTCGTGCCCGAGGACCACATCGTGGGCAAGCCGATCTTCATCTGGTGGAGCCACGACCCCGACCACAACGGCTTCTCCGGCATTCGCTGGAACCGTCTCTTCAGGTTCGTGGACAACATAAAATAAGATTCAGCTGTTTTTTATCTTTTAAAGAGGGGCTTTGAAACCTTGAAAGAGAAGCTTTGAAACCTTGCAGGAGAAGCTTTGCAATCTTGAAAAAAGGGGCTTTTGCAATCTTGAAAGAAAGGTTCTAAAACCTTAAAAAAGCGGGTTCAAAACCTCGAAAAAAAGGAAAATCAAATAGTAAGAAAAAAGGGTGCCTTAATGACACTTTGAAAGAGGCTTAATGGCGTTCCCATTAAGCCTCTTTGACGTCCTCATTAAGCCCATTTGAGGGCCTCATTAAGCCCATATGACAAACCAGGATAGTTTTTAAGAACCGTTAACAATTAGTGTCAGAAAATTAACATAAAACTTAGCAAAATGTCAAATAACTCCCCCCATTTTTTCTCCTCCAAATCTCCCGATTTTACCTCCTATTCGAAAGACCACACCCCAACAGGCGGTGAAGATTTTAAAGCTTGCGAAGCTTCAAAAAAGAGAGAGGCTGCAAAAGGCAGAGAGGCTGAAAAAAGAAGCGAGGCTATAAAAGGTAACGAGATAAAAGAAGGTTACAAGATAAAAGAAGGTAACGAGATAAAAGAAGGTTACAAGGTGAAAGAAGTTAGCGAAACCGAAATAATATCCCTTTCTCAAGGAAAAAGAACTGACCAGCCCAAGCATATCACTCCCCTCCATAAGGGGAGGGGTGAGCCGCGCGAAGCGCGGCGAGGGGGAGGGGCTTTACTTTCCACCACCTATTTCGGTCCCGTTCAATGGTATCAGAAGCTCAACCGTCACCGTTGCATCATAGAGCAGCACGACAACTTTGTCAAGCAGACCTACCGCAACCGTTGCGTCATTGCCTCGGCCAATGGTCCGCAGACCCTCACCGTGCCTATAGAGCGTTATGACGGCATGAAATGTGCCATACGCGACATACGCATCTCCGACCACGGCAACTGGCGTCATCTCCACTGGCAGGCTCTCGTGTCGGCGTATGGCGAGACCCCTTTCTTCGAATATTATGCCGACGACATAAGACCCTTCTTTGAGGAGCATCGCTGGAAATATCTCCTCGACTTCAACCTCGACATCACCCACACCCTCTGTTCACTGCTCGACGTGCGTCCCGACCTGACGCTCTCTGACCATTATATAGATGCCGATGAGACCATCTGCGGTAGCGGAAGCTTAGATGGAGCTGCCGCAGGCTTTGAAGAAGCTAATAAAGGCTTAAATGGAGCCGCTGAGAGCTTTGGAGGAGCTGTTAAGGGCTTAGACGGAGCCGCTGAGAGCTTAGGTTCTTCATCGGCATGCTCATTATTTGTAGATTATCGCGATGCCATACGTCCCAAGCATCCGCTGCCTGATGCCGAGTTTGAGGCTCGTCCTTATTATCAGGTTCGTGCTCAGCGTCATGGTTTCCTTCCCAACCTCAGCGTCCTCGACCTGTTGTTCAACGAAGGGCCAGAGGGCATCTTTTGGCTCTTATAAAGGTAAAAAAGTAAAAAGGTAAAAAGGTAAAAAAAAGGCTAACGCCGTTGGGAAAGGCTAATATGGCTTAGACCCATAAGAGCAAGCCATAGATTAATCTTTAAGGGGCAAAGCCCCTTTTTTACCTTTTTACCTTTTTACCTTTTTACCTTTAAATCACCCATTTCACCCCCACCTTAAAGTCGAAGGTGTTGGCACGCACGTCGTCATGGTAGACATAGCGAGTGTGGCGAAGATAATAGTTGGTGGCAAGCTCCACACCACAGTGGCGAGAGACGTTAAAGAAGAACACGGGGTTGAGCACCACCAGCTCAGCGTTGCTCTTGTCGCCCTGCACGTTATAGTAGAGCGGCTCGCGGTCGGAGGTGTCAATATTCTCAATGCCCTTCCATGTGAAGATGCGATAATAGTCGAAGTTGAGGGCGAAGAAGCCGGCGCGACGGAAGAGCACCCTTGTGCGCGTCTTCATGCTGTAGCCGCTGCCCATGTTATAGTCGCGATCGATCACGTTATAATAGTCGCTCTTCGAGCCTCCAAGCACTATCACACTGGCGTAGACGCTCTGCTCCACACTCTCCAGACTGCCTTGCGGCTCAAACCGCGCCATGATGCCGGGACCCAGGCCCACAGCCTCGGAGATGCGGTAAGGCACGGTGCCAGACCCGTCTTTCACCTCCTTTGAATCGAAATAGTTGAAATGTTGGAATATGCCGAAGCGTGCCTCCACGGACCGGCCCACATAGACGGGGGCTGCCCAGAGACGGCCCAAGAGGTGTGCGCCCGACATGGTGGGTTGGTTAGAGGTGAGGCCGATGTCGAGATGCGCCGTGAAATAGTCATACGGGCGGTTTGTGCGCTCGTTGTATGCGTCGCCATATTCCATGCCAAGCTCCAGACAAGGGGCCATCTCGCCGCGGAACAGTGCGCCGTCGTCGGCAAGATAGCGTGTGCCGACGCCCAGGGTGAAGCGCACGGGAACGGACTGATAGTCGTGATAGAGGTTATGCGATGAGCGCACCCTCCAGGCCTCGCCCCTGACAATGCGGTTGAAGCCCTGAATGGGGTTCACGGCAAAGGCCAGCGCCTCGCGCACGAAGCGCGACATGCCGCGCTTGCTATCGTCGAGAAACAGGTGCGACACACGGTTCGTCATCTCGCCGATGCACGTTCCGCCGAGGGCGGTGGCAAACACATCGTTGATGGCCGGCGGCTCGTTCTCGCCCAAAAACTCCCACATCAAACTGCCACATACGGCATAAGGCACCGACTGCCAGAAGGACATGCCGTTGCTACGCGCCGAGTTGAAATAGAGGTTGCCGTGGTAGGGATGGGCGAAGAGGTTTGTGGAGAAGGGGTCGTTGTCCCACACAAAGCCCGTCTTGAAGTTGTGGCGTATGCTGTGGAGCGATATGCGCGAATAGGAGGCGTTGGCGATCCAGCGGTCGTAGCTGAACACCAAGGCGTTTATGCCCGCCGCCTCAACAGCTGCGAGCCACGGACGGCGACGAGGGGCAAGAGCGAAGCACGAGTCGGCAGACAGCGTGTAAGGGTCGCCCTGAGAGAGGGCGTCGTCAAGGACAGAACGGCGCAAGGTGAACGGCTGCTGCGTGGCACGGGGCCAGGTAAAGGCGAGACCTGCCTGCAAGATGAGTTTCTCCTCATAGAGGCGGCCAGAGCCATAATGGCGCGTGTTTCCGTAGCCCACAGAGGCGAACGCGCCCACCGACTTGCAGAAACGCCACTCGGTGTTGAGATGCGCCTGTAGCGAATAGAGACGGTGCGGACGGTCTGACGAGCGCTCGGCAAAGGTCTCTATATGACTGAAGCCGAGGTCGGCGCCAAGCATCCAGTGGGGCGTGAGCCACACATACTGTCCGAGGCGGTAGGACAGGGCACCCGAAAACTTCTTGTCCAAGCCCATATAATGGGTTCCCACGCCGAGCATGCTGTAGATCGAGCGGTTGGAGAAGCGCACGGCAGCGTTGAGCTTCGACGTGTTGCCGCCGAAGGCAAGGATGTCGATGCGTGTGGAGGGGTTGATGTTGACAAGACCGATCTTTCGTCCGCCCGTGTCGGCGGTATAGTTGACAAGCCCCATCTGCACGCCGCGCGGATGGGTCACGGCAATGTTTATGACGCCGAGCTGCACGCCGCGCAGCGAGTCGGCATAGTTGTAAGAGCCTATCTGCACGCCGCGCATGACGCCCGTGGAGAGGTTGAGCAGCGGCGACACCTGCAGGCCGCGCTCCACGCTTCCTGCCATGTTGCTCACGCCGCCAAGCTGCAAGCCGCGCATGTTGTTGCCCGCAATGTTGTTCAATGCTGACAGTTGCACACCTTTCATCTCACGCGCCACGGTCTGCACGGCACCCGTCTGCACACCACACATCTTGCCCGCACCGCTGATGAGCGAGAGCTGAAAGCCACTGAGCGTGTCGGCGGCAGCCAGCAGTCCGAGGTTGAAGGTCTTCACGCGGTGACCGTCGGCCGTTGTGCTACTGGTGCTTATGCCTATGTTGGTGTAACGCGGCGTGTGGCGAGCGCTGTCGGCAGAAATGCTGTCGGCAGACACGCTGTCGGCATGTATGGTATCGGCATTAACCGTCTGCCCCCACATGCTTGTCGGAACCGCTGTAGCAAGGACAAGCAGCGAGGTTGCAAACTTAAGAGATGTATACGAGATGTGCATTTATTTTATGTTTTTTTCGTTACAAAATTAATAAAATTTTGCACACCCAGCCCAATGTTACACAGAAAAAGTCTTCCTACGGGGTCAATATCTCTTTTCGTAGTCGCCATAATAGCCGCTACTGCCACCGGAGCGCGTGTAGGTATGACCGTCAGAGCAAGCGAAATCGTCAGTGTCGCCAATGCGGTTCATGGTCAAGGTGCCCCCATTGCCGTCGCTCACGATGAAGGAGTTGCCCTCCTCTTGGCGTCGACGCGCCGCAGCCTGGTCCTCGGCCTTATCTGAAGCGTTCTTCATTTCCAGCAGTTTGATGAACATTTGGCACACCATCCAGGCAGCTAACAGAACACCCATCGACATCCACATGAACGCCTGGTTAAACAGCTGAAGCCAGTGCATGGGGGTGCGGCCATGAGAGCGGCGCCAGTCGATGACGGTGTTGGGCACAGCCAAGCACAGGTTGGCAAACACCAAGGGCAGGACATTAGGAGCACCAAGGGCGAAGACAAAGCCCATGAAGTTGAAAAACACCACAGCACCCATGTGTGCGAACGTGGCAAACGTGCCTTCTTCGCTTTCGCCACAGCCCTCTGCCTGGCCTATGCGCTCATAAAGATTGCGGAAAACATTAGGAGGTTGAGAGAGGGATTGTATAGGGATGAAGGAAGAAATGGTGGAAAGAAATGGAGGAAAGAGATGGTGGAAAGAGATGGAGGAATTGATGAACAAATGGAAAAAGCGGATGCAGGACACGAAACCTTGTCGCTGCATCCGCTTTAATTAGAGGCCTTGCTCTGTTATTTTGCCTTTAGAAAGCTCCTGCCTTTATGAAGCAACTTTTCTTACCATTAAATAAGTGAACTTTCTTATGAATGTTATGAGCATTTATCTCAAGCGAACGTCGCCGCGCTTGATTTTGTCGCTTGCCAGAGCTGTCAATTAGCTGCTTTTTGACACGAAAAAAGCGGATGCGAGGCACATCTATAGTGTGACGCATCCGCTTGTTTTATTTATCAGGAAGACGTGTCTTGCTTATGCAAGCGTCTTGCCAATAAGGTCTCTGTGGCAGAGAATTAGTCGGCCAACTTAGCCTTGATGAACTCGCGGTTCAGGCGGGCGATGTTGGCGATTGACTCGTTCTTCGGGCACTCAGCCTCGCAAGCGCGGGTGTTGGTGCAGTTACCGAAGCCCAGCTCTTCCATCTTGGCGATCATGGCCTTGGCACGCTTTGCTGCCTCGGGACGACCCTGTGGCAGGAGGGCGAGCTGGCTCACCTTAGAGCTTACGAAGAGCATGGCAGAACCGTTCTTACATGCAGCTACGCAGCAACCGCAGCCGATACATGTAGCGCAGTCCATTGCCTCGTCGGCATCCTCCTTGGGGATAAGGATGGCGTTGGCGTCCTGGGGCTGGCCTGTGCGAACGCTCACATAGCCACCTGCCTGCATGATCTTGTCGAAGGCAGAGCGGTCCACCATACAGTCTTTGATGATGGGGAAGGCAGCAGAGCGCCAAGGCTCTACGGTGATCACGTCGCCGTCCTTGAACTTACGCATGTAGAGCTGGCAAGTGGTTGCGCCCTGGTTAGGACCGTGGGGATGTCCGTTGATGTAGAGCGAGCACATGCCGCAGATACCCTCGCGACAGTCGTGGTCGAAAACGAACGGCTCTTTGCCGCTCTCGATGAGCTGCTCGTTCAGGATGTCGAGCATTTCGAGGAAGGAAGTATCGGTGGGGATATCCTTCATTTCAAATGTGTCGAAATGACCCTCTGCCTGAGGACCATTCTGACGCCACACCTTCAGTGTGAATGATATGTTTGCCATTGTCTTAATCTTTATTTAAGTTGTCAACTAAAAAGAAAACTAGTTCTTATAGTTACGAGTTTGTACCTTGATTGCCTCATACTCGAGCGGCTCCTTGATGAGCTCAGGAGCTGTCTCGTCGTTGTTCTGATACTCCCAGCAACCTACATAGAAGAAGTTCTCGTCATCGCGCTGTGCCTCGCCCTCGGGAGTCTGATGCTCCTCGCGGAAGTGACCGCCACATGACTCCTCGCGTGAGAGAGCATCGTGTGCGATAAGCTCTCCCATGAGGATGAAGTCGCGCAGGTGGATAGCCTTGTCGAGCTCCACGTTCAGACCCTCTTTCGATCCAGGGATGAAGAGGTTGGTGTTGAACTCCTTGCGGATCTTCTGGATGAGCTTGATGCCCTCTTCCAGACCCTCTTTTGTGCGGCCCATACCAACGTGCTCCCACATGATGTGGCCGAGCTCCTTGTGGATAGAGTCGACAGAGCGCTTGCCGTGGATGCCCATCAGGCGGTCAATCTCAGCCTGTACACCCTTCTCGGCCTCATCAAACTCGGGACGGTCGGTGGGGATGTGGGGCCAGATAGCCTGGTCGGCGAGGTAGTTCTGGATGGTGTAGGGCAGCACGAAGTAGCCGTCGGCCAGACCCTGCATAAGAGCAGAAGCACCCAGACGGTTTGCACCGTGGTCAGAGAAGTTGCACTCGCCGATGGCGAACAGACCTGTGATAGAGGTCATCAGCTCATAATCGACCCAGATGCCACCCATTGTGTAGTGGATAGCGGGGTAGATCATCATCGGGTTGTAGTAAGCCACACCGTTGATCTCGTTGGCCTTCTCGCCGGGGTTAACGTCGGTGATCTCCTCGTACATGTCGAAGAGGTTGCCGTAGCGCTGACGGATAACGTCGATGCCGAGGCGGTTGATCGACTCAGAGAAGTCGAGGAACACAGCCAGACCCGTGTTGTTCACGCCGAAGCCCTTGTCGCAACGCTCCTTAGCGGCGCGAGAAGCCACGTCACGGGGAACGAGGTTACCAAAGGCGGGATAGCGGCGCTCCAGATAGTAGTCGCGGTCTTCCTCAGGAATGTCTGAACCCTTCTTGGTGCCAGCCTGCAGGGCCTTGGCGTCCTCGATGTTCTTGGGAACCCAGATGCGGCCGTCGTTACGAAGCGACTCTGACATAAGGGTAAGCTTCGACTGCTTGTCGCCGTGAACGGGGATACAGGTCGGGTGAATCTGTACGTAGCAGGGGTTTGCGAAGTATGCACCCTTGCGGTAGCACTGGATGGCAGCAGTACAGTTGCAACCCATAGCGTTGGTAGAGAGGAAGTATGTGTTGCCATAGCCACCAGTAGCGATTACCACGGCGTTTGCAGAGAAGCGCTCGAGCTTGCCTGTAATGAGGTTCTTGGCGATAATACCGCGAGCACGTCCGTCAACGATTACTACGTCTTCCATCTCGTAGCGTGTGTAGAGGCTTACGCGGCCTGTGTTGACCTGCTTTGAGAGTGCTGAGTAAGCACCGAGGAGCAGCTGCTGGCCGGTCTGACCCTTAGCGTAGAAGGTACGGCTCACCTGTGCGCCACCGAACGAACGGTTGGCAAGCATGCCGCCATACTCGCGTGCGAAAGGCACACCCTGGGCAACACACTGGTCGATAATGTCGTTAGACACCTCAGCGAGGCGGTAAACGTTAGCCTCACGGGCACGGTAGTCGCCACCCTTCACGGTGTCATAGAACAGACGGTAAACAGAGTCGCCGTCGTTCTGATAGTTCTTGGCGGCGTTGATACCACCCTGAGCTGCGATAGAGTGAGCACGACGGGGAGAGTCCTGGATGCAGAAGTTAAGCACATGGAAACCCATCTCGCCGAGGCTGGCTGCTGCAGAGGCACCTGCCAGACCTGTACCTACAACGATGACGTCGAGCTTCAGTTTGTTCTTGGGGTTCACCAAACGCTGGTGAGCTTTATAATTGGTCCACTTCTCGGCCACGGGGCCTTCAGGGATTCTTGAATTAATTGTCTTAGCCATAATGTTGAATTATGATTTTTGATTGTTGATGTTTTAATTAGCAGCAGCCGCAAAGGTTCTTTGCTGCAAACACTACTACTACCACGAGGAAGCCGAGGACCAGCAGGGTTGAATAAACCTGGCTGATAACCTTCCAACGGTTGAACCAAACCTTGCCGTTCCAGCCAAAGGTCTGCATGGCGCTCCAGAAGCCGTGGGTGAGGTGGAACCACAGAGCTACGAGCCACACGATGTAGAGAACAACGAACACGGGGTTGCTGAAGGTTTGCTGGATCCAGCCATAGCCGTCAGCAGGTTCGCACACTCCCTCAAAGCCTACGAGCTCGGCAAACATCATGTTGTACCAGAAGTTCCAGAAGTGGAGCAGAAGGCCAACGAGAACGATGATGCCCAGAACGAGCATGTTCTGAGATGCCCACTCTACGCCTGCGGGCTTTGCCACAACGGCATAGCGCTCTGAGCCACGGGCGGCACGGTTCTGCATCGTCAGCCAGAAGGCGTAAACGATGTGGAGCACGGCCAAAGCTGCCAGTCCAAGAGTTGCTACTACGGCATACCAGTGGGCGCCGAGGGCTCCACAAATCATGTTGTAGGCATCGCCTGAGAACAGAGCCACAACGTTCATTGACATGTGGAATGTCAAGAATAGAATAAGCGCAACGCCAGTTACAGACATCACAACTTTTCTACCGATAGTTGAATTGATTAACCACATAAATGATTGAAATTTAATTATTTAATGTTAGAATGTTTATCCGGAGGGGATGTGGGGGCGACCGCACGGTCACCGTGTGTGGGCAACATCTTAAGAACACGCTTTGTCTTATATAAGATGCACCTCAAGTCTGAGCAATACCTTATAATAGGTATAAGACAGCCCGTTTCAGAATGCAAAAATACTATATTTTAATGATAAAACAAAGCAAATATAGGCAAAAATCAATTTTTATTCTTAATTTTGCCAAAAATAAAAATTGCATAATGAATTTCTTTTACGACGTCATTGTCATAGGAGGTGGACACGCAGGCTGTGAGGCCGCTACGGCAGCCGCCAACATGGGCGCTAAAACGTGCCTCATCACTATGGACATGAACAAGATTGGACAGATGAGCTGCAACCCCGCCGTGGGCGGAATTGCCAAAGGACAGATAGTGCGCGAGATCGATGCGCTGGGAGGACAGATGGGCCTCGTGACCGATGCCACAGCCATTCAGTTTCGCATGCTCAACAGAGGCAAAGGACCGGCGGTGTGGAGCCCAAGAGCACAGTGTGACCGCGGAAAGTTTATATGGCAGTGGCGCACAGTTTTGGACAACACACCCAACCTTGACGTGTGGCAAGACCAAGCCGACGAGATTGTCGTGAAGGACGGTGTCGCCACGGGCGTGAAGACGGTGTGGGGCGTGGAGTTTCACGCCAGATGCACCATCATAACGGCGGGAACGTTTCTCAACGGACTGATGCATGTGGGGCGTCGCAAGGTGGAGGGCGGCCGGTGTGCCGAGCCTGCCGTGCACAACCTCACGGAGAGCATCACACGTCACGGCATAACGGCCCAACGCATGAAGACGGGCACGCCGGTGCGCATAGACCGCCGCTCGGTCCATTTTGAAGACATGGAACGGCAGGACGGCGAGAACGATTTCCACAGGTTCAGTTTCATGGGCGAGGGACGGCCGCTGCAACAGCTGCCCTGCTGGACATGCTACACCAACACCGAGGTGCATGCCACGCTGATGGCTGCCATTGCCGACTCCCCACTCTACAACGGACAGATCCAGAGCACGGGACCGCGCTACTGTCCGTCGATAGAGACAAAGCTCACGACGTTTCCTGACCGGCAGCAGCACCCGCTCTTCCTGGAGCCCGAGGGCGAGAATACGAACGAGATGTATCTTAACGGATTCTCTTCGTCCATGCCCATGGATGTGCAGCTCGACGCGCTGCACAAGATCCCGGCTCTGCGCGACGCTAAAATCTACAGACCGGGCTACGCTATAGAATATGACTATTTCGACCCGACGCAGCTGAAGCCTTCCCTTGAATCGAAACTGGTCGGCGGCCTGTTCTTTGCAGGACAGGTCAACGGCACCACGGGCTATGAGGAGGCAGGAGGCCAAGGCACGGTGGCGGGCATAAACGCCGCCCTACTCTGCTCTGGCAGCGACCCTCTGGTCATGAAACGCGACGAGAGTTATATAGGCGTGCTCATCGACGACCTCACGACGAAGGGCGTGGACGAGCCATACCGCATGTTCACCTCTCGCGCCGAATACCGCATCTTGCTCAGACAGGACGACGCCGACGCCCGACTGACGGAGCTGTCTTACAACCTCGGCCTCGCAACGCGCGAACGTTACGACTGGTGGTTGCAGAAGAAGGAGAACATCAGTCGCCTGACGACGTTCTGCGCCAACACATCGGTGAAACCTGCCGACGTGAACGCCGCTCTCGAACAGATAGGCACCTCGCCGCTGAACGGCAGCGCCAAGATTGCGGATCTCATAGCGCGTCCGCAGGTGACGCTTCAGCTTCTCGCCGACATTGTGCCTTCTCTGAAGGAGCAGGTCATGATGTCGCCGAACCGCATCGACGAGATTGTGGAGGCTACGGAGATCGGAATAAAATATAAGGGCTACATCGAGCGCGAGCGTCTCATCGCCGACAAGATGCACCGTCTTGAGACCATCCGCATAAAAGACCATTTCGTCTATAACGACATCAAGGAGATCTCAACCGAGGGCAGACAGAAGCTCACCGCCATAAACCCCGAAACTCTCGCGCAAGCAAGCCGCATACCAGGAGTATCGCCAAGCGACATCAACGTCCTGCTGGTCTTGATGCACAGATGAGGAAAGTGAAGAGTGAAGAATGAAGAGTGAAGAATTGTCATTACCACTCCATCCCACCACAACAAGATTCTCACCACAACAAGATCTTCACCACAAAAAGATCCTCGCCACAAAAAGGCCCTCACCACAAAAAGGTCCTCACCACAAAAAGACCCTCCCACAAAAAGACCCTCACCACAAAAAGACCCTCACCACAACAAGGTCCTCACCCCAACAAGTCAAACAATCAACAACAACAATAAACAATGAAAGAAAACAACGAACTGTTATTAAAAAATCTTCGCTGCATTCCTGACTGGCCGAAGAAAGGTGTCAACTTCCGCGACGTAACAACTCTATTTAAGAGTCCGGAGTGTCTCAAGGAGATCAACCGCGAGATGTACGAGCTCTACAAAGACAAGGGCATCACAAAGATCGTGGGCATCGAGTCGCGCGGATTTGTCATGTCATCGGCACTCGCCCTGGAGCTTGGTGCCGGCGTCGTTCTCTGCCGCAAGCCGGGCAAACTGCCTTGCGACACCGTACAGGAGAGCTACGCTAAGGAGTATGGCAAGGACACCATCGAGATCCACCGCGATGCCATCGACGAGAACGACATCATCCTCCTCCACGACGACCTGCTCGCCACAGGAGGCACCATGAAGGCTGCTTGCAACCTCGTAAAGAAATTCCACCCGAAGAAGGTCTACTGCAACTTCATCATCGAGCTCGTGAACGAGGGTCTTAACGGACGCGAAGGTTTTGACGAAGACATCGAGATAACATCGCTTATCAAAATTTAAGCGAACGAAAAGTCATAACACACAAGCAGAGGGCGGACAGAAAGTTCGCCCTCTATCTTTTAAGAAGAGACACATCTTGCTTTTAAGAAGAGACACGTCCCGTAAAGTTTTACTTTAATGTTCCACATGAAACATTAACTTCACAACAACCCCTTTCTCAACAAGTTACGCCGTATGACTAAAGAAGAAAATGAAAAGCGCCTCGCCCGTTTGAAGAACATCGTGCTGAACATGCCGGAGAAGCCCGGCAGCTATCAATACTATGACGAGAGCCACACGATAATATATGTGGGCAAGGCAAAGAACCTCAAGCGCCGTGTGTCGTCCTACTTCCACAAAGAGGTGGACCGCTACAAGACAAAGGTACTGGTGTCGAAGATTTGGGACATCAGCTATACGGTCGTGAACAGCGAGGAAGACGCTCTGCTTCTTGAGAACAGTCTCATAAAAAAATACAACCCCCGCTACAACGTTCTTCTGAAAGACGGAAAGACCTACCCCAGCATCTGCGTAACGAACGAGTATTATCCGCGCATCTTCAAGACGCGGCACATAAACAAAAAGTTCGGCACGTTCTTCGGTCCTTACAGCAACACGGCGAGCATGTATGCCGTGCTCGAACTTATAAAAAAACTCTACAAGCCGCGCACATGCCGTCTGCTTCTCACACGCGAATCGGTGGAACGGGGTGCGTTCAAACCGTGCCTCGAATATCACATACACAACTGTCTCGGCCCGTGTATCGGAAGACAGAGCTATGAAGAATATGCGGAGAACATGCGACAGGCACGCGAGATCCTGAAAGGAAACACACGCCAACTGAGCGACATGCTCTATAAGAACATGCAGCGGTTAGCAGAGAACCTGGAGTTTGAGGCGGCGGAGAGAGTGAAACAAAAGTACCTTCTCATCGAGAGCTACTGCTCCAAGAGCGAGGTGGTGAGCCACACAATAACCGACATCGACGTGTTCACCATTGCCGACGACGACACACGCTCACACGCTTTTATCAATTTCATGCACGTCCGCAACGGTGCCGTGAACCAGAGTTTCACGTTCGAATATAAGCGCAAGCTCGATGAGACCGACGAAGAACTGCTCATCACCGCCATACCCGAAATTCGCGAGAGGTTTAAAAGCGAAGCAAAAGAAATTGTCGTGCCCTTCGAGATGGAGTGGCACCTCAAAGACGCCGTGTTCTTCGTGCCACAACGAGGCGACAAGAAGCACCTGCTCGAACTGTCGGAGATGAACTGCCGCCAATATAAGTTTGACCGGTTAAAACAGGCAGAAAAGCTCAATCCTGAACAGAAACAGACACGCCTCATGAAGGAACTGCAACAGAAGCTCGGCATGGAGAAGATGCCTTACACCATCGAGTGTTTCGACAACTCAAACATATCGGGCACCGATGCCGTGGCGGGATGCGTGGTGTTTAAGGCGATGAAACCATCGAAAAAAGACTACCGCAAATATAACATCAAGACGGTGACAGGACCCGACGACTACGCTTCAATGAAGGAGGTGGTGAGACGACGCTACTCACGCATGATCGAAGAGGACGCTCCCCTGCCCGACCTCATCATCACCGACGGTGGAAAGGGACAGATGGAGGTTGTGCGCGAGGTCATAGAGGACGAGCTGCATCTGAGAATACCCATTGCCGGACTGGCAAAGGATGACCGTCACCGCACAAACGAGCTGCTGTTCGGCTTTCCACAGAAGGTTATCGGTCTGAAAACCGACAGCGAGCTGTTCCATGTCCTCACCCACATCCAAGACGAGGTGCACCGTTACGCCATAACCTTCCACCGCGACAAACGGTCAAAACACGCCCTACATAGTGAGCTCGACGACATAAGAGGCATTGGACCAAAGACAAAAGAGGCTCTCCTCCACCATTTCCGCACCGTGAAACGCATTTCCGAGGCCTCTGACGACGAGTTGGCAGCCGTGGTGGGTAGCAGCAAGGCAGCAATTCTGAAAGCTCATTTCAAAGAAAAAGGGAATGCAGACTTGTAAAATTGCCTAAAACATCGTATCTTTGCAAAAGACAGGAAAAACCTAAAGCAAAGATAAACAATCGCGAAACGACAAGCAAAACAATCGCGAAACGACGAGCAAAACAATCGCGAAGCAACGAAGCAGAACAATCACGAAGCAAAGAAATAAAAAAACAATCGCGAAGGAAAGAAGCTAAAACAATCGCGAAGGAAAGAAATAAAAAAAACAATCACAAAATAATGAGAGCAGTTATACAACGCGTCACCCATGCATCGGTGACAATAGACGGAAACGTGAAGTCGAAGATTGGCAACGGTTTCCTTATTCTCTTAGGTGTAGAAGCAAGCGACAGCAGCGAAGACGTAGACTGGCTGGTAAGAAAAGTGGCAGCTCTGCGTGTGTTCGACGACGAAAATGGCGTCATGAACCGTTCGCTTATCGATGTTGACGGCGAGGCATTAGTGGTTAGCCAGTTCACACTCTTCGCTTCTTACAAGAAAGGCAACCGCCCGTCATGGTTGCGTGCTGCCACACACGACATCTCTGTGCCGCTTTACGAGGAGTTCTGCACAAAGCTGTCTTCTGCCTTGGGCAAGCCCGTTGGAACGGGCGAATTTGGTGCCGACATGAAGGTGGAATTGCTTAACGATGGCCCCGTAACCATCTGCATGGACACTAAGAACAAAGAGTAGATAAAGGCAAAAAGGCTGGCGCCTTTGAAAGGGAAAAGTGAAGAACGAAGAGTGAAGAATCCAATTGCTTTGTTTTAAGTGGAAAATAAAATTCAAAATTCAAATTCAAAATTCGAAAACTCAACATCGGCTGAAAGCCGACAATTCAACATTCAACATTCAACATTCAAAAATGACAATACGCGAAGCACAGCAGGCCGTGGACACATGGATAAAGACCTACGGCGTGCGCTATTTCTCTGAACTCACCAACATGGCATGCCTCACAGAAGAGGTGGGCGAGCTTGCCCGCATCATGGCACGCCGCTATGGCGACCAGAGTTTTAAGGAGGGCGAAAACCAAGACCCTTCCGAAGAGATGGCCGACATTCTGTGGGTTCTCATGGCCTTGGCCAACCAAACAGGCGTGGACCTCACAGAGGCTCTTCAAAAGAGCATAGAAAAGAAAACAAAACGCGACGCCACACGCCACAAGAACAACCCTAAACTGACCGCCGACAAAAAGGAAAAGGATCTGTAAAAGCAGAGACCTGCCGAGCGGTTTCATGGACGCTAAAAGCATAAACGGGGCCGTTAAACGGAGCAAGAAGTGACAGGAGAGAAATATCAACGACAAAAGAACAGAAAAAATAGAAAAAACAGAATAAAAAGTAAAAAAAACAACGAATCTATGGGAATAATTAAAGACGACTTTCTGAAAGAAGAGAAAGCAAAGGCAGAAGCCAAGCAGAAAAGCAAATATGAGGAAGCTCTGAGCAAGTATAACACCGACATCGACGACAAGGCCGTGCAGGAGGCTGTGCGCAAGATCATCACCGAGAAGGTGCATCAGAACGACACCATGGAGGTGAAGAAATTCCTCATGGGAAGCATCGAGCTCACCACCCTCAAGACCACCGACTGCGACACCAGCGTCATGGCCTTCACAGACCGTGTCAACGCCTTCGACGAGCAGTATCCTGACCTGCCCCATGTGGCAACGATCTGCGTCTATCCTTGCTTTGCAAGCATCGTAGCCGACACATTGGAGGTAGAGGGAGTGGAGATTGCTTGCGTTTCAGGCAGTTTTCCGAGCTCTCAGGCCCTTATCGAGGTTAAGGTGGCCGAGACTGCGCTGGCCATAAAAGACGGTGCCACAGAGATAGACATCGTGATGCCCGTGGGCAAGTTCCTGTGTGGCGACTATGAGGGTTGCTGCGAGGAGATTTCTGAGCTTAAGGCAACATGTGGCGACAAGGCCATGAAGGTCATCCTTGAGACAGGCGACCTGGTGACAGCTTCAAACATCAAGAAGGCTTCGATCCTGTCGATGTATGCAGGTGCCGACTACATCAAGACCTCAACTGGCAAGGAGAAGATCTCTGCCACCCCCGAGGCTGCTTATGTCATGTGTCAGGCCATCAAGGAATATTATGATGAGACCGGCATACAGATCGGTTTCAAGCCCGCAGGCGGCATTAACAGCGTCATGGACGCCATCACCTACTACACCATCGTCAAGGAGGTTCTTGGCGAGCAATGGCTCACCAACAAGTGGTTCCGTCTCGGCACCAGCCGTCTGGCTAACCAGCTGCTGAGCGAGATCGAAGGCGAAGACGTCAAGTTCTTCTAAGAAATGGGGGATGGAAACAAGGCTTTGGAGCACTAAGAGATAGTTTATAATAAGCTTTCAAAAGCTTATAAGCTTACAGAACTTTCACAAGTGCATAATAAACATATTTTCAATTGATTATCATCTCTGGAAAGCGTCGCCGCGCTCGCTTGAGATAATTTCCATTTATTAAATGCGAAAGTTCAATAAGCTTATAAAACCCGGAAAAAACTATAAGGCATATAACAAAAAAAGGGCTTTGACGCCCTTTTTTTGTTTCCTTATTTTTCTCTTTTAATAACAAAATCAAGATAAGCCATAAGAGCAGCCTTAACAGCAGAAGCTCCACAAGAACCATCTGAACCGCTGTCAGGAGCTTTCCTTGAAATGCTGTCAAGCAGAGCTACGGCTTCAGCGTGAAGCTGCTCCATGCGTTGCTCGGCATACTCTATGCCTCCATGTTCCTTGGCAAAAGCCACAAGACGCGCAATCTCATCTTGCGAGGCGGTATGGTCTTTCACCTTAAAGGCGAGAGAGGTCATCTCGGGGTCGTTCGCCGAGTTTACAGCATAGATAACAGGCAGCGTGAGCTTGCCCTCAGCCATGTCGTTGCCTGTGGGCTTGCCTATCTGCGGCGAGTCATAATAGTCGAAAATATCGTCGCGAATTTGGAATATCACGCCCAGATTTTGTCCAAACTGCTTCGCCTTGGCAATGTCTTCGTCGCTGGCACCGGCCGAGAGGGCCCCAATACCGCAGCACGCCTCAAACAGCGCCGCCGTCTTTTGCTTTATAACATCATAGTAGACCTCCTCCGAGATGTCACGTCGTCCGATGTTTGAGAGCTGCAAGATTTCTCCGTCAGAGAGCGTGCGTCCCAGTTCGGCGAGATAGGTAACAATGCGTTCCGACCCTGTGCGTGCCACATGGAGCAGAGCCGTGGACAAGATATAATCGCCCACCAGCACCGCCACCTTGTTGTCGTAAGTGGCATTGACCGATGCCTGTCCTCTTCGCTCGCTGCTCTCGTCCACCACATCGTCGTGTACAAGCGAAGCCGTGTGAAGCAGTTCCAAGCCCACAGCCGAGTTTTGCGTCACCTTGCTTACCTCGCCAAAGTTCTTCGCCATAAGCAAGATGAGCATTGGTCGCATGCGCTTGCCCGCACGCTTTCTTATGTGTTCGAGCGCGCTACCAAGCAGTCCGTCTTCATGAGAGAGCGACTGGTTAAAGAGTGTCACAAAATCGTTGAGTTCAGCCTCAATCGGATGTTTAATAATTGAAAGATAATCCATTTCTCGCTACTGTATGCTACAAAATTTTGCACAAAATTACTACATTTATCGGGATAAATCATATATTTTTAGTAATTTTACATCATCCTAAGATAAAAAAGGATAAAAGCCTGATAAAAACAAAAATGGCGAAAGCCGAACAGAAACAAAAAAGGCTTGCTCCATAACAAAAGCAAGAGGGCTTAAGCCTGAGACAAACAAGAAGGGCAAGGCCCCTAACAAAGACCAGAAGGTCGCAGACCATAACGTTTAACCAAGCACCCCACCCCACAGCAGACAATGAACAAATTATTTCTTCTCGATGCCTATGCGCTCATCTACCGTTCCTACTATGCGTTCATCAAGAACCCGCGCATCAACTCGAAGGGCATGAACACATCAGCCGTCATGGGCTTTGTCAACACCCTTAACGAGATCATGCAGAAGGAGCAGCCCACCCACATAGGCGTAGCGTTTGACCACGGCAAGACCTTCCGCGACGAGGCCTTCCCGCAATATAAGGCGCAGCGCGAGGCCACGCCCGAAGACATCCGTGCCTCCGTGCCCGTGATCAAGAACATCCTTGCAGCCATGCACATACCCGTGCTTCAGGCCGACGGCTTCGAAGCCGACGACGTGATAGGCACCCTCGCTACCAAGGCAGGCGCCCAGGGCATAGAGACCTACATGCTCACCCCCGACAAAGACTATGGCCAGCTCGTCGCTCCCAACGTCTTCATCTTCCGTCCGCGCCACGGCGGAGGCTACGAGAAGATGGGCCCTGAAGAGGTGGCAGCAAAATATGGCATCGACACCCCGGCACAGGTCATCGACCTCTTGGCGCTTATGGGCGACTCTGCCGACAATTTCCCCGGCTGTCCCGGCGTGGGCGAGAAAACCGCCGCCAAGCTCATCGCTCAGTTTGGAAGCATCGACAACATGCTCACCCGCACAGCCGAGATCAAGGGCAAGTTGCGCGAGAAGGTTGAGGGAGCTGTCGACGATATACGCATGTCACAGTTTCTCGCGACCATACGCCGCGACGTGCCGATAGACCTCGACCTCGACGCTTTGGCCGTCACCCCACCCGACGGTGCAGAACTGCGAAAAATTTTCGACGAACTGGAGTTTAAGAGTCTCGCTGACAAAATTCTTAACAAATCTGAAAATAAACCAAAACAGGTTAATCAGCAGCTCGATTTATTTGCCGAAAGTGCGCCCGAGAGCCAAGATCTTTTCGAAAACACGTCAAAAAAAAGCGTTAACACCGAAAAACATTCTTACCAACTCGTTGAGAATGAGGAAGAAATAAAAAAACTTTGTGACTTTTTCTTGACATCTCCACTCGTCAGTGTAGACACAGAGACCACATCAACCTCTGCCATCGACGCCGAACTGGTGGGATTGAGCTTCGCCATCGAGCCTCACAAGGCATTTTATGTGCCTGTTCCTGCCGAACGTGAAAAGGCGCAAACAATTGTTAATATTTTTAAACCGCTCTATGAGAGCACAAAAATATTGAAAATCGGGCAGAACATTAAATACGACATTGAGGTGCTCATGCGCTACGGCGTTGTCATGGCAGCCCCCATGTTCGACACCATGCTCGCCCACTATGTGCTCCACCCCGAACAGAAGCACGGCATGGACTATCTGGCCGAGGTGCTCCTCAACTACCAGACCATCACCATCGACACGCTCATCGGTCCGAAGGGCAAAAACCAGAAATCGATGCGCGACGTGCCGCCCGCCGACGTGTGCCCCTACGCCGCCGAAGATGCCGACATCACCCTTCAGCTCTACAACGTGCTTGAGCCGCAGCTCCGCGAAGCAGGAGCATGGGAGCTGTTCAGCGAGATAGAGATGCCGCTCGTGCCCGTGCTCGCCGACATGGAGACCACAGGCGTGCGCATAGACTCTCAGGCGCTCTCAGACGTGTCGCAGACGCTAACTGCGCGCATGAACGACCTTGAGAAGCGCATCTATGAGGAGGCGGGCGAAGAGTTTAACATCGCCTCGCCCAAGCAGGTGGGAGAAATCTTGTTTGGCAAGATGAAGATCGTGGACAAGCCCAAGAAGACCAAGACAGGACAGTATGTCACCTCCGAAGAGGTGTTGGTGCAACTCTCACACAAGAGTCCGATCGTAGCCGACATCCTCGCCCACCGCGCCCTGAAGAAGCTCCTCGGCACCTACGTCGACGCCCTGCCCAAGCTCATAAACCCGCGCACAGGCCACATACACACCTCCTTCAACCAGGCGGTCACAGCCACCGGCCGTCTGTCATCCTCTGACCCCAACCTCCAGAACATACCCGTGCGCGGAGAAGACGGCAAGGAGATACGCCGTTGCTTCGTGCCTGAGCCGGGACAGCTCTTCTTCTCTGCCGACTATTCGCAGATCGAGCTGCGCGTCATGGCACACCTCAGCGGCGACGACAACATGATAGAGGCGTTCCGAGAAGGCTACGACATTCACGCCGCCACGGCAGCAAAGATATATAAGGAGACCATTGACAGCGTCACACGCGACCAGCGCACAAAGGCCAAACGTGCCAACTTCGGCATAATCTACGGCATAACGGTGTTCGGCCTGGCTGAGCGACTGGAGATCTCGCGCGACGAGGCTAAGCAGCTCATCGACGGCTACTTCCAGACCTTCCCCAAGGTGCAGCTCTACATGGAGGCGGCCAAGGAGACAGCACGACAGAAGGGTTACGCCGAGACCTTCTTCCACCGCCGACGCTACCTGCCCGACATCAACTCGGGCAACGCCACCGTGCGCAACTTTGCTGAGCGCAACGCCATAAACGCCCCAATACAAGGCTCGGCTGCCGACATCATAAAGATTGCCATGATCCGCATTCATGAGCAGTTCCACATGAAACGTCTGCGCTCAAAGATGATCCTGCAGGTACACGACGAACTCAACTTCTCCGTTGTGCCTGAAGAGCGCGACATCGTGGAGCAGATTGTCCTCACCGAGATGCAGAACGCCTACCGCCTGAAGGTTCCACTCGTTGCCGACTCGGGATGGGGAGAAAACTGGCTGGAGGCACACTGATTTTTAAAGGTAAAAAAGTAAAAAGGTAAAAAGGTAAAAAACATAAATCATAAAAAACTAAAGATTATGACATTCACCTCTGCCATAAAACAATGCTACCACAAAGCTTTCACGCTCAGGGGCAGAGCATCACGCTCCGAGTATTGGTTTTTCTGCTTATACTTACTCATCCTTTGCTTTGTTTTGGTTACCATCATGGTTTTTATGGACAGCAATCTACAAGACGACGATAGCGGCTTGGTACCCAACCTCATGGGTTTAAGCATATTGCTGTCAGGCCTCGCACTGTTCATACACATCGTACCCATGTTCAGCGTAACCTTGCGCCGTCTGCACGACGGCAACATGCCTGGATGGCTTCTATTGCTAAGCATCATACCCGTTGGCAACCTCATATTGTTCATCTTCATGCTTCTGCCATCTACGCCAGGCGACAACCCCTATGGACCCAACCCTCATGATGAAGAAAAGAAAGAATATGAATGGGAGCAACAATAACAGGAAAAGAAGACGACAGAAGAACAACTTTTTATGTGAAATGTTTTACAAACAACATTATTCACTAAAAACAAAAACAAGATGAAAACAAGAAAACTGATCGTTGCCACCCTGTTGGCAGCAATGGCATGCACCCCAGTGTTAGCACAGAACGACAAGGCAGAACCCTACTTCACCCCCGAGGAGATGCCCAACATGCTAAAGACACCTCTCACGCCGCCCGACAGCCTGTCAGCGGCCTTCTCTTACGACCTCTCGCGCTTCCTCTGGGGCAAGAGCGTGCGTGCCACCGAGCGTGGCAAGATGGCAAAGGCCGATGCCGAGTATGGCCTGCAGGTGGTGTGCCGCGAGTTTGCTGAGCCTTTCGGCATGGAGATCTCCAAGGAGAAGACCCCTGAGATCTACCGCTTGCTCCTCGATGCCCTACCCACCTGCGACGAGATAAGCTGGAACCCCAAGAACCATTTCATGCGCCGCCGCCCGTTCATGGTCTTCCATGAGCCGTCGCTGCAGCCCAAAGACGATGCCGCCCTGTCAAAGAACGGCTCGTTCCCCTCAGGCCACACCATCCTCGGCTGGAGCGCCGCCCTGCTGCTCAGCGAGATCAATCCCGATCGCGCCGAGGCCATCGTGAACCGTGGCTACCTCTACGGCGAGAGTCGCGTTATCGTGGGTGCCCACTGGCAGAGCGACGTCAACGCTGGCTATCTCTACGCTTCTGTGGCATACGCCAAGCTCCACACCTCCGACCGCTTCCTCAAGCAGATGGAGAAGGCTCGCAAGGAGTTTAGGAAGCTTAGCGGAAAGAAATAGTGGAGAGACCTGCTATTGTCGCAAAAACATCTGAATTTTTACATCGCGCTCCGCGCTCGTTTTTAAAAAAAATCAATTTCCATTAATTGAACATTAATGAATATCAATATTTCGCGCGAGGCGCGTATTACTTAAGTAGGTGTTCAAAATTAATTTAAATGATTCTATGCTCTATTTTGGTCTGGATGTTCAGCTCCGAAGAGGGAGTGTAGCGGGCTACACGACCGATGAGAGCTGGGC
>OLZV01000300.1_pt1 | contig 23451 bp, 20 predicted proteins | sample 1644531 | NCBI WGS metagenome assembly OLZV01 (sample SAMEA103958115, study PRJEB25191) | human gut metagenome | biome: human-associated habitat [ENVO:00009003]; feature: intestine environment [ENVO:2100002]; material: feces | place: Germany | collected 2013/2015
CCGTCAGGCGCTTTGTTGAAGAAAGTGCGGAGCCGCCGACCCGCCCAAGGACAATGATATTCCGGAACCCCGCCTCAGATTAACCGGGAGGCCCCGCACTTTCGCATTATGAATAGTCTTATCGCCTGTTTTTTCTTGTATAGTTTCAGGGGCAGCCTGTTCCGCCGTAATATCTTCTTTCTGGTGTCATCATCAAGATTATCCATCATCAGATCCGACAGCACACCGCCGAACATAAATCCGTTGATGTATGCGGCCTCATACCAGAAATGGGCTTTCCGATAATTTCTCCTGCAACCCATTCCGTGTGCGTATCTGAACCCTAAGTCACACATTTTGTCGGCCTTGTCTGGGTCTCCGCTTCTGGCCTCGTCACGGCATTCATAAAATTTCGCCCTTGATTCGGGCAGCAACATCGGTTCCAGGAAATAGGCTATTTCCCGTATGTACTTGTTGCCGCTTCTGCCGATGGTCCTGATGACAAGATATTTGAATTCCATCCTGATTATGTCCACAATCGTGTCGATGATCCAAAGGAATCCGAATATTGCCCATATCGCCGCCGCAAGAATGACCCACCGGAACCAGGAGTCAAACATCGCCGCCCTTACCTCGAACGGTTTGATGGAGACAAGCCCCACCGTCACCAGCAACGGACTGAAACCGATGACACTTTTTAGAAAAAGTTCTTTGTATTCATCCATAACGCTCTGTTTTCTCGTCTGCAAAGTTAGTCCTTGCTGTAAGACAAAACTTGACACACAGAAAAAATATCTGTCTGTCATACTTTGTCAGATATTATGACTTAACTTTGCCGGAGAAAAAAATCAAGACATTATGTTGGCTGAAAAGATAAAAGACCGGATCAGGCTTCTGGAGATCGTCGATTCGTTCGGCGAGACCGGGGCAAGTTTCGAGCGGATCGGAAAGGAATGGTGGCGAAGCACGAAAGGCGGGGATCTCGACCTGCGGACGTTCCACAGGTACAGGCGTGACATAGAGGATATCTTCGGTGTCATAATAGAATGCAGGAGAGCCGGCAGCTCATCGACATATTACATCTCGAATAAAGGCGCGTGTCCTGACGACCGGCTCCGCCTGACCTGCATCAACGCCTTCCTAATGGGGAATATGCTGACGGACGACCGCTTCCCGAAGGACCGTGTGTTCATCAGCGCCAGCTACAACAATGAATATGCGAGGGTGGTCGCGAGGGCCATATCCCTGAGCAGAGTCATATTCGTGAAACACAAACACCTTTACCAGAAGTATGCCGCCGTCAAGGATGAGAATATGTTGTATCCGGTTGAGATCAGGCCAGAGGTTCTCGAATTTGAGTTCATCCCGTACGCCCTGTCCTACAATGCCTGCTGGTATATGTTCGGAAAAATGCTGGACGAGGACGAACTCCTTGTATATTCATTGCAGAACTCGGCAGAGATCCGCGTGCTGGACGAGATCGCCGATCCGCCGGAGGATTTCCGTCTTGGTGAGATCACGTCCGACTTTCGGAAGCATTTCCCCGTGAGCGATGACCTGACCGACCGTGATGACCGTCTCCAGTACCTGCTGGCCAGCAACCAGTCGATGTACAAGATATTCTGACTTGTCCCGCCGCGCCGTATCTCCCTTCGCGCCGCTTTAATATTTGAACGGCGCGAAACGGCAGTCCCCGTCAGCGGCGTTCCGGCATAAAATCTTAAAATGACACAGGCCGCATATGGCTTGTGTCATTTATTTTCAAATCCTGTGCAGTCACAAGTTCATTTCAATATGAATATCACGCTTCTCCATAAGAAACGTTGTTTTTATAGTACAATAATTGCGTATTTACGCATTTTTGTGTTTGTAAAACTACGCTATTTCAGCCGACTGACAAAAGATTCGGATAAATTGCTTTTTGTTGGAAGTGTGGCTCGAAATAGTTGAAATATTATCTATATTATGTTTCATAAGGGGTAAAATTGCGTAAATACGCATTTATGACCAATGCGATGGAGAATCTCTTTTCACGTAATCAAGTTATACAATCAGCAAAAAATACACGTAATCAAGATGTCGTCTGCCATCTTTTTACACGAAATCAAGGCAAGGTACAAATGAGAAATAATAAATGCAACTCCGAAATTGTACAATATAAACTTAGATCCTTCATTACAAAATGTTCAAATCTGCCCTACAAAATGTTCAAATCTCTGAAAGATGAATTATGTTATCTTGTTGAAATACAGTATTATGGACGAGTTGTTTTTACTTTGACGTACTCTGAATATTTTGGAAGTCTTTCAGCTAACTGAGTGGCGACTGCTTTTGCGGTTTGGCAATCAAGTGTCTTGGAAGTCTCGGAAGATATCACGAAAATTTGTTTGACCAGTCAGAACTTGTTATATTTGCATCATAAAGGATAAAATTGCGTAAATACGCATTTATGACCGATACGATATGGAGATAAAAAGAGACAGGTACATTTCGTTGCTGGAGAGCAAGAGAGGAAATGGAAAGATTAAAATAATCACGGGCATCAGGCGCTGTGGCAAATCTTATTTGATGAATGTGTTGTTCCGAAAACATCTTGCATCTATTGGAGTCAAAGACGATCATGTAATATTCATTGCGCTGGATGACGACATCAACGCGATGTTAAGGAATCCTTTGGAATTAGGAAAGTATGTAAGAAACCTGACTAAGGATGATGGCGTACAATACTATGTTCTGTTAGATGAGATTCAAAAAGTCGCTACAATACATAATCCTTATCTTCCGGACACTGAAGATGCCACTATAAGTTTCGTCGATGTATTGATCGGACTTAACAAACAGCCAAACATTGACATATATGTGAGCGGGAGTAATTCAAAAATGCTCTCATCGGACATTGTTACAGAGTTCAGAGATAGGGGCGATGAAATTCGGGTCCACCCGTTGTTGTTCCGTGAATTTTACGATGCGTTCCCTTCCGACAAGAGATATGCCTGGAGAGAGTATGCCGCTTATGGAGGAATGCCGTATGTCATGCATCTTCAATCTCACGAGGGTAAGGCCAAATATTTGAAGGACTTGTTCGAACTGACATATCTTAAGGATGTGGTTGAAAGGAACAAGATAAAGGGGCAGATGAGCATTCTCGAGGACCTTTTGGATGTTGTGGCTTCAGCTATAGGGTCGTTGACAAACTCGACAAGGCTATCGAACACATTTCAAAGAGACAAGCATATTAAAATCAAGAGCGACACAATATCTTCTTACCTTAACTGTTTCATTGATGCGTTTATACTGGAAAAAGCCAAAAGGTATGATATCAAAGGTCGCGCTTACATAGGCACGCCACTAAAATATTATTTTTCGGATGTCGGATTGAGAAACGCGAGATTAAACTTCAGGCAGCAGGAAGAAACTCATATTATGGAAAATATTCTGTACAATGAATTGTCTTCAAGAGGTTTCTCTGTTGATGTTGGTGTTGTCGAATATAACTGGAAAGATGATGCGGAAAGAAGCAGACGTTCTCAGTTGGAGGTGGATTTTGTGCTCAATAAAGCCGATAAGCGGTATTATATCCAGTCGGCGTTGACAGTTGCCACCCAAGAAAAAAAAGATCAGGAACTGAATTCTCTGTTGAGGATTGATGACTCTTTTCAAAAGTTGGTTGTTGTCAAGGATGACATTCTTCCTTGGACTGATGAGCACGGTATATCGTACATTAATGTGCAGGACTTTCTTCTTGACGCGATAGACAGATTATAGACACGAGTAATCCTCATTTTATGTGATTTTACGATGAAATAACTTGACTTAAATCTTCGTCAATATCTTATATATTGCGTGTATTAAGCGTTATTCCATCTTTAACGAGGAAGAGTATTAGTAGTTAATTGCTTAATAATTAAATAGTTAAGGTGGAACATTATTACAATGGGCCGCCTTTTCTGGTTTTTCAAAAGACGCGTTACAGGTAGCTGTGGTGCGATTGTTTATTGCGAAAAATGCCCGGAGTGTCTATTGTCAGAACCCTTCCGGACCGCCGTTCTGGTCCAGCAGGTCATGGTAGTCTCCATCTTGAATGGCATCACCCACAGGGTCTGCATTGCCGCCCTTCTCAATGAATTCCTTCGTCCTCTTGGCGGCATTCGGGTCGATGTGCCCGCCGATATCCATCTTCTTTGCTTCTTCCGGAGTGAAGACTTCCTTGTAAGACTTGGGCTTGTACTGGTTCTGTTTGGCCCGTTTTTCCTGAGCGTCAGTTACAGCACTAACGATGATATAGGTCAGAATCAACACGCCAATGGTAATCCAGGCCCAGCTGCTGGACTTCCGATACCAGGGCTTCTCGTTATGATTATTTACTTCTGGCATATTCTCTACATTTATCTTTGACAGCTTCCAGTTCTCGACTGTAATCGGGATTATGGGTGTAATTCACCAGCGGACGGTATTTGTCGATGAGTTTCTTCTCCACATCATCCATGGTCTCAGTAGAAAATGCAATGAAGTTGACAGTGAGCGATTCTCTCATCCATTGCCGAATGGCCTCCGTGTCCTCCGGGCTGAATTTGAAATTAGTCTGGTTCTTCTTTCCAACCAGCGAACCTTTCGGAGGCAAATACCCCAGCATTGCTCCAATGCTCCGAAAGAACGTTGCCGCTCCAATATGATTCAGTTCCTGTTTCCAGAAACGCTTTCGGAGGGAAGTGGATGCCTGGCCGATATAGATGACGCCATCCTCACGGACCTTCCCATACTTTGCCGGTAAGCGGACACTTTTACGGAGCTTGATGCAATACAGCCCCGGCACATCAGGAACCATCTCACCAGACAGAGCGCCGACGGAAACAAACTCTCCCTGCAGCAGTTTTTTCTCCGCAGCAGCCAACCCGTTCACGGCTTTCGGGGCGGTGACCACTGACTTCGTCGCTTTCGGAGTCACGGCATGGCGGAAAGCAGATTTGCCAACTGAAGATCCGGCCAGTTCATAGATATGGTTGATGACACTTTTCTCTGCACCGTTGAGGGCTGAACCTTTATGGCGCTTATACGCCGATACGACAACGCCTTTGTCAGAAGGAAGCGCAAGTTGGCCACCTGACAAGAATGCGCCCGTCGTGTCCATATATCCAAGCACCTTCCGCGCAGCCCGTTTCCTGATGCTCGGATTACTCAGTCCCTTGGAATCCAGATAACGGTCCACAAGGTCATTCATTTGCTTTGTAGTCATAATCTTGGGGTTACACCTGCTAATTTAAGCATAACTCTCCGAATCTCAATGTCCCTCTGCGATATACTTAACTTTGTCCCTGTACTACCTGCACTATCATCACTACCTACACTACCTGGACATGTTTTGGGCCGATGTCAGAAGAAAAGCGGTCAAGGTCAGCAGTCCCAGCTGGCGCTGGGCCAACTCACCTTGGTTCCAGCCAGCGCCGCCCTTTGCGCGGACGTGGGTATAAGCCGCGTGCATCTCAACCGCAAGTTCATGAAGACGATGAGGCACAAGACTCGGGACTGGATGACGGGATCGTAGAGGAAGCCGCACCGGAAACTATTCTGCCGATGGATGACGAGTATGAGTCGTGATTCCACCATATTGTCACTGGTCTGGAGGACTGTCGAAAAACACTGTGTTTTTACAATAAAATTCGAGAGATCTTATACGAATTTGTCGCTGAAGAGGAACTGGAACAGTCCGGTGAACAGGATTCCATTATTGTCCCTGTAGGGCATAATGTCGTCCTTGACGATAACAATCTTCTGGAAGGAATCATCAATGCGTTTGAGCGAATTCAGTTCCTGCTCACGTTTTTCTTCGGTTTCTATCTCGTAGGCCGACTGAATATAGTACTTCTCGTTCCCATCAGTAGCAATGAAATCTACCTCATATTGTTTGTATTCAGACTTGCCATCGACCATTTTACGGTGCTCAACGACTCCCACATCCACCACATAACCACGGTATAGCAATTCATTGAAGATAATGTTCTCCATCAGATGTGTCTGCTCCAATTGGCGGTAATTCAGCCTTGCGTTTCTAAGACCGACATCTATCGAGTAGTATTTCTTGATGTTCTCGTAATACTTGTTGCCCTTGATATTATAACGTCGGGCTTCGTTGAACAAGAATGCCTCTTCCAGATAGCCGATATACTTTGCAACTGTGTCATCCGTTATCTTGATTTTGCGGACACTTCCCAACGTATTGGTGATACGTGTCGTATTGGTAAGGGAACCGATGGATGAGCATAAAGCATCGGCTATGGCTTCAAGCGCTTCCCGATTTTCAACGTTGTGGCGCTCGACCACATCGTCCAGATAGGTCTTCTTCCACAGTTTCTGGATGTAGGTGGTCTTCTGTTCAGCCGTCGGCATTTTCCTAAGTGCTGGAAGTCCTCCATAAGTGTAATACTCTTTCCACAGGTCATTGACACTTTCCTGTCGGTCCTGACAAAATTCGCGGAAAGTGAACGGAAGGACGCTGACCTCATCGCTGCGCCCGCGGAAGATGGTATTGATTTCGCTAGAAAGGAACTTTGAATTGCTGCCGGTGACATACACATCTACATTCTGACGCTTATTAAGGCCATTGACAATCCTTTCGAATCCATCGACCTCCTGAATTTCGTCCAGGAAGACGTAGTAATTCTCAGTCTGCGAGGCAATTCTGGAATAAAGGTGTTCTTTCAGCTTCTCGCGGTCCAGTAGTTCCTGGGGAGTGTCCTCATCCTCAATATCAAAGGAAATGATGATAATGTTATCTTCGGGAATACCTTTGGAGAGGAGATAATCCTTGTATATGGGATCCAAGAGGAAGGATTTACCGGAACGCCTCGGTCCGGTAACCGCTTTAATCTGCCCATTATCCCTCCTGACAATCAGTCGGTTAAGATACAAATCCCGTTTTACGTAAGCATTCATGATATTCTACTTTCGAAATCTACTGCAAATTTACAGTAAATTTCGAAAACAGCAAAGGTCGATTCTCAATTATTGGCAGTTTGACTATACATCTCCTCCGTATTGTAGCACTTTTCTGACGACGTTATGCAGAGACGTATATCCGTATGTATATAGATTCCGTTAGCGAGGATAACTATCACAGGATAAAGGACGACATATCAATGACACTCCAGTCGCAAGGAATTGTCGTGGAGGGCGGGGCGGCAGAAGTCTCGACGGATGCAGGTCAACCGCAGGTCCATGAAGAAGATGAGGAGCACCTGGACAAAACCAACCAGTCAAACTGCAGTACGAGAATCATTTCATCTTCTACCTACTCGATTCTGCTATGACTTTATTTCAACAACTCGATAAATGCGAGAGCGTCAGACGGAAGACTGTATTTCAATTTTCCATTGTCCCTGAGACTCATCAACAACTGTCCCATAATATTCGGGCCCACATATTTTTCACCCTTAGTCTTGACACCCCAGCCATTAGGCCTTGAGGAGACCGTATCGGTCTTGTTGTCCTGCAATTCTACGATGTAACTGCCCTTCGTACTATCCAGCTCGTTCCTGAATTCCAGGGACTGCTCGTATTTCAGCTGAAGGCAGAACTTCATGGCATCAATTATCATGGAGCCCCAGTCGGTTCTACGATGATTGCCAAGTTTCTGATAGTGCTTTGCAGTCATCTTCGGGGATTTAGAGTGATAAACTGCCTTTCGAAGTGATCGAAGAGGACTGATGTCCCGTGATAGAATATGGCCATGCGTCGTTATATATATCCGCTATCAGAGTTACAAAACTTTCTGCTAACCAGTAAGTGAAACTAAAGATCCGCTACTTGATTATCAATTCCAGACCGCCGCTGGTTTCCACCTTGTCATGATAGCAGCCGCAACTATCCATGAATCCAGGCAGGATCTCCTTGATCTCGTCGTAGATATCCTTATCAAGAGTCAGGCTCTTGGGTATCACTGGACTTTTCTCCGCCTGCTCGTAACAGCAGGTAATTGTCAGACACGCATCATCAAACACAAGACGATCCATTCTTTCTTGCCGTCTTTTCCATATACATGTTCTTGTCTTCTGGGTGCAGATCGCGAGATGGTAGAACTTGGGATCGCTAGTACCGGAATCCGTATCGACCACGACAATAATGCCTTTATAAAGCTTTTGAAAATTGACCGGATAGGGACCGTCGAGAAATACACAATGCGGGCTTATTCTATACACGCTATAGGCTACAATATTAAAGACCAATTTTCTTTCTGACCGCACGCAGAATCTCTACCATCGCCCAGGTATCCTGCTGGCAGTAGCGGCAGAGAGCTTCGCGACGCTCTTTCTTGGTATTCATGTCGCGTGTCTTTCCGGGGCCTTCATTATAACTGAGATAAGTTATATACGCCTGCACGCCATTGCCTACTTCATGCTTCTTCATCTCGTCATACGAGAGGCTTGGAACAAGGACTGGAAGAGTCCTCTTGATGGAATAACTTCCACTGAGGTAGGGATGGTAGTAGTTTATGGTTCCTGCCGATTCCTTCCCGAATTCCGCTTCGTACAATTCCAGGTTAGTCCTGAGCAGATGAATCAGGTCCGCCGTCTTGTCAGCAATTGCAAGCAGGTATTTGCTGTATTTGGGGAAAATTGCTGCAAGTTCATTGAGACGACCGATTTCAAAACTGGTATTCTGCGCCAGCATGATGCCATGGAGAGAGCCGTCCTCGTTGAATTCGAAGTTGTCTACGATGGCTTTTACGAGTGCCTCGCGCTCGTCGGTGTCACATTCTTCATTGAGGAAGATGATATTGTCGGAGTTCTTGTCGCATACTCCTGGAGCACGCTCGATATGGAGCGAGAACTCGAACACCGACTGCTGATAGGGAGACTCGCCTTTGAAACGAGGCAGAGGACAAGGGAACGACTCGAAATCAAAATGATAGATGGGACCCTCCCCTAGGTATCTGAACCATGCCGTCATCTTCTCTTTATCGATATGTTCGATTCCATTGTCATAGCATTCTCTCTGAATCTTGTGGTTCTCTTTCTCCAACCACTCAACAGGCACATCATCGAACTTGTAATAACCGTTGTTTATGAGCTGGAACTTGTCGCCGATAGCTCCAGCCTTGAAGCCGCGGAAATTCATGTAGTTGTTCGACCTATTGGCATCAGGAACATCACGGAGCTTCTTGAAGCAGTGGATGTAGAACACACATTCGGTGTTTTTCCCCCAGTCGCACCATGGACCGACCGGAGTCTTGGCATTCACATCATGAGGAGTTGCAATGTAGCTCTCCAGTGTTGCGATTTCTTTGACAATAATCGGCTGATAGTCTTCGACCGTCTCATTCATATCGAGGAAGACAATGAGTTCCTGACCTTCGATATTGTTATAGACGTGCTTGCCGTCAGCATCCTTGGCGCCGTCATAAACATACTCGCTATTGAGTACGGCAAGATAGTAATTCACCTTACGGTTATCGCCGGCATTGCGTAAAGAATGTTCAATCACATACTTCTGGAAGGCAAGATCATGCGGATACTTTCCAAGGTCGGAATAGCGGTCAAGCAAGGCTCTCCTCTTCTGCTCGAAGTTCTTCTCCAAATCAGCATTGGCCTTGCAGCCTGCATGGTTCAGTGTCCAGATGTTGCCTTCTCTGACAAACATAGGGTGCTTTTCAGCTCCGCGTTTCTCCGAGAAACAATAGCCGTCCAGCTTGCCATCCTTGTTCGTCTTGAGAAGATACTTGCTGTTGGTCGTGGCCTTTACTTCGATGATGTTGATTTCATCATCATTCTCGTTAAAAATATCCACATCGCAACGGTAGGTATGGCCGTGCTGGACATATTCAAAGAGTTTCTGCTTGTGGACATCTTTCGAATCAGCGACAAACGTGCCCTTGAAATATCTCTTCGCCACCTTCAGGGCCTCATCTTCAACCTGATTGTAATAAGGAAGAAGGGCTTCAAGCTCCTCGCTTGGTTTTGCATCGAACTCTTCTTCATATTCAGCCCCTTCTGACGAGCCGGTCTCGTTCATCAGTTCGGCGAGCATTTCCTCGCGACGTTCACGTTCGGCGTCGATATCAGTTTTCTTGAGCGGATTGTGTTTCAAATCCCTCGCGAAATACATAGGACAGCGTGTCCAGTTGATAAATCTTGTTTTTGAAATATCAGTTTGTCGGTAAATTCCTTGTTTTTGCGAGCCCTGTCTTTTTCCTCATACAATAACGATCCGCCACATCCCTCCAAATCATCACGAAGAGTTTTGTTCAGTCCAAAAACTTTATCGGAATTTGATGATCTGATCTGTTCTCGAATCTTGTTCCCGACACAAACATTGAAAAACGAACTGAATTCTGCCTTAGACGCATCGTACTTGTCAAGATTTCTCCATAGATGTACGATAGCCTCAAGGGCAAAATCCTCTTTCTCGTCATCATATCTGATTCCGATATTGGCAGCAATACAGCACGCCTTATCCAAGAAGAACCTAAAATACTGAGGTCTTGTTGTCAATGAATCGACAAAATCCTTGTAAGTAACAGAAGGGGTGTGTTTGATGGCTGATATAGATTGCATAATTAACGTGTTATAGGTTGACAAATATAATAAAACATCATGAGTTTGATACACAAGTTACTCAAGATAATCATCGATTAGACTGCTGTCTATCGGTGATTTTTTGTCGGATAAAATTAAAATTCTAAATTTGCAGGAAGGGTGCTCCGCCGGACAAACAAAAAAAGTTGAGCGGGGAGCTAAAAAGGATAGTTTTTCGTACATTTGCCCTGACTTATCAAACAATGGTATATGGAATATCTGTCTAAGGAACGCTACGACCAGATTGTCGCGGAACTTAATCATCTTATTGATGTTGAATATCCTCGGATCAAGGACGATCTGTCGGACGCACGCGCGCAGGGGGATCTGAGCGAGAACGCTGAATATCGCTCGGCGAGAAGGGCTCAGGCCAAGGCCATCAGCAGGATACGTTTCCTGCAGAAAGTCCTGCAATATTCAAGGATCATCGATACTTCGGCATTGCCGAAAGATCAGATTTCATTGCTCAGCAAGGTGGAGTTCACGAATATGGCCTCCAATGCCAGAATGACATATACCATTGTGAGCCCGCACGAGATGAACCTTGAAGAAGGCAAGATTTCCTGCAAGTCCCCGATTGGTGCGGCGCTGATGGGACGGAAAGAGGGCGAGATCGTGGATGTCCAGGCTCCGTCCGGGACTTTCAAGATAAGGATCGAGAGTGTGTCGGTCGGACAGTGACACTCTCCGCTCAAGACCGACGGCCGGCGTGGTTATCCGTCAACGATACGCGACACCCGGCGACCTTCCGAACATAGTCACCTTTTCAAAGGAGGTATGTATAGCCATTTTGCAAACAGCGGCATGCGATAATTCTTCTACACCATTGTGAGGCGCGGCTGTATGACGCCTATGGATGCAGAAACCATAGGCGGCATATCCACAGGCCTATCGTCGCACTCAGGGTTGGTTTACGTGCCGCCATATTCACAAAATGCGGGTGATGCCACCACGTATGTAACCGCTTGGCGACCGCTTGCATGCCACGTTAGTCAACTGCTATATAGTTACCTGAAAAAATGAGGATTTTGGTTGCGAAAACCGGAGAAAGGGCGTATATTGAGTGGAGCGTTTGGCTCGGGTCTGTTTTATGAAAACAATACAATGACTTGCTTATGAGAATTATACACACAAGTGACTGGCATCTGGGACATGTTCTGTACGGATACGACAGGAGTCGGGAGCAGAGGGATATGCTTGTCCGGATCGAGGAGATTGTCGGGAAGGAGAAACCTGACGCGTTGGTGGTCAGCGGGGATGTTTACCATACGGGACAGCCATCGGCGGCGGTGCAGAAGATGTTCACGGAGGCGGTGATGAGGCTGCACGAGGCCTGTCCGGAAATGGAGATCGTCATCACCGCGGGGAACCACGACAGCGCGTCAAAGCACGAGGTCTCACGAATATTATGGGAGACCCAGAAAGTGAATATGATCGGTTCCGTGGACAAGGACAATCCAGACAAGCTGATCGTTGAGGTGGCGGGGAAAGGATTCATAGCCGCCATACCGTACGTGAACGAGAGAAGTATGCCGGAAGGATTCTGTAAGAGCCTGTTGGACAAGGTGGCCGAAAGGAACACTGGAAACCTTCCTGTTGTCATTTCTGCCCACACGACAGTGGCCGGATGCAACTACACCGGACACGAGGATATTCGTGAATTATCTGTGGGAGGGATTGACTCCGTCGGGCTGGAGGAGTTCGGCGAAGGGTACGACTACATCGCGCTCGGACATATTCATAAGCCGCAGACAATCGCTGGTTCCGGGGGAAGGGCGCGCTATTGCGGCACGCCGCTGCCGGTAAGTTTCGACGAGTCTTACGGGCATAGTGTGTCGGTCGTGGAGATCGCCTCGCACGGGGCGGCCCCGCAGATCCGGGAGGTGCCGATAAAGACCGATTGTCCGCTCGTGAATATTCCTTCCTCAGGTTTCGGGAAATGGGATGAGGTTAAGGAACGGCTGAAAGATTTTCCTAAGGACAATCCGGCGTATATCAGGTTGAATGTCGAGGTCGAGGATAGCCTTCCGCCTGATGCGGTGGTCGAGGCCAGGAATATTCTGAGTGGCGGCCTGGGACTTTTCTGCACGATAAACGCTCGCCGGGCAGCCTCTGGAAAGTCAGACCGCAAAACCCTTTCAGTGTCGGAATTCCGGGCTATGGAACCGCTTGAGGTCGCGCGGCTGTACGCCGAGGACACCGGAATAACGTTCACGGACGAACTGGCGGAACTGTTCCGTGAGGCGGAGAAGGAAATCAGGAATGATGTAAATGAATAATTTAGACTGACTTATGAAAATACGAAAACTTACGATTCACAACATCGCGTCCATAGAAGACGCTGTGATTGATTTTGACAGCAAGCCGCTGTCTGACTGTGATGTGTTCCTTATCACCGGCAAGACCGGGGCTGGGAAGAGCACGATTCTGGACGCGGTCTGTCTGGCGTTGTACGGGGACACGCCAAGGCTGGCCAATACGCATATGGAGGGCAGCTCCGCTGATCAGGGGGATGATGTCAAGGTTGACAGTCCGTCCAGACTTCTTAGGCAAGGGGCAGGGAAAGGTTATGTAAGACTTGAGTTCAAAGGAACCAATGGGGTTGATTATGAGGCTGAATGGTCGGTAGCCCGAGCAAGGGAAAAAGTGAATGGCCGGATACAGAAAAAAGAATGGATCCTCCGAAACTTGGATTCCGGGATGATTTACAAAAAGGATAAGGAGGTGAGCGCGGAGATCGCCTCTGCCGTCGGCCTGAGTTTCAGCCAGTTCTGCCGCACCACGATGCTGGCTCAGGGTGAGTTCACCAGATTCCTGAACAGCAAGGACAACGAGAAGGCCGAGATTCTGGAAAAGATCACCGGTGCGGACATCTACACGAAGATCGGAGCCAAGGTCTTTGAGATCACAAGGCGGAAGGAAAAGGCTTCGGCCGATGCCGAGGAAAGAATCCGGGATATCAGGATCCTTTCTGATGAGGAAAAAGACCGGAAACTCAAAGAGAAGGAAGACAAACTGGCCGAGGCGGAATCCGCCCGCGCGGCAAGGAACGAGTGCGGTAAGAAAGTGGACTGGCTGAAGCAGGAGGCAAGATTGAAGGTTACGATTGAATCTGATTCCAAAGCTGTCGCGGACAAGGAGGCGTTTGTAAGTACTGATGAATATGTCGCCGAGGAGAACCTTGCCGCCTCGTTCAGGACTACGGAGGCGGTGCGTGGAAATCTTGAAAACCAAAGGAGAGAAGAGGCGGCAGCAGCGGAAGCCAGGACAAGGATCTCCGGATTGTCGGAGAGATACCGGTCGGTAAAAGGTGGATTGGCCTTCCTGAGTGACGAGGAGAAGAGGCTTGCCGGGGAAAAAGCCTCCGTTGACGCGGAGTTGGAAAAGGACGCTCCTTCGCAGCCTGTTCTGGAGAAGGAGCAGACCATCGCGGGGAACATCGGTGTCATCGAGAGCGGTCGGGAATATATTCGTGAATCAGAAGCCAAACTTTCGGTTCTGCGGTCGGACTTGACGGAAAGGTCGCTGGCGTTGGAGAAGGCGAAGGAAGCGGAGAATGCCGCAGGAAACGGGCGGAGACTTGCCAAGGAGGCGCAGAAGAAGGCCGAGGATGCCTTGGCCGAGTCGAACGCCGTGATGGTCCGTAAGGAGATCGGAGACCTGAAGGAAAAATCGGTGGACATCAAACTGGCGCAGGATCGGTTGTCGCTTTTGGAGCAACAGATCGTAAAGCGTAATGAGGAAGCGCAGGACATCGCTGAGAAAGAGAAGGCGCTTGATGCCAAGATCGCGGAACGGGACTCTTTGGCCAAGGTCGTGGAGTCAGAACGCATTAAGTCGGAGTTCGCTGATGAGGTCTATAGGATGCAGAGCAGTACGGTTGAAGACACCGTCAAGGCTATCCGCAACAACCTTCAGGTAGGTGACCTCTGTCCTGTCTGTATGCGGGAGATCGAATCGGCGCTGCCGACAGACCTGGATCTTCAGAGACGGCTGGCTCCGCTTGAGAGAGCCCGCGAGGAAGCCAGGATCATATACCGTAATGACAAGGATCGTTACGATCGTCTTGTGGCTGAAATTGTTGCGGAGACAGAGCAGTTGCGCAGACAGAAATCCGCCTTTGAGAATGACCGTAGTGTGGACCAGATGACGGAATCCGTGAGAATGGCTGCCCAGAAGTGTGGTTTGACGGACGTTGATGATGGCACACGGGCGGCGCTTGAGGCGAGGTACCAAGAAATAGGCCTGCGTTTGTCAGAACTTGCTGAAAAAGAGAAGATCTGCGCCGGCCTTGAAAAGGATGCCGATGATGCTCGCAGAGCAAGTCTCGCCGCCAGGGATGCCGTGGATAAGGCTGTTGCAGCCCGTGTCAAGGCGGAAAGCGAAGTCCAGTCCAAGAAATCCGAAATCGAGAGGGTAGAGGCCCTTGTCTCGGACAGAATCAAAGCCGTTTCATCGGCAGAGCAGGCGGTCGGAGGCATTCTCGCCGGCTCGCCTTGGGAAGAAAAATGGAGCGCGGACACCGGAATATTCAAAAAAGAGCTTTCTGAGGCGGTTCGTTCGCATCGGAATCGTGTTGAGCGTTCGGAGAGCCTGGTCAAGTCGGTCGATGAGTTGAGGGCAAGGATGGGCGTGGTGCAAGGAATGGTGGCGGCCATAGAGGAGATGATGCCGTCGTGGAATGAACTACCGGCGGTGGAGGCAGCGAATATTCCTGGTTTGTCAGGAGAGGCGGATTCGGTCAGGAGCAACTTGATTCTTGAGAGGCACAAACTTGCGCGGGCCGAGGAAAACGCGAAGGCGGAATCCTCCAAGGTCGAGGCGTTCCTTTCGGAGCATTCTGAATATGACAGGGCTGCGCTGAAGGCTCTTTCTGAATACTCTGTCGCGGTGATTTCCGAGATTGAGCGTAGGCACAGAGAGGCGTCTGAAAAGTTGGCCGCGGCGAAGGTGGCTTTGGAAACGGATCGGAGGAACGAGTCTGAGCATCAGTTGAATAAGCCTTTGCTTGCGGACGATGACACGGTGGATAGTCTGGAAACATTGTACAAGAGTAACGATGAGGCTATGTCAAGAGCCACGACTGAGGCGGCTCTTTTGGCTGAGGCTCTGAGGCAGGATGAAGAGAACCGTGAGAAAGCCGGTAAGTTGAGGGAGGCGGCCGACAGGCTCCGGGAGGAATATGTGAAATGGAACACTCTGAATAACTTGATCGGTGACAGCGCTGGCAAGAATTTCCGCAAGATAGCCCAGAGTTATGTGCTTGACAGCCTTGTGAAGGCGGCGAACATCTACATGAAAGACCTGACCGACAGGTATGTCCTCAAGGTCGTGCCGGGAACGTTCGTCATCGAGGTCGAGGATGCCTATCAAGGCTACGTTTCCCGTCCGGCCAGCACGATTTCCGGCGGAGAGAGTTTCCTTGTGTCCCTTTCTCTGGCCTTGGCTCTGTCCGACATTGGAGATGGCCTTTCTGTCGGTACCCTGTTCATCGACGAGGGCTTCGGCACCCTTTCCGGCGAACCTCTCCAGAATGCCGTAAACACGTTGAAGACCCTCCGTATGAAGTCCGGCAGACAGGTGGGCATAATCAGCCACATCGAGGAGCTTCAGGAGAAGATCCCGGTCCGCATAGAAGTCAACCAGAACGAGCGCACGGCCACGAGCACCGTGACCGTGGTCTCCTGATTGGATTGTGTTTTTAATATTTATAAGGAATATGCCACTGAGCATATTCGTAAGGTTCAACGATGAGCAAAGTACTGACTATGGGCATATCGGCGACAGGGTCAAGTACCTTCCGCAGAATCTCTTCATGCCGCCGAGGATGACCTTGGACGAAGCCTTCAGACTGTATGATGTTGAATATGACGGCTTGGTGTCGTTTGATCCCAAGTTCCATACCTTTCAGAAGAAACAGTTTCGGGAATTATCGGGTGGCGAGGCTCGTGTCGCTGAAATGTTCATCATCATCAAGTCACCCTCTGATTTCTGCATCCTGGACGAACCTTTCTCCAACATCGCCCCTATTCATGTCGAGAAGATGCAGTCGCTGATCCGGGAGGAGAAAGCAAATAAAGGGATCATCGTATCTGACCATTTGTACGAAGCGATCATTCAGGTTTCAGACAACTTGTTCCTGCTCCGTGACGGTTACACATTCCCCGTCAGATCAAGAGAAGACCTGATAAGGCATGGGTATGTTCGATAAGCTGTTCAATGATCGGATCCGTCCCGTTACTTTGCGAAGACCGTCTCGTCCACCAGGTGGCCGGTAGCCATCAGGTAATCCGTCTCGGCGATACGGGACTGCGTGAACGCCTCGATAAGATTACTCCTGGCCTGCTGCCACTGGAACTGCGCATCAAGATAATCCGAGAGAGGACACATAGATGCGTGATAACGATTCTCTGTAACTCTAAGATTCTCATCTGCTTGAGCCTTCCCATCCATGGCCGCTTCGATAAGGTTGTAGCTGTCGGAAAGATTGAATGCCGCCGGCCAAGGCATCCTCTACGAAAGGTTCGGCGATTGCCGCCGCCTGATTTCCGGGCGGACCGCCTTGATGAATGAATATCACGGATTCATCTCGCGCCTTTCCTCTGAGTTGGCTCCCGGCTCGCTCATCATAGACTGCCACTCGTTTCCTTCGGATCTCGCCGACATCGACATCTGCATCGGCTATAATGACGATGCAAGCAAGCCTGAGCAGGAGATGATCGACAAGGCGACGCACCTGTTAGATCGCGCCGGATTTAAGGTAGGCCTGAACAATCCATATTCAAACTCGATAACTCCCAAGAAACCGATTGATTACAAATCCTTGATGATCGAAGTCAACAAGCGTTGCCATATGAATGAGGGCACTTTGGCGCGGACGGTAGGCTATGACATCATTTCTGGACTTGTCAACGACTTCTATCGCCTGGTATTGGCATAAAAGAATATCACCGTGCGTGAAAAGCGGCGTTTCGTTCACAAAATCCCTTTGGGGCGTGAGTGGAAAAGCGCTTTTTGCGCACAGTGATGATGAAGAATACGTCAGTCGGCCTTTTACCTCCTGCTGCCTATCGGCCTTTCCTTGGTGAAGCCAGGGAACACCCTGACGAGAACCACTCCGTGCGGAGGTACATCAGCATCAAAACGATCCCTGTCGTTGGTGATTTCGGCGACATCTTTCTGCCTCCAGACATCCCGGACGATGATTTTGTCCCCGATAATTCCGATGGCTCTCGGCTTGAAACCGATCTTCTGGGTTGTCTCGCTGAGGTTGAACATGGCGATTGCCAGCGAACCGTCCTCCAAAGGCTTGAAGTATGTGGCATAGGAACTGTTGCCGTAAATCTTTGTGGCCGCGTAACCGAGCGGATCCTGATTGATGTCGATCACCTCGTTGTTGCACAGAAGGCTCTTTGTGAATTTGTCGGCGACCGCCATGTCGCAGCCGATCAGGAGCGGGGACGCCTGCATTGCCCAAAGGGTGACGTGGGTATATTGCTCGTCCGGAGTCAGGTTGGTGTAGTGGTATTTCCTGCCCCAGCCGACGTTTCCGATGACCATCATGTCTCCGTCAGGCCAATGTCCAGGGCCTGAATATGGCGCCCAGCTGCTGTTCCTGCCGAAACCGATGCCGGAGATGCTTTTCCAGTTGTCGCGGATGTCCCCGGTCGTCCTCCAACAGTTGGCGTATTTGACATATTCACCGGCCAAAGGAAGGAGGGCGGAGTTGGAAAGGCTATAGACGATGTCCCTGCCGCATTTCTCCAGCTCATCGTGCATCTCTTTCATGCTGTACCAGTCGTGCGGGTTCCAGTCGTATTTGAGATAGTCGAAGCCCCATTCCGCCCACTGGCGCGCGTCCTGGGCGGCGAATGAATATTTCCCGCTGTACCAAAGCTTCTCTCTGGTCAGCTCGCCGGACGGATCCACCATCCTGTAGTTCTCGTTGACGAGCCCTTTCTTGACCCATTCGTAGGTGCCGTCGGCGTTGTCGCACTGTGTTCCGATGTGCGCCGCGTAGGTCGCAACCCACGGACCGGAATAGATGCCGACCTTGAATCCCATGGTGTGCAGCGAGTCCACAAGACCTTTCATGTCAGGGAATTTCACGTTCGGCTGGATCGCGTTCTCCTTTCCGCCGCGGAGTCCCTGCCAGCCATCGTCTATGTTGATGTACGACCAACCATAGTCCGCCAGTCCGCTTTCAAGGATCGCCTTCGCGGAAGCCATCACTTTCTCATGGCTTACCGTGTTGCCCCAGCAGTTCCAGCTGTTCCAACCCATCGGAGGAGTCAGCGCGATCTTCTCTCCGATGACGATCCTGAACTCCCTTGTCGCCTCGCCGAGGCTGTTGGCGGCCTTCAACGTAACATTATAGGTGCCGGCTTTCTTGACCTTCCCGGTGATCACACCTGTTCCGGAGTCGATTTTCAGGCCTTTTGGCAGGTTCTCGGCCGAGAATGTCATCGGTCTGTCACCTGTCGCCGCCACCTTGTACAGGAAATCTGAGCCTGGACGGGCGCCATAGATCTTGGCTCCGTTGATCCGGGGAGTGTGTGGAGCCTCCGGAGTAAGGATATAGCCGGAATAGTCCGGAACCTTCACCTCGTCCGATGGCTCTGATTGGGCTGATGCTGTGGCACTTGCCAAAATGGCCAGCGCGCCTGTCAACAGAAAGGAAATTTTTCTCATGATCTGAATTTTGTGTTATTAGTATTGAATATTCTGCATTATAAAACGCAGCGACTCCGATTTACCCTACCTCGCATGATTCCGGAATATGTATTATTACGTCCGAAAAGTCACTTCGTGCAAAAAAATACGTACCGATCATCGCGGAGCAAGAGGCAGTGGAATCTTTTGAAATATTCATTTGAAAACAAAGGTAGGGTAAAAGTCCGGTTAAACGTTAAATATCTATATGAAATAATTAAAGTCATTATGAGTAAAGACGACAGAAGGATTTCAGATGATCGGATCAAAGAGAAATGCTTCAGATATTTCCGTGGCGAATCCACTTATGAGGATGAGGTTTCCATCCGCGAGAGCCTTTCGGACGGTAAGCTGTCGATGGATGATTTCAGGACGATGGAGAAGGATTGGTGTGACAGCGAGAGGCCGACTGCGGGGCAGAGGATGGCTTACGCCAGGCTTACGGGGAAAATCAAGGCACGCCGGTGGAAACGCTTGCTGCTGAGGATTTCCGTCCCGGCGGCAGCGGCGGTGGCTGTCATCGTGGCGTTGTTCTTCAATCTGTTCAATGACAAGGAGAATCCGGTCTCCACTTTCTCGACAGCCTATCTGGAGACGAGACTGGTCGTGCTTCCGGACTCGTCCAAAGTTTGGCTGAACTCAGCTACGACCCTGACCTACGATTCTGATTTCAACAAGAAGGGCAGGGAAGTGACGCTGTCCGGTGAGGCGTTCTTCGATGTCTCGAAGAATCCGGCCAAGCCATTCATCGTCAGAATGGACGATGCCATCATCACTGTCAAAGGCACCTCGTTCAACGTCTCTGCCTACAACGGTGAGAACGGAATCCAGGCGGCCCTCCTCACGGGACAGATTCAGTTCCAGACCGGCAAGGACTACATTTATCTCAGCCCGGGCGAGGTCATCTCCTACAACCGTATCGACCGTTCCATGAGCAAGTCCAGGCGGGATGTGAGCCAGTACCGCTCATGGCTTGACGGCAAGCTGGACTGCGAGTCAGTCACGCTTGACTGGCTGTTTTCCAGACTGACATCCTTGTACGGAACGCGGATTCATTACAATCCGGTGAAATACAGGAACAAGACTTTCCGTGTCATACTCGACACCCGTGAGTCCATCGATGATGTGCTTGGGGCGGTGGCCGTAATTGTGCCGATCTCGTGGGCATGGCAGGATGACAGCAGCATCGCGATCACAGAAAAATGACATACAATCAAAACTAATAACGTTAACTAAACCCACTGTTCAACAAAAATGAAGAGACAACTTGTTTTCAAGAGCGCGCTTCTTGTTTTGCTTCTCGTGATGACCGGGCAGTTCATCTCCGCCCAGTCGTTCACAAAGCGGTTCAAGAACGAGCCTCTGACTGGTGTCATCAAGGAACTTGAGCGCCAGACCGGCTATTCTTTCATCTACGAGACAGGAATTCTTCGGGATGCCCCGGCTGTCACGGCCGACTTCAACTCGGCGTCCGTGCAGACTGTCTTGCGGCAGATAGTCAAACCACCTTTCAAGTATGAGCTGAAAGGCAAGATCATCACGATCACCAAAACCGAGGCAAAGACCTCAGGCAAGACAACCGGCGATGACAAATCTACGGAGGTCAGCGGAACCGTCAAGGACGCCAAGACCGGCGAGCCGCTTGTCGGAGTGGCGGTTTGGGTCAAGGACACTCCGATTGGAGTCTCCACCGACCTTGATGGCCGCTATAACCTTTCATTCAAAGGCAATTACGGCTACATCAGCGTGTCCTGCATAGGCTATGTGGCCCAGGATGTCCAGATAAAGAAGGGATCACAGGTCATCAACGTGGCCCTTGAGCAGGATGGAAACACTTTGGAGGAGGCTGTGGCTGTCGGCTACGGCCACCAGAAGAAGGCCAGTATCGTGGGCGCCATCGCCACAATCGCTCCGGACGCGGTGAAGATTCCGGTGTCCAAGATCAGCAACGCTCTCGCCGGAAGGCTTTCCGGAGTCGTGTCGGTGCAGAGGAGCGGCGAGCCTGGCGCGGGATCCACTTTCTGGATCCGAGGCATCAGCACCTTCGGAGCCAACGCCAACCCTCTCGTCCTGATCGACGGAGTCGAGCGTGAGCTTGACCTTGTGGATGTCGAGGACATCAAGGAATTCTCCGTCCTCAAGGACGCCGCCGCGACGGCCGTTTACGGAGTGCGAGGAGCCAACGGCGTGGTGCTCATCACGACACGCAGCGGAGAGGAGGGCAAACCAAAGGTCAGCATCAAATTCGAGAACGGTGTGACCAGCCCAGTCAAGGTGCCGGAGATGGCGAGCGCGACACAGTACATGGAAATGTACAATGTGGCTTCCGGGACTGAATATTTCGATGCGGAGAGGGTACGCAAGACCTTGAGCGGAGAGGATCCGGACCTTTACCCTAATGTCGATTGGGTCAACAGCATATTCAAGAACCTCAGCAACAACACCAGGGCGAACGTCAATGTCTCCGGTGGAACCAGCTCCGTGAAATATTACATCTCCGGAGGTTTCTACAACGAGAACGGGCTCTTCAAGACTGATCCTACGGCCGATTACAACACGGGAATATATTACCGCCGCTTCAATTTCAGGGCGAACGTGGATGTGAAACTCACTCGCCACACGTCCATGAACGTCAATCTCGCCACGACTTTCGAGCAGAAGAACGAGAGCGGAACGAGCAGCAGCTCGATCTGGTCGGCCGCGCTGAAGACACCGTCTGTGATCTTCCCGATGGTCTATTCGGACGGCCATTATCCAGGACCGGGTACTAACATGGGCTACAACCCGTACGCCCTTCTGACACAGACCGGTTACAAGCAGGCGTTCTACAACACGGCTCAGTCTCTCGTGTCCCTCACCCACGATTTCTCGTGGCTCACCGATGGACTTACAGCCACAGTCAAAGGCTCTTTCGACGCCAAGAACAACGCTTACCAGAACCGCACCAGGACTCCTGAGCAATACGGTCAGGCGTACAGGGACGAGAACGGAGAACTGCACCTTACTGAGCTTGTGCAGGGCTCGCAGACACTGGATTTCTCATATTCCAACACCGGATGGCGTTCCCTCTATCTGGAGGCCAGCCTGAACTACGCAAGGTCATTCGGAAACCACAGCGTCACAGGTCTCCTTCTCTATCAGCAGTCACAGAAGAACTATATCGGCTCCAGTGCCACCTCCAGCAATGCGGCCCTGCCGTACAGACATCAGGGAGTGGCCTTCAGGGCTACCTACAATTATGATTCACGGTATTTCGCCGAGTTCAACGCCGGCTACAACGGATCCGAGAACTTCTCGCCTGGACACAGGTTCGGATTCTTCCCGTCAGTGGCCGGTGGCTGGCTGGTCTCCAACGAGAAATTCTGGACAGGACGCTTGGCTGATGTCATCAGCTTGCTGAAAATCAAGGGCTCCTATGGAATTGTCGGAAACGACCAGATCGGAGGCAACCGTCGTTTCATCTACCTGGAGACAATCAACTCCGGTGATAAGTGGAGTTTCGGCGAGACGGTGACCTCCTACCCGTCCTACCGGCGCGGCGAATGGGCCAACGACAATGTCGGCTGGGAGAAATCACGCAAACTGGATGTCGGCGTGGATGTCTCGTTCTTCGACAAACTCCGCGTGCAGGTGGACTGGTTCAAGGAAAAGCGTTCGGGAATATTCCTTCAGAGGTCTTCCATTCCTGAATATATCGGAATCACCACGAAACCTTACGTCAACATCGGCCGGATGAGGAACTCCGGATGGGACAGCTCCCTGCAGTACGACCAGAAGATCGGCCAGGTGAACTTCTCGGCGATGGGTAACTTCACTTTCGCCCGTAACGTCATCGAGCATCAGGACCAGCCGGACTACATCGAGAAGTACATGAACCGTACCGGCCAGGCCAGATGGCAGACATTCGGCTATGTGTCCGACGGACTGTTCAAGGACGAGGCTGACATCGCTACGTCTCCGGACCAGAGCGCTCTCGGCGAGGTACGTCCTGGCGACATCAAGTACAAGGATCTCAACAACGACGGTGTGATCGACAGCAAGGACGTCAAGGCCATAGGGTACACCGACGTGCCTGAGATCGTGTACGGTTTCGGTGTGTCCGCCCAATGGAAGGGATTCGATGTGTCGGTTTTCTTCCAGGGCAACGCCCACGTAAGTTTCTCGATAAACTCCTCTATGGTACGCGGATTCA
>OLZV01000303.1_pt1 | contig 23333 bp, 19 predicted proteins | sample 1644531 | NCBI WGS metagenome assembly OLZV01 (sample SAMEA103958115, study PRJEB25191) | human gut metagenome | biome: human-associated habitat [ENVO:00009003]; feature: intestine environment [ENVO:2100002]; material: feces | place: Germany | collected 2013/2015
CCTTAGCTCAGTTGGTAGAGCAACTGACTCTTAATCAGTGGGTCTAGGGTTCGAACCCCTAAGGGTGTACAAGAAAGAGAGACAATTCAGAAATGAGTTGTCTCTTTTTTGTTTTTACCACAAACCGACAACCGCAAGCTAAAAGCCCAAAAGACAAAAAAGAAAACGTAAGACAAAAGCCGACAAACCGAAATTTGCAAGCAGAAGAAAATGAAAGCCGGAAGCAGAAGAAAGAGAAAATGAAAATAAAGGTTCTTTTATTTTGCATTGTCTCCAATTTACATTACCTTTGCCACTTAATGAGACACGCCAGAACAATCATATTAACCGTCATGGCCTTTGTGAGCCTACAGCTTTTTGGCATCAGCACCGAAAAGCAGCGTTCTGCCCTGTTGGGCAGCGTGTTCGCATATCCGCAGAGCGTCGACACCACAGTGAGCGACACCACCTCGTTTTCATACATAAAATATCGACTGTCGACAGACCGACGCAATTTCATTCTCCTTGCCGTGCCTACCATGTGGACGGTGGCGCACAGCGGAGAGCGACACCATGTAGGAGAGGCCTACGACCGCATAGAGATGCAGAAAGACCGCATTGTCAAGGTAACCCGCGTGTTGCAACGGAGCACGGTGCCACACAACCGCAAGACGTTGCCCACATTGGTGAAATATCTCACGCCCAACGTGTACGGACAGACGCTCATAAGCGATTTCATTCTATCTCCCTTCAACCGCCACAACCGCAGGTTCTACCGTTACCGCACCATCTCCTTCTTCGATGGCACCACAACCATAACATTCCGCCCCAAGGTCAAGAGCACACAGCTTGTGAGCGGCATGGCAACCGTTGACACCAGGACGGGAAAGATATTGACAGCTACGTTTAATGGCGAATATGACATGATCAACTTCTCGCTTTCTGTAAAGATGGGCACTAAAGGCGTTTCATCGCTCCTGCCACAGCAATGTGCGCTTGACGCACAGTTTAAATTTATAGGGAACAAGATAAGCTCGCGCTACGAATCGACCTTCGGCCTGCCGAAACTCCTTGCCGACAATACGACCAACGCCAACGACACGCTCCTCCTTGACCGCGTGCGTCCCTACCCTCTTACACCTGGCGATAAGCGGATCTTTGCCCAGCATGAGGCGCGCGCACGCAAAGCAAGCAACGACACCACAGCCAACAAACGCGAGCGCGACAAAGCAAAGAAGAGGTGGGATGCCGTAGGCGAGACGATGCTTGGACGCATAAGTTCCGATTTTGGCACCGAAAAGCGCGGATCCTTACGCATAAACCCACTCCTCAACCCCCTTTATTTTGGTTATAGCGGCAAACGCGGCTTCACCTATAAGTTTGACGTGCGTATGAGCTATGTGTTCAACGACATGCAACGCGTACAGATGCGCTTCAAGTCGGGATACTCGTTCAAGCAGCGGCAGTTTTATTTCACCATACCAGCCGTTTTCTACCTCAACTACAAGAAGAACCGTTACATAGAGGTAGAGTTTGGCAACGGCAACCATATAACCAACTCGCTTGTGGCAGACGCCATAAAGAGCGAAAAGGGCGACACGATAAACTGGGACCGCTTGCAACTCGACTATTTCCGCGACATGGAGCTTGACATGAAGCTCCATTACGATTTCTCACCGAAGTTCGGCATAGAAGCAGGACTCGTGTTTCACCGCCGCACCGCCATCGACCGCCAATCGTTTGCAGCTGTCGGCAAGATTCCACACTTCGTGTCATCGGCGCCACACCTCGGCATAGAATATAGGCCGTTTGGCTATAGCGGCCCTATCATTGCCGCTGACTACGAGCGTAGCATAAAGGGACTCTTTGGTTCAACCATCGAGTATGAGCGCTACGAGTTTGATGCCCAATACAAGCGCCCGCTGCCAAGCTTATCGAGCCTACAAATGCGCTTAGGCACAGGCTTTTACACACACAAGGGCAAGGAGTGGTATTTTCTCGACTACACCAACTTTCGCGAGAACAACATTCCTGGTGGATGGAACGACAGTTGGGCAAACTCGTTTGAACTGCTGGGGCGAAATTGGTACAACGTGTCAAAATATTATGTGCGTGCCAACCTGACCTATGAGTCGCCGATTCTTCTTGCCGCATGGATTCCTTACGTTGGACGCTACATCGAGAAGGAGCGCATCTACATAAACACGCTAAGCGTGAGCCGCTTGCATCCTTACATAGAATACGGCTACGGCATATGCACCCGCCTGTTCTCCACAGGTCTGTTCGTGGGCCAGAAAAACGGACGCTTCGACGGCTTTGGCGTGCGCTTCGGCTTGGAACTCTTCAGACAATGGTGAGGATGAGTCTGAGAAAGAAAGATGAAAAACTTCGGTTGGCAAAGAAAATCTTTAAGATAAAAGTTACTACTTTAAGAAAAAATGTATAATTTTGCAACCAACTCGATATAATACTAATTTGTTATGGTTAAAATCACATTTCCAGACGGTTCTGTTCGTGAATATGAACAGGGCGTGACTGGCTTTCAAATCGCCGAGAGCATTTCACCGGCTCTCGCTCGCGACGTTGTATGTTGCGATGTAAATGGTGAGACAGTTGAACTGAACCGCCCCATCAATGAGGACTCTACAATAGCCCTCTACAAGTTTGATGACGAGGAGGGAAAACACACATTCTGGCACACCTCAGCCCACCTGTTGGCAGAGGCCCTGCAGGAGCTCTATCCAGGCATACAGTTTGGCTTTGGACCAGCCGTTGAAAACGGCTTCTTCTATGACGTCATGCCTAAGAAGGGCGACGTGATCAGCGAGAACGATTTCCCCAAGATTGAGGCTAAAATGAAGGAGCTCGCAAAGAAGAACGAGCCCGTGGTGCGCAAAGAAGTTGCCAAAGCCGAGGCCCTGAAAGAGTTTAAGGCAGCAGGACAGGAATATAAGTGTGAGCACATTGAAGAAGATCTTGAAGACGGCACCATCACAACCTACACACAGGGAGCCTTCACCGACCTGTGCCGCGGTCCTCACCTCGTGAGCACCGGAGCAATAAAGGCTGTAAAGATAACAAGCGTTGCCGGCGCCTTCTGGCGTGGCGATGCCAAGCGCGACCAGATGACCCGTATCTACGGCATCTCGTTCCCCAAGAAGAAGATGCTCGATGAGCACCTCGCCATGATAGAAGAGGCAAAGAAGCGCGACCACCGCAAGATTGGCAAGGAGATGGAGCTGTTCATGTTCTCCGACCGTGTTGGTAAAGGTCTGCCCATCTGGTTGCCAAAGGGCACACAGCTGCGCCTGCGCCTGCAGGAGTTGCTCCGCTCTCTGCTCAAGCCATACAACTATCAGGAGGTCATAACACCGGGCATCGGCGGCAAGAGCCTCTACGTCACCTCAGGTCACTATGCCCACTATGGCAAGGACGCTTTCCAACCTATCCACACACCCGAGGAGGACGAGGAGTATATGCTCAAGCCAATGAACTGTCCTCACCATTGCGAAGTTTATGCACGCAAGCCACGCTCATATAAGGATCTGCCATTACGCATTGCTGAGTTTGGAACCGTGTTCCGCTATGAGAAGAGCGGTGAGCTCCACGGTCTTACCCGTGTGCGCACGTTCACACAGGACGACGCCCACATCTTTGTGCGTCAGGATCAGGTTAAGAAAGAGTTTGAGAACGTTATCGACGTTATCTTGAAGGTGTTCAAGATCTTCGGCTTCGAGAACTACGAGGCTCAGATCTCTCTGCACGACCCCAAGGACACCGAGAAATATATCGGTAGCCCCGAGATATGGGCTGAGAGCGAGAACGCCATTCGCGAGGCTTGCAAGGAGAAAGGCCTGGAAGCTCGTGAGGAGATTGGCGAAGCAGCCTTCTATGGTCCTAAGCTCGACTTTATGGTTAAGGACGCCATCGGACGCCGTTGGCAACTCGGAACCATTCAGGTCGACTATAACCTGCCGCAGCGCTTCCGTCTTGAGTACACAGCCGAGGACAACAGCAAAAAGACGCCTGTGATGATTCACCGTGCACCCTTCGGTTCGCTTGAGCGCTTCACAGCCGTTCTCATAGAGCACACAGCCGGCCACTTCCCCTTGTGGCTCACACCTGATCAGGTGTCTATTCTGCCTATCTCTGAGAAGTATAACGACTATGCCCGCAAGGTAGCAGCCCAGCTCGATGTTGCTGGCGTGCGTGCTCTCATCGACGACCGCAACGAGAAGATTGGCCGCAAGATTCGTGACAACGAGCTCAAGCGTGTGCCTTACATGGTTGTGGTGGGTGAGAAAGAGGCGGCCGACGGCACCGTGGCCATGCGTAAGCAGGGAGGCGGCGAACAGGCCACCATGTCGGTTACCGACTTTGCAAAGCGCATAAACGACGAGGTGGCTGCTCAGTTGGCTGCTGTTAACGAATAGAAAATAAATTCTTACACAAGAAATGAGGGGGAGACACAAGCTCACGGTTTTCACGACCAAAAGCATGTGCCTCCCCCTCTTTTGATTAATGAAAATCTCCTCATTTACCCTTCTATTGTCTACTCGTCTACCTGTCTACTCGTCAACTTGTCTACTCGTCAACTGACAATTAAAGTTTTTTGTGACCAAATGTTTGTGTATGTCGCAAAAAATGAGGAATTTTGTCTTTCGAATAAATTTGCATTAACATTCGGAACAAAAGAAACAGAACATACAAATGATAAAACCTCATATCCTCGCCCCTTCAAGACTCAGCCCCTGTCTCGCATGGCTTGCAGCCTGCCTCTTATTTTTCACCTCTGTCTCAGCCCACGCCCAGATGCGCTGGAACCAAGCTTACCAACAGTATGTGGACCAATATAAAGATCTGGCAATAGAACAGATGTTTCGTTACAACATTCCGGCAAGCATAACGCTGGCACAAGGACTGTTTGAGAGCCGTGCCGGACAGAGCGTGCTCGCAACGCAAGGCAACAACCATTTTGGCATAAAATGTCACGGATGGGGAGGACGAACGATGTATCACGATGACGACGAGCGAGGCGAATGTTTCCGCGCCTATGAAAACGCATACCAAAGTTTTGAGGATCATAGCAAGTTTCTTGCACGCAACACACGCTATGCACGACTGTTTTCTTTAAAGAAGACTGACTATAAGGGATGGGCACGAGGGCTGAAAGCCTGTGGCTACGCCACAAATCCTCAGTATGCCAACAAGCTTATAGGCATAATTGAACTCTACAAGCTAAACAAGTTTGACCACGCCACAAGCTATGACAAGTTTATGGCCACGCACACAAGCAAGGACAAAGCTCTGCCAGGACAACGTCTGCACCCCATCAAGATATATAACGACAACTACTATCTTGTGGCTCGCCAGGGCGACACGTTCAAGAAGATCGGCAAGGAGGTGGGCATCTCTTATAGAGCCATCGCCAAGCACAACGAGCGCCATTGGAAAGACCGCATAGAGCCAGGCGACATTATTTATCTCAAGAAGAAACGTAAAAAGGCTATAAAAGCTTATAAAAACCGTCCGCACATCGTGAAAGACGGAGAGAGCATGTACAGCATAGCACAGACTTACGCCATACGCCTGAAGAGCCTCTACAAGAAAAACCATCTCTCACCCGACTATCAGATCAAGGTAGGCGACACGCTGAGGGTTTATTAGCCGTGAGGGGCTTGCGCAAGTTTATAAGCACTCTTTTACGTTCTAAAAAAATATTTTGCTCCTGTTTTATACAAAATAACGGCAAAAAGGCTAATGTGTGAAAAATTATTTGTAATTTAGCACCCGAAAAAATTTTTCCATACTAATTTTTTAAGGAACAAAAGATGAGACACAATTTTGTGACAATCGCCGACTTGAACAAGGACGAGATTATGTACCTTATTCAGATGGCAGCAGAATTTGAGAAACATCCCAACAGAGAACTTCTCAAAGGAAAAATAGTAGCAACCCTCTTTTTTGAACCCTCAACACGCACACGTCTCAGTTTTGAGACAGCTGCCAACAGGCTGGGAGCCAAGGTTATAGGCTTCAGTGATGCTAAAGCCTCAAGCGTGTCGAAAGGAGAGACACTAAAGGACACCATTCTCATGGTGAGCAACTATGCCGACGTCATTGCCATGCGCCACTACATTGAGGGAGCTGCGCAATATGCAAGCGAGGTAGCACCTGTGCCCATCATCAACGCTGGCGACGGAGCACACATGCACCCGTCACAATGTCTCCTCGACCTCTATTCTATCTACAAGACACAAGGGACGCTTGAAAACCTCAACATCTACCTCGTAGGTGACCTCAAGTATGGACGTACTGTGCACTCGCTTATAACGGCCATGCGACATTTTAACCCCACATTCCATTTTATTGCACCTAAAGAGTTGGCAATGCCCAACGAGTATAAGCTCTATTGCAAGGAGCATAACATAAAATATTTTGAGCACACAGCATTCAACGACAAGGTCATTGCCGATGCCGACATTTTATATATGACGCGTGTTCAAAAAGAACGTTTCTCTGATCTTATGGAATATGAACGCGTAAAAAATGTCTACATTCTGAAACGCGCCATGCTGAAAAACGCCAAAGAGAACATGAAGATCATGCACCCACTGCCGCGTGTCAACGAGATTGCCTATGACGTAGACGACGATCCGCACGCCTACTACATTCAGCAGGCACAGAACGGTCTCTATGCACGCGAAGCCATCTTCTGCCATGTACTCGGCATAACGCTCGATGAGATCAGAAATGACAAAACAATAATTGAAGGATAACACCCCAAAACAAACACACATAACACAATGAGCAAGAAAGAACGATTGGTCGCCGCCATTAAAAACGGCACCGTGATTGACCACATACCAGCAGAAAAAACTTATCAGGTGGCAACGCTGCTCAAGCTAGAAGAGCTCAGTTCACCCGTGACAATAGGTTACAACTATCCCTCAAAAAAGGTGGGATGCAAGGGCATTATAAAGGTGTCTGACAAATATTTTACCGACGAGGAGATTTCACGTCTCTCGGTCGTGGCACCTAAGATCGTGCTTAACATCATCAAAGACTATGAGGTGGTGGAAAAGAAGACAGTAGAGACACCTGACGAACTGAGAGGCATCGTGAAATGTAACAACCCTAAGTGTATTACAAACAACGAGCCCATGCAGACCGTCTTCAACGTGGTTGACAAGGCACACGGCACAATTAAATGTCACTACTGCGACAAGGAACAGGACATCAACAACGTGGAGCTATTATAAAAAGAATTTTTAATACAAAAAAACATAGAACAATGAAGAGAGATCAAGAAATTTTCGACCTTATCGAGAAGGAGCATCAGCGCCAGCTAAAGGGCATGGAGCTCATCGCGAGTGAGAATTTTGTAAGCGACGAGGTGATGGAAGCCATGGGTTCCTACTGCACCAACAAGTATGCCGAGGGACTGCCTGGCAAACGCTATTATGGCGGATGCGGCGTGGTAGACCAGATTGAAAACATCGCCATTGAGCGTGTTTGCAAACTCTTCGGCGCCGAATTTGCCAACGTGCAGCCTCACAGCGGCGCACAGGCCAACGCAGCCGTGTTGCTGGCTGTGCTCAACCCTGGCGACACATTCATGGGTCTTGACCTCTCAATGGGAGGACACCTCAGCCACGGTAGCCATGTCAACACCAGCGGCATTCTCTATAACCCCGTGGCCTACTCGCTGAACAAGGAGACGGGACGCGTTGACTATGACGAAATGGAACGTCTGGCAAAAGAGCACAAGCCTAAGCTCATCATTGGAGGAGGATCGGCCTACTCGCGCGAGTGGGACTATGCACGCATGCGCCACATTGCCGACGAGGTGGGAGCCCTGCTCATGATCGACATGGCTCACCCGGCAGGTCTCATTGCCGCCGGACTGCTCGACAATCCTGTAAAGTATGCTCACATTGTGACAACAACAACCCATAAGAGTCTTCGCGGTCCACGTGGCGGCGTCATTCTCATGGGTAAAGACTTTGAGAATCCATGGGGCAAGAAAACGCCTAAGGGCCAGATCAAGATGATGAGCCAGCTGCTCAACTCGGCCGTGTTCCCAGGAACGCAGGGCGGGCCACTTGAACACGTCATCGCAGCCAAGGCTGTTGCCTTTGGCGAGGCTCTGCAACCCGAGTTTAAGGAATATGCCACACAGGTAAAGAAGAATGCTGCCGTGCTCGCCGATGAGCTGGTTAAGCGTGGTTTCGACATCGTGAGCGGCGGTACTGACAACCACTCTATGCTCGTGGACCTTCGCAACAAGTATCCTGAGCTCACAGGAAAGGTAGCTGAAAACGCTCTTGTGGCTGCCGACATTACCTGTAACAAGAATATGGTTCCGTTCGACACACGAAGCGCCTTCCAGACATCAGGCATCCGTCTCGGCACACCTGCCATCACCACACGCGGTGCAAAGGAAGACCTCATGGTGCTCATTGCAGAGCTCATAGAGGAGGTGCTCAACGATCCTGAGAACGAACAGGTTATTGCTAACGTGCGCAAAAAGGTGAACGAAACGATGAAAAACTATCCGCTGTTCGCATACTAAAGCAAAGCGTTTAAAGTAAAAAACGAAGAGTGGAGAGTGAAGAATTCAATACTAAGGCTGATTGTTAAGGAAAACAAGGAAGCAAAGCACAGTAATTCTTCATTCTTCACTCTTATCTCTTCACTAAACATATTATTCCATGTTCCAGCTAATCATCGTAATAACAATATTACTCATCGCCCTCTCTTATGCCGCATGGCGCATAAGGATGGTTATAAAAAATGCGGGAGGCCGTTGCTATGGTTGCCCTATTAAAGATGCGTGCTCAAAAAAACAAGACAAAAAATTTCTTAAAGACAAGAAATGTTGCGATGACAGACCATACGATGACAGACCAAAAGAAAGGACGTGAAAGTATTCTGCAAGCAAGGACAGCAAAGAAAAAGGGATAAGAAAGATAAAAAAAGGGATAAAAGAGAGATAAAAAAAGGATAAAAGAAGGAAAAAGCAGATAAAGGCAAAAAGAAAGAGAAAAAAGTGTGCAAAACATTTGGTAAAACAAATAAAATGTTGTACCTTTGCAACCGCAAATCAGAAATGATGCCACGGTGCCTTGGATGAGTGGCTTAGTCAACGGTCTGCAAAACCGTCTACGGCGGTTCGAATCCGCCAGGCACCTCATAAAAGCAACCAACAATGTTGGTTGCTTTTTTGTTATTCTATCACGTCAACTTTCCAGCACGTTTCTTTACAGCACGTTTCTTTACAGCACGTTTTTTCCATCAGGTTATCCGCCGCTTTACGGCATATTAAAATTTTGTTCCATATTGTCTCTATTGTCGTCTCCCCACAACCCAAGGCGCAAACCTATAGACCACCCACGCCACAACAGCTGAGAACACCCACACCAAGCCGAAAGCGAGAAGGAGCAATAGCACGTTACCGTTAAACGAAGGCAGAACACGCGACACAAGCAATGGGATGCCTCCACAAACGAAATAGAACACCAAACTGTGGCTACCTGTCCAGTGCAACCATGCCAACACTTTAACGTGCGGCAGCACCTTACAAACACCCACAACCAGCAGACATGAGAGCAACGTGTCGACATAAAACAGCAAAAACGAAGGAATCTTCACAACATAAAAGATAATCTCTACATCATGCTTCCATTCCCACACCTTTATGTAAACAAGCACACTGGCAAGCACAAGAAGCAACGGCAAACGCCATCGGCGACATCTTGAAACGAAAAAATGTTTTAGTTCTGTAATTTTACTGTCTCTAACATTTCCTTCGGAGAGCACATTTCCAAACCACCACTCCACCATTCTATACAGGCGACCTGTAAAGACAAAAGTCATGGCAATAGTAGAAACAGACAATATGTTAGAGCAGTATCGAAAAAAGCCCACAAACACCATAAAGGGAAGAAACACGCAAAATGTCTCAAAAACAAATGCTCCTGCCCCACCCTTAGGACAAAGAAACTGACGCCCAAACAAGACCAGGCAATAATAAGCCTGGACCACAATGAGCGAAGACACAAACCATGAAGCTTCGCCGTTGAGCACTGGCATAATAAGCGACAGAAAATTGACGTCGCTACCATGAGCCACAGCTTTAGGAAAAGCCATGGCCAGCGTAAAGATTAGGTAAGGCACAACCAAACTTCTGAAAACCGAACGCAGTTTGTGCCCTACAGAAAACTCTTTGTCTGGAGACATAAAGAGGTAGCCTGACACAAAGAAGAAGACAGCCAAGGCATTGAGCACCGTCAGGGTATAAGACGATGCAAAGCCATCGGCATAATAGACGCTGGTGTGCGCCCATAGAATGGTGAGCATGGCCAGTCCGCGAGCCATGTCAACCCACACGATGCGTCTACTCATGATGATAAGGTTCGCCTTTAATGATGGTGCAGGCCCTATAAACCTGCTCAGCCAGCACCAGACGCACCATCTGATGTGAGAATGTCATGCGCGATAACGACACAAGAGCGTCAGCCCGATCATAAACGGCCTTGGCGAAACCGTAAGGGCCACCTATCACGAGCACAAGCTTGCGAGCCCTTTGTTGCAGAGCTTCAAGCCATTGTGCAAACTCAACACTTCGCATCTCCTTGCCACGCTCATCGCAGAGCACGAGCGTGTCACCCGGCTGCACCTGTTTCAAGATAAGGTCGCCCTCTGCCACCTTTTGTTGCTCCTCGCTCAAATTTTTCGTATTCTTAAGAGCCGGGATGACGGTGAGCTTCACAGGCATGTAGTGTTCCACACGCTTGACATAATCGTCGATAGCAGCCTCGAAACGTTTGTCAGAGGTCTTGCCTACGAACACTAATTCAGTCTTCATAGTCGGCCTTTCGTTTAGGATTCATTGGGAACCAACCCTTCTTCACTCTCTGTTTCTGTTCAAAAATCTCGCCAATGCTCCACAGACACGAGGCTCCCGTGACGCCACACAGCACCGAAGCCAGCACGTTGCTTATAAACAGCGCCGCCACGATGAACGCTATGCCGAGCAAAAGGAAGACCCACCACAGACGTGTGCCGAAATAATACTCACATTTTATAACCACCGGATGAAAGACACCTATGATAAGAAATGTGCTTACAGCGATGATAAGTCCGGTAAAATACATATATTCAATTTTATCAGTTATTACAAATATATCTTAATCAAAAATATAGTTTCGATTTGCAAAATTAGCAATAACCATAGAAAACAACACAAAAAAAATCTAAAAAACAAAGCCACTACCTTTAAAAAAAGTAGTGGCCTTGAAAATAATAAGATTTTTGTGGTCTATTCGCTGTCCTTATTTACAAGACAACAAAAACATTAACCAAAATTGTCGTACATAATGCTCTCAGGATCTACGCCGAGCGAATCGAGATAGTCGGTAACGGTCTTGATAAGCATTGGAGGGCCGCAGAGGTAATATTCACAGTCTTCGGGTGCATCGTGGTCCTTAAGATAGGTGTCGCGAATGCAATTAACGGCAAATCCCTCATAATATTTCACGCCCTGAGCATCGGCAACAGGGTCCTTGCGGTCGAGCGAGAGGTGGAAATGGAAATTGGGATATTCCTTCTCCAGCTCCCAGAAGTCTTCAAGGAAGAATGCTTCACCCAAAGCGCGTGCTCCATAGAAGAAGTGGAGCTCGCGGTCGCGTGTATGGAGCGTTTTTGTCATGTGCATGATCTGAGCGCGAAGCGGAGCCATACCGGCACCACCACCAATCCATATCATCTCCTTGCCAGAGGTGAAGTTGGGATGGAAGTCACCATAAGGGCCCGACATCATAACCTTGTCACCAGGTTTGAGTGAGAAGATATATGAAGAGGCAATGCCTGTAGGCACGTTCTGGAAGCCCACCTGCGGGCGAGGCAAGAACGGCGTTGTAGCAATGCGAACGGTGAGGGTTATGATATCGCCCTCATCGGGGTAGTTGGCCATTGAGTAGGCACGCACAGTAGGCTCGGGATTGTGGGCCTTAAGCGAGAAGATGTTGAACTTCTCCCATGCACCAAGATATTCTTTGCCAATGAGCGACTTGTCGAAATCTTTGTCATAGTCAATGCAGTCGTATGCAGGAATCTTGATCTGAGCATAAGAGCCAGGAATGAAGTCCATGTGCTCGCCAGGAGGCAGCGCCACCTTAAACTCTTTGATGAACGAAGACACGTTATTGTTGGAAATAACAGTACACTCCCACTCTTTGACACCCATAACCGAGTCGGGCACTTTGATCTTCATGTCGCTCTTAACCTTACACTGGCATCCGAGGCGCCAATGATCCTTGATCTGCTTGCGTGTGAAGTGAGGCTTCTCCGAGTCGAGAATCTCACCACCTCCCTCAAGCACCTGAACCTTACATTGTCCACAGCTTGCCTTGCCGCCACATGCTGAAGGCAGAAAGATGCCGTTCTCGTTAAGCGTGGTCATGAGCGAAGAGCCTTGGGGTACGTTAAGGTTCTTGTCACCATTGATAAGGATGTTAACATTGCCGCTCGGACTGAGGAATTTTTTAGCCACAAGCAGGATAACAACCAACAGGAGTATCACAATAAGGAAAACTCCGATACTTGCAATTATAAATGAAGTGTTCATAACGTTGAGTCCTCCTTATTATATTTTAAGACCAGAGAAGCACATCATGGCCATTGCCATGAGTCCTACGGTGATGAAAGTGATGCCGAGACCCTGAAGGGGCTTTGGCACATCGCTATACTGCATCTTCTCGCGAATGGCACCCATAGCCACGATGGCCAAGGTCCAGCCAATGCCGCTACCAAGAGCGTAAACGATGGCATCGACAACATTGCCAATATACTGTGTATTAGACGGGTCGAGGTTTATGCGCTGCTGCATGAAGAGCGAAGCACCCATGATGGCACAGTTTACGGCGATAAGGGGCAAGAAGATACCGAGAGCCGCATAGAGCGACGGAGAGTATTTCTCGACAACCATCTCCACAAGCTGCACGATGCCGGCAATGACGGCAATGAAGAGGATGAAGCTCAGGTAAGAAAGGTCTACGCCCTCAACAAGACAGTTGGGACCCAGCACCTTGGTCTGCAACAGATAGTCGACGGGCACAGTGACAAGCAACACAAATGTCACGGCAAGACCCAGACCCAATGATGTCTTTACATTCTTCGACACGGCAAGGAACGAACACATGCCGAGGAAGAAAGCGAAGATCATATTGTCGACGAAAATAGATCTAAAGAATAAGCTTATTAAATGTTCCATTGTTTGAATTTTGAGTTTTGAGTTTTGAACTTTGAATTATCGGCTGAGCCGATTGCGGTTACGCAACAATTCAACATTCAACTCTCAACATTCAACATTATTTTTCTTTATAAAAGTAAGCTCTGTGAACCCATATCACACATCCCAAGAGAATGAGCGCCATGGCGGGCATGGTCATCATACCGTTGTTGATGTAGCCTGCATCGTAAACAGGCTGAGGGATAATCTGGAAACCAAACAGAGAGCCACGACCGAAGAACTCGCGCAGACCGCCAACAGCAACAAGGATGTAAGCGTAGCCAAGACCGTTGCCCACACCGTCGAGGAAGCTGGGCCAAGGCTTGTTCTGCATGGCAAACGCCTCAAGACGTCCCATGAGGATACAGTTGGTTATGATAAGACCTACATAAACCGAGAGCTCAACGCTAACGTCGTAGACGAAAGCTTTAAGGATCTGACTCACGATGGTCACGAGAGCAGCAACGACCACAAGCTGCACGATGATACGAATGCGGTTAGGTATGGTGTTGCGGATAATTGAGATAATGACGTTGGCAAATGCTGTAATCACCGTCACGGCAAGACCCATCACGATGGCAGGCTTGAGCTGCGATGTCACGGCGAGGGCCGAGCAGATACCGAGCACCTGTACGAGGATGGGGTTGTCGAGGTTCAGAGGATTGGTGAATGCAGCCTTATTCTCTTTTGAAAACAAACTCATAATTCGTGTTCCTCCTTTTTATTTTGATGTTAAGAATTTTGTATACTCGCCGAGACCGTTCTTCAGCATGTCGCTCACACCGTTGCAGGTGAGTGTGGCACCTGTAACAGCGTCACACTGTGTTGTGGGGTCGCTCACCTCGTTCTTTTTCACAACCGAGAGAGCCACACCTTCCTTACCGGCTGCAAAGAGGTGCTTGCCCTTAAACTGTGCCTGCCAGGTGCGCGAATCTTTAATTTCGGCACCAAGACCTGCGGTCTCGCCCTCATGGTTAAAGTAGGCGCCATAAACCGTCTGCTTGTCGGCGTTCAGGGCAATATAGCCGCTGATGCCTCCCCAAAGGCCCATTCCGTAAACAGGTATTACATACTTGGTCTGACCGTCAACGTTGCACACATAGAGAGCGAGCTTTCCTTCCTTGGTGGAAGCGCTGTTGCAGAGGAAGCCTGTCTTTGTGCCACCCTGCTCGCCCTTTGCTATGGTTGTGCCGTCGCGATTGATGATCATGTCGGCTGTTACCACCTTATTATATTGTTCTGTTGCCTCGGCACCGTCAATGTCGCGGATGTTGAGAGCTGCGAGAATCTGTTTTTTCTTGTCGAGAGCCACGTTCTCGTCTTGCTGCGGCTTGAGTGTAGAAGACACAAAAGCAAGCAAGAACGCAACGAGAACTACGATAACGACAGAATATATGATTGTATAGGAGTTTGAACTGGTGTTCAGACCCTTTTTCTTTGTTTCTTCCATATTCCGATTGTGGTTATTTGTTGGTTAAACGTTTCATTCGCTTAGAGATGTTCTTCTGCACTACGCAGTAGTCGATGAGCGGAGCAAACATGTTCATGAACAAGATGGCAAGCATCATGCCCTCGGGATAGCCCGGGTTCATAACACGGATGATGACAGCCATGATGCCGATAATGGCTCCATACCAGAACTGTCCACACTGTGTGCGAGCCGAGGTCACGGGGTCGGTAGCCATGAACACGGCACCAAAGCAGAAGCCACCAAGCACGAGGTGCTCATACCAAGAAATAGGTGTCATGCCAAGGGCCTGGAAGATGTAAGCTGTTACAGCACCTCCCACAAACACGCTGAGCATGGTGCGCCATGAGGCTATGCCTGTGGCAAGCAGCAGGACAGCACCAATGGCTATGGCTATCACGCTGGTTTCTCCAATGGAGCCAGGGATAAGGCCGGTTATCATGTCGCAGAGGTTGCTGTTAACGGCTGCACCCTGAGCTATCTGGCCAAGCGGTGTGGCGCAGGTAAACGTGTCGGGCAGAGTGTTGCCCAAGCCGAAGATTGTGTCGTTGGCAACCCATACTGCATCGCCACTCATCTTTGTGGGGTATGAGAAGAAGAGGAACGCGCGTGTGATAAGAGCCACGTTGAAGATATTCATGCCTGTGCCGCCGAAGATTTCCTTGCCTATTACCACAGCAAAAGCCACAGCTATGGCAAGAGCCCACAACGGACAGCCCACGGGGATGATAAGCGGGATAATGATACCCGACACAAGGAAGCCCTCCTGAATTTCTTCACCCTTCCACTGTGCCCAAGCAAACTCGATGCCGAGGCCCACTACATAGCTTACGATAATTTTAGGAAGCACCTGCAAGGCACCGTAGATGAACATTGAGAAGAACGAAGCGTCAGCCAAAGCGCCGGCAGCCTTGTAATTCTGATATCCCACGTTGTACATTCCAAACAGCAGAGCCGGTAACAAGGCAATGACCACGAAGCTCATTATGCGCTTCGAGTCGATGGCATCGTGAATGTTGGTACCGGTCTTAGATGTGTTGTTGGGTACAAACAGGAAAGTCTCAAAGCCGTCAAACAAGCTGCGGAAGGCGTGGAGCTTTCCTTCGGGCTCGAAGTTGGGCTTGATGTCGTTAAGATATTTTCTTAGAAAATTCATACTTTTCTCTTTGTAATTTTTAGTTTATTGTTATGCGTTCTCTTTTCTCAGCATGTCGAGGCCTTCGCGCACGATGTGCTGCAGCTCAAGCTTTGACGAGTCAACAAACTCGGCCAAGGCAAAGTCTTCTGGAGCGACCTCGTAAATGCCGAGCTGTTCCATCTTGTCGATGTCGCCGGCTATGATGGCTTTGATAAGATACTCGCTGTAGATATCCATGGGCAGCACCTTGTCATACTCGCCGCTCATGATCATATGGCGCTCGCCACCCTTCACACGGGCATCGAGAACATATTCTTTCTTCTTGCCGAAGAGCCAGCTGAAATAGCTGCGGCTAACTGAGAACTGGTCGAGGCGCGGCATGATCCATCCGAGCATCTCGTCGGCGTTGTCGCCCTCAGGAATGGCGGTCACCTCTGATGAGCGCACACCAACAAAGCCGTCCTCAAGCGAGGTCTTCACGCCTGTCAGTGGGTTACCGTTGATAAGGCGCACACCGTTCTTGCTTGAAAGCTGTGAGCCGACCACGCTACTGAGCTGAGCACCATACATGGTCTTGACGTATGAGGGATCGGCCATCTCGCTGCCAGCCAAAGCCACGGTGCGGGTCATGTCGACACGGCCTGTGTTGAACAAACGTCCGATGAAAAGCACGAAGGTGGGATCAACACGCCACACTGTTTCGCCCTTGTTCACGGGCGAGAGATGGTTGATCTGCACGTCCACATTGGCAGCAGGGCAAGGACCGTCAAACACGGTCACCTCTACGTCCTTGGCTGAGGTGAGGGCGGCGTTTGTCTGCTGGGCGCTGATGCCAAGATAAGTCTTCGCGATCTTTGAGAGAGCGGTAAGACCGGTTTGGAAGTTGGTTTCCTCGCCACGCAGCTCCACCTCAAAGTCGGCTGACAGAGGCATGTCACGGAACGCGCTCACGAAGATAGCCTTGGGAGTGGTCGTGGGTGTAGTAGACACTCCATAAGGCAACTGGAAGATGAAACCGAAGAGGCCTGCCTCAAGAAGCTTTGCCTTGACACCCTCGCCATCGAGCGATGACAGGTCACAAGAACCAAACGTAGCATACTGCTGCTCGCCATCGGCCTTCACTACAACGCGAAGGAGCTTACGACGGTCGCCGCGCAGCACGGCTGTGACCTCACCGCTAACGGGAGATGCAAACTGGACCTCGGGACAATTTTTGTTGACAAACAGGGCGTCACCCACCTTTACATGGTCGCCTTCCTTGACAACCACCTTGGGCTTAACACCTGTAAAATCGTCGGGAACAAGGGCGTAGAGACCACCGACGCCCAATGTGGCCACCTTGTCTGAAGCCTTGCCTTTGAGGTTGATGTCTAAGCCTTTGCGTAACTTAATTACATTCGCCATAAAAATATTAAGTATAAATAAAAATTATCTTGTAGGAAATTTCACTATTTTCATTCTTAAAAGTAGCCACATGTTTTGTACATGCGGCGGTGGACTTGCCATAGCCTTTGTGCAAATTGCGATGCAAATTTACGAAAAAAAATCAAAAGTAAGCAAGAGAAAATCGTCCTTTTGCTTCGCTATGATAAAAAAATGTGCTAATTTTGCCAAACTTACAAAAAAAGGATTGTAAAACTGGTAAAACTGTAGGCGATAAAACACTTTAAACACATAATAAATATAGCCATAGGATGCCTCCTGGGAGCCTATCTTGTGGTTGTAGCGATGCTCCATGTGCCCATGGTGCAACGCTCGTTGGCTACATATGTGAGCGAGGCTCTGAGTGAAAAGATTGGAACAAAGGTGAGCGTGGGACGCATAGATCTTGGTTTCTTCAACCGACTCATCATTGACGATGTGAACGTGCCAGACCAATGGGGTGAGAACCTGCTCAAGACATCGCGTCTGTCGGTCAAGATCAGCCTTTACGAGCTTGCAAAGGGCAAAATAAGCATCTCCGCCATTCAGCTCTTCGGAATGAAGGCAAACGTGTATAAAGACGTCAGGAAAGGACAGTTCAACTTCCAGTTTATAGCCGACTCGCTGCAACAGAAGGAGAAGAAGGACAGCAAACCTATCGACTTGCAGATAAACTCGCTCATCATACGCAACGGTGCTCTCTCGTTCAGACAACAGAAGGAGCACACATGCAGCACACAGAAGATGACCACAAACGACGTGGAGCTGCGCGACATTAGTGCACACATCATCCTTAACAAGCTTACACCCGACTCTATTGCGGTTAAGATAAAACGCCTTGCCCTTAAGGAGAAAGGCGGACTGCAGCTACGCTCATTGGCTTTCGCGGCAACAGCAGGAAGACATGGGGCTGAGTTAAGAAACTTTAATCTGAAACTGCCAAACAGCGACATCAGTATACCACACATAACAGCTTCTTATTCAACAGATAAGAACAGCATAATACTCGCGACGCTTCAATACAGCGGAAGCATAGACGGAAGCAACATCTCACCTGCCGATTTTGCCTTCCTATTACCCTCACTACGCATATCGGCCAAAAATAACGGACAAGACTATGGTGCGGCGCCTGGTGCGGGAATCTCAAATGGTGCTGGTGAGACTTGCATAAACCTTCACACAACGTTCAGCGGCACAAGCTCGGCGCTTACGATAAAGGACCTCTCTGTAGCTTCAACCGACGGTGGCTTCCGTCTTAAAGCCAACGGAGCATTGAGCGACATGCAAGCCGCGAGACGCTGGAACGTAAACATAAACGATATACATGCCACGGCTGCCTTTGCACAAATGGCATGCAAAGCGACGGGCACAACATGGCCAGAAACAATAAACAACAAGCTTTTTGTTCAGTTCAAGGGCTCGGCGGGAGGCAACCGCAACGATGTGTCGATGCGCGGACAACTACTCTCTTCGGCAGGAAACTTGACGCTTATGGCGGGACGGCACAACGGCAACATGACAGCTGAAGCTTACACCAAAAACTTTAACGTAGCGGGCGTGATAAACGGGTGCGACGTGGCAGGCGTGGCGGCTCACATCAAGGCTAAAGGCACGGACATGGACCACATGACGGTGAACGGCGTGGTGGAGAGCATAGAATTTAAAAACAATAAATATAAAAACATCAGGGCAGACATAACGACACAAGGCACAGCCATAAGAGGAAAAATTGCAGTTAACGACACAAGAGGACAGATAAACGTGGAGGGTGCAGCAGACCGCTCGCCAAAGAAACCGAGTCTTAACCTCACGGCTGAGATAAGAAACCTCTACCCTGCTGCCATTGGAGTGCTTACCAAGCAAGCAGATCTTGCTGCAAACATGAACATTAAGGCCGACATTAGCGGACACAGCCTTAACGACATTGTGGGCAACATCACGTTTACGGACATGGCATTCGCTTTCAGCGACGAGATCATTGTGCCGGGCGACATAACAATAACATCTCATGACCACGGCAAGGATCATAACCTCTCGCTCAATTCAAACTTCTGCCAGATGAGCTTGACGGGACAGTTCAACTATCACTCTATCCTGGCAAGCATGAAGAATATTGTGGCAAAGCATATCCAGTCGCTCCCTGGCACAACGCTGACATACGAAAAGAAGCACAGCAACAATTTCACCATGTGTGCCAAGATCAGCGACACGCGTCTGCTGAGAAAACTCACAGGAGCCAACTTTATTGTGGACCAACCCCTCACCATAAAGGCCATGCTCGATGACCACAACGAACAGGTTGACATGAAGGTCAACTTGCCTGCGTTTGCCTACAACGGCACCACATATAAAGACTTGGCAATCACAGCACGAACGACCAACGACACGTTGCACACGGACATGAGGTTGAAGAAACTAATGGCCAACAACAAGATAACATCTTACATGCTCGATGCAAATGCGGCAAACAACACGCTGGGAGCCATACTGCGGCTGAACGACAACGAAGACCAACCCGTAAGGGGAACGCTCAGCACACGCACCCACTTCTACAAGAACGAGGAAGGCACATCGGTGGCACATGTGGAACTGAACCCATCGGTCGTAACAATTGGCGACACGGTGTGGCAGGTGTTGCCTGCTACGGTTGAATATGCCAAGGACAACTTGCGCGTGAACGGCTTCAAGATTTGCCACGACAAGCAGAGCATTGCCATTGACGGAAGAGCGACGAAGGATCTTAACGACTCGCTGAACGTGGAGCTGAAGGACATAAACATCAGTTATATTTTAAACCTCGTCAATTTCCACTCGGTAGAATTCTCCGGCATGGCCACAGGAACGGCTACCGTGGCGGCTCCTTTCGCCCAACAGCCGAAGGCTTATGCCCGTCTGAGGGTTGACGATTTCAGGTTTGAGGATGGACGAATGGGCACACTTCACGCTAACGTGGACCTCAACAACTCGCTCAAGCAGATAGACATTGCGGCAGAGGCAATAGACCGTCTCGACAACAACGGCACGGAGAGACGAACCATAATAGAGGGTAACGTGTCGCCGCAAAGAAATGACATAAAACTCGACATCACGGCCAAACACACACGCATTGAGTTTATGCACAGTTTCTGCTCAAGCTTTATGGACAACATCGATGGCGAGGCTAACGGCAAAGTGACCGTGGCAGGACCGCTGAGCAACATAAACCTCACCGGACAGCTCTTGGCAAGTGGATCAATGAGAATTACACCTCTCAACACCACCTACACAATGAAGAACGCAAGGGTGAGATGCATCCCTGATGCCATTTACCTTGAGAACGACACCATATACGACAGAAACGGCAACATAGGCATTGTAAACGGAAAGCTCGGGCACCAGCATCTCACACGTCTGACCTACGACATAGGAATAGAGGCGCAGCACCTGTTGGCGTACGACACACACACCTTCGATGGAAACACGTTCTATGGCACAGCCTACATGACCGGCGACTGCCACATAAACGGGCGAAGCGGCGAGGTGACCATAAACGTAAACGGAGTGCCTGAAAAGGGAAGTGTTGTCGTGTACAATGTGGCTTCGCCAGACGCAATAGGAACGCAAGATTTTCTTACATGGACCTCGCGCCACAAGGTAGAAAAGGACACGCTACACATAGCAAACAGCAAGGACGCAGAAGAAGACAAGGAGAGAGACATTGCTTCGGACATGAAGATCAATTTCCTTATCAACTGCACACCCGACGCTACCATAAAACTGCTCATGGACAACCAGAGCGGCGACTACATTACGCTTAACGGACACGGCGTGCTGAAGGCCAACTACTTTAACAAAGGCGGATTTGACCTCTTCGGCAATTATATCGTGGACACAGGGCATTATAAGCTCACGGTGCAAAATTTCCTTAAGCGCGATTTCCTTTTCAGACAAGGAGGAACGATAAACTTTGGCGGCGACCCGTTTGCTGCAACGCTGAACCTCAACGCGGTCTACTCGTTGGCAAGTGTGAGCCTGGCAGACCTGAACATTGGCAAGTCGTTCACGAGCAACAATACAAAGGTCGACTGCATAATGAACATATCGGGCACACCGGCAGCACCACATGTCGACTTTAGCTTGGACATACCGTCCATAAGCTCTGATGCAAGACAGATGGTGTACAGCCTTATAAACAGCGAGGAAGAGATGAACCAACAGGTGCTCTATCTCTTGGCCGTTGGCCGCTTCATGGCGCAGGGCCGCAACAACGCTGGCGTGGACAACCCCAACCAGCAGAGCCAGGCATCGCTGGCGATGCAGAGCATATTGAGCGGCACCATCATGCAACAGGTAAACGAGGTTCTTGGAAGCCTCACCTCACACAGCAACTGGAACTTCGGAGCCAACATTTCAACCGGCACCGAAGGCTTCAATAATGCCGAGTATGAAGGTCTGCTGTCGGGACGTCTGCTGTCGGGACGTCTCCTTGTAGACGGCCAGTTCGGATACCGAGACAACGCCAACGCCACGACGAGCTTTATAGGCGATTTCGACCTCAAGTACCTGCTCTACCCCAACGGCAACCTGGCCATCAACTTCTACAACAAGACCAACGACCGCTATTTCACACGCAACAGTCTCAACACCCAGGGAATAGGTCTTCTCATGAAGAAAGACTTTTCTTCTTTATCCGATCTTTTCGGGTTGAAACGCAAGAAAGGAAAGAAAAAGACATTGAAAACCCAAAGTGCTGAGGGATATGTGCAAAAAAAACGGCAGGGCAAAAATTCTGAAACGAAATAAGGCAGAAAGACAGAAACAGCAAAAAACGAAAGAACAACAATTATAGCTCATAATTATATGTATTATTGGTTTATTTTCAACCACCACGACCTCTTGCTCCAGCGCACGGCAGAAGGAGGCTACACTGTTCCTACGGGAGAAGAGTGCCCTATAAATCTGAACGACGGCGACGAGATTCTTGATGTTTCGCCAAGCCTCAACGGCTGCAAAGTAAAGACTGTTGACACCAAAGCCACAGGTGTTTTTCTTGAAAGCGAGGCAAATGAGGCCGACGGTTGTCACGGTTACGAGATGTGCGACCTTCGGGCCTCATATTACAAACTCGACAAAGAGATGTATCTGAAGGCAGGAAAATGCCATGAGCTGCTCTATTGGAACAACAACACCCGTTTCTGCTCTACATGTGGCGCTCCGATGGTCATGCACACCGAAATATCCAAACGCTGCACAAGTTGCGGAAAAGAAGCATGGCCACAGTTGCAGACAGCCATTATTGTGCTAATAAGCCGTGGTGACGAGGTTGTGCTTGTTCACGCAAAAAATTTCAAGAAGCCGTTTTACGGCCTTGTTGCTGGGTTCGTAGAGACCGGCGAAACTCTCGAAGAAGCCGTAAAGAGAGAGGTGAAGGAAGAGACATCGCTCGACATAAAGAACATACGCTACTATGCTTCGCAACCGTGGCCCTATCCTTGCGGACTGATGGTAGGATTCTATGCCGACTATGCCGGAGGTGAGATAAAGTTGCAGCAGTCGGAGTTGGCATACGGTGGATGGTTCAACCGTCACAACCTGCCAACCATACCCGAAAAGCTCAGTCTGGCAAGAATGCTCATCGATCACTGGCTTGAGTCGTTCGAAGGCAAAAGATAAGCAATATTGCAGTTTGCGCATCGTAAGTGCCATGGTTACGCATCGTAAGTACCATGGTTATGCATCGTAAGTACCATGGTTATGCTTCGTAAGTGCCATGGTTATGCTTCATAAATGGCATGACTACAATCTTCAAGTGATGGTGTTTGGGCTTTCAAACATGCTTTGCAAAAGATCTCAGAATGTTAAAGAAGGAACGTTTTTACCCCAGTTTTGCATAAATATACAGAATGACAGAAAGATAGCAAACAAGGCTTTATTCTTTCATGATGTGTAAAATTATAGTTAAAATCCAACCATAAATTGTTAACGGCTCTTAAATATGCCCCTACTTTGTCATTAAGCCTCTTTGAGGTCGTCAAAGAGGCTTAATGAGGCTG
>OLZV01000308.1_pt1 | contig 23086 bp, 17 predicted proteins | sample 1644531 | NCBI WGS metagenome assembly OLZV01 (sample SAMEA103958115, study PRJEB25191) | human gut metagenome | biome: human-associated habitat [ENVO:00009003]; feature: intestine environment [ENVO:2100002]; material: feces | place: Germany | collected 2013/2015
GGTCGAGGACATGCGCCGCATGCTCAAGGCCGGTGCCGACAAGACATCGCTCAACACGGCAGCCGTTAAGAATCCGGGCCTCCTCAAGGAGGGCGCGGAGAAGTTTGGCCGCCAGTGCATGGTGCTCGCCGTCGACGCGCGTCGCGCGGGCGACCAAAAGTGGGAGGTCTACGTCAACGGCGGCCGCACGCCGACTGGCCTCGACTGCCTTGAGTGGGTCAAGAAGGCCGTCGAGCTCGGCGCCGGCGAGATCCTCTTTACCTCAATGGATAATGACGGCACCAAGAACGGCTATGCCGTGCAGGCATATTCCCATCTTGCTGAGGAACTTACCATCCCTGTGATAGCCTCCGGTGGGGCGGGAAGCGTCGCTGACATCGAGGAAGTCCTGACCACCGGCCGGGCTGACGCCGCCCTCGCCGCGAGCATATTCCATTACGGCGAAATCTCCATTCCCGATTTGAAAAGAACCCTCCGCTCACACGGAGTGAATGTAAGAATATAACGAACTTAATGAATATGATTGATTTTAAAACTCTTAAAGCCGGTGCTGACGGACTTGTGCCGGCCATCGTTCAGGACCGGAACACCCTTCAGGTTCTGATGCTCGGCTATATGAACGCCGAGGCTCTCGAAAAGACACAGACAAGCGGTCTGGTGACATTCTTCAGCCGCTCCCGCCATACTCTTTGGACGAAAGGGGAGACCAGCGGCAACTTCCTTCATCTTGTCTCCATTGCGGTAGACTGCGATTCGGACACCCTTCTTGTCCGCGCCATTCCTGACGGGCCGGTCTGCCACAAAGGCACGAAGACCTGTTGGGGGGACGCCGTGCCTACCAGTCTCGGTTTTATCCGCGAGCTTGAAAGTGTGATCAAAGGCCGTCACGAGCAGATGCCGGAGAAGTCCTACACCACGTCACTGTTCAAGGCAGGGACTCCGAGAATGGCACAGAAAGTCGGCGAGGAGGCCGTCGAGACCGTCATCGAGGCCGTGAAAGGGGATGATGAAAGGATGATCTACGAGGCCTCCGACCTTGTCTACCACCTTCTTGTACTTTTGGTCAGCAAAGGCTACGGCATCGCCGACCTGGAAAAGGAACTTGAGAAGAGGCATAAATAGGCCATAATGTTGTTTTTCACAAAACAAAATACGAATTTAGCTATCAGTTAGTGTAATTACCGTTTTTCAGATGAGTTCAGACAGAATATTCATTTTTGACACCACTTTGCGTGATGGCGAGCAGGTGCCGGGGTGCCAACTCAACACTGTGGAGAAAATCCAGGTGGCAAAGGCCCTTGAAGAGTTGGGAGTAGATGTCATTGAGGCGGGTTTCCCTGTTTCCAGTCCTGGGGATTTCAATTCGGTCGTGGAGATTTCCAAGGCCGTCACCTGGCCGACGATCTGTGCGTTGACACGTGCCGTGGAGAAAGACATCGATGTTGCCGCGGAAGCGCTTAAATACGCCAAACACAAGAGGATACACACGGGAATCGGAACTTCCGACTCCCACATAAGGTACAAGTTCAATTCCACCAGGGAGGAGATTCTTGAGCGTGCCGTCAGGGCTGTGAAATATGCCAAGAAGTATGTCGAGGATGTGGAGTTCTACGCCGAGGATGCGGGACGCACTGACAATGAGTATCTTGCCAGAGTGGTTGAGGCGGCCATCAAGGCCGGGGCCACGGTCGTGAATATTCCTGACACGACAGGCTACTGTCTCCCTTCCGAGTACGCCGCTAAGATCAAGTATCTTGTTGACAATGTGGATGGGATTGACAAGGCTGTCATCTCGACCCATTGCCACAACGACCTCGGTATGGCCACCGCCAACACAATGTCCGGACTTCTTGCCGGGGCCCGCCAGTGCGAGGTCACCGTCAATGGTGTTGGCGAGCGTGCCGGCAACACGGCTCTGGAGGAAATCGCTATGATCATCAAGAGCCACAGCGACATCCCTCTCGTGACCAACATCAACACGACCAGAATCACACCGGTGAGCCGAATGGTCTCGAACCTTATGAATATGCCTGTTCAGGCGAACAAGGCCATAGTCGGGCGCAATGCCTTCGCGCACTCTTCAGGCATCCATCAGGACGGAGTTCTCAAGAATGTCAGTACCTACGAGATCATTAACCCTAAGGAAGTGGGGATTGACGACAACGACATCGTGCTTACCGCCAGAAGCGGCCACGCCGCCCTTAAATACCGTCTGGAGGTTCTTGGAATCAAGATGGAAGGCCAGAAACTTGACGCTTTTTACGATGAGTTCCTCAAACTGGCCGACAAGAAGAAGCAGGTCAGCGACGATGATCTCCTTGTGCTCGCCGGAGCCGACAGGGCTGAGGACCATCACGTCAAGCTTGAGTACCTCCAGGTGACCAGCGGCAAGGGTCTGAGACCTATCGCAAGTGTCGGTCTTGACATAGCCGGTGAGAAATTCGAGGCCGCTTCCAGAGGCAACGGTCCGGTTGACGCGGCGATCAACGCCCTCAAGATCATCATCAGGCGTCAGATGGTCATCAAGGAGTTCACCATACAGAACATCACCAAAGGCTCCGATGATGTGGGCAAGGTTCACATGCAGGTCGAGCATGACGGCCACGTGTATTATGGCTTCGGAGCCGACACCGACATCGTCACCGCGTCTGTGGAGGCGTTCATTGACTGCATAAACAAATTCAGGGGATGAACACACTTTTCGACAAGATTTGGGACAGTCACATCGTGTCCGTCATCGACGGTGGTCCCACTCAGCTCTACATAGACAGGCTTTACTGTCACGAAGTGACCAGTCCTCAAGCCTTCGAGGGCATAAGGAAGCGTGGCTGCGGTATTCTGCGCCCGGAGAGAATAATATGTATGCCTGACCACGACATCCCGACGGAAGGGACTGCTTTCGCGGATGATGTATGCCGTCGTCAGGTGGAGACTTTGGAACGGAACGCGGCTGAATTCGGTTTGGTCCATTATCCGATGATGAGTCCGGACAACGGTATTGTCCACGTTGTCGGTCCGGAGAAAGGACTTTCGTTGCCTGGAATGACAATCGTCTGCGGAGACTCGCACACATCCACCCACGGAGCTGTCGGAGCTGTCGCTTTCGGAATAGGCACGAGCGAGGTCGAGATGGTGCTTGCCACCCAGTGCATCCTTCAGCAGAAACCGCGCTCGATGAGGATAAGGGTAGAGGGAGAACTCGGTAAAGGCGTGAGCGCCAAGGATGTGGCCCTCTATCTTATGATGAGGTTGACTACTTCAGGTGCCACCGGGTACTTTATTGAATATGCCGGCTCGGCAATCCGCGGCCTATCAATGGAAGGTCGTCTGACACTCTGCAACCTGTCTATCGAGATGGGAGCCCGCGGAGGTTTCGTGGCCCCAGACGAGACCACTTTCGCCTATCTCAAAGGCCGTGAGTTCTCTCCTAAGGGGGAAGACTGGGACAAGGCGGTGGAATATTGGAGAACCCTTCGCAGCGGAGACGACGCTGTCTTTGACAAGGAATATTTGTTCGACGCCGCGGACATCAGTCCAATGATCACTTATGGAACGAATCCGGGCATGGGTATGCCGGTTGACGGAACCATTCCGTATGACACGGCTCAGAGGGCGCTGGACTATATGGGCTTCTCCGCCGGAGAAAGGCTTCTTGGGCACAAGATCGATTATGTGTTTCTCGGAGCCTGCACCAACGGCAGGATTGAGGACTTCCGTGCCTTCGCCTCGGTCGTTAAAGGCCGCGGAAAGGCTGACGGAGTCACGGCCTGGCTCGTGCCTGGTTCGTGGGCCGTCAGACGTCAGATTGAGGAAGAAGGACTTGACAGGATTCTTGCGGATGCCGGATTCGAGATCCGCCAGCCTGGCTGTTCGGCCTGTCTTGCGATGAATGCGGACAAGATCCCGGCCGGAAAATATGCCGTCTCCACAAGCAACCGTAATTTCGAGGGACGTCAGGGCCCGGGCGCACGGACGATGCTTGCAAGTCCTTTGACTGCCGCCGCCGCTGCGGTGACAGGGTGTGTCACTGATCCAAGAGAATTGCTATGAAACAGAAATTCAACATAATAGAGAGCAGCTGCATTCCTCTTCCGATAGAGAATGTGGACACTGACCAGATCATCCCGGCCCGTTTTCTCAAGGCTACGACAAGGGATGAGAAGTTCTTCGGAGAAAACCTTTTCCGTGACTGGAGGTACGCTCCGGACGGAAGCATGATAAAGGACTTCGTGCTAAATGATCCTCGTTACAGCGGGTGCATCCTCGTGGCCGGAGCCAACTTTGGATCCGGATCAAGCCGCGAGCACGCCGCGTGGGCTATCGCCGGCTACGGATTCAGGGCTGTGGTGTCAAGCTCGTTCGCCGACATCCACCGCAACAATGAACTCAACAGCTTCGTGCTGCCGGTCCAGGTCAGTCCGGATTTCCTTAAAAAGATTTTCTCCGCGATCTCGGCCGATCCTGCAGTGAGACTTCGCATAGACCTCCCGTCTCAGGAAGTGACCCTTTTGTCCGACGGCAGTTCAGAGCGTTTCGAGATAAGCGCCTACAAGAAGTATTGCTTCGAGAACGCGCTTGACGACATAGATTATCTGCTTGAACATAAAGACAAGATTGAAGAATATGAAACTGAACATAGCAAAATTGCCCGGTGACGGTGTCGGCCCGGAAGTGGTGGAACAGGCCGTGAAGGCCATTGATGCGGTCTGCCGGCGTTTCGGGCACGAGGCCAAGTACAGATCCGCGCTTGTCGGAGCCTGCGCGATAGACGCTTGCGGATCCGCTTTTCCTGAGGAGACCCTGAAAGTGTGCCTTGACAGTGACGCGGTTCTGTTCGGGGCCGTCGGGGATCCGAAATATGACAACGATCCCACAGCCAAGGTTCGTCCCGAGCAGGGCCTCCTTGCGATGAGGTGTGAACTTGGACTTTATGCCAACATCAGGCCGGTGGAGACCTTCCCGAGTTTGCTGGATCGTTCACCGCTCAGGCCGGAGATCGCCTCAGGCGCGGATTTCGTCTGCGTCAGGGAACTTACAGGCGGTATGTATTTCGGAGAGAAAGGCCGTTTGGACGGCGGCGACACAGCGTACGACACCAACATCTACCACCGCTATGAGGTTGAGCGGATCCTGCGTAAGGCATATTCATTGGCGATGCTTCGCCGTAAGCATCTGACGGTGGTGGACAAGGCGAATGTGCTGGAGTCTTCGAGGCTCTGGAGGCAGGTGGCCCAAGAGATGGCTCCTGAATATCCGGAAGTTCAGACTGACTATATGTACGTTGACAACGCTGCCATGAAACTGATCACCGGCCCACGCTTCTTCGATGTACTCGTCACCGAGAACACGTTCGGGGACATCCTGACCGATGAGGCCAGCTGCATCTCCGGTTCGATGGGACTGCTCGCGTCGGCATCGCTTGGAGAACATACCGGTGTCTATGAACCGATCCACGGCTCCTATCCCCAGGCCGCGGGACGTGATGTGGCCAATCCCCTTGCCACAATCCTTTCAGCCGCGATGATGTTTGAGTACGCTTTCGGGCTGAAGCGCGAGGGCGCGGCGATCCGCAAAGCTGTCGGTGAGAGCATTGACCGTGGTTTCGTCACCGAGGACCTGGCTTCCTTCGGAGCGCGTCCTTTGGGTACGTCAGAGGTGGGTGACAAGGTCGCGGAGTTGATAGAGAACGATAATTAATGTATTGATATGAACGAACTTGACTGGGGAAGCCTCGGCTTCCATTACAGAAAGACAAACGCCATTGTCTTCAGCCTCTACCGCGACGGGCAATGGTCTGAACCCCAACTTACCGACGATTTCGATTTCCATTTCAACGCTTTCGCCGGGGTGTTTCACTATGGTAATTCCTGCTTTGAGGGGCTTAAGGCTTTCCGTGGCAGGGACGGAAAGGTCCGCCTTTTCAGGCCGGACGAGAACGCCAGACGTCTCCGGCGCAGTGCCGACCGTCTTTCGATGGCCGCTCCTTCCGAGGAACTGTTCCTGAAAATGTGCGAGATGTGTGTGAAAGCCAATCTGGATTTTCTCCCTCCGTACGGACATAATGCGTCCATGTACCTGCGTCCTGTGCTCGAAGGCATTGACCCGCAGCTGAGCATCTGCTCCTCAAGCGAGGTTCTGTTTTCGGTTATGTGTGCTCCTGTCAGCACGTATGCCAAGGCTGGGGTGCTTACACCGGTGACCGCTGTCATCTCGCGTGACTACGATAGGGCCGCTCCTGACGGTACCGGCTCCTACAAGATAGGCGCGAACTACGCGATGTCTCTTTACCCTTACAATCTGGCTCATTCTCAGGGTTATACGGAGCTGCTGTTCCTCGACCCCGCCACCAAGACGAGGATTGATGAGTTCGGGTCTTCCAACTTCATCGGCATAAAGGGCGACACCTATGTGACCCCGCTATCCGGCAGTGTTCTGCCTTCAATCACGAACAAGTCTCTCCGCACCATCGCCGAGGATCTCGGAATGAAGGTGGAGATGAGGCCGATTCCGGTCGAGGAACTTGCCGAGTTCGATGAGGTCAACGCCTGCGGCACAGCGGTGGTGATCACCCCCATCCGCTCTATCGACGACAAGCCTCTTCTGGAGGGCTCCGAGGTTTCACGCACTTATGTAATGCCTTCCGGAACGGAGTGTGGTAGAAAAAGCCGCGCCCTTTATGATCGCATCCGTGGCATTCAGGACGGCATAGAGGAGGATCCGCACGGTTGGTGCGTTGAGGTATAGCCGGTCGCTGAACTTGCCGAAGCGCCGACACGTGATTCTTCACGAAGGTTTCTTGCAAATCATAAAATCAAATCTTAAATTTGCAAGAAAACTGTAGTGGCGTGATATTAAGAACAATGAAGCAGAAAGCCGTAGCGCTTTCGCTGAAAGCGATCCGCGCGGTTTCATCTCGACTTATCCAGACAAAACCATCATCGATGAGGTTCAAAGAGTTCCGTCCTTGCTCTCCTATCTTCAGACACACAGCGATGATGTAGGAGGTGACGGAATGTACATTCTCACAGGTTCTCAGAATCTGCAACTTATGGAAGCCGTGGATCAATCGCTGGCCGGTCGGGTAGGATTGCTCCACCTCCTTCCTTTTTCCAGGCAAGAGATGAAAGACGGTGGTATCTTTCCTGAATCCACAGATGCGAAACTGCTTAACGGGTGCTATCCGCGTCTGTACGATAAAGGTATTTCGCCAACCGATTATTATCCGAACTACATCAAAACGTATGTCGAGCGTGATGTGAGAAACATCAAAGACATCACCGACCTCGGCAAATTCACCAGATTTCTTAAACTTTGCGCGGCAAGAACCGGACAGCTTCTGAACAAGTCTTCACTGGCAAATGATTGCGGAATATCTGTGCCCACAGTTGACTCCTGGCTCTCAATTCTGGAATCAAGCTATATCATATTCCTTCTTAAGCCAGACCATAAAAATTATTCAAAGCGCCTGGTGAAGACTCCGAAACTGTACTTCTATGACACGGGACTCGCCGCTTCTCTTCTTGAGATAAAAACTGAGACCCAAATGAACACTCATTATCTTAGGGGGAATCTCTTTGAGAATATGGTTGTGGCAGACTTTATCAAAAATGATTTCAATAAAGGAATAATAGAGCCTTCGGTTTCTTTTTGGAGAGACAGTGCCGGCAATGAAGTGGACCTGATCTACAGAGATAGTGACAAAGAGGACGCGTTTGAGATAAAGTCAGCGGAGACATTCAATGAATCGTTCCTGGATGGACTGAAATACTGGTCAAAATATTCAGGAGCCAAGCCCTCGCAATTGCACGTAGTCTATGGTGGTACCACTCCAATGGCCAGATCCGAGGCAAGCGTGGAAGTGTTCAGATAAAAACAAAAGGGGGACTATATGCCCGTTGACTAACTTTCATCATTGGGAGTTCTGGTCTGTTGGCTATCTTTTTCCGTATCGCACCAACGTCCGGATGATCTCGGGCAGCCGATAATTGTGTTTTTTAACGACATATAGTGCCTTTAAGATTAACAAGGCACATAGCGCGGCTCCGAGGCTCCGCAGCCTATTCCATAATATGCCAAAAACACTCAGGTGCGCTAACATATTCGCACCTGGAAGAGTAACATATTGTTCGTCATGCCGATGATGTTTCAGGTGCGCATAGTTTCTCGCACCTGGAAGTTCGGAACACCAATAGAACGCCCTGTACCGCGGGCATCGACTCCTAGGTGTGCGAATACACTCGCACCTAAAATGTTAAGTCGATAGTAATCAGATGGTTGATGTTTCAGGTGCGCATGGTTTTTCATACCTGGAAGAATGGTCTCCAATTGTTTTGCAAGACAGGAAATGTACGGAATCAGTATCGTCCCGCAAAAGCCACTTGCGGACAGTCAAGATTTTACAAAATGCTTTCAGCCACATAATGTTCCTATGCCCACAGAGGTCTGACCGGGCTGAAAAACCCGAAACTCGGAATACAAGATTTTCACGTCAATGTGCCCTCAAGACGCTTCTATCAGGCTTTGGGCTGAAAGCGTTTCGTAAATTCACGATGAAATCGGCGTGAGGAAACATTCCTGATTGGTGCCGGGAAGGAAAGCCACTTTTTCACCCGAAGCATAAGCCTGGAATCTTCTGCCACACCCTGTCTTATTGTATGACTAAGATGGAAATCAAGCTCCTGACATACAGATCATTGCGCAGGAGCGTCAACTAACCGTGATTGTTTAAGCATCAGTACTATAAGCCAAATGTTAGTCAACTCCGATATTGTTCCCAAAGCAAAAAGCAAGCATCCCTTTTAGGGAAAAGATGCTTGCTTTTACTTTCCTTTTTCCAAATAAAGTTTAACATTGCAAAATGTAAGGAAATTTTTGGATTGGCAAGGGATGACTTTTCAATATTTTTTTATTTCACACTCTTGGATTTCTTGCGGTTATCTCTGCGAAAATTCTTAAATTTGCAGCGCAATATCTCAAAAATGGGGTGTTGTGTTAGATAAATAACTAGCATTTGCTATTTATTCGGTTGCCCCTGAAACCTAGGAAATTTCAAAGCAACACACCGGATAAGTCAGTGAATGTCTGCGCTTTTGGCGTGGACTTGACTTGTCTTGTGTTACGGGCTTCCTAGGGCCTCGGGGCGTAGATATGAAAGTCTGCGCCTTATTTGTGGCCCATAAGTTCGTTCCCGGATAAAGCCAAATGCCCAACGAAAGCGCAGAATGGACACCCAGATCAAGTCCAAGGAACGGGTGTTGGCATACGGTGAGGTTTTCACTAATCCCCGCGAGGTGAACGCGATGCTCGACCTTGTGAAGCCGGAGACGGAGAGGATAGACTCACGTTTCCTGGAGCCGGCTTGCGGTGACGGCAACTTCCTTGTCGAGATTCTCCGGCGTAAGCTTGCCGTCTGCAAGGCACGTGTCACCGCCAAGCGATACACCCAATTACAGTACGAACACGATGCTGTCTGGGCCGTCTCAAGCATCTATGGCATCGAGATTCAGGAAGACAACGCCTCGGCCTGCCGAGAGAGACTCCTGAATTACTTTATGGAGCGGTACAATCAGCTGTTCAAATCGAAATGCAAGGCCGCCTGCATCGAGTCCGTCCGTTACATCCTCTCCAAAAACATCATCCACGGCGATGCCCTTACCTACAAGCGAGCGGACAAACCTGATGAATGGATACACATCACCGAATGGAGTTTTATCGGTGGCGACAAAGTCAACCGACGCGACTACGAGTTCTCCTATCTGGTCGGTGAATATGAAAGCGATGGTCTCTTCTCGGACATCCCTGTCGAAACCTACGCTCCTGTTCATTTCTTGAATATCAACGCGGAAACCTATGGCGACAAACAGTTATAATCCAGATGTGCTCAATTGCCTTGCGAACCTGAGCAACGACGAGGTCTTCACCCCGCCGGAACTTGCGAACCGCATCCTTGATCTTCTTCCTCAGGAACTTTTCCAAAGCCCTGACACAAAGTTCCTGGATCCGTTCAGCAAGAGTGGAGTATTCCTCCGTGAGATTGTCAAACGGCTGGACAGAGGCTTGGAAAAGAATATCCCCGAACGTCAGAGCCGTATCGATCATATTCTTCACAATCAGGTCTTTGGCATTGCCATCACCGAACTGACATCCTACCTGTCCCGCCGGTCGCTTTATTGCTCAATGCACGCCGACGGGAAATACAGTGTCTCCCGGTTCAGCACAGAATGCGGGAATATTCTTTACTCAAATCGTTTCCACACTTGGGAGAACGGCAAGTGCAGGTACTGCGGAGCGTCCCGTGCCGTCTATGACCGCGGCGCGGAGGCGGAGCAGTACGCCTATATGTTCATCCACACCGACACCCCAGGCCAATTCTTTGAAAATATGAAGTTTGATGTGATCGTCGGCAATCCGCCGTACCAGTTAAGCGATGGCGGAGCGCAGGCCAGCGCAATGCCTATCTACAATCTTTTTGTCGTTCAAGCTATGAGATTGAAGCCGAGATACCTGTCGATGATCATTCCAGCCCGGTGGTACGGAGGCGGTCGTGGACTTGATGAGTTCAGGTCTGCGATGATTCAGGATAAGCGCATAAGAGTGCTGCACGACTTCCTTAACGCCTCTGATTGTTTCGGGACTGGTGTGGAGATCAAGGGCGGAGTCTGCTACTTCTTATGGGAGAGGGACAATGAGGGGAAGTGCTGTATCTTTACACATAATGGCGAATCTGTGAAAGAACAGCCAGAGCGTTATCTCAAAGAGAAAGACAGTGACGTGTTCATTCGATATTCGGAAGGAGTTTCTGTTTATCACAAAATCTTGGCTTTCAAAGAGAAAACAATGGATGCTTTGGTCAGTTCTCAAAAGCCATTTGGATTACGCACATTTGTTAGAGGGACTCAGACAAAAACGCAAGATAGTGTAATATTATTCGAGCGAGGGGGCAGGTCTTATGTAAATCGGAATGAGATAGCCGTTCATAGAGATTGGATCGATAAGCCAAAGGTTTATATATCAGCTGCATATAATGCAGGAGACACTTATCCTCATCAAATATTGGGAAAACCGATAATTGGCGAACCTGGTTCCTGCTGCACTGAGACATATGTGGTAATCGGACCATTTGATAATATCAAAGAATCCGAAAACGTGGTTTCATATATTCAGACGAAGTTATTCCGTTTTTTGGTAATGCTGAAGAAATCCTCACAGCACGCGGCTTCTCAAGTATATTCCTTCGTTCCTATTCAAGACTTCTCGCACCCTTGGACCGATGAGATGCTGTACAAGAAGTACGGACTTGATGATGATGAGATCACGTTCATCGACTCTATGATCCGTCCGATGGAATAGTATCTATGTTTGACGTACGAATATAATTGAATAAATGTCAGCTCAAGATCTACTTCGCGGCAGGGTCACCGCGACCCCGACCATATATGCCTACGAGCATATTGACTATCCGGCCCACAAGGGGTGGCTTAAGGTTGGCTACACCACACGCACCGCAGAGATCCGCGTGCGGGAACAGAATCAGACAAGTCACGTGAAATTCAAGATAGTTCTGGAGCGGTCGGCTATGCGCAAGGACGGGTCCACGTTTGATGACCGACTTGTCCGAGACATTCTCAGAAAGGATCATATTCCCAATCCGGAAGGGGAATGGTGCGTCTGCGGTGTGAGGGAAGTTGAGAAGGCGATCGCGGCGGCTGTGGCAGGGAAGGACAACATGATGGAAAGGACCGAGGACTTCGAGATGCGTCCAGAGCAGAAACGAGCCGTTGAGAAAACCTCCGCATATTTCAACGCCTTCAGGAAAGATCCGTCCAACCGGGGACTTATCCCACACTTCCTCTGGAACGCGAAGATGCGTTTCGGAAAGACCTTCACCGCATATCAACTGGCTCTCAGGATGGGCTGGAAGAAGTTATTGATTCTCACCTTCAAACCTGCTGTCAAGACCGCTTGGGAAGAAGATCTGCTGACCCACAAGGATTTCGAAGGCTGGCAGTTCTGCCAGAAGCAGGATGACCGTGAGTTCAACCGTGTGGACGAACGCCGGCCTTTCGTCTGCTTCGCCTCCTTTCAGGATGTTCTGGGGAGGAACTCCGTCGGGGGCATCAAGGCCACAAACGAGTGGATCCAGACCGTCGGATGGGACTGCATAGTTCTGGACGAGTATCACTACGGAGCGTGGGGCAGGAACGCCAAGAACTTCTATGACAGGAAAGACCCTGCCCTGCGCCGTGCGGAAGAGGTCGGCGAGATTCTCACCGAGGACGCTTCCTCGGCTCGGGAGCTGGAGGCCCGCGAGATGTATGACGAAGGATTGATGCCGCTGCGTACGGGTGCATACCTCTATCTTTCCGGAACACCGTTCCGCGCCATCTCCACGGGTGAGTTTATCGAAGAGCAGATATTCAACTGGACATATTCGGACGAACAGGCCGCCAAGGAAGCGTGGCAGGGAGAGCATAACCCCTACGCGCAGCTTCCCAAGATGGTGATGCTTACCTATCAGCTGCCGGACAGCATCAGCGAGATTGCCTCCCGGGGTGAGTTCGATGAGTTCGACCTGAACGAGTTCTTCCGTGCTGAGGACGACCGCTTCCTGCACGAGGAATATGTCCAGAAATGGCTGGACCTCATCCGCGGAGCCTACACCGAGAACATCGTGACGGAACTCAAACTGGGCAAGGAGAAACCGCCTATGCCCTTCTCCGACAGCCGCCTGCTCAGTTATCTCCAGCACACATATTGGTTCCTGCCTTCCGTGGCCGCCTGCCGGGCTGTGTCTGTGCTCCTGAGAAAACGCTCCAACCGTTTCTTCGATGATTACAAGGTGATTGTGGCGGCCGGGAACGAGGCCGGAATGGGAGCGCAGGCCGTGGAGCCTGTCTATAATGCGATGGAAGATCCACAGCGGACGAAAACCATCACGCTCTCGAGCGGCAAACTTTCCACCGGTGTGACCGTCAAGCCGTGGACAGGCATACTGATGCTACGCAACACGACTTCCCCGGAGACATATTTCCAGGCCGCGTTCCGTGTCCAGTCCCCGTGGACGGCAAAGGACGAACATGGGGAGGAGATCATACTCAAGCCTTTCTGCTATGTCTTTGATTTCGCGCCCAACCGTGCGCTGAGGCAGGTGCAGGAATATAGCTGCCAACTCAACGTCCATGAGCCCAATCCGGAGAGGAAGGTGGAGGATTTCATAAAGTTCCTTCCCATACTTGCTTTCGACGGCTCGTCGATGAAGGAGATCGATGCCGCGGGAGTGCTGGATATGGCGATGAGCGGCACTACGGCGACCTTGCTGGCCCGCCGTTGGGAGAGCGCCGTGCTGGTCAATGTGGATAACGCCACGCTCCAGCGCCTGATGAACAATCCGGAGGCAATGAAGGCATTGATGAATATCGAGGGCTTCCGCAACCTCAATTCGGACATCGAGACCATCATCAACAAGTCCGAGCACGTCAAGAAAACCAAGAAGGAAAAAGGCGATGACCTTTCAGCCTCGGAAAAGAAGCGGTTGACAGAAGAGGAGAAGGAGTTCAAGAGCAAGCGCAAGGAAATTCAGGACAAGCTCATCAAATTCGCGACCCGCATCCCGGTCTTCATGTACCTCACCGACTTTCGGGAATATTGTCTGAAGGACGTCATCGAACAGCTTGAACCCACTCTCTTCCGTAAGGTCACGGGTCTTACGCTCAAGGATTTCAGCCTGTTGGTAAGCCTTGGTGTCTTCAACAGCGAACTGATGAACGATGCCGTTTACAAGTTCAAGCGCTACGAGGACTCTTCCCTTGAATATACCGGCATCGACAGACACACCGGCGCCGTTGTCGGCCTTTGGGACACCGCCATCGACACCTCTAAGACTGGACCGGTTAAAGACAGAGTCGTGGACAATAACTCAGAATATGTCGAAGATCCCCTTGGGGGTGGTGAGACCATTTCCCGTAAGCCGTGGGAGACCATCCGTCCTGGCGATGCCGTCACCCACAAAAGTCTCGGCCCCGGCACCATTGTGGCCCTTGATAAGGATTATCTGATTGTTAAATTCACCGACCGAGAATCAAAGTTCCGTTACCCATCAGCCTTCGAGAAAGGTTATCTGGAAGTGTGAAACCTACTTGCCATTCGGATTATCTGCCGTTCGGTTTAAGTCTAAGTGTGTTTCTTGGGCAACGTTTTAACCCGAAAACGTTGCCCGAGAACTTCTTTGATCACAACAGGAGCATTTTCTTCATATAATGCTGCCGTCATAATCATTTTTGCCATCGACAGGAGCAATATTGCTTGGTTGCGCTCCTTTGGCCGTATGCAAAGGCGCTTGGCAAGAAGCTTGGCGCAGGACTTTTCTTTTGTCGTGATTTTTGTGTAAGTTTGCAGGTTAAACAGACAGTCAGGAAATGTTTAGGAAACTTGCGGACAGAATGAAGGAGTTCAAGCTCACGATGAGGATGAAGCTGACGCTGAGCCTCAGCGCGATAGCCGTGACACTGCTTGTCTCCAGTGTGATCTCCATCATGGAGTACTATAGGATGAGCAACTATGTGTCGGATCTCATCGCGGACAACATCAGGAGCGTCAATGTCGCGCAGAAATTGTCCGAAGTCACGAACAAGTACAATCTGGATCTTCTGGCCCTGATCGGTGACAACTCGGTCAACACTCTTCCGGACTTCCATCAGAAGGAGTTCATGGGGCATTGCGACTCGCTTCGCAACTCCTTGACTTCCGACAAGATGGTCCCGCTGACTGATTCTGTTGTCTATGCGTATTCAGCTTACATGCTGACTTCGCTGGAACTGAACGACGTGATGCTGTCGGACTTCATCGACACCAGGGCTTGGTACTTCGACAGGCTTCAGCCCAAGTTCAGGAGGCTGAACCACTACATTGATGTGCTCAACGAGGCAATCTACGATGACCTGAAGAAGAACTCCCTGACGTTCCAGAGGGGGTTCTACAGGAGCATCATTCCGGGTGCTGTGGCTGTGGGTGTCGGGCTGCTGCTTGTGCTGATGCTGTTGTTCTTCCTGCTGGTGTTCTATGTGAATCCTATCTACAGGATGCTTTCCGGGCTGAACAACTACAGATCCTACAACAAGAAATACTCCTACTCCTTCGAGGGTGATGACCAGCTGGCGGAACTTAACGACGGCATCACGGAACTGACGGGGGAGAATCAGATGCTGCGCAAGAGGGTGGCCAACCTGCGGGCCAAGGTCGCTTCGACAGGCTCCGCTCATAATAATAATTAAAGAATATCCAAATGAACATCAAGGTGATATCCAGAAACGTTGGCTACGCTCTGCTTGTCAGTGCGCTGTTCATGTTCCTGTCCATTCTGGTCTCTGTGGCGAACGGCAATGACAGTGCCCTCGCCGCCCTGATGATCAGCTTCACGATCACCTTCACCGTCGGTGTGTTCCCGTTCATATTCGTAAGGAAATCGGCTGACATCACCCTTAAGGACGGCTACATGATCATCGCGCTGTCCTGGCTGCTGTCCTTCATCTTCGGGATGCTTCCGTATGCGCTTTGGGGCGGGCCGTTCACGATTATAAACGCCTGGTTTGAAAGTGTTTCTGGATTCACGACGACCGGCTCGACAATCCTTGACAACGTTGAGGCGCTGCCGAACAGCCTGCTGTTCTGGCGTTCCTCGACGCACTTCATCGGAGGCTTGGGAGTCGTGGTCTTCCTGCTGCTGATCATCCCGAGTTCGTCTCAGATGAGGTTGAGGCTGACTACCCTTGAGCTTTCGTCCTTGTCCAAGAGGGAGTACAGATCCGGCGCGAACAAGACAGTCTATATCTTCACTTATGTCTATTTTGGATTGACCGCAGCCTCGTTCCTGATGTACATGCTGGCCGGCATGAGTCCTTTCGACGCCATCAACCATGCGATGAGCGTCGTGGCGACAGGCGGCTTCAGCACCAGGAACGCCTCCATCGGTGCCTATGACTCGATCACGATCGACCTTATCACGATGCTCTTCATGGTACTCTCATCCGTCCATTTCGGAATGATCTTCGTGGCTGTCGTGACAAGATCCCTCAAGCCGTTCAAGAACGAGATATTCAAGTTCTATCTTTCCATGATGGTTGTGGCGGGGGTGATCGTGTCGATCTCGATCAAGGCACACGGGTTCGAGGAGGCCTGGGGGCGCTCCTTCCTCTCCGGCTTCTTCCACGTCATGAGCTTTGCCTCGACGACAGGGTTCAGCATCGCTGACAACAGCTCCTGGCCTGTTCTTTCGGACACCATACTGGTGCTTATGGGAGTATGTTGCGGCATGGCCGGCTCCACCACCGGCGGCATCAAGTCCGACAGGATGATGTTTCTGTGCAAAGAGGTTAAGTACCAGTTGAGGATGGTTCTGCATCCTGCGTCCGTCAAAGATATAAGGGTGAATGGCAGGGTGATCCGGCAGAACGACATCGCCCCGCACATCCTCTACATCGCCCTCTACGGCCTTGTGGTGATCATCTCGCTCGCGGCCTGCCTCACGCTCGACCCTGACAACAACCAGTCATTCACGGCGATACTCTCGTCCCTTGGCAATGTTGGACTTTCGGTGGACCAGCTCGGCTCAATCTACAGCTATAGCGGAGAGCCATCCTCCCTCAAGTTCATCTACACGCTTGACATGTTCCTCGGACGTGTCGAGATCTATCCGATTCTGGCTGTTGTGATGATGATTTTCAGCCGGAGAAACAAGTAGAGGCTATGTACAGGGGGGAGTTTTTCTATAAGCGTTTCAAGGATAATTTTCCTTATGATGGGACGGAGGATCAGGATCGGTTGTTCCGGGAGATTGCGGATTTTGTTACTTGTGATGACGCTGATATTCTGGTGGTTAACGGGTATGCTGGTACGGGAAAGACTTCGGCGATCGCGGCGGTGATCAGGGCGTTTGATGATTTGAGGCCGAAACGAGTGGACAAGCGGGCCGCTGAACCAGAGATTCGACAAGGCCCACCAACTGACGAAGCGCACCGGAATACGGTAGAGGATGCTCCCGATGAATATGAGGAAATATGCTACCTCCTCGCCCCCACCGGCCGCGCCGCGAAAGTCCTATCCCTGTACGCTGGCAAGCCTGCCCGCACTATCCACAAATGCATCTACCGCCAGAAATCTATCGGCGATGACGGCTTCGGCCAGTTCTCATTAGCCCCTAACAAGCTCTCCCACAAACTCTTCATCGTGGATGAGGTCTCCTTGATAGGCATAGACGATGCCCAAAGGCAAGGCACGACCCAATTTGGTACCGGAGACCTTCTGAAGGATTTGATTGAATATGTCCGCGCCGGCAACGACTGCCGCTTGATAATGATCGGCGATTCAGCCCAGCTGCCTCCTGTCGGAATGGGCGCCTCACCCGCTTTGGCGAAGGAATATATGGACGGTTTCGGTGGAGTCTGTTACAGTAGCCTGACCGAGGTCGTCCGCCAGCAAAAAGAATCAGGTATCTTGTTCAACGCCACGAAATTACGTGAGTTGATTGCCTCGGATCTCTACGGTGACGGGATGTACACTCCTGATGAGTTGGGTCTGACCGTTGACGGTTTCGATGACATCGTGAGGATAACCGGCGGCGAACTTATCGACACCCTTAACTCGGCGTATTTTTCTGAATATTCAAAAGACGACGCGGTGGTGCTTTGCCGCTCCAACAAGCGCGCGAACCGCTACAATGCCGGCATCCGGGCCCAGGTCTTCTATGATGAGGAGCGCTTGGTCCGTGGCGAGAAACTGATGATAGTGAAGAACTGCTACCAGTTCCTGAAAGGTGTCAAGTGTATGGACTACATCGCCAACGGTGACATCGCCAAACTCGTGTCAATCAAGAATTTCGAGGAGCGTTACGGCCTCCATTTCGCCGATGCCCGCCTTTCATTCCCGGACTACGATGACACCGAGATCGTCGCGAAAGTCTGTCTGGACACCCTTGAGTCCGAGTCCGCATCCTTGAGTTACGAGCAGCAGAACCAGCTTTATAACGGTGTGAACGCAGACTACGCCGACATCCCGACCAAGAAAAAACGCTACGAGGCCGTTCGTGAGGATCAACGCTCTCCAGCTAAAGTACGCCAACGCCATCACCTGCCACAAAAGCCAGGGCGGCCAGTGGAGCTGCGTCTTCATCGACAACCCCTTCTGGCAGGACGAACTCACAGTCGATGACCTCAAATGGCTCTACACCGCCCTCACCCGTGCCACCGCCAAGGTTTACCTCGTCAACTTCAAGGATGAGTATTTCGCATAAGGTGTCAGGTTGCCATAGGATGGCTCCCCGTCTGGCTCTCCGTCTGGTTCCCCGTCTGAATCTCCGTGGCGGATAACTTGCTGATAATTAGGGATATTTTTTAATCATTACTAAATAGATTATTTTACAAATTTGTAACGTCGTGTGACCAACGGACTGATTGAAAGCCAATCTGTACTGTGTCACACGCCGCATAGCTATGTTAAACTTTAATGAGGGAAAGCAATGAAGCTCAGGAGATTCTTGTCCGGTTCGCCTAATCACGTTTACCAACGATCCTTGAACGGTTCGGTAATATTCTACAGCCTTGAGGATTGTCTGGTTTATTTCACTGTCTTTTGCACCTGTGCAGTCAAGGATGGTGTAAGCGTTCTTGGCCTGTGCGTGATACAGTAGCCGATGAGTGGCAAGCACGTAAGTTCTTAGGATTGGAGTTACCTTCAAAAAAGCGTGATGTCTAATGTGTTTTGTATTAATTCGTTGCGAAACGGTACCCTCCAGATTCTCCCGGCACGAACTTGTAACTCATTGCAAATCAAAGGGTGTAGCTTCATCCTCTGATTTGCAATGAGTTACAGATCCGCGCTGTCTGATCATCTTCTCTGCTCCATTGTGGTCACTGAGCTTGTCGAAGTGACCAGACGTGTGCCGACTCTGTGACAGGTGTGAGCACTGTCCTATTCTTCGTTTTGCGTAGTGTGTATTGTTCTAAAGGATTGAATATTTATTCTAATGGATTTTATCTATCTTGGATCAGGAAAAACCTAATTGATTGAAAACTTTGAATATTAAACCTTTTACTGTTGGGTTTTTGATAAATTCTAAATAGATTGTTGGATATTGTTTAATAATTATAAATTACTACCTTTGCGGCGAGATTGCTGGTGGCACTTCAGCTGGAATGCTGATGTATGTTATTGTGCTTGGTAAGTTAGTGGTTTGTTAGAACACTTATAATTTTATTTGGTTCTTAATTTATGGCGGTAGGGTTTATTAATAGCGCAATCGTTGCTCTTTCCAACCGTCTTGATAACTGGGGGGGTAACATCTTGAATTATAATAAATTACATTGTGCTTCCAACGGCATGGCCATTTGGTTGTGTGTCCTCATCGGCTGTTTTCTGTCGATTCTGACAGTGGCGGCGGAAGCGCTTCCGTCAGACTCAGGCTTTACCTCAATGAGGACTGTCGTCTTATCAAAGTCGTCCTCGGTTCAGGAGGACAGGCACGATACGACTTCATTCTCTGTCTATTACAGGTCAGCTGTATCCAAGATCGAACGTGGATTCCGGAACAACTCCGCCACTTTGAAAGCAGCCACCGAAGGACTCAGGTCTATCGTGTACAACGGTAATCTACGAATATACAAGGTTTACATAATCGGTGCCGCCTCACCTGAAGGCCGGCCGGAACTCAACGCGCGTCTGGCCCGTGACAGGGCTGAAGGAGTGAAAGCATTCCTGAAGAGCATCGAGCCACGTCTCACGGATGCCGACTTCGTTGTCATCTCGCGTGGAGAGGACTGGGAGGGTGCCACCAAGATCGCCGCGTCCTACGACACCGAGACTGGATCGTCCACGGTCTCGGACATATTCAAGGATTCTCAAAATTCCGAGGCCAAGAAGCTGATGATGAAGCGTCTGCAAGGTGGAAACGTCTGGCGCAGGCTGATCTCGGACTACTATCCGTCCCTGCGACGCACGGATATTCATGTGCTTTACAGCACTGTCCGTCCGATCGGGCCGGTTGAGTGTGAATTGCCGGAAGTGACCCTTGAGGTGCCGTATTCAGTGAACATCGCCCCTCCGACGGTGTTGCCGGAGGTTGAGTTCCCTGAGCCGGAGCCGCCGAAGGAGAGATTCTACACCGTCGCCGCCAAGACCAACCTCCTCTATGATGCCGTGACCGCACTCAACGCCGAGGTCGAGTTCCCTGTCGGGAAGAACTTCTCGGTGATGGTCGAGGATGTGTTTCCGTGGTGGAACTAGGGGCCGAACGGCAAGAAATATTGCTTCCAGATCTGGTCAATGGGTATCGAGCCGCGCTGGTGGTTCGCGCGCGATGACAGGAGGGACTATCTTACAGGGCATTTCGCCGGCGTTTACGGCATGTCCGGGAAATACGACCTCCAGTGGGACACGAAGCTCTGCTACCAAGGAGAGTTCTGGTCTGCCGGATTGACCTATGGCTACGCCTTGCCGGTCAGCAGGTGGATGAACATGGAGTTCTCGGTCTCCGCCGGCTTCCTTCGCACGGACTACCGCCACTACCAGCCGGATCCGGGCTACGAGCACCTGTTCCGGGACAAGTACAACGTTGGAACCGTCTCCTGGTTCGGCCCGACGAAACTCAAGGTTTCATTGGTGATACCGATCGGGAAGGATTCACACAAAGTAAACAAAAACTAATCAGAAACAAGTAAAAAGAACAAATCATCAACATGATGTCTGACACCAATATAAAGTATAGTTCCGCTGTGTTCTTCTGCCGTGGACTGTCCGTTCTCCTGCTGCTTTTTGCAATAGTCGCAGGCGGATGCCGGAGACGTCCCCTTGAGGATCCTGACAACCTTACTGCAGTCAGGGTCAGGGTGAATGTGGCCGGAATCCACAATGTCACGTCAGACATCTACAATGACAAGATCCCGGTCCAGAAGATAGAGCCGAGTGCCATGCACGTGCTGTTCTTTGGAGAAAACGAGGATGTTATTGCCGCAGAGGGCTTTATCACAGATGTGAGCTTTGACGAGAACGGAAACCGCATTGTGAGCGGAGAAGTCATGCTTGCACCGGGCAGTTACAGGATGCTCATCTATGATTTCGGCACTGAAGAGACTTTGATAAGGAACTACTACAGTTGGGACAAGGCAGAGGCATACACAGATCCTGCACCGTCAGCCGTTCTGAACAAGTACTCTACCAAAGGGAAAGACGCTCCGAACATTCTCATGCAGCCAGAGCATCTTGTGGTGGCCAGGAACGTGTGTGAGACTGTGCCCTATCACAACGGAATCTACACGATCTATGCGGATGCCTCATCGGTAGTTGAGAGCTGGTATATTCAAGTCAAGGTGGATGGGCTTGAATATGTCACTTCGGCGCAGGCTGTTCTCTCAGGCATGGTCCGCGCAAACCTTATTGCCACCGACACGAGGATGAACGATCCGGAAGCTTCCGTATGGTTCAATCTCCAGAAAAGTGATGACAAAGGCAAGAATGTGATCTGTGCGGTGTTCAACACATTCGGACGCATCCCGGAGTCGGACAACAACTTCGAGGTGACTTTCGACCTTGCGGTCAAGGGCGGCACGAGTGTCCGCAAGACCTTTGACATTTCGAACCTGTTTCTCACAGAGAATGCTGTCAAGCACCATTGGCTTCTTTTGGAGGACACTATCAAGGTCGAGCCACCGAAGGACTTAGGTGGTGCCTTTGAACCTAAGGTCGATGACTGGGAAGATGAACAGAAAGATATAGTGATTTAGTACTTACCATAGCTCATGATGACAGGAGCGTAATTATTTATTAATTTATTGAAAAAGATTTTTTTAGTTTAACTTTTAATTTGTGTTTTATCATGAAAAAAGAAATGTTTGTATTGGCAGTTCTCGCGACTCTCGCGGCCTGCTCAAAGACAGAGGTGACGCCGGTCGCCTCAAACGTGAACAGCGAGATCACGTTCAATGTCGCTCCTCGCACCAAGGCTCTTAGCCAGACTCAGACTGATTTTGATCACAATAATGTCTTTGTCTCCTATGCCTATTATCTTGGACCTGGCAAGACTTGGGCTGCCAACAACTCCGAGGCTCAGATGTACATCGACGGTTCTACAATTTCATACAATGGCAACTTGTGGAAGAATGAGACAACATCTTACTATTGGCCGAAGGATGGTGGTTCTTTGACATTCTTCGCGTATTCGTACAACAAGAAAGATATGACGGTAGGTGATAATTCCGGTTTTGCTTGTGTATGGGCACTAGGCGAAGACGGACAGTATCAGGGTGGAATCACTGGCCATTTTGATGTGGCCACGAACAAGAATGTTGATTTTCTTGTTGCTGACATCGCTGCTGATAAGACAGAAAATGAGAATAACTATGCTCACACCGGAGTTCCGACTCTTTTCCGTCACAAGCTTTCTATGGTCAATGTCGCCGCTAATCTTGCTGAGGATTATGCTAACAAGAAGTTCATCTTGAACTCTGTGAAATTCACTAATCTTTATCATTATGCAACCTATAGCCAGATTCCAGAGATGATGGCCCCGGGTGGAAACGATTTTTTGCCTGATCAGGTTTATGCGGAGAATGTTGGCTTCGAGGTTAAGAGTGGAAAGTTGATTGCAGTCCCGGCTGAGATCAAAGGAGGAGCTGGAGTTGAGGATGGTCAGTACATCTACATTCCTCAGGAATTTAATGATAACAGCTATATTGTAATTACATATACTGTGGAAACCGTTGTTGGTAACAATGTCGTTAAGGAAGAGTGCACAAAGACAGTTAAGGTAAAGGATGTCTTCCCTAAGTGGGAGATGGGACACAGGTACACTTTTAACCTTACCTTCTCTCTGAACGAGATTCACTGGGATCCGGCTGTTGAGAACTGGATCGATGACGAGGCTGGTAAGATTACCATCGACAGATAATAAGAATCGCGGGCATTCCCGCGCCATAAGCCTGCCGGGAGGTGATACTCCCGACAGGTTCTAATTGATAATAACATAGATGAAAGGAACAGGCTTCGCATTTTTTCTTACGGCCTGGATGGCTGACTTGAACTGAAAAAAGTTGTCACTGTACGG
>OLZV01000322.1_pt1 | contig 22489 bp, 19 predicted proteins | sample 1644531 | NCBI WGS metagenome assembly OLZV01 (sample SAMEA103958115, study PRJEB25191) | human gut metagenome | biome: human-associated habitat [ENVO:00009003]; feature: intestine environment [ENVO:2100002]; material: feces | place: Germany | collected 2013/2015
TACTCTTGTTCTGGCAATTTTTTTAATTCAGTCAGTAGCTGGTTTCTTTTTTGCAATAGTTCTTCCTCATCATAAAAGTCATCGATAGGAGAATAAGATTCTTCTTCCATTTCGTCTAAAGAAAAGTAACGTTCTCGCTGCACTTTTGTCAGTGAAGAGAAACGGACGGCATTGAACAACCATGCGTGCAGATTGGAGGAAATGGTGGTATGTGAGTTTTTGTCCCAAAAACTGACAAATAGATTCTGTACAATATCTTCTGAAGTTTCCGTAGAGCCTGTGAACTGTACAGAGTAAAGGCATAAGGGAAGGTAATAAGTATCATAAAGCAGACGAAAGGCTTCTTCTTTGTTTTCAGTAAAGAGGGCTAATATCCTTTCGTCTACTTCATCATATTTATTGTATTTTCTTGCATTATTGTTCATGGATGCCTTTTGCGGCACAAAATTAGGAATTTAACCGACACGATATACGACTTTCACCGATTAAAAATGCAAAAAGTACAATGTATTATGAATATTTTCTTTATTTTTCAATTCTGAACCAGTCAGCGTCTGTCCATCCTCCGTCATTGGTTACAATAGCGGGGCGCGTACAGAAGATACCTACCTTGGCTCCTATCCATTTACCTTCTTTTACTTGGAAAGTTTCTCCTAATGGCTGGAATTTCTTGCCGTCCGTACTGTAACTGAGGTTACATTTCACTAATAAGTCGTGACCGCCTTCACTGGCTTTAATCTTGTCTCCTTTTGCGGAAAATTTAGCGCGAAGATAGATTGTGCCGTCTTTTAAGGGAACGGAAGCATTTACTTTTTCAGTAGCCCCCCGATCGGCTTTCAGGCACTCCACTTGTGACAGGACAAGTCCGTTGTCTGTGTTTTCAACAACTAATCCGGCATAATCCATTCCCATTACAACCAGTCCCGTACGTTCACCTTTATATTTTTCTGTCGGCTTGAAAGTAAGCTTGGTGGTGGCAGTGAAATTGGGAGCCGGAGTCTTTTGTAGCATCAGATTAGAAACATTCCATAAACTTTTATAATCTTCGGGAACTGGGTAGGAGTATAGACGTACAAATCCTTCTCCTCCGTTGAAATAAGCCCATTTTTCATTGATGTTAGCCTGCCATTGCCATTGAGGAGACAATGTATAACCATCAAACTCGTCACTTTCTTGCGGGGTACAAATAGGATAGTTCTTACCTACATTAGGCTTTTTATAAGTCAGAACAGGTTCACCACAACCATCGCCGTCTTTATCAACACCTATAACGGGCCAGTCATCAACCCATTTCATAGGTTGCAGGTGAACCAGGCGTCCGTAAGCACCTACGTCCTGGAAGTGCATGAACCAGTCTTCTCCTGTAGGGGTGTCTACCCAACCGCCTTGATGAGGTCCGTTGACGGGAGAGTTGCCTTGCGCTAATACTGTTTTCCATTCGTATGGACCGTATACGTTTTTTGAGCGAAGTACGACTTGCCATCCTGTAGGAACGCCGCCTGCCGGATGGAAGATGTAATAGTATCCATTACGTTTATAGAATTTGGGCCCTTCACAAGTTTGATGTGCTTCATGACCATCGAAAATGATACGGGATTGTGTGATAGCTTTACTTGCATCAGCACTTAGCTCACAAATTGTAATTACACTTTTCAGTCCGGCCCGGCTTCCTGCATAAGCGTGAACCAGATATACACGACCGTCATCATCCCATAATGGGGTCGTGTCGATGATGCCCTTTCCGGCTTTCACCAAAACTGGCTCGCTCCAGGGACCTTTCGGATCTTTGGCTTTCACCATGAATACTCCTTGGTCCGGGTCACCCCAGAATATATAGAATTCACCGTTATGGTGACGGATACTGGGTGCCCATACACGGTTGCCATGTTCAGGACGGACATCGGTAACAGGGGGCAGTGCGTAGGGTACAGCCGCACCTATGATAGTCCAGTTGACAAGGTCTTTGGAGTGTAATATTTGTAAACCGGGCAGACAGTTGAAACTGGATGAGGTCAAATAATAATCGTTTCCTACACGGCAAATGTCCGGATCGGAGTAATCCGCATACAGGACTGGATTTTTGTAGGTTCCATTGCCTTGATCGGCCACCCAGGCTTGGGATACATAATTCTGTGCGGGAGCAGATAAAAAACAGCTTCCTAGCAGACAGAGAGTGATTAGTCGTTTCATGGTTTTAGATTTTTTATTTAATCGTAATTTTGCAAGGATGTTCCAATTCTTTTCTCCATTGGGGAAGATAATTGAACCAGTCTTTCATATCTTTAAATCCGAAACTTTCTTTTTTTGAGGTGAAAGTAACGTAATAGTGGAAATGCTGTTGCCCCGGTGCTTGTAAGGTATATAAGTAGTTTGATCCGTCTTGTACTTCTTTACCGATATATTTAGGAATGAAAGTTCCCATACCTGTTGTTTCCTTCACATAGCCTATGGTGTCTGTGACAGGCCAGTCGGTTCCCCAGCTTCCAGTCAGTCCTTTATGGTCGCTCATGTGACCTCCTTCTTTCAGAATCTGTACACCTGCTGCAAAGACTTCCTGTTTAAGCGGACGGTCAAACAGGACATCTACCTTCATGTCTCGATGACCGCCATAGATGGTATATCGATTGATCATGTTCAAATCGTTTCCTTGATATTCCCAACCGATGACTTCTGCTTCGACGATGGCACGTACAGGTCCGGAGGCTAGTACACGTTCCGTGCGGTTTACTACTGGTTTTATGTGGGTCGCTTCAGTACCATTCCAACCTTTTAATGCACCTACACCACCACTATTGTAAACACGTAGCGCATCATCTCCGTAGCCGTTGGCACGTTGCGCTTTGGTAGGGTAGAAACAAGTCTCTTTTATTTCCAGTCTTTTATTTACTTTGCTATATGGATCTACCGTCTGTTTTTCGTTGAAATAGATACGATAGGCAACTAATTCACTCTCTATAGCCGGTCCGTGATGGTAAACAAAACTATATACATTCTCGGTTCCTGCCGCTGAAAATCCCGTAATATTGGCGAATTTGTTGTTATGTCCGTAAGCTTTCATTTGGGCATAAGTACGTGCCGGATAGTTTTTTTCACTTTTTTCTGAAGAGAGAATTACACGGAAACTTTTATTGCTTTTGGCTGGCATATCGATAAGGAAAGCCAGTTCGTCAGCACGTGCGTCACCGTTCAGATCGTCTAGTTGGGACGGAATTTCTTTATTACCTTCCCATACAGTGGCGGATTTGATGTTGAAACCTGCTTTCAGGTTATTTAAATCTATCACTATCGGTTCGTCGGTCTTATTTTGAGTCCATTCATTGCTGACTTCTACGGTCAGTGTCTTTTCGCCTTTTTGTGCAAAAGAGTTGGTAAAGCATCCTGCTAATAATGTGAGGACAATAATTGAGCGCTTTTTCATAATGATGTATAGTTTATTATTTTAAGCACGGATCATACGGATTACACAGTGTTAGTATGAAAACCGTGTTTATCCGTGCAATCCGTGCTTTACTATTTTTATAAATTAAGTGGAGAAATGCACTAATGGGTGTAAGAATTAGAAGTTGAGTTCTTCTCCTTGTGCCCCGATTTCAGCATGATTCTTTCCGTCTATCGTTACATTGGAAACATTTTGCATCTTCAAGTTCTTTCCACTTTTTAATAACTCTATTTTGATATTTTTCATATTAACTTCGTCGGCTTCGCTTAATACTACACCTTCTTTAGCATTAGATACGATGATATTCTCCATATTGATATTCTTGATTCTCATCTCAGGCAAGCCATTGAAGAACACAGCCCTGCCTGCTCCGTTACAGGTTACATCTTTGATAAAGATATTACGGAATATCGGAGTTTCTTCTGTTACAGGAGGGATGGTAGTTTCTGCTTTCTTTTCATCCTGATTAGGGTCTTCACCACGACCTTTTCCACCATAGTATAAATTGAATATTAATGCTTCGTTCGGAATATTAATCATGTTGATATTGCTGATGTAGATATTCTCTACCAATCCGCCACGCCCACGATTACTTTTAAAGCGTAAGCCAACATCTGTACCCATGAAAGTACAATTGTCTACATATATGTTGTTTACGCCTCCTGACATCTCACTACCTACAACAAAACCTCCATGTCCATGTAATACGGTGTTGTTCATAACGATAACATTTTGACAAGGTTCACCGCGTTTGCGCCCTTGTTCGTCCTTTCCTGACTTTATACAGATACCATCATCTCCTGCATCAAATGAGTTGTTGATAATCAATGCTTTATTACATGATTCCAAATCAAGAGCATCTCCGTTTTGTGAGTACCAAGGATTAGAAACTGTAACTTTATTAATTGTAATATTTTCACATGATAGCGGATGTAAGCACCAACTGGGTGAATTTTTGAATGTCGCTCCTTCCAGCAATACCTTATTACATTTGATGAAACTTAGCAATACAGGACGTAACCAATCGCGCATGTAGTCCCAGTCAGAATCGGTAAGTTCTCCACGAGGTACATTGAAGTTGTCTTTTGATAGGATAGCACCTTTCAATGCACCTTCACTAGGATACCAGATTCTTCCGTCGGCATCTACTACACCACCAGAGGCGATCAATTTTTTCCATTGACCTTCAGTCAGTTTATCTTTCTTGGTCGGACGCCATGTGTCTCCATTACCATCAAATACTCCGTGACCTGTAATCGCTATATTTTCAGCATTACGTGCTGAAATAGGAGACTGGCAACGACGGGTTTCCAAACCTTCAAAAGACGTGTTTATAATGGGATATAGTGAATGGTCTGCACTGAATAATACTAATGCATTCTTTTCTGTATATAGATTCACATTGCTTAATAGTTCGATGGGACCGGTCAACCACAAGCCTTCAGGGATAATGACTTTACCACCGCCTTTGGCATTAACCTGTTGGATTGCATCATTAATAGCCTTTGTGTTTAAAGTAATACCGTCTGGTTTGGCACCGAAATCTATGATGTTTACCGAATAGTCTGGGAAAGTAGGTTGTTCAACTTTATCCATCTTGAAAGGGAGACTTGTATAGATGGCGGGATCTATGATATCTTCTACAATAGTCGTAGACGGACAATTATTACATCCGGTCAAAAGGGGGATTAAACATGTGGCAGGAAGTAATAGAATCTTCTTTATTAAAGTAGTCATTGGTATTATATATGTTTAAGATTAATAATTATCTAGTTGATTGTTGCTTTAAGAAGTCTTATCACTCTCCCGTAAAAGACCCTCACGGGCTATTTACGGGAGTAGCAATAATGTTTCATGTTAACCTAATTCTAACCTTAAATAAATATTATGAAAAAACCTCTTAATTCAATGGCAAATATAGCTGAAAGAATTGTCCTTTATGTGCACTATTTGATAGAATAAGTGGATTTTTTGTTAAATTCTCATTTAGCTGAAACCTTAAATGGTAAAAATTAGTTTTATAATTGCATTATTTCTTCATTTGTGTGCAAAAAAAGCTATGATTAATTTATTTGTTTGTATCTTTGCAAACTAATTTAACAATAAAGAAGGTATGAGTTACAATTTGTTGAAAGGAAAAAGAGGTATTATTTTTGGTGCATTGAACGAACAGTCTATCGCATGGAAAGTTGCTGAAAAGGCTGTAGAAGAAGGTGCGTCCATTACATTGTCCAATACTCCGGTAGCTGTCCGCATGGGAGAAGTTTCTGCTTTAGCTGAGAAACTGAATTGTGAGGTAATTCCAGCAGATGCAACTAGCGTTGAAGATTTGGAGAATGTTTTCAAACGTTCGATGGAAATATTAGGTGGAAAAATAGATTTCGTTCTTCATTCTATCGGTATGTCTCCTAACGTTCGTAAGAAACGTACTTATGATGACCTCGATTATGATATGTTGAGCAAGACTTTGGATATATCTGCCGTTTCGTTCCACAAAATGATTCAAGCTGCTAAAAAGCTGGATGCTATTGCGGAGTATGGTTCAATTTTGGCTTTGAGTTATGTTGCTGCACAACGTACATTCTATGGATATAATGATATGGCGGATGCAAAAGCATTGCTTGAATCTATCGCGCGCAGTTTTGGTTACATTTATGGTCGTGAACATCATGTGCGTGTGAATACCATATCTCAGTCACCGACCATGACTACTGCCGGTTCAGGTGTGAAAGGTATGGATAAACTGTTTGATTTTGCTAACCGTATGTCACCATTAGGCAATGCTTCGGCAGACGAATGTGCAGATTACTGTATTGTAATGTTCTCTGACCTGACTCGCAAAGTGACTATGCAGAATTTATATCACGATGGAGGCTTCTCCAGTGTAGGTATGAGTTTGCGTGCCATGGCAACTTATGAAAAAGGTTTGGACGAATATAAAGACGAAAACGGAAACATCATTTACGGATAAGAAATAGATGATGCGCAAAATTATATTCATATTAGTAGTATGTCTTGTTGCTCTTTCCTCCTGTCAATGGGATGGGAAGAGTGGCAATACTGCTGATGTGGATGTAAGAGTTGCCCGTTATGATCGTTTGCAGTATGAGTATGTTACGATGAATAGTTTCTCGGCACTGCAAAAAATGAATACGGACTATCCTCAGGTTACCAAGCTGTTGATAGAAGATGTATTGGCGATAGGTGAGGTGGATGACATGAAGATTAACGACCGGATGTTGGAATATTATTCGGATTCTACCTTATTGACTTTGATGCACGATGCCGAAGAGAAATTTAAGGATCTTAGTTGGGTTGAGGAAAAACTGACCAAAGGTTTTAAACGTTTGAAAAAAGAGGTTCCTACATTGTTCGTTCCTCATTTTTATGCTCAAATAGCTGCTCTGAATCAGTCTGTTGTAGTTGGGGATAGTATTTTGGGCTTTAGTATTGATAAGTATATGGGGGCGGATTATCCTTTATATAAACGCTTCTATTATGACTATCAATGTCGCAGTATGGAGCCTGATCGTATTGTTCCGGATTGTTTTACCTTTTATTTGCTGAGTCAGTATCCTTTGCCATGGCAGCCTGGTCGTACTTTATTAGATATGATTATGCATCGTGGAAAGATAAATTGGATAGTGGCTCATATTTTAGGGTATGAATCTTTTGAGAAAGAGATGGGATATAGTGAGGATGAGGCTGAGTGGTGCAGGAAGAACAAAATAAGTCTGTGGAAGACAATGGTTGAAAATGGTCATTTATATGCTACCGATCCTCTTGTTGTACGTACTTATATACGCAAGGATCCCTTTATTTCTATTATGGGTGAGAAAACTCCTGCAAGCATTGGAGTATGGATGGGGATTTTGCTGATTGATGAATATATGAAAAAGCATCCTGATATGACAATAAAGGATTTGTTGGCTAAGACGGATTATCATCAGATGTTGGCTGAAACAGATTTCAAACCTTGATATTTTGACTGATTAGTAGTATGATGGAAGTTGCTTTGTATCTATTGCCTGTCACATTGGGCGAAACTCCTGTGGAAAATGTGTTACCTGTGTATAATAAAGAGGTCATTCTCGGCATCAAACATTTTATTGTAGAAGATGTACGCTCGGCACGTCGCTTTTTGAAAAAGGTAGATCGTGGGATTGACATAGATGCATTGACTTTTTATCCATTGAACAAACATACTTCTCCTGAAGATATTTCCGGTTATCTGAAACCTTTGTTGGCCGGACAGTCCATGGGAGTTATTTCTGAAGCCGGTTGTCCGGCTGTTGCCGATCCTGGAGCGGATGTGGTTGCTATTGCTCAGCGTAAGAATCTTAAAGTGGTGCCTTTGGTAGGACCTTCCTCTATTATTATGTCTGTTATGGGATCGGGTTTTAATGGACAGAGTTTTGCTTTTCATGGTTATTTGCCTATTGAGCCTGGTGAGCGTGCGAAACGTATTAAGGTATTGGAGCAGCGTGTTTATGCAGAAGATCAGACGCAGCTTTTTATTGAAACTCCTTATCGTAATAATAAGATGGTGGAAGATATTCTTAAGAATTGCCGTCCGCAAACCAAACTTTGTATTGCTGCCAATATTACGTGTGAAGGAGAATATATAAAGACTAAGACAATAAAGGAGTGGCAGGGGAAATTGCCGGATTTATCGAAGATTCCCTGTATTTTCTTGATTTATAAGTAATGCGATAACAGATATTCATTTAAATTCCTCCCACATCTGTGTCACTATGTTCAGATGATCTACTTCTTCTTTTAGAAAAGAACTATATTGGGCAGAATTCATTTCTATTTCTTCGGGAGTTACAAATTTTCCTCCGGTAAAATGTATCTGTTCTTCATCGTTTAAAGGAAGAATATATAGCATGATGGTTTTTTTAACTCCATTGGTTTCTTTTACCAAATGTTTCAGACTGAAGCGTGGCTCCGGTTGTCCGGTAATATGGTTGCTATATTTATTTTCTACTTCTTTGGCATATTTATCCGTATCTGTCTTGCAGGCATAAATGTAGTCTTCCATAGGTATGTCCAACTTGCCGGGTTCTTCACCTTGATAACTGCGGGGAGCAACATAGATCTTTCCATTGCAAATAGGGGCGATACGTAAGAAAGGCATTTTTTTATAAGTTAAACTGATTGTTTTCACAAAAGCATGATTGACAATAATGCAAATGACATATATCAAAGGAGGGATGATGTGGGTCATAGCGTAAAGGGTATTATAAGATAGTGGACTGAAAAATAAATAAATTATGCAGGAAGCAAACAGGTGAATGCCGGATAAAACAGCTATAACCTGTGTGGCCCAACAGTTCAGAATAGATATCTTATAATGAAAGTAGGAGAATAGTTTTGTATAAAAATTGGGGACCATGAGGTAGAGTAGTGAAAAACAGAGTATCAGTATTTCTAACGTAATGGGAACTGTTCGGTCCGGAATAAGCATATCTCCGCTTATACCTTTTATGATGGATGCAATGATTAATGCCAAAGTTCCATGTAGTAATACTAGATTTGGCTGATAAACAGGAGGTTTGACAAGTCTGTATAGGATATAAATAATGCTAGCCAAACTACAGACATACAAAACAGCTGCATCTTGAAAGAAAATGCAGAAAATCATACATACGATGGTTGGAATTAACCCTGTAGACATGATTAAATTCTTGTATTCCAGTAACGATTTCATTCTCTCTATCTCTATTTATATCTTTATAACAAAAAAGATATAAAGTTGGTTTACTCGTTACCCTTTAAATTTTATATGTTTTTCTGCATGATAGGAGGAACGTACCAAAGGTGCGCTTTCCACTTCTCGGAATCCTTTCTTTAATCCAATTGTTCTATACTGTTTAAATTGATCGGGAGTAATATATTCCGCTACCGGATAATGGCGGTGGGTAGGTTGTAGATATTGGCCAATAGTAAGTATCTTGCAGCCTTGTGCCAATAAATCGTCCATGACTTCTTCCACTTCTTCCGGCCGTTCTCCCAAACCTACCATAATACCGGATTTAGCTGTAATACCATTATTGGCTATTTGTTTGATGACCTTTAAACTGGTTGCATAGTTGGCTGCGCTTCGTACCAGGGGACTGATGCGGCGTACGGTTTCCATATTGTGTGAAATGATGTCTGGTTTGGCGTCAATGACTAGCTGAATCAGTTCGCTCTTTCCTTGAAAATCAGGGATTAAAACTTCGGTTGTGGTTTCCGGATTCAAGCGCTTGATTTCTGAAATCGTTTTAGCCCAATGGGCAGCACCCAAATCATTTAGATCATCACGGTCTACAGAAGTAATAACGGCATGGGATAATTTCATGAGTTGAATGGACTCTGCTACATGGGTCGGTTCTTCAGGGTCTAACGGAAGAGGTCGTCCGGTCTGTGTGTTGCAAAATTTGCAGGAACGGGTACAAATTTCGCCACCTATCATAAAAGTGGCAGTACCTTTTCCCCAGCATTCTCCCATATTGGGACATCGTCCGCTACTACAAATGGTATGTAGTTTATGAGAATCTACAATATGTTTGGTCTCGGTATATCGAGCGTTTGCCCCTATGTTTATTTTAAGCCAGTCTGGTTTTTTAACATGATTCATGATGATATTAGATTTATAATTCACCACAGATTATACCAATGTAAATTGTTCTCATTCGGTTTTTATGTAAAACTGTATAATCTGTGATGAATGGTTTTTATTTTAAATTATCAATAAAGAAATTGGCTACGCGAGTCAGTAAATGTCTAGTTGTGTTGCCTCCACTGATTCCATGGTTGCGGTTGGTATAGATTTGCATGTCAAATTGCTTGTCGGCCTGTACCAATGCTTCACTATATTCTGCGTTGTTACGTAAGTGTACATTATCATCTGCTGTGCCGTGGATCAGCAACAATTCACCGTTCAGTTTGTTGGCACGGTTAATAGCAGATGCAGCATTGTAACCTTCCATGTTTTCTTTGGGGGTACGCATGAAGCGCTCTGTATATACCGAATCGTAGAAACGCCAGTCTGTAGGAGCTGCAACAGCGACTCCTGCTTTGAATATCGGTGTTCCTTCACTCATGGACATTAATGTATTGTAACCTCCATAGCTCCATCCCCATATACCGATACGGTTACCATCTACATAGGGTAGTGTACTTAAGTATTTGGCGGCTTCTACTTGATCTTTCGATTCTTTTACTCCTAAGTTCAAGTAGGTACATTTTTCAAAATCAGAACCCCGGCCACCAGTTCCGCGTCCGTCTACACAAGCCATGATGAAACCTTGACCGGCCATATAAGCTTCGAACATGCCGCCATCTCTACGGGCTCCAATTCCCCATTTGTCTGCAACTTCTTGTGAACCCGGTCCACTGTATTGGTGCATGATAACAGGATATTTTTTGTTTGGATTGAAATTTGCGGGTTTCATTATCCAACCATTCAATTCCACACCGTCATTGGTCTTGAAACTAAATAGTTCTTTACTTGGCATATTCAGACGTGAAACTTGGTGTTTCAATGTGTTATTATCTACTAAGGTTGCCAATTCTTTACCATTATTGTCATTAAGGGTAATGACAGGAGGGGTGTTGATATTAGAGTAAGTATTGATGTAATACTTCATATTGTTACTGAAAATAGCTTTATGAGTTCCTTCCTGCTTGGACAGTTTGGTCTTTTTACCTTTGCCATCCACTTTGTAGATAGCGGTGCGTAGCGGACTGCCTTCATTGCTCTCAAAATAGAATGTGTTGGTAGCTTCATCCCATCCCAGGAAATCTTTCACTTCGAAGTTCCCTTTTGTGATTTGCTTAACCAGGTTTCCTCCGCTAGTGTAAAGATAGAGATGGTTATAACCGTCTTTTTCACTCATCACCACAAAGTTTTTTGGATAGAAAACGATGTTGGAGTAGGCTTCTTCTTTAATGTATTGGGGAGCTTCATCACGTACCATCAGTTTACACAATGTACTTCGTGGATTGGCAAAATAGAGGTCGAAACGGTTTTGATGACGGTTCAAAGTCATGATTGCCAACGCATTCTCATCATCCGTAAACTTGATGCGAGGGATATAACTGTCTGCATCTAGAGGCAAGTCCATCTTGCGGGTTACCTTACTTTTTATATCAAAAGTATGAACGGTTACTTTGGAATTGTCAATTCCTGGCATAGGGTATTTGTATTCATATTCTCCCGGATAAGTGCTGAATTTCTCTAATGCGGGAACCATACCTTTGTATAATGGAAAAGAATACATAGGTACTTGACTCTCATCAAAACGGATATAGGCAAGCATCTGGCTGTCTGCACTGAAGTCGAAAGCACGGTTGAAGCCGAATTCCTCTTCATATACCCAGTCGGGAATACCATTTAGCACTTCGTTGAATTTGCCGTCTTTGGTTACTTGTGATTCACTGTTGCCAAACAATAATTTTACCAGATAGATGTTATTATCACGTACAAAAGCTATCTGATTGCCATCCGGTGAGAATAAAGGAACCTGTTGTGGGCCGTTTTCTGAGAGCGGTTCCATTTTATTGTTTTTTACGTTGAAAATATAATAATTGGCAGTAAACGAACGACGATAAATCGGTTTGGTATCAGTCTGTATTAGAATCAGTTTCTCATCGGGTGACATGATATAGTCATCAAATGACTTGATGCTACAGTCACGGGCCGTATTTACATCGAAGATGGTACCTGTTTCTTTGCCGGTCTTGAAAGAATACTGCATGATTTTTTTGCCATCAGTACTCATTTGGGTGTAATGTTCTCCATCCAACATCGGTTTGATACCTCTGATTCCTTCGGCACGATACGTTCTGTTTGCTACGTCTTGCAAGCTTACTTGTTGGGCTCCGACTGTCAGCAGGCAGAAGAATAAAATAATAAATATGCTTAATTTTCTCATAATAGATAAATTCTTTAAATGATAATCAAAGACAAAGGTAAAACTTTTGTTTGAAAATACGTATCTTTGTCCCGCAAAATAAGTTCATGAACAGAGAGATGCTTTATAACGACTTATCCGGCTTTTTAGCCATGCACTTTCCTTGCAAAGTGCAGAAGATTTCTATTAATGCCGGATTTACTTGTCCTAACCGTGACGGCTCGGTAGGATACGGAGGTTGCACTTATTGTAATAATCAAACATTTAATCCGGCCTATTGCCATACGGGAAAGTCTGTTACTCAGCAGTTGGAAGAAGGAAAGCGGTTCTTTGTACGTAAATACCCGGAAATGAAATATCTGGCCTATTTTCAGGCTTATACCAATACGTATGGGGAACTGGAAGAGTTGAAAAGAAAATACGAAGAGGCGCTGATGGTAGAGGATGTGGTAGGACTGGTGATAGGAACTCGTCCGGACTGTATGCCGATATCATTACTGGATTATTTGGAAGAGCTTGGTAAACACATTTTTGTATTAGTGGAGTATGGCATTGAAAGTACGGATGATGAAACGTTGCGCAGGATAAACCGGGGACATACTTTTGCCGTTTCTGCAGAGGCTGTTCGGAAGACTGCAGAGAGAGGGATTTTGGTAGGAGGGCATATAATCCTTGGTTTGCCCGGAGAAAAAAGAGAAATGTTAATCGGACAGGCCGGAGTACTTTCACAATTACCTCTGACTACTTTAAAGCTGCATCAGTTACAACTTATTAAAGGTACGCGTATGGCGAGTGAATATGTGAAAGATCCTGAAGCTTTCCATCTTTATACAGCTGATGAATATGTTGATTTAGTCATTGATTATATAGAACATCTTCGTCCGGACATCGTACTGGAGCGTTTTGTTTCCCAATCACCCAAAGAATTGTTGATAGCTCCTGATTGGGGATTGAAAAATTATGAATTTACGGATAAGGTGAAAAAACGGATGAGAGAAAAAGATGCCTGGCAAGGCAAATACTATAAATATTAAAAGAAGGAAACAGATATGGAAATCAAAGGAAAAGTACATTATGTGGGAGTGAATGACCGTAACAAGGCTTTGTTTGAGAACTTGTGGCCGTTACCTTACGGTGTGTCTTATAACTCTTATTTGATTGACGACGAGATGGTCGCCTTGGTGGATACAGTAGATGTATGCTATTTTGAGGTTTATTTAAAGAAAATTCGTAGTATTATCGGTGATAAACCTATCAATTATTTGATTATAAATCATATGGAACCAGACCATTCCGGTTCTATTAGTTTGATCAAGCAATATTATCCTAACATTGTGATTGTCGGTAATAAGAAGACTTTCGAAATGATTGAAGGATTTTATGGTGTAGGCGGTGAGCGTTATGTAGTGGGTGAAGGAGATTTTTTAGCTTTGGGACACCACAGACTGCGTTTTTCATTGATTCCAATGGTTCACTGGCCCGAAACGATGGTTACTTTTGATGAAACGGAAGGTATTTTGTTTTCCGGTGACGCTTTCGGTTGTTTTGGTGCATTGAATGGTGGTGTAGTTGATACAAATATTAATACAGATATTTATTGGAATGAAATGGTGCGCTATTATTCTAATATTGTAGGCAAATATGGTGCGCCGGTACAGAAGGCCTTACAGAAATTGCAAAACTTGAAAATAACGACTGTTTGTTCTACTCATGGTCCGGTATGGACAGAGGAAATTCCTCGTGTGGTACGTATTTATGACCGTTTGAGTCGTTATGAGGCCGAAGAAGGGGTTGTAATAGCTTATGGCTCGATGTATGGTAATACAGAGGAGGTGGCAGAAGCTATTGCAGAAGAACTGAGCAAGCAGGGAATTCGTAATATCGTGATGCATAATGTTTCTCATACCAGTCATTCTTTTATTATTGCGGATGTATTCAAATATAAAGGACTGATTGTGGGATGCCCCACTTATAATACTCAGATGTATCCGGAAATGGAAGCTCTGCTGAGCAAGCTGGCTTCTCGCGAGATAAAGGGGCGTTATCTGGGATATTTTGGCTCATTTACATGGGCTAGCGCTGCTGTGAAGAAAATTGCAGAGTTTAATGATAAGTTGAAATTTGAGCCTGTCGGAAATCCTGTAGAAATGAAACATAGCATGAAGGCCGAAACTAACACTCAGGCAAAGGAGTTGGCTAAGGCTATGGCTGATCGTTTGAAAGCGGATAGAAAATAAATCTTGTGATAGAACATAAATGACGCAAATGACACATGATTGGTAAGATCAAGCTTGTGACAATTGCGTCATTCGTGTTCTAAAAATTTCTGACGTTAGGCTTGATGTACAGTAAGCTGCGGGAATGGGAAGTTAATTCCTTCTTTATTAAAAGTAGTATAAACAGTCTGATTCATACTGAAAAATACGTTCCAATAATCCGAACTATTCACCCATACGCGGATTTTTATATTTACACTGCTGGCAGCAAGTTCTCCTAATTCAATAAAAGGGGGCGGACTGGTAAGAATACGTTTATCATTGGCTATGATTTCGCGCAATACTTTTTCTACTTTATTATAGTCTTCTCCGTAGTCCACGCCAAAATTCCATTCTATACGGCGGGTGTCCAGTTTACTGTAATTTGTAATGACCCCACTACTCATGGCTCCATTAGGTACATATATCATCTTGTTGTCTGCAGTGATAAGAATAGTATGAAAAATCTGTATTTCTTTTACTGTTCCCGAGGCACCGGTAGAAGCTTCGATAAAGTCCCCCACTTTATAAGGCCTGAACAATAAGATAATCAGTCCTCCGGCAAAATTTTGTAAGTTACCAGACAGTGCCATACCGATGGCAACACCGGCAGAAGCGAGAAGTGCGGCGAATCCTGTCAGTTCGATACCTAATTTCCCTATCACAGCAAGAATCAGCATGATGAGCAGTAAGATATTCACCATACTCTTTAGGAATGACTGGATACTCGGGTCCACTTTTCTTTTTTCCAAAATACGTGCAAAAAGTCTGTTCAGCCAATTTATGAGGAACTTTCCGATTATAAAAATAATAAGTGCTCCTAATACTCTTTCTCCTAATTGAATACCGGAGTCGATCAGTTTCTCTAATGCATTGGTTAATTGAATACTTGTTTCAGATGCTAATAACATGATAAATTTACTTTAATTTGACATTTCTAATATATAAAACAATTCAGATTAAAAATCGTTCAGAATACCTTTGCCTTGGCGTACAATTTCTGCTTCTCCGCTTGTACAGTTCACAATGGTAGAAGGTTCTATGTTTCCGATACCTCCGTCAATAATTAGTTCTACCTCTTTCCCGAATTTTTCTTCTATTAGTTCTGGAGTGGTAATATATTCTATGTCTTCACCATCTTTCAGAGGCAACGTGGTGGTCATGATCGGTGCTTTTAGTATATGGCATATTTCCCTGATGATGTTGTTGTCTGGTACGCGTATACCTACTTCTTTACGGTTCTTGAATATTTTGGGCAGACGGTTTCCCGTATTCAGGATAAAAGTGAACGGTCCGGGAAGATTGCGTTTCATTAGCTTGAATGTGCTGTTGTCTACTTTGGCATATTCGCTGATATTGCTTAAGTCGTAACAGATAATGGATAAATTGTTTTTACGTGGATCAATGTTTTTCAGTTTGCAGATACGTTCTATTGCACGTTCTTTCAGGCCATGACATCCTATGGCATACATCGTATCGGTAGGGTAAATAATTAACCCGCCCTCTTCCAATATCCGGATTACTTCTTCCAGATCTTTGGGATTATTATTCTTATTATAAAGTCTTAAAAGCATGTTATTTTAATTTTTAGATTTTTTTTCACGCAAGCGTTCTGCAATAGCCCATTGTAGGGCGGCTTCCTCTTCTTTTCCTACTTTCATCAATACGTCTCCGAAATATTCATGGGCCTTTGGATGTTCCGGTTTTAAAGAAACAGCCCGGTCAAAATCTCCCAAAGCTCCTTCTATATTATCTAGTGCTAGTCTGTTTTTTCCTCGATTATAAATAGCTTTGAATAAAGCGGGACTAAGGCGTACCGCTTCATTCAGACAAACTTCGGCTTCGTAATATTCCTTGTCATTATGTAATGTGATACCTTTACGCACCCAAGCGTCCGTATAAGAAGGATTCAATTCAATCGCTTTGTCATAATTGGCAATAGCAGCACGTGAATCATGTGCTTGGATAATACATTCATTTCCCATTAAATAATATTCGCGGGCATATTTTTCAAGATTTTTACGTTGTACATGGAATTGGTCTTTTAGCCGTTTGTTTTCGACCTTCAAATTGTTGATGATTCCCAGTTTCTTACGTATAAATCTTTTAATCAAAGGTTTTTCGATGTCATAACGTGAATGGATGGCAAGAAAGAATTGTTCTAGAAATCTTTCAAAATCACCTTTGTCGAAGTGTTGTACTGCTTCTACATATTGTACATCAGCTTGTGCCTGCTTCAATGCTTTTTCAATGGACTGGCGGTTGTTGAATCGTTGAGAGAACTTTACTATTTCCGGACGGACAAAGATATCTCCACGTGTAATTTGCTTTTTTAGTTGGATGCCGTTTAGTGAAGTACAGCGGCTCAATGCTACGTAGGCTTGTCCACCGGCAAACACCCCTCCTGTAAAATCAATAACGACCCTGCTGAAAGTCAATCCTTGGCTTTTGTGTATCGTGATGGCCCATGCCAAACGGATAGGATATTGTATAAATACTCCTAATTCTTCTTCTTCTATTTTTTTTTCTAGTTCATTGTACCTATATCGTATATTGCGCCAACTGTCTTTTTTAACGTCAAATTCCTGCCCGTCTTCTGTGATAACATATAATGTATCCTCTTCGTCTATACCTGAAATGGTGCCAATCGTACCGTTCACCCAACGGTGGTCGTAATCGTTTTTTATAAAAATAATTTGTGCTCCTGGTTTTACTTCCAGTTCCATTTGGGTGGGAAGGCTGCTTTCTGGAAACTCTCCATGTATCTCACCGGTCAGAATCGTTGATTCTCCAGGCAGTTCAGATAATTTCTTTTCATTGATAAAGTCTACGGTATCTCTCCGGGTAGCAAGTGTGATATACATATCACTTTCATTTTCTTCTATGTGAGTGTTGTAACGGGTGTTCAGTAGTTGCAAGTCGGCTGCTCCGGCAGTATTGGTCCGGATATGATCCAATACATTAACAAAAACTTTGTCCGACTGGCGGTATACTTTTGTCAGTTCTATGGATACCAGCTCCATTTCCTGAAAGACCCGTGCCGAAAAGAAATAAGGGGTGGGATAGAAGCGGTTGATTATCTCACGTTCGTCATTTTTAATGACTGGTTCAAGTTGAAAAACATCTCCTACCAGCAATATTTGCTTGCCTCCGAATGGTTCACGCATATTTTGTGAATATACCCGCAATATTTTGTCTATAAAGTCAATAATGTCTGCCCGAACCATGGAAATTTCATCGATGATCACTAATTCTATTTCTTTTATCAGTTTGCGATGGGCGGAAGTATATCTTAGAAAGCTATGTAACTTTCCATCTTTCAAACTGAATTTAGGATCATCCGGCAAAAGTGGATAGAATGGTAATTTAAAAAAACTATGCAGTGTGCTTCCACCGGCATTGATAGCTGCAATACCTGTGGGAGCCAGTACTATATGTTTCTTTTTGGTTACTTCGCAAACATATTTTAGAAAAGTAGATTTACCTGTACCCGCCTTTCCAGTGAGGAATACTGACTGACGTGTATATTGGATAAGGTTCAAGGCATCTTGAAACTCTTTATTATGGGTATCTACTTGCATTTGTCCATACGTTTAAAAATGAATGAACAAAGATAGTGGAAATCCCGTAAAAGGGCATAAAAAAGACGGTTAAATAACCGTCCTTTTTTATAGTCCTACAGGGTGTTGCTCTGTATTGGTTCTAATTTACTTTGTTTCGTTCAACATAACGTAACCCCAAATCATAGGATCAGCGTTAGCAATTTTGTGAAAAATGTTTTTTACCTTTTTCATAATGTTATCCTTTCTTTTTTAATTAATACCTAAAAACACTCATAAATAGCAGGCATACCTCCCGGTTAGCCTTCTTTAAACAATCTTTCTTTTTACCTTAGTAGCTACTAAAAAATATCTTTTTATGTTTTACAACACAAAGATAAAGCTTTTGTTCGTTATAATATGTATTTTGCAGCATATTTTTAATCAATATCCCAATTTTATTGATTTAGGTCAACAAAGTAGGAGCTTCTTGTTGCATTTTGGTGAATATTTTGTTCGTTTCTGCCGTATAACATATAAATCAGTTTGCTTACCTCAAGAAATATTGTTTGATTTGTGATATCATAATAATATCAAAATAAATCATTATGGAAACAAAAGAAATGTCTTACAATGAGCTGGTAATCAATGGATTTATGGCTTTGTTCTTTAACTTGGTTATGTTGCCTGCACTAGTATTCCTGAACTTTTTGATTTTTGGACAACTACCTTGGTTATCTATTCCTGTTTTATTTGTGCTGGTATTGTTGTTTGTGCTGATGCTTCCGGGATATTTTTCTCAAGAACCTAATGAGGCACGTGTGATGGTGTTTTTCGGTGAATATAAAGGCACTTTTAAAAACACAGGCTTCTTTTGGGTAAACCCTTTCATGAACAAGAAGAAGTTGTCTCTTCGCGCCCGTAATCTGGATGTGGAGCCGATAAAGGTGAATGATAAGATTGGCAATCCTATTCTGATAGGGCTGGTTTTGGTCTGGAAATTGAAAGATACTTATAAGGCGATGTTTGAGATTGACGCGCAGACGATGGCGGACAGTAAAGGGACAGGGACGGCAAGTGTCAGCGTGGCAGGGCGTATGAATGCCTTTGAGGATTTTGTACGTGTGCAGAGTGATGCGGCCCTCCGTCAGGTGGCCGGACAGTATGCTTACGATGACAATGAGCATGATACGAATGAGCTGACCTTGCGTGGCGGAGGTGAAGAAATTAATGACCAGCTGGAACGTCAGCTTAATGAGCGTCTGGCTATGGCAGGTATGGAAATAGTAGAGGCCAGAATCAATTATTTGGCTTATGCCCCAGAGATTGCAGCGGTGATGCTTCGTCGTCAGCAGGCAAGTGCTATTATTACCGCGCGCGAAAAAATAGTGGAAGGGGCTGTTTCTATGGTTAAAATGGCTTTGGATAAATTAGCCGAGGATGGAATTGTAGAACTGGATGAAGAAAAGAAAGCCGCTATGGTCAGTAATTTGTTGGTAGTGCTTTGTGCGGATGAGCCAGCACAGCCGGTAATTAATTCCGGAACGTTGAATCATTAATGTAGGAAATGGCAAAGAAAGAGATGATAAAAAGCTTTGTGCTCAGATCGAGAAATGGGCGGCAGATGAATTCCGTTCTACGAATGGACAGCTTCAATGGATTATAGCGGAAGCTTTGCGCAAGAGTGGCAGAATGAAGAAAAAGAAGACAATAATCAAAAAAGAAGAAACAGAATGATACAGTTATTTTGATTGTTTATACTGTTTTGGGTCTGTAAAAAGGGCATCAATATCGATAAAACAAATTATTTTTCTTATTTTCATAGGGTATTTTAATCCTGGGTGATCTTATAAGTAGAAACAGGATTAGTATTTACTTTTTTAATACCTTAATGAATATGAGAGCGCATAAAAAACAATTTATTGAATGGACACTGCTCATTGTTCTTTGGCTGAGTGCCATTCCGGGATGGAGCCAAGAGGAGGTACCGTTTGCTGAAGAGAATACTTATATTATAGTCAGCGGTGTAGTAAAGGACAAACAAAATAGAAGGACTTTAGAGTATGTCAATGTATCTGTTCCGGGCAGCAGTGTGGGGACGGTGACAAATGCGGATGGTGAATTTTCTTTGAAGATAGAAGATGCGGAGATGGTTTTTGCTTTAGAGATTTCACATATCGGTTATCATAACAATAGAGTACGTTTAGATAAAGAACATTTATCGGATTTAAAGATTTACCTTACCCCTCATGCCAATATGTTGAATGAGATTGTGGTTTATGCCCACAACCCTCGTTTTATAGTGGAAGAGGCCATTCGCAAGATTCCTGTCAATTACAGTAATAAAAACAATATGCTTACCGGTTTTTACAGGGAAACTGTTCAGAAAGGGCGTCGTTATATCAATATTTCGGAAGCTATTATTGATGTTTACAAGACTTCTTATGAGGATATGACAACTACTCGAGACCGGGTACAGGTTTTGAAAGGACGTCGGCTGCTTAGTCAGAGAGCCAGTGATACGTTGGGGGTGAAACTGGCTGGCGGTCCTACTTTATCTATCTATGTGGACATTGTGAAAAATCAGGATGCGTTGTTGGATGTGGAAACGTTGAACTATTATGATTTCTTTATGGAAGAACCGGTACAGATAGACAATCGTCAGCAATATGTGATCAGTTTCCGTCCCCGTGTCGTTTTGCCTTATGCCTTGTATTATGGCAAATTGTATATTGATCGTGACAAGTTGTCGTTTACCCGTGCGGAATTTAGCTTGTCTATGGATAATAAAGTCAAGGCGGTACAGGCTATTCTTGCCAAGAAACCTTATGGCTTACGTTTTAAACCACAGGAACTTTCTTTCCTTGTTACCTATAAAGATGTGGATGGGAAAACCTTTCTGAACTATATCCGTAACCGTATTCGGTTTAAGTGTGATTGGAAGCGCAAGCTTTTCTCTACCGGTTATACTGTGCTTTCAGAGATGGTGGCAACGGATAGGGAGGAAAATAATGTGGCGATAATTCCCGGAAAGATGGCTTTTCATCAGAAAGATGCTTTTTATGATAAAGTGGATGAATATTGGAGCGAGGATTTCTGGGGCTCCTATAATATTATTGAACCTACGGAATCATTGGAAAATGCAGTCCATAAGTTAAAGAAACAATCGCGTTAAGGCCTCGGATGAAGCTTGCATGGTTGAAAAGAATTACCAAAAAAGGAGTGGATGCTGAATGATTTGTTAACACTGACCAAAATAAGGGAGGGAGATATAAAGGCGTTTGAAGATGTGTTTCGCCGTTATTATTCCCCTCTCTGTTGGTATGCCATGAGTATCACCGGCAGTATGGAGGCTGCGGAGGAAATCGTAGAGGAGTTGTTTTATGGGTTTTGGAGAGATCGGGAGAGGCTGCCGTTGTTCCGTTCTATGAAAAGCTATCTTTATATTGCGGTGCGCAATCAGTCTTTTCAATATTGCGAGCATCTGGAGGTGAGAAACAAATATCGGGAGTTTGTTCTCTCGCGGAAGGGGCGGACACAGGATAGCAGTCCTCAAGAAGAGATAGAATACCAGGAATTAAGACATTTGATAGATGCTACGCTTGCTCGGATGCCGGAACGAAGGTTGCGCATATTCCGGATGCATCGTTTCGAAGGAAAGAAATATACAGAGATCGCCGAGGAACAACAAATATCAGTCAAAACAGTCGAAGCGCATATAAGTAAAGCACTTAAAATTTTACGCGTCGAACTGAAAGACTATCTGCCATTCCTTATTTTATTATTTCAAACTCCTGATAAATATATTTAACATAGGGGAATCTCCCTTTTATGCGTCTAATCACAAATACATGACAAACGTGAATATACAAACCGAACATATCATAGCCTATCTGGAAGGCAAACTATCGAAAGAAGATAGCCTTGCTTTTGAAAAACAAATGTTGGATTCACCTGAATTACGGAAAGAGGTCGGTGATCTCCGTTTTATCTGTGACACCAGCCAGATGCTATATTTGCAAGAAAAAATAGATGTAGACAACCACTGGAACCATGCAGAAAAACCGGTTCCGACAAAAGATCGGTCGCTATTTTCGTTACACGGCAGCCATATTGCTCATTCCAGCCTTAATTAGCAGTATCTACTTTTACCAGCGTATCTACAGATTGGAAAATCAGCCGATCGAACAGGTGGAATTGTCAAGCGCTTATGGCCTTGTTTCTAAAATTACACTGCCGGATGGTTCCGAAGTATGGCTGAATTCAGGTTCCAAGCTGCATTATCCTAAACAGTTCGTCGGAAACCATCGTAAAGTATATCTGTCCGGCGAAGCTTATTTCAAGGTTTCATCA
>OLZV01000327.1_pt1 | contig 22359 bp, 19 predicted proteins | sample 1644531 | NCBI WGS metagenome assembly OLZV01 (sample SAMEA103958115, study PRJEB25191) | human gut metagenome | biome: human-associated habitat [ENVO:00009003]; feature: intestine environment [ENVO:2100002]; material: feces | place: Germany | collected 2013/2015
TTGCAGCAAGCTCTTTCGTCTGCTCAAACATCGGCACAAGTTCTTTGTACTCTTCGATCTCTGCCACGTCATGTTCTTCTAAGATTTTTTTCACACTGGTATAGCTCATGCGCCTGTCCACTTTTATGACGGTCTCTGCAATGGTGTGGTCGGTCACATTTCCTTTTTCATCGATCTTCATGATACAGCTTAACGCCAGACGGTTCTCTCCTGCATTCAGCGAACAGATTCCATTTGACAGTTTGTGCGGAAGCATCGGTATCACGCGGTCGACAAGGTACACGGACGTTCCTCTTTTGAGTGCCTCCACGTCGAGTGCGCTGCTCTCCTGCACATAGTTGGATACATCGGCAATGTGGACCCCAAGTTCATAAAGATCACCCTCTTTTGTGAGCGTGATCGCATCATCAAGGTCTTTTGCGTCCTCCCCATCGATCGTGACCGTCTGCCAGTCACGCAGATCCATGCGCCCAGCCATGTCTGCAGCACTGACTTCATTCGATACATTTTCCACCTGTTTCATGATCTTTTGGGAAAACTCCACCGGGAGATCATATCCCTTCACAATGGACATGATGTCTGTCCCCGGATCGTTGATATGTCCGATGATCTCAACGACTTTTCCCTCCGGCTTTTTGCTGTTTTTTCCATAATCTGTGATCTCAACCACAACTTTATGCCCGGAAACTGCTCCCTTTGACCGCTCCTGCGGAATAAAAATGTCCTGCGCAAATCTTGGATTGTCCGGCACTGCAAAACCAAAGGTTTTACTTTTTTCATAAGTGCAGACAAGCTGCTCTGTTCCTCTGGATAAAATCTTTGTCACCGTTCCCTCTTTGCGCTTTCCACTGCTGTTTTTTGACAGCGTGATCTGGACGGTATCCTTATGAAGCGCTCCGTTCGTCTGTGCAGCCGGGATGAAAATATCTTCTTCCTCTCCCTCCACAGTCACAAAACCAAACCCTCTCGGATGTGCAGTAAAAACGCCTGTCAGATATTTTCCCTCTGATTTTACATATTTTCCCCTGCCGGATATTTCTACTTTTCCATCTGCAGTGAGTGCGTCTAACACTTCCACCAATTCCCCGCGCTGTGATTTCGGCACATTCAATACAATTGCCATCTCTTTTGCCTTCATCGGCACATAGAGTTCATCACAGATGAAATCATAAATCATTTTCTTTCGTTCCTGTAATAATTCTTTGTTCATAACTTCTCCATTTTCCTATAGTATACGATCATTTTTAATATTCTGATAATAGAATGACAAAAAAAAGACTGTCGTATTCACGACAGTCTTTTGCGTTTCTTAAAAAATTCCCAAGTTCAATACAGCAGCAATCACAATAAACAAGGCAACCAGAATTTTGGTTCCTGTTACCAGTCTTCCTTCCATGGAACGTCCTTTGTTCTTGCCCCAGTAAGTATCAGCCGCTCCTGCGATTGCTCCAAGTCCTGCTGACTTACTTTCCTGCATTAAGATGATAACTGTCAATGCAATACTAATTATAATAAAAACAACTGTTAAGATTATTTTTAAAACTGCCACTTTATTTTCCTCCTACGGTTATAAACTCACAACTTCAAGCAGTATAACACATACCCGCCATATTTTCAACTGTTTTTTGTTTCCTCTGATGTGATCGCGCCATCCACGCATACCATAACCATATTCGGCAATGATTTTTCAATTGTCATAAATGAATCTGCTCCTTACTCTCCCCACATGGAATCCATATTGTGAAAATGCACACAGTCATCTACCTCCATGATCTCCGAGATTGGCGCTGTGCTATATTTTAAATAATTCTTTCTGGATGCTTTCTCAAAATATCCATTAATTCTTTCCACAACAATGACACAGTCCTCCTGCCTGATTCCTAAAAGCAGCATCAGGAACTGATTATCACTGTATCTGGTAAACATATCCCCGCGCCGGAGAGAATTACGGATTGCCTGTTCTAGTTCCTCTGCAACCTTGCCAAGGCGTTCTCCTTTCTCCAACGGAACTCCTTTTCCATCCGTCATGGTACACAAAAGAAGATAGGCAGACTGCCCTGAACGCTCGATCACTCTCTGCACATACCGGTATCCTTCCATAAAAGAAAGATAACTGCAGAAAAAAGCTCCATCGTCTTTTTCTCTCTGGTTTAATCCCTCCTGGATCTCATTCACATGATCCGCTTTATCATGCTTCCCGATTTTCGTATTTTTATCATTTTCTTTTTATCTTTCATACACTATAATATGATCAAAGGGTCAAACGGTATCATCGATACATGCCTGCATGCAGTCCGAGGTATATCTTAGTGGCCCGCGCTACACCGAGAAAGAATATTTAAGGAGAAACAATATGACCCCCAGAACAAAGGGACGTTTCATATTACTTCCAATGCTCCTGTGTGTCTGCCTTACCCTTTGTTCCTGTGGCAGTAACGAAAGTGCCGAAAAACCTTCTGCAGCATCCTCCGATACTGTGGCGAAGGATTCCTCTTCGTCCACCACAGCTGCTGCCGGATCCCGGGACAATACTCCTGTTGTACTGACAGGCAGTGCAGACGGTACCGTTACCTATGGAAACGATTCTGTTACAGTGGATGCCTCCCATACGCAGGAGGGCTATCTTATGGTTTCCTACTCCGGTTCCAACTCCAAAGTCAAATTGCAGATCACAGGTTCTGATGAGATCACTTACACATATAATTTACATGATGGTTATGAAACCTTTCCCCTCACTTCCGGAAGCGGTTCCTACACCGTCGGCGTATTTGAAAATATTGAGGGAACCAGTTATTCCACCCTTTTTACGCAGGCAATTGATGTGACGATCCAGGATGAATTTGGTCCATATCTGTACGCAAACCAGTATGTAAACTTTTCAGCAGACTCCAAAGTCATCTCCAAAGCCATGGAACTTTCTGCATCTGCCAATGATGATCTGGAAGTAATTGAAAATGTCTATAATTATATTATCACGAATTTTACTTATGATTATGACAAAGCTGCATCTGTGCAGAGCGGCTATCTGCCTGATGTGGATGATGTCCTTGCCAGTCAGACCGGGATCTGTTTTGATTACGCCGCTGTCATGGCTTCCATGCTCCGGTGTGAGCGGATTCCCACCCGCCTTGAAGTAGGTTATATGGGTGATGTCTACCACGCATGGATCAGTACTTATATCAAAGATAAAGGCTGGGTAAACGGAATTATTGAATTCGATGGAAATGATTGGAAACTAATGGATCCGACTTTTGCTTCCACAAGTTCCGATCCAAAAGATTTTCTTACCCAGACAGATGAATACATTACAAAGTATGTCTATTAACAGGAGGTTTTTCTCTTATGAAGAAAAAGAAACAGCAGATGCTGGGCAACCTTGAGATCGCAGCATTCTGTGACCAGCTTTCCATGATCGTTTCTGCCGGGATTCCCATCTATGAAGGAATCTCCATTCTGCAGGAGGACGCACCGGAAGAAGACACTGCCGAAATTTTATCTGTTATCAGCAATTCCCTCGATCATGGAAGTTCTTTCTGTGATGCCTTAAGGGAAACAAATGTATTTCCCAAATATGTTCTGGATATGATCGGGATCGGTGAACTTGCGGGCAAACTCGAAGAGGTATTAAATGCACTGACCGGATATTATAAAAGGGAAGAAAGCATCCAAAACAGCATTAAAAATGCCGTCACATATCCGCTGCTCATGATTGCCATGATGCTTGCCGTCATTCTGGTGCTGATTGCCAAAGTACTTCCTGTTTTTCATCAGATCTATATGGAATTAGGAAGTGACCTGACCGGATTTGCCGGAGCGATGATGAGATTTTCAGATGCATTGAACCAGTATCTGTTTGTCATTGTGATCGTTCTGATCGCAGCTGCCGCAGGCATTTTTCTTATTTCAAAATCTGACGCAGGGCAAAAATTCTTCAAGAAAAGACCCCTTGCATTAAGCACCGCTGCCAGCCGCTTTGCAAACTGCATGGCACTTGCATTAAGCAGCGGACTCGATACGGATCAGGGACTTATGCTCGCAGAACAGCTTGTAGACAATCCTTACATGGCTTCCCGCATCAAGAAGTGCCGCGACCTGACTGCTTCCGGCAGGGGATTTGCCGAGGCGGTCTTAACGTCCGGTATTTTCAGTAAAATCTATACTTCCATGATCACGATCGGTTTCCGCACCGGTTCCATGGACGAAGTCATGCACCAGATTTCTGAGGAATATGAGGAAGAAACAGACAAACAGATTGCAAAGTTTATCTCTGTATTAGAGCCAACCTTAGTCATTATCCTGTCCATTTTCATAGGACTCATTTTAATTTCCTTCCTTCTGCCTCTCATTGGCATTATGTCAAGTATCGGCTAAAAGTAACAGGAACAGCGAGGTTCTTTTATGATACGATTGAAACAAAAAAAGGAAAAAAAATATAAACAGCTATTGTGTTCTGTCGTTCTTCTTGCTTTGACACTTTTTGTATTTGGTTTTGCAGCTGACCGCATCCGCCTTTCCAATGAATCCGAGCAGACAACCATTTTAGAAAAAGCAGTCACCCGGACGATCACACAATGCTATGCTTTAGAGGGCAGTTATCCACCTGACATTGCTTATCTCACCACACATTATGGTCTGACCTATGATCCTGACCAGTATCTGATCGACTATCAGTACATCGGCTCAAATTTAAGACCGGATGTCACTATTATTAAAAGGAACTGATTTTATGCTTGAATTAAAGAAAACACCGGAGCATACGATCGACCGTGTCTTCCTGCTTGCACTGTTGGCGCTTTTTGCCGCCACTGCATTTTTAGTTGTCTCCATCGGAGCAAAACAATATCATTCGATTGCAGACAGCATGACCGCAAATTATGAGACCCGTACCGTATCCTCTTATCTGGAAGAAAAAATGAATCAAAATGATGTGGCGGGTTCTGTCGCAGTCACATCCATCAGTGCCTTTCCTGCCATCGCCTTATCTGAGGCTGTGAATGACACGATCTACACAACCTATATCTACTGTTACGACGGATATCTCCGTGAGATCACAGTTTCCGATGGAACAACTGTTTTACCGGGAGATGGGCAGAAAATCATTGAAACCAAGGCACTTGCCATTGATATGGTCAGCTCAAATCTTTACTGCTTTACCATTACGGATACGACCGGATACACCTATCCGCTTTATATCTCACTGAATGCAAAACAATCGTAATTTGCAAAAGGAGTTTTCATGAATCAATACCGCCACTCAAAATCCAGTCTCTTTTTGATGGAGATTATTTTAAATATTCTGTTTTTTTCGATTCTTGCAACATTTTGTGTACAGATATTTTTCAAAGGATACCAGCTCTCGAAAAGCACAGAAAAACTGCATCAGGCAGTGACCGCATGCACGTCGATTGCAGAAATCTGCCAGAGTACGGATTCCCCGGAGGAAACCCTAAGTTCCATCTATCCGGAATCCATGAGTCTGGACGCAACGATTTTGATCTACTATGACAGGGATTTTCTTGCCTGTGGAAAACAAAACGCTGTTTATCGGGCAACGGTAGATTTTTTACCGGATCAGCTTGCTACCATCCACATCACCTTTTTGGATACCAGAACTGCTGAAACACTTTATGAACTGTCAGCTTCCTGCTATCAGCCAATTTCCCTAAGCACAACAGGAGGTATGCAGTATGAATAAGCAAAAAAAAGGATTTATCCATATCGGTTTTTCATCCATCCTGATGGTTTTTACCATGTTATGTCTGGTGACTTTTGCGACGCTCTCTCTGATCACTGCAAATTCAGATTACAGATTAAGTCTTAAGGTTGCAGAAAAAACAACCGCCTATTACGAAGCAGATACTGCTGCAAGGAACTATCTGCAGCAATTAGATCTGGCACTCGCAGACCTTTACGCAAACTGTGATGACAGTCAGACTTTTTTTAAAAAGGCTGCTGATCTGATACCGGAACTGAAAACAGAAGATACGCTGACCGCAGAATCGCCTACGATTGTAGGCAATTGTCCAACCTGCACATTTCAGGTTACGATCAACGATGTGCAGAATCTTTATGTTACATTAGAACTCCTTTATCCGGAACATCCCGGAGATGAATTTTATAAAGTCACACGGTGGCAGACCGTCACGAACAATGAACCTGTGATTGACGATGACTCACTTCATCTGTATCAGGGAAATTAATTATAAGAAAGGTTTGGTTATGAATATGAACGTCAGAGAAATTTTAGAAAATATCACAAAAGAGCATGCATCCGATATCTTTGTTGTCGCAGGCCGTCCGCTGACCTACAAAGTAAGCGGAAAGATGCATACTTATCAGGAAGAACGCATGAAACCGGATATGTGCCGCGACTTTGTCACAGCGATTTATGAACTTGCTGACCACCGCGATATTTCCCAATTTGAGACAACCGGTGACGACGACTTTTCTTTTGCCATTGTGGGAGTGTCAAGATTCCGTGTCAGCACTTATAAACAGCGTGGCTCTTACTCCGCCGTCATCCGAATCATCACATTCACTTTGCCACAGCCAAGTGAACTGATGATCCCGGATGCTGTGATGGAACTTGCCAACACCAACAAGGGAATGGTGCTCGTCACCGGTCCTGCTGGTGGTGGAAAATCAACGACATTAGCCTGCCTGATCGACAAGATCAACACCGAGCAGGAAGCCCATATCATCACATTGGAAGATCCATTAGAATACTTGCACACCCATAAAAAAAGTATCGTAAGCCAGCGTGAGATATGCACCGACACTGAAAATTATCTCACAGCTCTGCGCGCTTCCCTTCGTCAGAGCCCGGACGTGATCCTGCTCGGTGAGATGCGTGATTATGAGACGATCAATACAGCCATGACTGCTGCCGAAACTGGACATTTGATTTTTTCAACGCTGCACACCATCGGGGCTGCCAATACCATCGATCGAATCATCGATGCATTTCCAGCTGCTCAGCAGCATCAGGTAGCGGTACAGCTCTCTATGGTATTACACGCAGTCGTATCCCAGCGTCTGCTCCCGACCACGGATGGAAAAATGGTTCCGGCTTTTGAGATCATGGTGTTAACGCCCGCCATCCGTAACATCATCCGTGAAGGTAAAACACATCAGATTGACGGCATGATCTACACCTCCACGAACGAGAATATGTTAGCGATGGATACCAGTATTTTCCGCCTTTATCAAAAAGGCATCATCGATAAAAAAACTGCTCTTGCAAATGCTTCCAACCAGGAAATGATGAGCAAGAAAATAGGAGCCATTTAGGCTCCTATTTCTTTCGGATTATCTCAGCTTTCCCATATCTTGCAGATTCTTTTAACTCTTCCTCAATACGGAGTAACTGATTGTATTTGGCGGTTCGTTCTCCTCTGCACGGTGCACCGGTCTTGATCTGTCCAGCATTCACTGCCACCGCAAGATCTGCGATAAAGGCATCCTCGGTCTCCCCGGAGCGATGGGAGATCACTGCCTGATAACCAGCACATTTTGCCATCTCAATCGCCTCCATTGCTTCTGTGATGGTTCCGATCTGATTTACTTTAATGAGAACTGCATTTGCGACGTTTAAATCAATTCCGCATTTAATCCGCTTTGGATTTGTCACAAAAAGGTCATCCCCTACAAGCTGGACTCTGCCACCAATGCGTTTTGTCATTTTCTGCCAGCCTTCCCAGTCATCCTCAAATAAACCATCCTCGATCGACACGATTGGAAATTCTTCGATCAGTTCTTCATACAGAGCGATCATTTCATCCGCACTCCGCTTCACACTGTCTTTACAATAGTCCTTTGCAGAGCCTTCTCCGGCTCCCTCTTCCGGCTCTTTTCCTGCCGCTCTGGATTCTCCCGGGAAAATGTATACCCCAGCCTCCTCGTCATACAGTTCGCTTGCCGCTGCATCCATGGCAAACACCACGTCATCACCTACGTGATAGCCTGCCTTTTCCACTGCCTTCTGTAAATAACGGAATACTTCCCTGGTGTCCTTGACATCCGGCGCAAATCCGCCCTCGTCCCCGACTGCAGTGCTTAATCCCTCCTCGTTTAATATCTGACGTAGAAAATGATAGATTTCTGCTCCCATACGGAGTCCGTCATGAAAATCGAGTGCTCCCACCGGCATAATCATAAACTCCTGAAAATCAATGGAATTTTTTGCATGCACTCCACCGTTGATGACATTCATCATTGGAACCGGAAGAATGTGTGCCATCGTGCCTCCAAGATAACGATATAACGGTTGTTCCAGTGCTTTTGCCGCGGTTTTGGCACACGCCATGGAAACACCAAGAATTGCATTTGCACCAAGATTCCCCTTATTATCCGTGCCATCCTCTTCCACCATGATGCGGTCGATTCCTGCCTGATCGAGCACATTAAAGCCAATGAGTTTTTCCCTGATCTTCTGGTTGACGTGATCCACTACTTTCCGGGCACCCAACCCAAAATACCGTTCTTCTCCATCCCGAAGCTCGATCGCCTCAAAGCGTCCGGTACTTGCGCCCGATGGAACGGACTCGCGCGCCGTGATCTTTTTTCCGGTTGTCTCTGTCTCGGCGGTCACTTCCACTTCGACCGTCGGATTTCCCCTGGAATCTAAAATTTCCCTTGCATGAACATCAATGATTTTAATAAATAAAGACATACTTTCCTCCTTGCTTGAACTGCTTTTTGGAATAGTATGTCTTTTGCTGTTTCATATTATGTAATTTTTCTGATACATCTGTTTTATGAATTTTCTTCCGGATTCAGATATTTACCAAATGCCTTCTTATAATAAGCTGCAAAGAAGTATCCCATCAGTCCGAAGCCATAGACTAATGTTAAGAAATTAACAAGCAGTACCGTCGTGTTTGCCCAGACGAGTAAGATCATCAAAATTGCCATCTGAATGGTACACTTCATATTGCGGAGTGCCATAAAAAAGGAATAACGGATTGTATCTTTCACCGGATTCACGAATCTTGACTGGACACCAAACACATAAAGCAGTGATAAAAAATACGGAATAGCAAGGATCATTGCCGCACCCTGCATACACACACCAAGTGTATCTTTTGCCTGATTCCCCATCATAAAATCAAATCCTAAGAGAATTCCAATTACAAGATAGATTAACCAGATTTCCGTTGCCTGTTTAAAATTTTCTTTAAAGGATGAAAAGAAATTAGAGGTGACATACCCCTCCCTATCATGCAATTTCATGCTCGCATAAAGCAATGCGCTCGTCGATGCGCCAATCGTAAAAATCGGCAGTGAACAGATCACCCAGTATAAATTGAGAATAAAAATCTTTCCAATCGTATCGATTGCACGAAAAACAGCATTATCCACATCAAAAATTCGATTCCACATAATTAAAACGTACCTTTCCAGACTTTTCTTCTATTAGTCTACACGCATTTATTTTATCTGACAAGTGTCATACAGCTTCTGAATATACGCTTTTGCCTGCACTGCATTTTCCGGCGTCGTATTTTCTAAAGTTGTATGGATATAAGGCTTTTTCTCTTTGATAAAACGAATAATCTGCGTATAATCCATCTCCCCGGTTCCCGCAGCCACCGAAACCAGTGCTCCATCTTTTACGATAAAATCTTTGATATGGATCACTGCGATATCCTCTCCAAGCACCTCAATCGCCTCCGCGATAATGGATTCGCGCTCTTTGTAATTACTGATGTCCAAAAGATTGACTGGATCAAAAATAATCTGCAGATTCGGAGAGCCAATTTCATCCAGCACTTTTCTTGCTCTCTTCGGATTGCATACAATATGCTTATACACCGGTTCAATTGCTAAGATCACACCCATTTTTTCCGCATACTGCACGACCGGTCTGACATTTTTGATAAAAATATCCAATGCCTCTTCCGAGTGATTCCGTTCCTCAAAACTGTAAGATTCATTCACAGCACCTGTCTCAGTTCCCACGACGCCTGCTCCAAGGAGCGATGCCATACGGATATGCGCCATATAGCGGTGTACGTTCTTTTCCAAAGCTGCCTGATCCGGTGTTGCAAGATTCAGATAACATCCCAGTACCGCAACATCCAGATGATGTGCCGCAAAAAGGTTTTTCAGATAACACGAAAAACCGGGTGTCAGCGCACTGTCTGCCACAGAGTACTCCGAGATTACTTTTTTCAAAGCAAGATGCGCACAGGAAAATCCCTGTTCCTCTGCGATCGCCACACGTTCTTCCAATGTCCCTTTTTTTGTATCATGTAAACGGATTCCTATCTGCATATCCTCTTCCTCTCTGATTTTTCAAACATTTATCCTTCTTTTATTTCTGTATCATTTCATCCACATCAACTGCTTCCACCGGCGCTCCATCTGCCCCAGTCACCTGCACGTGATCTAAAACCAATTTTTCCACATTGTGTACATAAATACCTTTTTTACTGCATGGTTCCACACCATTTGACATGATTGGAACCCCCATCTCTGCCTCTTTTGCAAAAGAGATCTCTACATTCTTCATGGTAATGCTCTCAATCTTGCTCTCCGGCAGTCCATCAAAATAAGCCGCTGCGACATGACAATTCTCTGCCTTAATATTTTCAAAGCAGAATTTCCGCATTTCCGGTGTCCGCTCATCCACCGGATAGCACGCTCTCGACTGCACATACTCAGTTCTTCCATCTGGATCGCAGAAATAGAACGCATTGGCGGTAAACGGTGTCATCACATGATCCATTTCAATGTCCCGGAATGTGATTCCGTCCAGCACCGAATCTTTGCCCCTGCCCCGTCTTGTCTTGATGCGGAGTCCACGGTCTGTGTGTGAAAAGCAACATTTTTCCACCAGCATGTTTTTCACACCGGCTCCAATCTCGCTTCCCACTGTGACCGCTCCATGTCCGTTTTCCATAAGGCAATGGCAGATGTGTGTGTTCTCCGCCGGTGTTTTGTACTTCCGTCCCATATAGATTTTTCCTGATTTTACCGCAATACAGTCATCTCCAAGTGAAAAATGCACACCTAAAATCTCTACATTTTTGCAGGATTCCGGGTCTAATCCGTCTGTGTTTGGAGACTGTTTCGGATTCTCCACCAGAAGATCACAGAATCTCAACTGATTGCTGAAATACGGATGAATCACCCACGCCGGGCTGTCATGGAAATACAGTCCCTGCACATTTACATTTTCACAGTGATTTAAAAACAGCATTCTTGGACGGAATGCACCCACCATCACTTTCTCATTCTTCCACCAGTTCTCGTGGTTTGCACAGCCATTGATACTGCCCTCTCCATAGAGATTGATATCCCTTACGCCGATCCCTGTGATGATTCCTGCGAACATCGGAAGTGGATTTCCCTCCCATGTTCCAAGGTTATATTCCTCCATCTCATCATAACTTTCAATGAGTCCCGGAAATTTTGCAAAACGGTCACGGTCTGTCTCTGCCTTTAACTCAGCACCTTTGGCAATCTCCAGGTTCAAACCACTCTTTAAAAAGATATTTGTGATCTTATAAACGCCCTTTGGGATCAGGACACGGCTCTTTGGCGGACATGCCATGATCGCCGCCTGAATAAAACCGGTATCATCCGATATTCCATCTCCTTTAGCGCCGAACTTTTTCACATCCAACGTGACATATTCATAATCCGTTGTAAACTCTGCGGCTGCGACTACTTCCTCTGCATGAGTAACTTTTATCTTATAATCTGTATCCGGCTTTAAATCAAACACAGATGTCACAACGGTATCTGTCGTCTTTATCTCCTTATTATTTAAAAGGATTTTATATTCTTTTTTTGTGTGATATATTCCACCATCATCTAACAAAAAGGTCGCACTCCGTGCGGTTTTCATCACAAGACTTATCTGCATCTTTGCAATCCTCATCTTTATTCTTTTCTATTATTTCCTCAGTACTTTTTCTGTTAGAAAAAAGGATGGCTGCAAATGCTGCCACCCTTTTATTATACCTTAATTTAACCTTTTACACCACCGGCTGAAATACCATCTACGAATTTGTCCTGAGCCATAAAGAATACGATCAGGGAAGGAATAATGGAGATCAGTGATAATGCTAAAATTCGGTTCCACTGGAATCCTGCATCTGCATCCATCGACATTTTTACGAAAATAGCAAGTGGATATTTTGCAGGAGTATTTACATAAAGCAAAGGTCCCATAAAGTCATTGGATGACCACATAAACTGGAATAATGCGCAGGATGTGATTGCCGGTGATAACATTGGAACGATGACTTTGATCAATGTCTGTACGGAGTTACATCCGTCAATTTTGGCAGCTTCATCCAGCTCTTTTGGTACGTTACGCAGGAACTGTACTAACATGAACACGAAGTATGTATCTGTTGCAAACAAAGTAGGAACAATGATTGGGAGATATAATTTGGAATCAACCCATCCTAATTTGGAAAACAGGATAAACTGTGGAACATTTAATACTACCTGTGGAAGGAATAAGGTTGCCATCATAACCGCAAACAGAAATCCTCTTCCCTTAAATTCAAAACGTCCAAAACCATATGCAGTGACCGTAGCTGAGATCATGGTGAATACAACTTTTGGTATTACATAGGAGAATGTGTTAAGCATCGCTTTCCATACGTTGATCGTACCACCATAATTCTGCATTGCTGCCTTATATCCTTCCAGGCTTGGATGCGCTGTAAAAAGTCCGATACTTGAGAAAATCTCTGCGTTGGATTTAAAAGTTGCTCCAACCATCCAAAGTAAAGGGTAAACCATTACAAATCCAACCAGGATCAGGACGGTATATCTTAAGATCAAATTAATAATATGTTTTGCCTTGCTCTCAGCAGCCATTTATTTACCCTCCTCATCTGAATAGAATACCCAGTATTTCTGACTTAAGAATGCAATGATCGTAAAGATCATTAAGATTACGAATAATACCCATGCCATTGCACTTGCCATACCCATGTCATACTGCTGGAATGCGCTGTTATAAATCAGCAGTGATACTAATGTTGTAGAGTTTCTTGGTCCACCTTTTGTGATGATATATGGTCCGTTGAACTCCTGGAATGCCTGACAGAGCTGTGTTACAAGGTTATAGAAAATAACCGGTGTGATAATTGGTACTGTTACAGAAAAGAACTGACGCCATTTACCTGCTCCATCTATAGCTGCTGCCTCGTAAAGATCCTGTGGTACTCCTTTTAAAGCAGCAAGGAAGATCACCATTGCAGAACCGAACTGCCATACACGAAGTAAGCAGATAACGATCAGGGAATATTTTGGATCACTCAGCCAGCTTGGTCCTGTGATTCCGAAGAATCCCATGAATGTGTTTAACAAACCGTCATCACGGAATACTGCTTTCCATAATACTGCGATTGCTACTGAACCACCTAAAATAGATGGAATATAATATGCCGTACGGAAGAAATTGACACCTTTGATCTTAAAGTTCAAAATGTAGGCAATAAATAACGCAAATACTAACTTTAATGGAACTGTGATAAATGCATATTTAAATGTTACCTTTAATGCCGTCACGATCTTTCTTGTTGTGAATACATCAATATAGTTCTGGAGTGTTCCAATTTCATGGAATCCCTTGAACAGGTTATAATCTGTAAAACTATAGAATAAAGATGATGCCATCGGATAAAATTTGAATGCCAAAAATCCGAATAGCCATGGAAGAATAAAGAAAAATCCTATATTCTCTTTACAGACATCTTTGAATGACTTTTTTTTCTGTGGTATTTTACCTGCCCCCGCAGTTGTTTTCTTAGCCACCTCTCATACCTCCTGTTAACTGTGATTACATAACCCGGATAAACTGTGCATATGCCATCATCATGATACCCATAGACACATCATCCTTTTGATCAAATGGTTCATCTATTGCACCATCAATAAGTGTTCGTCCTGTTTCCAAATACTTTTCAGGATTTAATATCCCTATATTGCATGCCTTTAAAATTGCATATCCCATGCATACTTTCTGCATCTTTGCATCTCCACCCAGTGGAATGCACTTGATGGTCTTTTTAAAAATCTCCTGCAGAGATTTGTAATGTTCAAATATCTCTATACTCATGTGATCCAATACATCGATCAGAGCCATCACATACCAGATTGCGTCTTTCCCACTTCTCATCTCTGTAAGCTGGTTTACAATATCATTGTATCCTGCCTTATTATGGTATCTGGTCTCATATTCCATGTAAAACGGAAGCACTTCATACAAATGCTGTCCTGTCATGAGCTTTTTATGATCCCCTTCTTCACACAGGCTGCCTTCTGCAGTCCTTGACAATCCCATCAGATCGTCTTTCATTCTTTCAATATACTCTTTGTACTTCTCCTCACCGGTCTTTTCATATGCAAAAATCCATGCAGATCCGGCGTTTATTTTCTTTGTCACATCTGTCTTTGAAAAGGCGTTCTCCCATTCCTCTGACATTTTTTCTACATATTGCAGAATAAACTTCTGATACCTTTCATCCTGTGTGGCTGCATACATCTGTCTGCACCCATTTAACAGGCAGCCGATATCTGTTCTTCCCTTCCATTCGGTATTTTCCAGATATACACCGATCGTTTTATCAAAATCCATATTAACACCATTTTTAAAACAGGGCTGCTGTCTTTGCAGCAGCCCCAGAAGAATCTATATCTCTTTTAATTACTGTGCAATAACTCCTGTAATACCATCGATCAATACATCTGCTGCTTCATCAGCTGTGTAATCACCATAGCTTAATCCTGCCATTGCATCATAGTAAACACCATCAGAACCTTTTAACTGGGAATCCTCAAAGTATGGATCCAGGCTGTTGCTTACCCATGCAAGAACTTTTCCGTTTGCTTCTACAACTGTCTCATTTAATAATCCGGCATCATTTGCTGCTGTAAGAGCAGATTTAGAAACCGGGATACCTCTTTCAGAAGCTAAGATCTGTGCTGCTTCTTCATTGTTTGCAAGGTAATTTACAAGCATAGCTGCTTCCTTTGGATGAGCTGTCTGTGCATTGATTGCCCAACACATGGAAACTTTAGCATAACCACCTTTGTTATCACCAAGGTCTGTTAAATAGTCACCAACAACAAGTTCACGTCCTTCTTCTAATGCTGCACCGAATTTGCTTGCAGAAGAATCCCACTCGAAGATACCTGCATAATGTCCATCGATCCAGTTCTGGTTCTGATCAAGAGAAGCTGCTCCGTCACCGGCGATTGTTGCGATAGAAGGAATTACATGTACATCCTCTAAAGACTGAATGAACTCAAGACCTTCTACGATCTGATCTTTTGTATAGTTTAATGTATCTCCTGTTACCCAGTCTGTTCCATATACGGATTCAAGATAGTAAACCATAAGGATCATTCTGTCGTATTCACCTAAAGCTAATGGATAATAATCATCACCGTAAGCTTTGAATTTCTCTCCACAGTCTTTTAATGCAGCAAGTGTTGTAGGAATCTCGCATCCAACTTCATCAAATGTGGTTTTGTCCCAGTAGAAAATTCTACCTGTCATGGAAATCGGAAGTCCTGCTAAAGATCCGTCAGATGCTTCACACATGGAAAGATATTTCTCATCTACCTGTGAAAGATCGATTACGCTTGCATAGTCATTTAAGTTTAAGAATGTTGTTCCATCAGAATCATACTGTGTGATCCAGTTCCAGTTGATCTGGTTTACATCCTGTGCGGTTCCTGCTGCAAAAGCAGTTGCCATTTTCTCTTCCCATCCATCCCATGCGGAATAGGTTGTCTCAACTGTGATTCCTGGATACGCTTTCATAAATGCGTCAACTGCTGCCTGTGTAGCTGTATGTCTTGAATCACCACCCCACCAGGAAATTGTTAATGTACATTCATCATAAGAGCCATCATCTTCGGCAGCTGCTGCTTCTGTTGCAGGTGCTGCATCCTCGGCTGGTGCCTCTGCTTTGTCTGTGCTTGCACTGTTGTCTGCTGAACCTCCACAGGCTACTGTTGTAAGGGCCATAGCTGCTACCATTCCAGCTGCCATTACTCGTTTCATAAATTCCTTTTTCATAGTTTTCTTCTCCTTTATTCTTATATTAGTCGATATGACAATTCTTTTTCCTTCCCAGTTTGTTTCTTTGTCATATCGCTATTATGTAAGTGCTTACATTTTATATTATAGCATAGTCTTTTAAAAAATGCACTACTTTTTTCATATTTTTTTCATTTTTTTGTGCATTTTAATAACGCGCAGAATTGACCAGAAAATATGCTTTTATGGCTGTTTACCAATGTAGGCAAGAATTCCGCCATCGACATATACAACATGACCATTCACAAAATCAGATGCGTCAGAAGCCAGGAAAACTGCCGGTCCCTGCAGATCCTCTGCCTGTCCCCATCTCGCTGCAGGAGTCTTTGCAATAATAAACTGGTCAAACGGATGTCTGCTTCCATCCGGCTGGATCTCACGCAGTGGAGCCGTCTGAGGTGTTGCAATATAACCAGGTCCGATACCGTTACACTGGATGTTGTATTCGCCATACTCAGATGCGATATTTTTTGTAAGCATTTTCAAACCGCCCTTTGCAGCTGCGTATGCAGATACTGTCTCACGGCCAAGTTCTGACATCATAGAGCAGATGTTGATAATTTTTCCATGTCCTTTTTTGATCATGGATGGAATCACTGCTTTGGATACAATAAACGGAGCATTCAGATCCACATCGATGACCTGTCTGAATTCAGATGCTTTCATCTCACACATTGGAATACGTTTGATGATTCCGGCATTGTTCACAAGAATATCGATCACGCCTACTTCCTTCTCAATTTTGGCAACGAGTTCATTTACCTGCTCCTCATCTGTTACATCGCAGACATAACCGTGTGCTTTGGTTCCCTTTTCCTCATAAGCTGCAAGTCCCTTGTCTACCAGTTCCTGCTTGATATCATTGAAAACAATGGTCGCTCCGGCTTCCGCATAAGCAGTTGCAATCGCGAAACCGATACCATAAGATGCTCCTGTGACAAGAGCAATTTTTCCCTCCAGTGAAAATTTGTCTAAAATAGCCATATACTTCTCCTCTTTCTCCGGGTTTCCCGGTTATATTCTTTTTATAATGTAACACCCTGTTTAAAAATCGCCATATCGTGGAATCCCGCTTCCTCGCTACAGACTTTTTTACCGGATGCAACTTCTACTACATAATCAAATAGTTTCTGTGCCGTCTCATCCAATTCCTGATCTTCCACCAGCACTCCCGCATTAAAATCAATCCAGTTCTTCTTTCTTCCGGCAAGGGAACTGTTGCTTGAGATTTTGACTGTCGGAACCGGAGATGCAAATGGAGTTCCGCGGCCGGTGGTAAACAACACAATATGTGCCCCGCTGGCAGCAAGTGCTGTCGCAGCCACAAGGTCATTTCCCGGTGCACTGAGCAGATTCAGTCCCGGTGCCACTACAGGTTCGCCGTAGGCAAGCACACCCTTCACTGGAGCATTTCCCGACTTCTGGGTACAGCCAAGCGACTTGTCTTCCAGAGTGGAAATACCACCTTTTTTGTTTCCCGGAGACGGATTCTCATAAATCGTCTGGTGATTATCTTTAAAATATTGTTTGAAATCATTAATCAGTTCTACCGTCTTATCAAACAACTGCTCGTTCTCACAGCGGTTCATAAGGATCGTCTCAGCACCAAACATCTCAGGTACTTCCGTGAGGATCGTCGTTCCTTTTTTGCTGATCAGAAGATCTGAAAATCTTCCCGCAAGAGGATTTGCGGTAATGCCGGAAAATCCATCGCTTCCACCGCACTTCATGCCAATGATCAGTTTTGAAACACTGATCGGTTTCCGCTCGAAAGAAGCCGCATAATCGATCAACTCTTCCAGCAATTCCTCACCTTTTTCCATCTCATCTTCCACTTCCTGGCAGACGAGGAATTTTACCCGCTTTTCGTCATAATCACCAATGTATGGTTTTAATACATCAATGTTACTGTTTTCACAACCAAGTCCAAGCACCAGCACTCCGCCCGCATTCGGATGGTTGATCAGATCCGCAAGGATCGTTCGTGTATGCTCCTGATCATCTCCCATCTGGGAACATCCATAAGGATGTGGGAATGCGATCACTTCCTGCACGGAACCTTTCACCTTTGCATTCGCCCGTTTTGCCATGGCAGTTGCAATATTGTTGACACAGCCAACCGTCGGAATAATCCAGATCTCATTTCTGACACCGACTTTTCCATCCGATCTCTGAAAACCAAGGAATGTGGCATCCTCTGTTATTTTTTCTTCCATATGTACCGGTTCATATTTGTATTCCAGCAGATCTCCAAGTGCAGTTTTGATATTGTGCGTGTGAACCCACTGTCCCGCTTTGATATCTTCCTTCGCAGTACCTATACGGAATCCGTATTTGATAACATCTGCGCCTTCGCAGATATCTTTCACTGCCATTTTATGTCCGGCAGGAATTGTTTCAAGAGCTTCGATCTCCGTGTTTTCCAATGAGATCTTTTCTCCTTTTTTCATTTCTTTCAATGCAACGATCACATTATCGTTTTCGTTGATTTTCATAAAGTCTTTCATTTCTGTTGGACTCCTTATTTATTATGCAAAAATTTTCTCCATTGCCTTTCTCATACCAGATGCACGGATCTCTGTAAGATAAGAAGCAGCTGCATCTTCCACGCCTGCAAGACTGCTTAAATCCTGTCCCCAGAAATCTTCATTCGAAAGGACTGCATGTGCGAATTCTCTTGGCTCTTTGCTGCTGTTTGCCGCAAAAAATTCCAATACTGCAGCATCATCCAAAATATTGTATTCCTGCTCTCCACGGTGTCCGATCAACGCTTTGTCCCTGATCTCTGTTCCAGTGTAGAATGCCATCAACGCTGCAAGTGAGAATGTCAAATGCTCGGGAAGTTTTCCTTCTTTTTCAATATATCCCAAAAAGCTTGGCATGCATCTCGCTCTCCATTTTGAAACAGAGTTCAAAGAGATGGATAATAATGCATGTTTTACATAAGGATTGTTAAATCTTGTGATCACTGCATTTGCAAAATCGATCAGATCCTGTTTTGGCAATGTCAGTGTCGGGATCACTTCCTCAAAAATTGTCTTCTTCATAAAGTTGAAGATCAGTTCATCCTGCATGGATTCGAGAACAATATCATTTCCTGCCAGATAAGACGCGAGAACAAAGGAAGTATGTGCTCCGTTTAAAATTCTTACTTTTCTCTGCTTGTAAGGTTTCTGGTTGTCTGTGAAGATTACCGGCAGACCAGCTTTTGGGAGTGGGAATTCCTCACTGATATCTTTTGCACTCTCGATCACCCACAACGCAAATGGCTCACCGGTAACAATCAGGTTATCCTGATATCCAAATTCTTTGCAAAGCTCTTCTGCCTCATCTCTCGGATATCCGGTTACGATACGGTCTACTAATGTAGAGGTGAACACACATGCCTCATTGACCCAGTTTGTGAATCCTTCTTCCAGATTCCAAAGTGCTGCCAGTTTTAAAACACATTCTTTCAAATGGATTCCATTATCGTCGATCAGCTCTACCGGAAGCATCACAAGCCCCTTGTCCGCCGCACCGTTAAAATGTCTGTATCTCTCATATAAGAACTTTGTCAGTTTTCCCGGATAACTCTTTGGAGGATTTAACTCTATTTTATCTGTATCGTCATAGACGATTCCTGCTTCCGTTGTGTTGGATACAATAAAACGTAACGTATCTAATTTTGCATATGCTGCATACTTTTCATATTCTCCATAGGCATCTACCACATCCGTCACGCTGGTCACGATACGATTGATACGTTTTGGTTCTCCGTCCACAATTCCTCTCAACTGTACTGTGTACTGACACTCCTGATCATTCCAAACTCGATTGGTTTTACAAGTACGATATCTCCATTAAAATCTCCGCTCTCATTTGCAATATCGATCATGTAATCCACAAATGCACGAAGAAAATTTCCCTCACCAAACTGTAATACTTTGACAGGTCTTTCTACTTTTCCTGTCTTTGCTTTACTTAAAAGTTCCATTTCCAGCCTCCCGATTCATTTTTTCATCATTGTTTCGCTTTATTTATTTTTACAATTTGTAAGCGTTTACATTTTGTATTCTTACACTTTTTTTCAATTTCGTCAATATGTATTTTTGATTATTTTGTACATTTCGCATATTTTTGTTGATGTTGCACGTATTATTTTAACATTTTTGTTATTTTTGCCATTTCTTTTGTTGCTTTATTTTTTTGCTTGTTGTATAATATTTATGATTGCAGTGTAACTGCTTTCATTTTTATAATACATAAGCAGCTTTATAATAATGTAAGGAAGTCCATTTCTTACATAGAACACATTTTTCAGGGGATTTACTAACTATGGCAATGACAATTTACGACATTTCAAAAAAAGCCGGTGTTTCCATCGCCACTGTATCACGTGTTTTAAATGGCAGTGAAAACGTCCGCCCATCCACCCGCAAAAAAGTCATGGATGTCATCGACAAATACGATTACACTCCAAATGCTTTTGCACGTGGCATGGGACTGCATTCCTTAAAAACGATCGGTATTCTCTGTGCAGATTCGTCTGACCTTTTTCTTGCAAAGGCAGTCTACTTTCTGGAGCAGGAATTACAGGCAAACGGATACGAATCTCTTTTATGCTGTACCGGTTATAATCTGGACATCAAAAAGAATTACCTTAATTTAATTCTTTCCAAAAAGGTGGACAGCATTATATTGGTAGGTTCTAACTTCATCGGTTCCACCGAGGATGAAAACCAGTATATTAAGGATGTTTCCACGCAGGTTCCAATCATGCTGTTAAATGCTTCCTTTGATTATCCGAATGTTTACAGTACACTCTGTGATGATTATGGAACCATGTTTGAGGCAACAGCTGAAATGATCCAGGCAGGAATCACGGATATCCTGTATCTGTATGATTCCAAATCCTACAGTGGCTTAAAGAAGCTTCACGGATTCCGCGATGCAATGAAAGAACACAATATTCCGGGTTTTGAAAAACTGATCCACTTTTACGACGGCAATATCGAACATCTGGATGAGATTGCCGACTTTGTGGCAGACATTGCAAAAAAAGGGGCGTCTTTTCATGGCATCATGACTTCTGACGATTCCCTTGCGATTGGCAGTATCAAATATGCGCAGAAAAAAGGGATTCGCATCCCGGAAGACCTTTCCGTTATGGGATATAACAACTCCATGCTGACAAACTGCTGTACACCGGAGCTGACTTCTGTTGACAACCGTTTAGAAACCCAGACACACCAGTTAGTCCAGACATTGCTCGGTGTTTTAGCCGGAGAGGAAATGCCAAAAAAATCGATTTTCTCTGGAAAAATCATAAAACGAGGAACAACATTATTTTAACTTTAAGGAGGTCATTATTATGAAACCATTTATGGACAAGAATTTTCTTCTTTCCAACGAAACAGCTCAGAAATTATATTTTGATTATGCAGCGACAACACCTGTATTAGATTATCACTGCCATATCAATCCACAGGAGATTTACGAGAACCGCCAGTTCGAAAACATCACTCAGGTATGGCTCGGCGGCGACCACTACAAATGGCGCTTTATGCGTTCCTGCGGTGTGGATGAGTATTACATCACCGGAGAAGCTCCAGACAAAGAGAAATTCTTCAAATGGGCTGAATGCTTAGGAAAAGCAATCGGAAACCCACTTTTCCACTGGAGCCATCTCGAATTACAGAAATATTTCGGATACAACGGTGTTTTAAACAAAAAAACTGCGGAGGAAGTCTGGAATCTCTGTAACGCAAAACTTGCAGATCCATCCATGTCTGTCCGCAATATCATCAAACAGTCCAATGTAACTTTAATCTGCACAACAGACGATCCTGTTGACAGCTTAGAGTGGCACAAAAAAATTGCTGAGGACAATAGCTTTGACGTTCAGGTTCTTCCGGCATGGCGTCCTGATAAAGCAATGAATATCGAAAAACCAACTTATCTTGATTACCTTGCGACTTTATCTGATGTTTCCGGCATCAAGGTAGATTCCTTTGCTTCTTTGTGCGAGGCATTAAAAAACCGTATGAACTTCTTTGCTTCCATGGGATGCTCTGTATCCGATCACGGTTTAGAGTATGTGATGTACGCTCCTGCTTCTGCTGAAACTGTAGAATCTATTTTTGCAAAACGTCTTGGTGGAGCTTCCATCACAAAAGAGGAAGAAATCATTTTCAAAACAGCATTTATGGTTTTTGTTGGAAAAGAGTACGCTAAGAGAAACTGGGTAATGCAGCTTCATTATGGATGCAAACGTGACAACAACACTCCAATGTTCAACAAAC